>Ga0335074_10017477_pt1 | contig 10116 bp, 7 predicted proteins | sample Lox_Sample_23_FD_206715 | JGI IMG/M metagenome (GOLD analysis project Ga0335074, IMG submission 206715) | Soil microbial communities from Loxahatchee National Wildlife Refuge, Florida, United States - Lox_Sample_2.3 | ecosystem: Environmental > Terrestrial > Soil > Wetlands | place: USA: Florida...
CCGATGTCCCACTGCTGGCAGGTGTTGTCGAGCTGGGCCCACTGGCGGACGACGGTCCCGTCTGCGGTTTCACAGTCCTCCGCATCCAGCACCATGCCGTTGGAGACGTTGCTGATCGTGTAGTGGCCGCCCACCGCGGTGACGTCCCACTCCTGGCAGAGGTTGCCGAGCGAGGACCACAGGTCGGTGAGCGTGCCGTCAAATTCACCGCAGTCCACCGAGTCGAGAACCTTGCCGCTGTTGACGTTCGTGATGATGTAGTGGCCGTTGCCCGCGCTGCTGAACGTCCACTGCGCGCAGGTGCCGCCCGTGGAGCCCAGCACGATGCCGGTGCCGTTCGTGGTGGCGCAGCCGGACGGCTCAGCCACCTTCCCGCTGTTGACGTTCGTGATCGTGTACGGGGTGCCGGTTTCCGGGAAGACGGCGGCGACCTGCTCGTAGCCGGCCGCGACGACGTTGGCCTGGACGGCGTTGTCGGTTGCGTCGGACGGGTAGCCCGCGGTGATGACGCCCTCGAAGAAGGAGCCGTCGGATCCGTTGCTGTTATCGCCGCCCGTGCCCAGGATGACGGCACCCTCCTGATGCATCGGGGTGTATCCCCCGATGCCCGGGAGCGGCCCGCTGTACTCGGTGGTCAGGCCGCCTGACTGTGCATTGGCGTCCTTGATCGCGTAGGTGGTCGTGCCGTTGTTTTTCAGCATGGCGGTCACAAAGGTGCTGGAGTTGCCCTTGTTGCTCGGGTCGGAGCCGTTGCCGCCCGAGAACAGGCCGTTCTCCATATCCGCCTGGACCCAGGGCCCGGTTCCGCCGCACGGGGTGAACCAGCATTCGGTGCCGAAGTTGATCGCGTCCATGTGGCCGTTGCCGTTGTCGGTGCCGGACGTTTCGGCGTTGCCGAAGTCGAAGCAGCAGAGGTCGTCGACGTGCAGTCCGCTCGTCACCATGTACGCCCCCTGCGGCTGGCTGCCGACCGGGACGCCGCGGGTGACGTCGTTGCGGTACCCGACGCCGGCCTGGACGCTGACGCCGTAGACGTGATGGCCATCGACGATCACCGGCAGCGCGTTCGCGATCGCGGCGGCATCCGGACCGCCGTTCCCGCCGATCGGCCCGATACCGAGGTCATTATGGTATGGGCTCTGGTCGTAGATCCTTGTGATCGTGCACACCGTGTCCAGGCAGAACGAGTTCTGGGCCGCGGCGTCGGAGAAACCGCCCGGCGCGAGCACGCCGATGTTGGCCGTCGCACCGTCCGAGGCACGGGTGACCTCGTAGAGCGGGCCGCTGTAGTTCTGGTAGAGCGCGCGCACCGTGCTGTAGGCGGCCACGCAAGGAGTGTGTCCTGCGGCGTAGATGTTGCAGGGCCGTGCGCCGGCGGCAGAAGCGGCCTGTGCCGTTGCCGTTGCCGCGTACACGCCGCTTAACGAGCCCAGGACGAGAACTGCCGCGGTCCCTGCAGACCACAGTGCGTTCCGCAGACTCAGAAGCCTCTTCCAGGCCATGGCAAACAATCCTCCGAACGGCTTGGGCCGACGCCCGCGGACGCACCGGGCGCCTAGCGGTCGAGGATTGTTAGCGCTAACAATCGCAGGAATCACCAATATCCGGCCGCCCGGCATCGGTGTCAAGGCTTCGCGCGCCCAGCACGGCGGTCGCGCACGCCGCCGCCAGGGAGGGCGATGCGGTGGGTGTTGCCCGGCCGGGTCGGCCGCACGCGCGCACTCCGCCCCGATCGTGGCGATGAATGTGCGATTCGACGGGTCCGGGGCCGTCGGATCGTACATCCATGAAGATCAACTCGGAGGTGTGTCGCAGCATCCACCCCATTGGCCTCATGCATCACTTGCGCGCCCACGTGGAGGAGTTCGGGGGCGGTTTTGGTGCCGGCGCGGTGCGGTGGCGAGGCGGAGGCTAGGTGCATGGCCACCGGGCAATATCTGGGCCACCGCCTTGATCGTGCCCGGCGCGGCAGGCACCGTCACGCCGGGCACGTCAGTCACAGCCATCTCCTCCCGTATCCAGATGGCCGGGTCGGTGTAGGAGCCGGCGCCTGCGGGTAGGCGAACTAGTTCCCGGTTACGGGTCGGTTCGGTCCGCCGCGGGAGACGGGCCGCAAGGTTCGGAGGGTTCCGGTGAAGTTCGGGGGTTCCGGTGAAGTTCGGGGGTTCCGGTGAAGTTCGGGGGGTTCCGGTGAAAGTGCTGGTGGCCGGGGCGTCTGGCTTCGTCGGCCGACGCTTGTGTGTGGCGTTGGACAGAGCAGGGCACGACGTGGCCGCCATGACCAGGAACCCGGCCTCGTACCAGGGGGCAGGCACGCCGGTCCGCGGCGACGTCCAGGACCGCGCGAGCGTGGAGTCGGCGATGACCGAGTGCCAGGCCGCGTACTACCTGGTGCATTCCCTCCAGGACGCGGACTTCGCCCGCAAGGACGCCGCCGGCGCCAAGGCGTTCGGCGAGGCGGCCTCCCGCGCCGGCCTTCGCCGCATCATCTACCTTGGGGGCCTGGGCGACGATGCGGACAACCTGTCTCCCCATCTGCGCAGTCGGCGTCAGGTGGAGGATTTGCTTGGTGCCGCCGGCGTCCCAGTAACCGTCATCCGGGCCGGGATCATCGTCGGGCACGGCGGTATCTCCTGGGAGCTGACCCGCCAGCTCGTGGAGCACCTGCCGGCGATGATCACTCCCAAGTGGGTCGCCACGCGCACGCAGCCGATCGCGGTCGACGACGTCGTGACGTACCTGGCCGGGGTGCTGGAACCGGCAGCGGCGTCGGGCCGGGTCTACGAGGTCGGGGGCCCGGACGTGCTTCAGTACTCGACGATGCTGCGCCGCGTCGCCGCCATCGAGAACCGCCCGCTTCTCCTGCTGCCCGTGCCGCTGCTCACCCCATGGCTGTCCTCGTTGTGGCTGACCCTGGTCACTGACGTCGATGGCGGCACCGGCCGGGCACTCATTGACTCCATGACCAACGAGGTGATCGTGCGCGACGACTCGATCAGGGACCTCGTCCCCATCCGGCCCATGCCCTATGACGACGCGGTGCGCTCGGCGCTGCGCGAGCGGCGCCGGGTGCGACAGGGTGCCTCGTGATGGGGAGGGGCGGCCACAGGCCCGGCAAGTCCGTCTGGCTCGCGGCAGCCGGGGTGGGCGCGGCGGCGCTGCTGCGATCCTCGTTCGCCACCAAGGCGGGCTCCGGGCGTTTCTACCTCCTGACCGCCAGTCTGGCCGGTACCTGGACGTGCGGTGCGCTTGCCGCGGGGCCAATCCCGTGGCGTGGGGACACCTGGCAGGGCCGCCCCGCAAGCGCGGTACGGGGCCTTGTCGTCGGCCCCGTCGCTACCGGCGCCGCCACCTTCGCCGTGTTCTACGGTGCCGCGCACGTCGTCCGCCAGCACCGCACCCTGCGCCGTGCCATCACTAGCGTGCTGCGCTACGCCGACGCCGGGTCCACCCCGCTGGTGGTGCTCATCGCGTCGAGCAGCGCCGCGGCGGAAGAGCTGTTCTTCCGCGGCGCGCTCTGGTCCGGTCCACGCCCGCTCCGCACCACCACGCTCGCCTATGCCGCGTCGACCGCCGCCACCGGCAACCCGGCGCTGGTCCTGGCCGGCGTGATCACCAGCGTGATCTTCGGCTGGCAGCGGCGCATCACCGGCGGGACGCTTGCCCCTGCCGTCACCCACGTCACCTGGTCCCTGCTCATGCTGCGGTACCTCACGCCGCTCTTCGGCAACGAGGACCAGACGCCGGAACCCGGCTGAAGCTCAGATCTCGTTTCCCCAGTAGTAGCGGGCCGCGGTCTCGACGAGGCGGAGCTTGGCGCGCTGCTCGTCCTCCCTCATCAGCGGACGGTCCGCGGAGGCGGCGAAGCCGGAGCTCGTGGCGATGGCCACGTCGACGTCCCCGCGCTGATCGAACACCGGGTCGAGGCGGTCCAGCAGGACCTCGACGGTCTCCGGGGCCGCGGCCGAGGTGTCCACGACACCGAGGCTCAGCACCACTCCCGGCTTGATTCGCTCAACGGGCAGCCGCGCGGCCGGGTCGGCGGGGAAGTCGGTGCACAGCCGGTGGAACGGCGTCTCGTCAAGGAGCGTGTCGAGCGCGCCGGGGTGGTAGCCGCGCTCGGTGGTGGGAACCGTTCCGGAGTCGGTGAGGTCGAGGCCGACGCGAAAGTCTTCGGGGACCTCGAGCGCGGTCACCGCTGACCGGTCGGCCTCCACCAGGAGTTGCAGAACCGCGTCGACGTCGATGTCGCCGGCCAGCCGCTCGCGCCCGGCGACGGTGAGCAGCGGGGGGTACAGAGGGTTGCCCAGGGCCACGTAGGCAACCCCCTGCCCGGCCAGCGCCTGGATCTCCGCGCGCAGGATCGCTGCGAGGGCACCGGCGCTCGCCCTGGCCGCGTCGATGGCCGCCGGGTCCGCCAGGGCCGAGCCTGCCGCCGCGAGGTATCCAGGAGACGGCAGCACCACGAAGACCGGGCGATCGATGCTGGCGAGGGGCGTGGCGGCTTCGGCTTCTGCCAGGCGCCCGGTCGCGGCCGGGCTGGCCGGGGCGGTGCGCCGCCGGGCGGGTGGTATCCCCGCGGCGTCGGCGAGCGGCTGCGGCCCTTCGGCCGGGCCGAAACCGGGGACGCGGTCGTACACGACGGACTCGAAGAACTCGCGCCGGAACTGCCCGTCGCCGACGGCGGACATGCCCAGCCGGCGCTGCATGTGCAGGGACGCCTGGACGGCCTCAGCCTCGGCAGCGGCGAGCGCCCCGGGTTCGCCGGCGGCCCGCGCGGCACGCAGGCCGGCGGGCCTGACCAGGCTCCCGTGGTGGTCGATGTGATACCGGAAGTCGTCGGCCATTTCTTCGTCTCCGTCGCCTGGTCAGCGGCCCTGGCCCGCCCGGGACCCCGCCCACTGAGGGAAGTCAAGGTCGAATCCGGCGGCCCGCACCACGTGCGTGCAGATGCGCTCGTCCTCGTCCGGGCTGCCCCCCGAGATGCCGATCCCGCCCAGGATCTCGCCGTCACGCTTGAGCGTGTAGCCACCCTTGGTGGCGACGATCGGGCGCTGGCCCATCCGCCCCACCTGGGTGAAGAACACCGGATCGGACTGCCGCCAGTTCTCCAGCATCGCGGTCGGCCGCTGCATGACCGCCGCCGAGTACGCCTTGGACAGCGCGATGTCCGGGGTCATCGGCCTGGCCCCGTCCATCCGCTCGATGAGCACGACGAAGCCGCCGTAGTCGACGACCGCGATGCTCAGGGCCTTACCCAGCTCATGGGCTTGCGCCCGGACGCCGTCGACCAGCGCGCGGGCATCGGAGAACGGCAGCGTCATGCCGGCCAGCGTATGGCGGGCCAAACGGGACGATCAACGGTTCCGGCGCACCGTCGGCGAACTCTAATCCGAACCGGTGTGAGTGTCTGCCTCCCGTTCCACGTAGTCGCCGTCATTCAGCCGAGCTCGGCCAGCCCTCTCAGGTCTACGCAGGTCCTGGCTTCGATGCGGACGAACACCATGAGGATCGCGGTGCAGGCCGGGCAGCGGACGACGGTGCCGGGCGCCCGCAGGTAGACGGTCTGCTCCGCCACCACGCTGGCCGTGCCGCAGGACCCGCACCTGCCCGTGACCGCGGTCATCTCCGTGCCGAACACCTCGAGCAGCAGGCCGCCGATCGCGTTGCCGTCCACATGATCCGCGGTCTCAGTCGCCGGCATAGCGCTGCTCCTTCCACGGATCGCCGTAGTTGTTGTAGCCGTAGGACTCCCAGAAGCCGGGCACGTCGTGGTCGAGCAGTTCGAGCCGGCGCACCCACTTGGCGCTCTTCCAGAAGTACAGGTGCGGGACGAGCAGCCGCGCCGGGCCGCCGTGCTCGGCGGCCAGCGGGTTGCCGCCGTAGCTGAACGCGACCCACGCCTGCCCGCCCAGGACGTCAGCGATCGGCAGGTTCGTGGTGTAGCCGCCGTCGCAGTGGGCGAGCAGGAACGTGCCGGTGTGCTCGACCTGGCCGAGCAGCGTGTCGAGGGTCACGCCCCGCCAGGTGGTATCCAGCTTCGACCAGCGCGTCACGCAGTGGATGTCGGTGGTGACCTTCTCCGACGGCAGCGCCTGGAACTCGTCCCAGGTCCACGTCTTGGGCGTGGCCGCGCCGGTGATCGAGAAGGTCCAGTCCCTCAGCGCCGTCCGCGGCGTCGGCCCGGCCGACAGCACCGGGAAGTCGGCTGTCACGTACTGCCCGGGAGGGACCCGGCTCGGATCGGCGTCGGGTTCGTGGCGGCGGTGAAATCCTCGCGAGATCGGGCTCATGTCGGGTCAGCCCCTTCCTGTGACCGCACATTCCGAGTCTGGCGCTCACGAGGGCTGAAGACCAGCCGGCCGCCCCCGACCTCGACGACGACCTCCTGCCCCGCCCGGATCTGGCCGTCCAGCAGCATCCGGGAAAGCTGGTTGTCCACCTCGCGCTGGATCGTCCGCCGCATCGGCCGGGCGCCGAACTCCGGCTGATAGCCGTGATCGGCGATCCAGTCCACCGCCGCCGGGGTGAACTCCACGATCACGTCCTGGGCGTGCAGTCGGCGCTGTGTCTCCTCGAGCAGCAGCTCGGTCACCTGGCGCAGCTCGGTCTTGTCCAGCTGGCGGAAGACGATGATCTCGTCGATGCGGTTCAGGAACTCGGGCCGGAACGACTCCCGCAGGCGCCGCATGAGCTGACCCGCCGTGGCATCCTGCTGCCCGGAGTCGGAGCTTGCCGCGGGCCCGGCGAAGCCGAGCGTGCTGCCACGCCGGGTGATCACGTCCGAGCCGAGGTTGCTGGTCATGATCAGGACCGTGTTCTTGAAGTCCACGGTCCTGCCCTGGCCGTCGGTCAGCCGGCCGTCGTCGAGGATCTGCAGCAGGATGTTGAACACCTCGGGGTTTGCCTTCTCGATCTCGTCGAGCAGCACCACCGAATAGGGCCGCCGCCGCACCGCCTCGGTGAGCTGGCCGGCCTCCTCGTAGCCCACGTAGCCGGGCGGCGCGCCGACGAGCCGGCTCACCGTGTGCCGTTCCGAGAACTCGCTCATGTCCAGCCGTATCATCCGGCTGTCCGCGCCGAACAGCGCCTCGGCCAGGGCCCTGGCCAGCTCGGTCTTGCCCACGCCGGTCGGGCCGAGGAACAGGAAGCTGCCGACCGGGCGGTTTGGGTCGCCAAGCCCGGCGCGCGACCGGCGGACCGCCTCGGCGACGGCCAGGACGGCCTCATCCTGGCCGACAACCCGCCCGTGCAGGTGCTGCTCCAGGCGCAGCAGCCGCTCCTTCTCCTCCTCGGTGAGCTGGTGCACCGGGATGCCGGTGGCCCGGGACACCACCTCGGCGATGTCGGCGGCGCCGACCTCGGGAACCTCGGCCTGCTCGGCGGCGGGACGGTGCAGCCGTTCCATCCGGTCTATCTGCTGCCGGATCTCGGCGACCTCATCCCGCAGCTGGGATGCGCGCTCGTACTGCTCGCTGGCGACCGCCTGGTCCTTGTCCCGCTGCAGCTCGTCGGCCCGCCGTTCCAGGTTGCGCAGGTCGGTGCCGGGGGTCCCGGTGCGCAGCCGGACCCGGGCGCCGGCCTGATCGATGAGGTCGATCGCCTTGTCCGGCAGGAAGCGGTCGGTGATGTACCTGTCGGAGAGCTCAACGGCGGCGACCAGCGCCTCGTCGGAGTAGCGGACCTGATGGTGGGCCTCGTAGCGGTCCCGCAGCCCGCGCAGGATCCCGATCGTGTCGTCGACGGTCGGCTCTGACACCAGGACCGGCTGGAACCTGCGCGCCAGCGCCGCGTCGCGCTCGATGTCCTTGCGGTACTCGTCCAGCGTCGTCGCGCCGATCACGTGCAGCTCGCCGCGGGCCAGAGCCGGCTTGAGCATGTTGCCGGCGTCCATCCCGCCCTCGCTGCCCGCCCCGGCGCCGACGATCGTGTGCAGCTCGTCGATGAACACGATCAGCTCGCTGCCGTGCTCGCGGATCTCGTCGATGATCCGCTTGACCCGCTCCTCGAAGTCACCGCGGTATCGGGTGCCGGCCACCACGCCGGACAGCTCGAGCTGGACGACGCGGCTGCCCAGCAGTGTCTGCGGGACGTCGTCGTCCACCACCCGCTGGGCGATGCCCTCGACGATCGCGGTCTTGCCCACCCCGGCCTCCCCGATCAGCACCGGGTTGTTCTTGGTGCGCCGGGACAGCACCTCCACCGTCTGGTCGATCTCCTCGTCCCGGCCGATCACCGGGTCGATCCGGCCCTCCCTGGCCAGCGAGGTCAGGTCGCGGCCGAACTCATCGAGCGCCGGCGTGGCCGACCGCCCGGGGTTCCGGGGCGGGCCGGGAACCCCGGGCGGCATCCCCTGAGCGAGCAAAGCGCCCCGGAGCGCGTCCGGGGTGACCCGCGCGCCGGACAGTATCCGGCCGGCGCCGGATTCCGGGTTCACCGCCAGCGCGAACAGGATGTGCTCGGGCCCGATGTACGTCGAGCCGAGCGAGCGGGATATCTGGTGCGCGTCAAGCAGCGCCCGCTTCGCGCCCGGTGTGAGCTGCGGCGGTGTGAGCTGCGACGGCGCGCCTCCCGGGGCTTCGCCGCTGGCGCTTGCGTGGCCGTTCCCGCCCGGAGCGCCGCGTTCCTGCCCGTCGGCGGCCCGGGCGAGTGCCGCGGGATCGGCGCCTGCCCGCAGCAGTAGCTGGCGCGTGGGCTCGAGATCGGCCGCCGCCCACAGCAGGTGCTTCGTACCCAGGTCCGCGTCGCCCTGCTGGGAGGCGTGTGCAGCGGACGCGCCCAGCAGTTCCCGGGCTGGCCCGCTCATCAGCCGCATGATGTCCACCCGGTGCACCGGGCGCGGCTGGCCGCTGCCCCCGCCATACAGGCGTGCCAGGAATTCGTCGAACGGGCTGGAGCCGAAGCCCTCGGGACCATAGAAGCCGCTGCTCATCGCGTATCCTCCCCCGTCTGGATGCGATGCGGAAGCGCATGCTCTGCGAAGCCCTACCCGGTATGGCGCAGGCAGCCACACGCGAGGTTGCGCCACCAAGCCGGGCGAATGGGGGTATATGCCTAGCTAGCCAGGCCGGGCCTTTGCCGGCTCCGGCCGTTAACCTCGGTCTGGAAAGGCCGAGGGCGGCCGAGGGGAGGAACCGGTGGATTTCGAGATCCCGGCAGACCTGGCAGGCTACCTCGGCGAGCTTGACGACTTCATCGAGCGGGAGATCCGTCCGCTGGAGCGGCAGGACGACAACATCCGCTTCTTCGACTACCGGCGCGAGGACGCGCGCACCGACTGGGACCGCGGCGGCCTGCCGAACCGGCAGTGGGAGGAACTGCTGGCCGAGGCGCGCCGCCGGGCGGATGCGGCCGGGCATTACCGGTACGCGTTCCCCGCGGAGTACGGCGGGCGGGACGGCACAAACCTGGGCATGGCCGTCATCAGGGAGCACCTGGCTGGCAAGGGCCTCGGGCTGCACTGCGACCTGCAGAACGAGCACATGATCGTCGGCAACAACGTGGGCCTGCTGCTGATGATCCACTACGGGTCCCCGGGGCAGCGCGCTGAATGGACCGAGGACCTGGCCGCGGGGCAGCGGGGGTTCGGGTTCGGCATCACCGAGCCCGCGCACGGCTCGGACGCCACGTTCATGGAGACTACGGCTGCACGGGTCGAGGGGGGATTCTGGGTAATCAACGGGGAGAAGACCTGGAACACCGGCGTGCACGCCGCGTCGCACGACCTGATCTTCGCGCGCACCAGCGGGCAGCCCGGCGACGCCAACGGGATCACCGCGTTCCTGACGCCGCTGACCTCGGCCGGCTTCACCGTTGAGGAGTTCCTGTGGACGTTCAACATGCCGACCGACCACGCCCGGATCAGCCTGCGTGACGTCCGGGTGCCGGACAGCGCGATCTTCGGCGGCGAGGGCCGTGGCCTGCAGGTGGTACAGCACTTCTTCAACGAGAACCGGATCCGGCAGGCCGCTTCCAGCCTCGGCGCCGCCCAGTACTGCGTCAACGAGTCGGTCGCCTACGCGCGGGAGCGCAAGCCGTTCGGCAAGCCGCTCGCGGCCAACCAGGCGATCCAGTTCCCGCTGGTCGAGCTCCAGACTCAGTGCGAGATGCTGCGCG
>Ga0335074_10017478_pt1 | contig 10116 bp, 7 predicted proteins | sample Lox_Sample_23_FD_206715 | JGI IMG/M metagenome (GOLD analysis project Ga0335074, IMG submission 206715) | Soil microbial communities from Loxahatchee National Wildlife Refuge, Florida, United States - Lox_Sample_2.3 | ecosystem: Environmental > Terrestrial > Soil > Wetlands | place: USA: Florida...
AGGCTTAGTCGGCCGTCGTCGGTGAGGACCAGGCCCAGGTCCCGCAGCGACCGGACCGCCGAATTGAAGGTTTCGTCTCTCGCCCGGCTTTCCTCGGGCAGCAGCGACGGCGGGCACAGCATGGCCTGGGCACTGTCAGTGGGATGCTGCCCGCCTACGGATATGAGAAAGCGCACGACCGCCCACATAGGTGATGGCAGGGATGCGGGGTCATTGATAAGCGTCATCACAAGACTCCGAGGGCGGCGGTGAGAGAGATGGTGGCGTCGCAGACCTGGGCGAGGCGGACCTCTGGCTTGACGGGGTCGGGCAGCGATCGCGGATGCAGAAGGTACGTGAGGTCAGTACTACCAAGACGGGCCCCGATGCCATCATCGAGCGAATCAGCGGCCTCGTCGAGAACCCAGATCAGGGGGCCGGAGAAGGTGGCAACCAGGTCCTGGTCGTAGTCGATGATCACGGGGGTCGGCAGCGCGGCATCCTGAACGCGCTCCGCCATCGGTGCTCCTATCCCAGGGCCACCGATGACCGGCATGCCGCGGCGGACCAGTCTCTCCAGCAGTTGTGGGAGCAGGTCATTCCGTTCGGCCTTATCTGTCCAGGTGATACTCAGCCATGGTGAGTCCCCGCGTACGCCAGCAAGCGGGTCCCGCCCACCGGTTGGCCAGGAGTGGACGGCCGGGAACGGCTCGCCGGCGGACCGGCACATGCCGAGTGCGTTGCGATCACCGGCCCGGTTCGTCCGGCACCAAGGACAGTCGCGGCAGTTGACCCCGGTGCTGAGAGTCCCGCCGCGCCAGGTGACCCGGTAGTAATCTGCGAGGGTTTCGCCAATGCAGCGATGCCGGCGCAGTACTTCAAGCATCCCGTCGAGGGCCGTGCGCTGACCTGCTACGGCTCTTGATCGCTGGATCGACACCGCTTCACGCCAGTAATCCCGCGAGTTAGTGGACCCGTCAACGATCTGTACAGTTACGCAGTCGCCTGATGTCGCGTAGTAGGCGTCTAGGCGGGCCGTCCACTGAGCCACTGGCTCGTCCTCAGCCCGGGCAGGCGGGTGAGGTGCTCGCAGCCGGATCAGCCCGGCCCAAGCCATGAGGTTCAGTGTCCGGATATTCCACTGACGGTTTCGGTCGTAGCCCTCGCTCATATGTGTCGGGCATGAGTTCAGGCTGATTTCGTAGACGCCGGATTCTGTGGCCGTGGCGTCCTGCCACATGCTCTGCCATCGGTCCCAGCCCTTTGCTGCTGATATCACAACACGCTGGTTGAGTCGCCTGGCCACGGCGTAGTCGCCCGGCGCGGAGGTCAGATATGCGATCGAGGGGCGGCCATCCCGCCCGGCCCGTCCCACCTCCTGGTAGTAGCGGTCCAGCGTTTCGGGCACGCAGGCATGCACGACGCTCCGCACGTCACCCATGTCGACACCCAGGCCGAACGCGGATGTCCCGACCACGATGTCGTGCTGGGTGGGGACGGCCCGAGCCAGGCTGTCCTCGCCGCGCCATCCCTCGATAGCCGACTGACGTTCCTCGTCGTCGGAGTCACCGGTTACCTGGGTGATCCTTCGGAAACCGGCCGCGCGAAGGGCCGTCACCCATGAGGCGACATCGCTCTTCTTCGTCGCGTACAAGGCGAGCGGCCGGGGCAGCAGCGCTACAGCACTGAGGACAGCGCACTGGCGTTCCTGCTCACTGGGGAACTGCGCTAGATAGTAGCTCGGCTCGGGTCGGGTCTGAGATCCCCATACGACCGCTACGTTGCCGTGCGGCGCGAACAGGTCAGTCAGAGCCTGGATGTGCCTGCCAGTCAGGGTCGCGCTCATGGCAACCGTCACGACCTGCTTACCAGCAGGGGCAGTACTCAGCCAGGTCAGCCGGTGGCTGGCCATTGTCTGGAATTCTGGCCGGAAGTCGCTGCCCCACTGGTCAACCAAGTGAGCTTCATCGATGATCATGTACCTGAGGTAACCGGCCGCGGCGGCGGCAGCCAGGCTGGCACCGAGCCCTGTCACGAGTGCCTCAGGAGAGGTCACCAAGATGCGCTGCCGACCGTCTTGTACCGCGAGGCGAAGTGCTCGCTTGTCCGGCTCGGCCAGGCCACTGGTGTACGCGTAGCGCCCGGTGGGGCTCTGCCGTCCACCGTGGTCGGTCAGGATCTGCCTGATCCGACGCTCCATATCGAATGCCAGGACAACAGTGGGAACTACCAAAACCGACACGCCGCGAGCCTGGCTGGCCAGCAGTGCAGCGGCCAGGGCTACCTCGGTCTTGCCGTGCCCGGTGGGCAGGCACACGATTGTCGTGCTTCCCGGTGGGGCGAGGATCGCAGTCCGTGCTGCCTGCCGTTGGCCGAGCGAGATGTATTCGGAGTAACCGAGCGCTGCGCGCCAGAAAGGGTCGGGACGGCAGCTGCGGCTAGCTGGCATCGGGCCTTGAGTCAGCCATTGGAGATCCTCGCGAGCCTCCCGGTGGGACTCGTCTATGCCGATCGGAGGATGCCACGGGCGGGCGGTGATCGAGAATGCTGCGTCATCCGGGATCGCCGAGCACTCGGCGTCCTGCCACTGCTCGCGGGTCGGAAATGGGGGTCCGCCGGGTACGCGCAGCGGTACTTGGACACCATGACGTGCGGCGTGCTCCAGAAGTGCTTGGCGCGTGAGAGAGGCTATATCCAGCCAGCCAGCCTCGGCTTCGGACAATCCGATCAGCGCGTCGCGGAGCCGCCGGCAGGTACCCTCCGCTGGGTAATCCGGCGGGAGCGCCGGCCACGCCTGCAACATCCACTGTGCGCAGGCCCAGTCGTCACCGGACATGGGCTGTTGTCGTATCGCCGCGCACGAGGCAGGTCACCGATACCAGTTTCACGGCAGGCTTAGCCAGGCCATCTATCAGGGCTTCGGCCAGCCGGACATCCGCTAGATAGCTCTCCGTATCGTTCAGTATTCGGCCCGCTGCCTGTCGTGCGTGGGCCTGGGCGCGCTGGACGGCCGTGATGCGCAAGCCTTGCTCACGCGCCGTCTGGCACCGGGCGGGCAACTCGCTGATCCGGTCAAGCTCACGCCGGGCAGCAGCCTCGGCGTGCCGTGCTGAGCGCTCGAACCCCTCGTTTCCGCCGAACAAGTCGAGCAGGAGGCCAATGCGCGCGGTGTTCAGGTTCGCGTCGCCCTTGGTTGGGGAGTAGGGCCGGTCCAGCCATGCGGTCAACTCGAGATGATTGACAGCTGTGTCACTGCCTGCGGGTATCCAGATGCGCTGCATGAACGGCTCGAACATGCGGTCGGCCTGTCGGCGGATCGCATGCCTGGCGGTCACACTGCCGCTTGCGACCCGCAGAGCGGCGTCAATATCTGCTTCCGCCAGGTAATCCAAGCCGAAGAAGACCAATGGGTCGCCGGCTAGCCCAGGTACCCTCCGCCACAAAGCGGACGCCTGGCCCCGGTCATCAACCGCCACCACAGCAGCGAGAATCTCCAGGAAGGGATTTCCCGCGCGGAGCATCCGTGTTGCGGGCAGGCGGAGCGCTGCGGTGCGGTTGAATGCTCCCTCCATCATGGCCGGTCGCACCGACCTGCCCGAGAGTGCCAGGAGCCGTGGCGGCATGAGCGGGTCGACTCGCCCTCTCTCGAAACGAACGGCCTGGTGCCGCGGTCCGGTGCGGCGCCAGGAGAAGCGCAGCCCCCCTTCCGCATCGCCCGCGTACCCGATGACAGCTGCTTCGATGGCCCGCCAGTCGGCTTCGAGATCCCCAATGGAAGAGGCAATGTCACGAGCGCCTGAGGCGGTATCGTAGGCAGACTCCAGCATGTCCATGCTGTCGATTTCCTTGCGCTCCCGCGCCATGTCCTCGGCGACCCTGGCAGCCATCGCAGCCATGCCCTCCGGGCCGTTAGCCACGGCAGCCTCCCAAACGGCCGGAAGCGCCGACTCGATAGCGTCCTGCAATGCCGAAACTGACCCTGAGAACACACCGAAACCGTCAGTCAGCAGCTTGAGCCAGGCGCCGGAAAACGCAAACTCCTCTTCTGGGCTCGTGATGACGTACTCGGCCGCTGCCCGGCCGCTTGTGGTCCCGGAGTATCGGTCCGCGCGGCCGATGCGCTGCTCCAGTCGATTCGGCGACCAAGGCAGCCTGCAGTGCACAATGGCGTCGGCCTGCTGAAGGTTAAGCCCGTCCTCGGCGCTCTCATCCGCGACCAGGACGCCGCCGTGTTCGCGCCATCTGACCACGGTCGCTTCGGCGGCTCTGGGTTGCTGCCTAGTCGTATGCTCGCCGGCCTTACCCTCTGGCAGGGCCTCGCGGAGGTGATCGGACAGTTGCGCGGCATACGCACCTGGCCCGCAGAAGATGACTACTCGTCGCCGGCCTCTGAGCACAGGAAGTATTGCGTCGGCGAGCGCGGCAAGCTCAGGCATCACTTCCAGGCTGCTAACAGCCGCGAGGACGTCCGCCTCCGCTGGAAGGACCTTCGCTGCCCTCAGAAAGGCTCTTTCCTCCAGTGTCAGGCCTGCGCGGACGGCTGCGACTTCGTCGAGGTGCAGGCGCCAGCGAAGGGCGTCGGCGAAATCCTCAGAAACGCCGTCTGCCCGCGAAGCCAAGACCGCCAGGGCGCGCCAGAAATCTGCCCTGTCGTCGGGAGAAGCGTGATCCTGGATCCATGCCGCCGCACTGGCCTGCCACTTCAGCAGGGCATCTTGCACAGTCTGCAGACGCGGCCCGTCCACGACGATCTGCCCAGGTGCCGAGCGGCCCGTGACTTCGAACGGCACAACTGAAGCATCGCCGCTGTCGCGCAAAACTTGAGCCCGACGATGCCTGATCGTCCGCCGGTGCAGCCGGTAGGTCTCGGCTATATGGGCCCGCAATGCTTCCACGTGCGCGGCCAGTGCGGGGCGGCAAGATTCGTCCCGGAGGACTCCATCAGATGTAAGCAGGCCCGTCACCTCGTCTGCGAGGCCGCGGAACCGATCGTCTTCAGGTATGAGGGCCTGTATGTCTTGAATTGCCGATGGCAGGAGCGGCTCGAACTCCGGGTCGAGTCCATAGACCGCCGTCGCCAGCTGCCTGCGAGCATCAAACCTGCGCTTGAAGCCAACCTGATCTTCCAGCCGGTACAGGCTCGGGTCGAGGAGGTGCAGGAGGCTGAGGTACGCCAGTGGCCGGGCCATCAGCGGCGTGGCTGAAAGCAGCAGGAGTTGAGGCACCGAATGGGCGACGGCCGCCAGTTCTCGATAGGGCGACTGTTCTGGGCTGTTTACGCTGACTAGCCGGTGTGCCTCGTCAACTACCGCCAGGTCGAATGAATGGTAATCAGCCCAGCGGCCACACGCCTCATGGGAAGTGATCTTGATGGTGGCGTCCGGGAAATCCTGTACGAAGAATTTCTCGAGCAACTCAGCTTGCCACTGCAGGCGCAGGGCGTCGGGCGCAATCACCACCACACTGCTATCTGGCTGATCGAGCAGAACTTGCCGGATGACCAGTCCGGCCTCAATGGTCTTCCCGAGCCCGACCTCGTCGGCCAGCAGGTACCGGCGAACAGGGTCACTCAGCACTGTCAGCGCAGCGCTGATCTGATGTGGATAGATTTCGACCGAAGCTGACAGGAGGCTGGCTGATCCGGCGCACGCCGCGCGTTGCGACACGAGACTTCGGAGCATCGGCAGTCGCGCGTCCCGGAAGTACGGTGACTCGTTGGCGCCGGCTATGAGGACATCCAGCGGATCTGCGACCGGGCGGTCCCAGCGAACCCTGATTTCGGACTCCGAGACCTTAACGTCGAACTCGGAGTTGGGAAGCCTGATGAAGTAGGCCGTGTGGTCTCCGCCGATGACCCGTCCTGTTGCCCAACCCCCGGTATCGGGGTTCTGCCAGTAGACGCGGGTCTGCGGCAGGAGTCTCGCGGGATGGCACTCGTTGCCCGCTACCCACCGTGACCCCACGACAGGAGCTGCTACCGATTCGAAGCAGTCCACGCGTACTTGCGTGCCCTCGACTGCTCCGACTCTGGCGATTCCGGGAACGGCGCGATGCTCCACCAGGCGGCCGATGGTAAGAACCTCTGGTCGATCTGGTCCGCTCGTGCCCGACTTGAGGCCTATGCCCGGATGCAACGTCACCCCCCGGAATCCCTCCCTGAGTTCCTGGCATTCCCTGCTAGCTAGTAGCACAGTCCACCAAGGAGGCCGATAGTAAGACATCCTGTGACAGTCATCGGTTGACAGGCCGCGACAATAATGCCAGTTCGGAGTCCTGCGAGGCGCGGCCGAGGCGTGCTGGCTGCCTCCGCGAACGGGAACCGTCGGCGCTGACTGAGCAGCCCGTGCCACTGGGCGCCCGAACACGCCGGCATGTCTGCAACTGTGCGCAAAGGCTCAATGTGTAAATTACATAACTGTGATTCGCCCGCTAGGGTGATCGCCGAAAAACTGCAGCCATAGCAACGACGACGGCCATGCAGTTGTGGTACCACGGTGGCCGGCAGCGGCCGGGACGGATGGAGGAAGGCTCATGCCAGGCAAGCCCGCGGTAGTGCTGCTCAGTGGGGGACTGGATTCAACGACGGTGCTAGCGATTGCACGAACCGAAGGCTACGAGCCGTATGCGCTGAGTTTCCGGTACGGGCAGCGGCACAGCATCGAACTCGAGGCTGCGCGGCAAGTGGCGGCGTCGGAAGGCGTGGCTCGGCACGTGATCGCTGACATCGACCTGCGAGTCTTCGGCGGGTCGGCGCTGACTGACGACATCGACGTGCCGCGCCACGACAGCGCCGAAGACCTCGGCGACGGCATCCCAATCACCTACGTGCCGGCCCGCAACACCGTGTTCTTGTCGTTCGCGCTTGCCTGGGCGGAGACTATCGGCGCCAGTGACGTGTTCATCGGGGTGAACGCGCTGGATTACAGCGGCTACCCCGACTGCCGCCCCGAGTACATCGCGGCGTTCGAGCAGATGGCCAACCTGGCAACCAGGGCCGGGGTCGAGGGACGCCAGCACCTGAAGATCCACGCGCCGCTGATCGAACTGACGAAGGCGCAGATCATCGAGCGCGGCCTGGCCCTCGGCGTGGACTACGGGCTGACCCACAGCTGCTACGACCCCGATCCCGACGGGCGCGCCTGCGGCCGGTGTGATTCGTGCCTGTTGCGCGGCCGCGGGTTCGCCCAACTCGGCCTGGATGATCCGGCCCTGGCGCCTGCGGTGCCGAGCTGACGGCGATGACATACCGCGTCAAGGAGATCTACTACACGCTGCAGGGCGAGGGGACCCACGCTGGGCGGGCTGCCGTGTTCTGCCGGTTCAGCAACTGCAACCTGTGGACCGGCCGGGAAAAGGACCGGCACCGCGCGATCTGCCAGTTCTGCGACACCGACTTCGTCGGCACCGACGGGCCGGGCGGCGGCCGGTTCGCCACCGGGGTCGATCTCACGACCGCTGTCAGTGCCGTCTGGGATAGTCAGGCGCGGACACGGGAGTCGGCGTTCGTGGTGTGCACGGGCGGCGAACCGCTGCTGCAACTGGACGAACCCGCGGTGGCCGCACTGCACGCCGCCGGGTTCGAGGTGGCTGTGGAAACCAACGGGACCCGGCCGGCCCCGATCGGTCTCGACTGGGTCTGCGTGAGCCCGAAGGCCGGGGCTCCTCTCGCCCTGATGTCAGGGGACGAACTGAAGCTGGTGTACCCGCAGGAAGGGGCGGACCCGGAGATGTTCGAAGACCTCGGGTTCCCCAGACTGCTTCTGCAGCCTATGGATGGCCCGGACCGGGACAAGAACACCCGGCTAGCGGTGGAGTACTGCCTAGCGCACCCCCGCTGGCGCCTCAGCCTGCAGACTCATAAGTACCTGGGGATCGCGTGATGGAGATCTTCCGCGAGTTCACGTTCGAGGCAGCGCACCGGCTGACTCACTTGCCCGACAGCCACAAGTGCAGCCGCTTGCACGGCCACTCTTACCGTGTCGAAGTCCGCGTGTCCGGGCCAGTCGGCGAGGACACCGACTGGGTCATGGACTTCGCGGACATCAAGCATGCATTCGCGCCGCTGCACGACCAACTCGACCACAGGTACCTGAACGAGGTGGCCGGGCTGGGCAACCCGACTAGCGAGAACCTCGCTCGCTGGATCTGGGACCGGCTCGCCGCCGAACTGCCGCTGTCGGAGGTGGTGGTCCGGGAGACCTGCACATCCGGATGCTCCCTCCGGGGCAAGGAGGCATGATGCTGGCGGACGTGCAGGCCAGCTGGGACGGGCGGAACATGGCCGTGGACGAGGTCGGGATCGCCGGCATCCGCTACCCGGTCGCCGTGGCCGACCGCGAGCACGGCAAACAGGACACCGTCGCCGAGGTGAGCATGTCCGTCGACCTGCCGGCGGGCGTGAAGGGCGCACACCTGAGCCGGTTCGTCGAAGTCCTGCACGAAACCGCCGGGGAGATCACTCTCCAGGCTGTCCCTGCGATCCTCAAGGCGACCCGGGCACGGCTCGGCGCGGGCAGCGCCCGGCTGAAGGTTTCGTTCCCGTTCTTCCTGCGGCGCACCGCACCAGTCACGGGGACGGCGGCGCTCATGGACTACCAGTGCTGGCTGGGAGGCGAAGCCAACAGCACTGGGTCACGGGTGACGCTCGGGGTCCGCGTGCCAGTGACGAGCGTATGCCCGTGCAGCAAAGCGATCAGCGACTACGGCGCCCACAACCAGCGCTCCGCAATCACCATCGAGGTCAGTCCGCACGACCAGGACGGCCAGCCTGCCGGGATCTGGGCCGAGGAACTCATAGAGGCCGCCGAGGCGGCGGCCTCCTCGCCGGTGTTCCCTGTTCTGAAGCGGCCGGACGAGCGGCACGTCACCATGCGCGCGCACGACCACCCAGTGTTCGTCGAGGACATGGCCCGGGCCGTGGCTGAGGCCTTGGGCCACGATGAGCGGATCGCCTGGTTCGCCGTGGAGGCGGCCAGCGAGGAGAGCATCCACAACCATGCCGCGTTCGCCCGGATCCAGTCCACGGCAAGCGCGCCCGCGCACGGCCGGGGATGATCCAATGACTGTGCCAGTCTCGGACCGTGAGCGCAGCACGACGGTGCATGTGATCGTCACTTGCACCAACCGTAAGACGGCAGCCGTTCCGAGTGAGTTCCGCCTCGGCAACCTCACGGATCTGGCCGCCACATCTGAGTCCGTCCTGGAGTGGACCACTCGGCTCAGCGGCTCAGGCGGCGCCGCGCACCTGGCCGCCGAAGACCTCTACGCCGGCGAGCACTGGGCGATTGCTCGCCACCTACATGAGTCGGCTGGACCACGCGACACACGGCTTTGGGTGTGCTCGGCAGGCTACGGCCTCATCCGTGCCCGCGCGCGGATCCGCCCTTACGCGGCTTCGTTCAGCGGATACGAGGACCGGGTACCCGGCGGTGCGTTCGGCGCCCGCTGGTGGTGGCAGGCCCTCGCACGGTGGGAGGGCCCCGAGCCGGGACAGCCCCGCAGCATCCGTGAACTGGCCGCCGCGAATCCGACGGCCAGTTTCATGCTCGCTCTGTCAGCCGCCTACCTGGATGCCTGCCGCGACGACATCAACGCCGCCACGACCGAACTGCACGACCCGGACCGGCTGCTAGTTATCTCCGCCGGGACTCGCGGTCCGTGCGGCGAGCTGGCCCGGCTGATCGTTCCCGCAGATGCGAGGCTGCAGGCTGTCCTGGGCGGCACCCGGCAGGCGCTCAACGCCCGAATCACCGACCGCCTGCTGAGCACCGGACTCACCAGCCGCGCCGAAGCCAGCCGCTATATGGCGGAACTCCTCGCCGACCAGCCACCAGTTACCCGCTATGAGCGTAAGAAGCTCAGCGACGAGGAGGTCATTGCGATGATCAAGAGCCGCCTCGCCCGAGAATCAGGGATGCCGGCATCGAGGATGCTTCGCGAGTTCCGCGACATCGGGTATGCCTGTGAGCAGCAGCGGTTCGCCGACCTGTACCGCAGGATCGCCGGAGGCGGGCAGTGAGCGGGCGGCCCGCTGCGCCGGTGCTGGCCAGGCGTGCCCTGAAGATCACCCAGGCAGGGTGCGCGCCACTGTACATGTTCACCCTGACCGCAGCTGAGGTGCTGCAGGTCGCGGACATT
>Ga0335074_10017479_pt1 | contig 10116 bp, 9 predicted proteins | sample Lox_Sample_23_FD_206715 | JGI IMG/M metagenome (GOLD analysis project Ga0335074, IMG submission 206715) | Soil microbial communities from Loxahatchee National Wildlife Refuge, Florida, United States - Lox_Sample_2.3 | ecosystem: Environmental > Terrestrial > Soil > Wetlands | place: USA: Florida...
GACAGCGCGCCGTCTGACATCGACACGTCCACCAGCTGGCCCTCGCCCGAGCCCGGCTGGGCGGGCCGCGCCGGCGATCTGCCCGCCGCCGCGCGGGCGGGCGAGCCGTCGCGCTCGCGCAGCGCCGCCATGATCCCGAACGCCGCCATCAGCGCGCCGCCGCCCAGGTCCGCGATCTGCCCCGCCGATTGAATGGGACCGCCACCCGCCTGTCCTGCGCGCTCGCCCGTCAATCCGAGCAGTCCCACCAGCCCCAGGTAGTTCATGTCGTGGCCCGACGCATCGCGCTTGGGCCCATCCTGGCCGTAGCCGGAGATCGCGCAGTAGACGACCCCCGGGTTCTCCTCGCGCATGCGCTCGTAGCCCACGCCCAGGCGGTCGAGCACGCCCGGGCGGAAGGACTCGAGCACCACGTCGAACTCGCGCACCAGCGCCAGCAGCGCCTCGCGGCCGCCCTCGCTCTTGAGGTCCAGGCGGATCGAGCGCTTGTTGCGGTTCAGCGCCAAGAACAGCGCCGAGCGGGCGCTGTCGTGGGCGCCCTCGTAATAGGGGGGCGACCAGCGGATGTAGTCGCCCATGCCCGTGTCCTCCACCTTCAGCACGTCCGCGCCGAAGTCCGCCAGCAGCAGCGAGCAGAAGCCGCCCGGCAAAAGGCGCGAGAGGTCCAGCACACGGATGCCCTGCAGGGGGAGTCTCACAGCGTGACCCTCTCGCTCGATTGGATCGCCAGCATCGCCCGCGCCTCTGCCACGCTCGCCGGCCGGCGGCCCACGTCCTCGGTCATCTGCCTGGCCTTCGCGACCAGCTCGCCGTTGGAGCGCGCCATCGTGCCGTCGGGCAGGTACAGGTTGTCCTCCAGGCCCACGCGGATCGAGCCGCCCAGCGTCAGCGCCGCCGCCACCAGCATCCACTGCTCGCGCGAGATGCCGATCACGCCCCAGTGCGATCGCGTGCCCACGCCGTCCGGGTCCGGGGGGATGTTGTCCACCATCGCCGCCAGGTTGCGCGCGCTCGGCGGGATGCCCCCCACCACTCCCATCACGCAGTCCACGTGCAACGGCTGGCGCAGCACGCCCATGTCGATCAGCGGCGCCAGGCTGCCCACGTGGCCGACGTCGAAGCACTCGTGCTCGGCTTTGATGTGAAGCTCGTTCATCGCCTCCAGCAACTCGACGATCTCATCAAAGGGGTTTTGAAAGACCATCTTGAACACGAACCGCTTTCTCGACTTCGAGTACTTGGCGTAGTTCATCGAGCCCATGTTCAGCGCCGCCACCTCCGGGCGGCACGCGCGCAGGTAGGCGATGCGCTTGGCCACGGGGACGCCGATCGTGCCCGTCGAGAAGTTCACGATCGCCTGCTCGCCCACCTCCGCGCGGATCGCCTCCGTGATCGCCTGGAAGTCCTCCACCTCGTAGCTCGGCGTGCCGTCCGGTTTGCGCGCGTGGATGTGGATCATCACGCCGCCCTCGTCCACGATCCGCCGCGCCTCCGCCGCGTACTCCGCGGGCGTGTAGGGGATCGCCGGGCACTGCTCGCGGTTGGCGATCGCGCCGGAGATCGAGCACGTGATCACCACCGGGTCCTCGACGCTCATACCGGCACCACCCCGTGGCGCTTCCACGGGCGCTCGACCTTCTTGTTCTGCGCCATCTCCAGCGCGCGGCAGATCGTCTCGCGCGTCTCGCGCGGGTCGATCACGTCGTCGATCAGGTCGTTGCCCGCCGCGATGTACACGTCGAAGATCTTGCGAAAGCCCTCCACCAGCTCGGCCTTCTTGGCCTGCGGGTCCTCCGCCGCGTCCACCTGTTTGCGAAACGCGATCTCCACCACGCCCTCCGCGCCCATCACGCTGATCTCAGCGCTCGGCCATGCCACGATCAGGTCCGGCTCGTACGCGCGGCCGTTCATCACGTAGTAGCCCGCGCCGTAGGCCTTGCGCGTGATCACCGTGATCTTCGGCACGGTCGCGTTGGCCACCGCGTACAGCATCTTGGCGCCGTGGCGGATGATGCCCTGCGCCTCCACCTTCGTGCCCACCATGAAGCCCGGCACGTCCTGGATGAACACCAGCGGGATCGCAAAGGCGTTGCACAGGTTCACGAAGCGCGCCGCCTTGTCGGCCGAGTCGTTGTCGAGGATGCCGCCCAGCTGCCTGGGCTGGTTGGCCACGATTCCCGCCGGCCTGCCGCCGAAGCGCGCCAGGCAGGTGATGATCGTCTTGGCCCACTGGCCCTTCATGTCGAAGTGCTCGCCGTCGTCGACGATGCGGCGGATCACCTCGTACATGTCATACGGCTTGCGGTTTGACTCCGGCAGCACGTCCAGCAGCCCCTCGTCGCGGCGGTCGATCGGGTCCGCTTTGGCCCCTCCCGCCCCGCCCGCACGGATCGGCGGTCGCTCTTCGCAGTTCTGGGGCATGTAGGACAGGTATTGCTTGATGCGCTCGATGCACTCCTCGTCGTCGGCCACCTCCACGTCGCCCACGCCCGACTGGCGGCAGTGCACGCGCGAGCCGCCCAGCTCCTCCTGGGTGACGTCCTCGCCGATCGCCGCGCGCACCAGGTGCGGGCCCGCCAGCGCCATCGAGCCGCGCCCCTTGACCATCGGCACGAAGTCCGCCAGGCCGGGGATGTAGGCGGTGCCCGCCGCGCATGGGCCCATCAGCGCCGCCACCTGCGGGATCACGCCGCTCATCACCACCTCCTCGCGAAACAAATGGCCCGAGCCCGCGAACATCGCGCCCGCCGCCTCCTGCACGCGCGCGCCCGCCGAGTCCAGCAGCCACACGAACGGGATCCGCTCGCGCAACGCCAGCTCGCGCAGGCGCGTCACCTTGAACTCGCCCGTCATCCCCATCGAGCCCGCCATCACCGTGAAGTCGTACGCGCACACCGCCGCCAGGCGCCCGTCGATCTTGCCGTAGCCCGTGATCACGCCGTCCGCCGGCGCCTCCACGCCGTCCATCGCCCGCTGCGAGGAGTGCGGCGTGCCGTGGATGCCCAGCTCCACGAACGTGCCCGCGTCGATCAGCAGCGCGATCCGCTCGCGCGCCGTCAGCTTCTCGCGCGCGTGCTGCGCGTCGATCTTCTCCTGCCCGCCCCCGAGGCGGATGCGCGCGCGGCGCTCCTCCAGGTCCTCCACCAGCGGGCGCAGCAGCGACGGAGCGGGCCGCTTGGCGGAGGCGGCGTCCGCGCGCGCCGGCCTGGCCGCGGTCTTCTTCGCAGCCGTCGCCTTGGTGGCCCTCTTGCCGGCGGCCATCAGCGGCCCTTCCACTGCGGCTCGCGCTTCTCGAAGAAGGCGCTCACGCCCTCCACGAGATCCTCCGTGGACAGCGCCAGGGACAGCTGCGCGCGCAGGTAGTCGAGCGCGTCGTCCAGCGGCATGTCCTGCTGGCGGCGCATCGCCTCCTTGCCCAGGCGCATGATCACCGGCGACTTGCTCGCCAGCTTGCCCGCCCAATCGGACACGGCGGCGTCGAAGTCCTGCGCCGGCACGACCTTGTTGACGAGCCCCGCCGCCAGCGCCTCCTGCGCGCTCCAGCGCTCGCCCAGCAGCAGCAGCTCGTTGGCCTTCTTGCGCGGCACGTTGCGGTAGATCAGCGCCATGATCATGAAGGGGAACGTGCCCACGTCGATCTCCGGGGTGGCGAAGCTGGCCTGCTCGGAGGCCACGATCAGGTCGCACGCCAGCGCGATGCCCAGCGCGCCCGCGAGCACGTGCCCGCGAACCGCGCACAGCGTCGGCTTGCCCAGCTCGCCGATCAGCTTGAACAGGCCCACGAAGCGCTCCGAGCCGAAGTGCTTGTGCACCAACGGCACGTCCGCGCCGAAGCCCGCCAGGTTGGCGCCCGAGGAGAACGTCCGCTCGTGCGCCGAGGCGAGCACCACGCAGCGCGCGCGCTCGTCCTCGCGGGCGCGCACGAAGGCCGCGATCAGGCCTTCCAGCAGCTCGGGCGAGAGCGCGTTGCGCGTGTCCGGGTCGTCGAGCGCGATCGTCGCGATGCCCGCCTCGTCCAACTCGTAGAGGACCTTTTCGCCGGGCACGGGCGAATCCTAGCCGAACGCGAGCTCATAGGAAGTACGTAGCGCTACTATTTACTTTTGGGAGCCGCTGCGTTAGCGTCTGCGGCACCCCCCGATCGCGTCTGCGGCACCCCCCGATCGCCCGCCGTCGCCGATCCGCCCCCATCCCAGCAAGGAGACGACCGATGGCCGCCACCGCCGAGAGCGTCGTGAAGCCGGACTTCAAGGCTCAGCGCAAGCAGTTCATCTTCACCGACGAGCACGAAGCGCTGCGCGAGTCGATCACGAAGTTCGCCAGCAAGGAGCTCGCCCCCCACGCCGAGGAGTGGGAGGAGACGACCTTCCCCGACTGGGTGTTCACACGCATGGGCGAGCTGGGCTTGCTCGGCCTGGACAAGCCCGAGCGCTACGGCGGGCAGGGCGGCGACTACTTCTCGGCGATGGTGCTCGGCGAGGCGATCGCGCACGCCAACAGCGGCGGCCTGGCGATGGGCGTGGCGGTGCAGACCGACATGGCGATGCCGCCCATCCTCGCGTTCGGCAGCGAGGAGCAGAAGCAGGAGTGGGTCGTGCCGGCGATCAAGGGCGAGAGGATCCTGTGCCTGGGGATCACCGAGCCGGACGCCGGCTCGGACGTGAAAGGGATCAAGACGCGCGCCGTGCGCGACGGCGGGGACTTCGTCATCAACGGCTCCAAGACCTACATCACCAACGGCCACCGCGCCCACGTGATCGTGCTCGTCACCAAGACCGGGGAGGGCGGGGCCGATTCCGGCTACGACGGCTTCAGCCTGTTCCTCGTGCCGATGGACCTGCCCGGCGTGATCCGCGAGAAGAAGCTGCAGAAGCTCGGCATGCACGCTTCGGACACCGCGCTGCTGGCCTTCCAGGACGTGCGCGTGCCCGCCGCGGCGATGCTCGGCCAGGAGGGCAAGGGCTTCTACCACATCATGTGGGAGCTGCAGGGAGAGCGCATGATCGGCGCCGCGGGCAGCCTCGCGGGCGCCCAGCGCTGCTTCGAGCGCACGCTCGAGTACGCCAAAGAGCGCGAAGCGTTCGGCAAGTCGATCGGCCACTTCCAGGTCATCCGCCACAAGTTCGCCGAGATGGCCACCAAGATCGAGGCCGCCCGCCAGCTCGTGTACGCGACCGCGTGGCGCTTCGCCAACGGCGAGTACCCCGTGCGCGAGATCTCGATGGCCAAGCTGTTCGCCTCGCGCGTGGCCGTGGAAGTGGCCGACGAGTGCATCCAGATCCACGGCGGCGCCGGCTACATGAGGGAGTACCAGGTCGAGCGCGCCTGGCGCGACGCGCGCCTGAACCGCATCGGCGCGGGCACCGACGAGATCATGCTCGAGGTGATCGGGCGCTCCTACGGGCTGTGAGCCTTGACGCCCAACCCTCCGTTCACCGACGAGCACGAGCAGTTGCGCGCCTCGGTTCGCGGCTTCATCGAGCGCGAGCTCGCGCCCCACGCCCAGCGGTGGGAGGACGAGCAGCGCTTTCCGGACGAGCTGTTCGGCAAGCTCGCCGCGCAGGGGCTGCTCGGGCTGAAGTACCCGACCGAGTACGGCGGGCAGGGCGGCGACTACCTGCACGAGGCCGTGCTGTGCGAGGAGCTGGCGCGGATCGGCTCGGGCGGCACCGCCGCCGGGTTGGGCGCGCACGTCAACATCGCCACGCCGCCCATCTGGAAGTTCGGCAGCGAGGACCAGAAGCGGCGCTACCTCGTGCCCGCGATCGCCGGCCAGCTGATCGGCGCGCTGGGCATCACCGAGCCGGGCGCCGGCTCGGATGTGGCCGCGCTGAGCACGCGCGCCGAGCGTGTGGACGGCGGCTTCGTGGTCAACGGCGAGAAGACCTACATCACCAACGGCGTGCGCGCGCACTTCATCGTGACGGCCGTCAAGACCAGGCAAACGACCCCGGCCGCACGCCACCACGACATCTCCTTCCTGATCGTCGACCGCCGCGAGGGCGTCGTCTCCTCCAGGCTCGACAAGCTCGGCTGGCATGCGTCCGACACCGCCACGATCGCCTTCCAGGACGTGTTCGTGCCCGCGCAGAACCTGCTCGGCGAGCCTGGCGAGGGCTTCAAGCTGATCATGGCCAACTTCCAGTGGGAGCGCCTGGCGATGGCGCTGGGCGCGGTCGGCGCGATGGCCCTCGCGTGGGAGCGCACCGCGCAGTTCGCGCGCGAGCGCCACGCCTTCGGCCGCCCGCTGTCCGGCCACCAGGCGATCCGCCACAAGCTCGCCGACCTGGCCACGTCGGTGTACACGTGCCGCTGCGTCACATACGACGCGCTGCGCCGCTTCGCCGCGGGCGAGGAGCCGCTGCGGGAGGTGACGATGGCCAAGCTGCTCACCCAGCGCGCGTGCTTCGAGCTGATGGACGCCTGCCTGCAGATCCACGGCGGCGCGGGCTACATGCGCGAGTACTTCATCGAGCGCGCCGCCCGCGACGCGCGCCTGGGCCCGATCGGCGGCGGCAGCGACGAGATCATGCGCGAGATCCTCGGGCGCGCGCTGAGCCTGTAGCGCTCGCGCTCCTGTAGCGCCCCCGTTCGCAGACCTGTCCAAACCTATCTTTCACCGCTCAAGCTTGCTCCCTGAGCCGCCGATGCGGCCTGCGTGCAAGCCCCTCGTCCCGCTCGCCTGGCCCTCATGCTGGCGCTCGCCGCGCTCGTCGTGGCGATCTTCGCCGGCGGCTCCTCCGCGCTGGCGGCCTCCACCCGCCGCCACGCTCACCGCGCGCGCGGCGTTCACCGCCACGCCAAGCGCGAGCTGCGCCGGCATGGCGAGCGCAAGGCGCGACGGCGTGGCGAGCGCAAGGCGCGCCGGCACGGCTGCGAGCACACGGGGCTGATGCCCAACCGCTTTGACGTCGCGCTCGTCCGCGCGGCGACGCTGTGCCTGGTGAACCGCGAACGCATCGCCATCGGCGACGCTCCGCTGCGCCCCAACGCGCGGCTGCGCCGGGCCGCGCAGGCCCACAGCGACAGCATGGCGTTCGGCGATTACTTCGAACACTTCGGCGGGGGCGGGCCCGGTGGAGGGACGCCGCTGGCGCGCATCCGCGCGGCCGGCTACATCTCCAGCTCGCGCGTCGGCTACGAAATCGGGGAGAACATCGCCTGGGGCACGCACGCGCTGGCCACACCGCGCGCGATCGTCGCCGCCTGGATGGCCTCGCCGGGGCACCGCGCGAACATCCTCGATCCCCACTACCGCGAAACCGGCATCGGCGTGGTGGCGCACCCGCCCGTCTCGCTGGCCCACGGCCAGGCCGGCGCGGTCTACACGCAGGACTTCGGCGCGATCATCGCCGGCTGAGCTCGCGCCGCCGCGGCTCATGAGCGAGCGACCCGGTTGGCCGGGCACGCCGGCCCGCTATAACTTCGCCTCCCCGACCACTCACAAGGAGACGCGAAAGCTATGGGAGTACTCGACGGCAAGGCGGCGATCGTCACGGGCTCGGCGCGCGGCATCGGGCGCGCCACCGCGGAGCTGCTCGCCGAGCAGGGCGCGCAGGTTCTCATCAACGACCTCGACGGCGACGTGGCCGAGCAGGCCGCCGGCGAGATCGCCGGCGAGACCGCCGTGTTCGCGGGCGACCTGACCAAGCCGGGCGCGCCCGACGAGCTCGTGCAGAAGGCGGTCGACTCGTTCGGCAAGATCGACATCGTCATCAACAACGCCGGCTACACGGTCGACGCGCCCGTGCACAAGATGTCCGACGACCAGTTCCAGAAAATGCTGGACATCCACACCGTGGTGCCCTTCCGCGTGATCCGCGCCGCCGCGCCGCACCTGCGCGAGCCCGCCAAGCAAGAGCGCGAGGAAGGCAAGGAGGTCTTCCGCAAGATCGTCAACGTGTCCTCCACCTCCGGCACCTTCGGCAACGCCGGCCAGGCCAACTACTCGGCGGCCAAGGCCGGCGTGGTGGGTCTGACCAAGACGGTCGCCAAGGAGTGGGGCCAGTTCAAGATCAACGTCAACGCCGTCGCCTTCGGCTTCATCGACACGCGCCTGACGCAGGCCAAGGTGGACGAGAACACGATGGAGAAGGACGGCGAGAAGATCCAGCTGGGCATCCCCGAGCAGATGCGCCAGATGGCCTCCATGCTGATCCCCCTCGGGCGCCCCGCCACGCCCGAGGAGGCCGCCGGCGGCATCTTCTTCCTGTGCTCGCCGTGGTCCAACTACGTGCACGGGCAGACCCTGCACATCACCGGCGGCATGTTCGGCGGGATGACCGGCTGACTCAGCCGCCCGCGGGCCGCGGCCCGGACGGGTCAGCGCCCGCGGGCCGCGGCCCGCACAGGTCAGCGCCCGCGGGCCGCGCAGCGGACAGGTCCAGCAGGCAGCCGGAGAAGTACGCGCCGGCGGGCGAGGCGAGGTAGGCCGTGAGCGCGGCCGCCTCGCCGGCCGCCCGCGCCGATGAGTCGCCGGGGGCGATCGTCACGACCGTGACCGCGTGCCGCGCCCACTCGACCGACAGCGTGCGCGCGAGGTTCTCGAGGCCCGCCCGCGCGGCGCGCGCGTGCGCGCCGGCGTCCGCGGGCGGCGCCAGGTAGACGATCCGCCCGCCGCGCCCGCCGGGCAGGAACGCGCGCGCGGCTAGCGCGCGCGTGAGCTTCCAGCTGTCCTGCAGGCACGAGCGCAGCCCCCGGCGCTGGGGGTCCTCGCGCTCGCCGCTCGCCGGCGCCGAGGCGCCCGCCGCGCCCACCGTGCTCGCGTCCGCTCCTGGCGCGGCCCCGGCCGCGCCCGCCGCGAACAGGCCGGCGGCGTCGACCGCGAGCAGCTGTACCTCGCCGGCGGCGGCCAGCGCGCGATCCGCCGCGGCCTCCGCCGCCTCCGCGGCCTCCGTGGCCTCCGTGGCATCCGCGCCCGCGCCGAGCTCCGGGGGGCGATCGCGGTCCAGCTCGCAGTCACACACGCGCGCTCCCAGCCCCGCGCACGCCGCGCCGACGGCGCCCGCCAGCGACTCGCCCGCATCCGCGGAGCGGGACGGGCGCGCCAGCACGACGGTGACCCCGCGCAACAGGCCCGGGCGCAACAGCTGCGATGCCGTGGTGCTCGCCATGGCGCCGCGCACCCTAGCGCGCGTCAGATCGCGCCCGGCCCGTCGCCGAGCCCGACGGGCGGGGCGCCCTGCGTGGATATGCGGCGCAGGTCGAAGTACAGCACCGCCGCCGCCAGCGCGGACAGCGGCGCGGTGAGCACGCCGATGACCACGCGCACGACGATGCCGACGCCGGTGCCCGCCGATTCGGCCGCCGCCTCGATCACGCCGGAGACGACTACCACCAGCACGAACAGCACGAGGATCACCGCGAACACCTGCCAGCCGTTGCCGCGCACGAGCTCGCGGCTGCGTCCCAGCGCCCCCAGCCCGGGCGGGCGCTCGAGCACGATCACCGGCGCGAACACCGACCAGATCGTGATCAGCGCGAGCCCCGGCACGATGAACAGGACGAGCCCGACCACGATCGCGATGCCCGCGACGACGCCCACCAGGATGAGCGAGCCGATGACGGGCATGGCGGCGCGCAGCAGCTGCCCGGCGCTGGAGTCGCGCCGTCCGTCCTGCACGTCGGCGACCAGCTCGACGACCATGCCCGTGAACAGCGTCTCGGCCACCAGGCTGACGACCAGCGCGAGCAGCAGCGCCGCCGCCGAGCCGGTGGCGGCGAGCACCGCCGAGAGCAACCCGCTGATGACGAACACGACGGCGGCCGCGGGCATCAGCACGGACGCCTGGTCCACGTAGATGTGCCACACGCGCCTGATTACGCCGCCGACGTCAAGCCGAGCCTGCATCGTCCCCCTCCCGCGGTCGCGAACGCGCCATCGCAGCGAACCCTAGGCGACGCCGCCGACGCGACCGTGCGCTCAGGCCACGGCCGCGCCCTTGGGCGCCCCGCGCGCGGCGCGGCGCTGCGCGCGCACGCGCCGCAGGACGCCCCTGCGGCCATGCTGCTCGAGCCCCGCGTACAGCGCGCGGATCTCCGTGAGCACGGCGTCGGCGACCGCCTGCTGCTGCTCGGGCGTGGGGTTCTCGACCTGCTCCCAGGCGATCGGCTGCC
>Ga0335074_10017480_pt1 | contig 10115 bp, 11 predicted proteins | sample Lox_Sample_23_FD_206715 | JGI IMG/M metagenome (GOLD analysis project Ga0335074, IMG submission 206715) | Soil microbial communities from Loxahatchee National Wildlife Refuge, Florida, United States - Lox_Sample_2.3 | ecosystem: Environmental > Terrestrial > Soil > Wetlands | place: USA...
CACGGCGTCCAGCACGAACCAAGCCAAATGACCCTCAGGCAGCCAGTCCCTCACATCGGGCGGCAGCAGAAACGACTGATCACGATCACAACCAATGAAGCTCTGAGCCATCCCGGAATAGTCTTAATAGTGCTTTGTTAGATTCGTTGTAGGAATTCTCGCTATTTGCGTTGAACCCTCTTCGTGGTTGCTGTCGAGCGCGAGGAGGTCATGATGGGTGTCGTGACTGTTGCGGGTTCGCAGGTCGAGCGGGATGTCGATCCGCCGTCGGTCGTGCGGGAGCGCTTGGAGGCGTTCGCGGGCGAGGTGCTGGGCGAGGCGATGAACCGCCCGGTGCAGATGCGCAACGGCGGCCTGTATTTGCGTGGGTTGATCGAGGACGGTTCCCGCAAGTCGCTTGAACCGTTGGTCGCTCGGTTGGGCGGGGAGGCCGACTATCAGTCGATGCAGCAGTTCGTGGCCGATAGTCCGTGGGATCCGGGGCTGGTGGTCAAGGCGGTGGCCGAGCGGGTGGCGCCGGCGATCGGCGTGGAGGCGTGGGTGTTGGATGACACCGGGTTTCCGAAGGACGGGAAGGACTCGCCGGGGGTCAAGCGTCAGTACTCGGGGACGTTGGGGAAGACTGGTAACTGTCAGATCGGTGTGTCCGTGCACGCGGTCGGGGTGCGCGGGACGGTGCCGTTGGGGTGGGCGCTGTACCTGCCGGAGGACTGGTGCCAGGACCCGGAGCGGCGGCGCAAGGCGAAGATTCCTGCGCAGGTCGAGTTCAAGACCAAGCCGGAGCTCGGAGTGGAACTCGTCGAGCGCGCCGCCGGTTGGGATCTCCCGAGAGCGCCTGTGTTGGGTGACCACGCGTACGGTGAGAACAGTTGGCTGCGCGATCGGCTCCACGACGTCGGCTGCGAGTACGTGCTCTCGCTCGGTCCCAAGGCGAAGGTGTTCGAGCAGGGCACGACGTTCGCGGTGCCTGCCAAGAAACCCGGCGCGAGTCGCGCACCTGTTCACCCGCGGCCGGATCGCCAGCCCCAAGCGATTGGCGAGTTCATCAGCGAGTTCGCGAGCGACGCGCAGATCGTCACGTTTCGCGATGGGTCCGATGGTGAGCCGGTCACTTCCAGGTTCATCTTCGCTCGCGTTCACGCCGCTCATGGCTGGCGCGAGAGCGAAGGCTGGACCGGGTGGCGCGAGCGGTCCGAGGTTCCCCCGCGCGAGGAGTGGCTGATCGCCGAATGGCCCGCGGATCACGACCAGCCGACCGACTACTGGATCTCAAACCTGCCTGCCGACACACCGCCCGAGCGGCTCGCGCGGCTTGCACGGATGCGTTGGAAGATGGAGCTCGACTACAAGCAGCTCAAAGGTGAGCTTGGCCTCGACCACTACGAAGGGCGCTCCTGGCTTGGCTGGTATCACCACACCGCGATCGTTACGGCCGCGCACGGGTTCCTCACGCTCGAGCGGCTCAACCCTTTTCGCCCGCGGCCGGCCTGACACTCCCGAAGGCCGTGCTGCTCCTGCAGCCGCTCTTCAAGTGCTGGGACGGCCGCTGTCGAACCTGTCAGCGACCCATCAAGGTCGACCGACTGACACTCACGGTTGACCGCCGCGACGAGTGAGACCTAACAAAGCACTATTAAACCCGCCGGACGACACGGTAATTACGCGACATCCTCTCGCCAAAGGACTCGTCCGGCGCGACGCGTGCACGGGAATGAAAGCGATAGCCACGCCGCGGCAACCAGACTCCGAGCCGGGACCAGGCGACGCCGGGCCTGGACCCAAGCTGCCCCACCGCATGGAGAGCAGAAGCGGTCCGTCCGGTCGGCTGCAACGCTGTCGAGCATCGTTGTGGCTGCCTGTCCTCGCCGGTGAATCGGTCCCCGTGTCGGAAGCTCGCCGGCGCTCTCGGAGGGCAACCTCGATCGGTCAGAACCGCAAATCGCCCGGCGTCGTGCGGTTTATGTCGCCGGGGGAAAATGAGGGGTCTGGAGTGTCCGGCTCCAACGGTGAGCACGATGGTCCAAGCGCCGGGCGCGCGCGCGTCGATCGCCAGCCGATTCATCGACGCTCACCGTGCTCGGACAGCGTCATGAAGGCCCGTGCGCTCGAGGCCTCCTGTCCGGGCACGGAAGCGAAGCGAGCGGAGTGGGCGGACCAGGGCGCCATCGCCCCGCAGAAAGGCGCCTCCGCTGGATAGACGTGACGGTACGTCTGACGGAGCGGAAGGTCCCCTCGGACTACGTGGCCCCGTTCGGCGGCGCGGTTGGCTAGCCACCGAGCACGGTTGATGAACCTCACTAGCAAGCGGGCCGCGGCTTCGCACCACCACCCTACTGGCGGGTCAACCTTATTACGCAAGCTGTTTGCGTAGCGCACTGGGGTTCTTCAGCAGACATGATCCACAATGACGCCCGCGAAGGCGATGGCGAGGTCACGGACGTTCGGATTGAACGTCCACCTTGTCGGCAACCGCGCGTGCTGCGGTGAGCAGCATCTCGAACGTCGGAGCGAACCCGTCAAACGATACGCCGTCGTACGGAGTGGTCCGGGTTGCGACTGCCTCCGCAAACTGCGACTTGCTCATGGCAAGTGATCGACCCGTCCCGAATTCGTATACGTCATCTCTCACCAAAGTCTTGTTGTTTATGTTGGCTACGCTGCAGTTCTCTTTCAAGTGGTGTCCAGTCTGATCGTCAAACTCGCTGCGAAGGTATACGCGTCGCCCGTCCTGATCCCTCCGATCGAGATCGGTGTCGGGATACAGCATTTCAATGCAAAACGGGCCGTCGCGAAACGAAGGTCTTATAAGGGCAGCCCCGAAAACGCCGTTCCCGCGGTCAATCCAATCGCGGTTACTCAGCCCTACCTCGCGGAGCACGGTGTCTGTGTCACGGTCAAAGAGACAAGCTGTCGGGTTCGGCGGCCGCTCTGGGGGAAGCGCATTCAGTCGCGTTCTCAGCTCCTTATCCCCGGCACGAGCCGAGTCATTCCCGAACAAGAACTTCATATCCAAGAATTCGCCGGCTGCGTGGAAGTGATCAAGCGCCGCGAGTAAGTGCCGGATGTCCGACTCGCCCTCGGTGTAAAGGTACACATTCAGTTGACTGGAGGCTAAAGGCCGAATGCGAAACTGCGGATCGCAGTCAGCCAACTTGCCGGCTAATCGACGGTAGACAGGGTCATTCCATCCCTTGATGCTCCCGACGTACTGAACGCGTCCTCGAACGGCGAACCGGAAGGGAGACTCTGGCTTTCCAGGCGGGACATTCCGTGGTGGCGCCGACCGCTCATATGCAGATATTGCCGCAGACTCACCGTGGCGATGCCAAATATGTAGCAGATTTCGGAGGTCGCGCACGTAATCGCGAGGCACGTTCACCTTATCGTTAACCACGAGGCCGGTTACGCGCTGACGCTGCGATCGATGTATCAGCCGCGTCTTATGAGGATTCACCCAGAAGCCGGATTCTCTAACGCTCCGCTGCAACCCTGAACCCACGACGGTGAGACCTCCAATGTTTGTTGCTAGCGTTGCGGGAAACGTTGAGCGATCGGTTGAAAATGTGAGATCGTCAGCGTAACGGGTGAAGTAGCAGCGCTCGCGCCTAGCGAGCTCCGCGAGGTCTCGGTCGAGAGCTCGGCAAATGAAGTTCGAGATGATCGGGGATGTTGGAGCCCCCTGCGGGAGCATGTTGCCATGGCAACAGAGCGATGCAAGGAGGTTCGCGACTTCTGGGGAGCAATCAAAGGGAAATGCGCTAAACAGGCCGCGAACGCGGCGATAGCTGATCGAAGGGAAGAAGTCCCCAAGGTCAACCTTTAGAACCCATGCCTGGCGGCGATGACGATCGGCATTCGATGCAATCGACCGGCCTTTGGTGAACCCGTGGACGTGAGACCGTGGCCTGTACCAGTCCGCGAGGAGCGTCGCTAGAGAGCGTTGCAGCTCCTTTAGCGGTTGGATCGGAGCATAGATGCGTCGCGACTCTCCGTTCCAGCGTTTGATCTCGAACGCCACGTAGCGCCGATCGTTTTCAATCCCAAAGACCCACCATGTGAGCACGTTGAGCTCAACGCCCAGCAACTCGGCGACTTCCGCCCGTGTAGTGAGGGTCGGCATCTCTGGCCCGGTCATAGTCGGGTACGGCGCACCGGTTCATGCAGAATGCACAGGCGCGAGTTAGACAACGTCGCCCGCAGGGCCAGAGTGAGGAAATAGTTGACCGTGGCGAATACGCCGCGGAAAGTAAACCGATGCGACCGCACCCAGGGTGAGGGTATCATCGAACGCGGTCGGTAGTCCTGGAGCTACTCCGAAGACGGATCCACCGTCGCACGTCCAGGAGTACTCTCGGTCCGCTCCGGGGTCAGATAACAGACAAGTCTGCGCCGACTCAGACCGTGCCCGATGGGCTGCGAGCTAGCGTGCCCCGTGTGAAACGGGCGTTCCTCCTTGCGTTGTTGGTGGCTGGTTGTGGCTCCTCGACGACCAAGAGCAGCGCGCCGCCGGCCCCGGCCGCGCCAGCGACTATCGGCACTAGGCAGACATCGACGGCGGCTCCCGCACCACCCAAGCCCAAGCCGATCTCGGCCTGCATCGGCGGGAACGTTGCTGGCCAGCCGTACGGGGGAATCGGGGCCAGCGTCAGCGCCTTCAAGAACTCAAATCCCACCGCGGCCAGCGAACCGCCAGCAAGCTACCAGGACGGGATCGCGTTCTACGAGATCAAGGGCAGCATCCACGGATGTGTCAGCGAGTACACGATCACAGAATCGACCACCCCAACCCAAAGCGCTCGGGATCTGTTGGCGCTAGTCGGCGGCATCGGCCTTCCAAATGACGCCCAGCAACTGGTCAACCAGGACACGTGTGCCGTCTGGTCGAGCGGCAGTCTGAAGAGGGCTACCGGTCATCAATACGCCGTCGGCTCTGTAGTGGTCGCGCCGGAGGGCGACGCCACGGGCATCGTTGACATGTCCGCTGGCGATTCGTCCAAGTGCTAGTCGAATGGGCCGCTGGATGGCAACTGCGGCGAATTCGTCCAAAGCGCTAAACCACGCCGGGTTCGGGTCGAGGCCGAGATTTGTCAGCGGGCGCCGCCGAATTGCTCGATCGTCGCCAACGCACTGCGCCGCCGAACCGCGGTCGAAAGGCCAATCCAATCGTCTGATTGGAGACATCCCGGATCTCGTGTCGCCGCTCCTCAGTTCGGCACGCGTCAGCGGTTAGCTGAAACTCTGGGGTGGTTGCCTGGGGCAGAGCGAGTGGTCCGAAGATACTGGTTGCGGATACGATCTCGAAACCGGGGAGCAGACAAGCTAACCGAAAGGGCTCGTAGTGAAGAAGCAGCAGAACGAACGCAGCGGGTGCGGCTGCGTCACGTTCATCGTCCTTGCCGTGACCATCGGTGTCATTGCGGCCACCGGCAGCCACAGCAGCGGCACCACCGGAAACACCGGCACGCCCTCCAACACCGGGGTCGCGACTGCGGGCTCCAATAGCGGAAACGCCGGCTCGTCGACGAGCAACACCGGCAACACGGGCAACACGGGCAACACCGGCAACACCGCCGACGCCAGCAACACCGGCAACACGGGCGGCGGCGGATGCTCCCAACAACCGACTCCGGGGGCTGCTACGAGCCCGGTGAGTACTGCCGGGACTCTGACCACGGGATGAGTGGAGTAGCGGGCGACGGCAAGAGGATCACGTGCGAGAACAACGACGGTTGGCGCTGGGAGCCAAGCTAAGCCCGTTCGCAAGGTGCCGCGTACTGATCCTGGCGCCGCTCGAAGCGCGTCGTTGGCGGGACGTCTCAGGCGCCGCTGGCCTGGCATCTGACTGTTCCCAGCGTCAAGTGGCGCGACATCCCTGACCTGATCGTGCTGGGGGCGCCGGCTCGGGGCGCGAAAGCGATCGCTCGCGGTTCACGTGGCCAGGCCGATTTCGAGTCCAACGGCCCGATCAATCAGGCCCTGACCGCGCAAGCACCTTGATCAGGCCTGACCGAGCTCCCGCTCAGGCCTGATCAGGGAATCTCGACGGCAGTTCCGGCATGGAACGGTCTTGCCCCAGATGCTTCAGCGCGGCGCGAACCTGGTCGTAGGTCTCGAGGGAGTAATGCAGCGCGCTCCCACGGTCGCCACGGTCGAGTGCGCGGCCTGTCTGCTCCGAGAAGAGATAGGCGAGCCTGACCGGCACGTACGAGTCGTCATCGGCCAACAACGCCGCGCGTCTCTCCCACTGATCAGCGCGACCGAACAGGTGCTTGTAGTTCTCGTCCACTTCGTCCCTGCTCCAGACGGTTCGTGCAGCGATCGCGATGTCGAACAGTTCGGCCGCGATTTCTCTTTTCGCCGCCCTCAGCACGCGCTCTTCTGCTCGCCGCTCACGACGCTCGCGGCGTTGTTCCAGATAGACCTGCGAAGCGGTCGTCATGCCGCCACCAATAAGGACGCCGACCAGGGTGTATACGCCGCTGGAGATCATGGGCGCCCAGCGTAACCACAGCCACGGCGTCGACTTAGAAGCCTCGCAGCGGGCCGCCGGACGCCAGATGTCGCCGCAGAGTTGCCCAAAGTCGCCAACGCGATCGTGATCACAAACACACGGCGCGTTCGAAAGCGTGGCGGGACTTGCAGGCTAAGGGAGAATGAGCTGAGGGGAATTGCTCAGGTCGCTTCCGTCGATGATGATCGACGGGCCCCAGAGAATCGATGCGGGCTGCGGTGGCCAGATCCGTTGAAGAATCGATCGCTCGGTCTTCGTCTCGATCGGTGTAAGGCTGACGACCCGACTCTGCGGGCCGGCCATGATCAGCAACAGATTCCCAAAGGACAAAACTGCGATGAATCCCGGGCTGGCCTGCTCGTCGCGAAGTCCGAACGTGGCGGCTGTCGCCAGCCCAAACACTGCTGGGCCGCCTGAGGTAGCTCCCATCCAAATCGAGAGATCGTCAGGCGGGACTCGGGCGGCATAGAACTCGCCGAATCTTTCCATGCTGATGCAGCGGACGCTCTTAGGACGTGCGACCTGGAACATCAGCTCGGTTTTGAACGTCCAAGCGGCAAGAATTGACTGATCGTCCGGAACGAGGTTGAGCCTCCGACCCTGAATCAGCTCAGTCAGGATCGGGCGGGCGCCCGCCTCCAGATCGTTCATCCAGCCGGAGTTGCACTCGCCGCACACCTCCCGAACCTGTAGATCCGGCTCGCCCTTGGACCAGTTGCGCGGGGCTACGCTCGCACCCGGCGGCGGCTCGTACAGGTGATTGATCTTTGCGGCCGAGGACGGCGTGCCTCCTTCCGCGTCGCGTTGTGAACCGGCGAGCACGGGTCCGGTCCAGCGAGGAACAACGTGCTCCTTCGTGAGTTCGGACCCACCGCAGAACACGCAAGTCATGTTGTCCAACCTAGCTGATTCGGACCTCTACTCGCACTAGCTCCCGTCCGCCGGGCCCGCGATGTCGGCAAGGCAGTCGCCCGGACGCCGCTAGGCGCATGCGAAAGCACTCGCAATTCGCGCCCGGCATCGTATGGCTGGGCGCTACCTTACTGTGCACGATGACCCCTTCAATTGAACTTACATCAGCTGCCGTTCACGAGGCCGGCCACGTGGTTGTGGCTTATGCACTGGGCCGCCGCGTAACGCTCATCCGACTCGGTGAACAAACCGTTCCCACCAATCACCCACACACGGAACTGCTCAAGGGATCCGTCACCGGAGGCGAGAGCCGGTTCGGGCCTGCTCTGGCTACCGAGATCTACGAGAACGTCAACGCTGGGATTCCGTTGACTGCCGGCCAAATCGAATGGCTTCGTGCCGAGCTCGTAACATGCTTTGCGGGGGCACTCGCCGAGACGCGGCTTCGTGGAGAACAGAACACGGGCAGTGCACTGGCCGATCTCAAGCAGGGGTCCATCGTCGTCGGATTGCTGGGCATCAACGCTGATGCTGACGGCGGTGAGGCCCGGGTCGAGCGAGCTGGAGGGATTGCGGAGAGAATCATCATCGAGCTAGAAGCTTGTGTCGAACAGGTAGCTACCGCGCTTTCCCAAGGTCCGTGCGAGCTCGACGAGCCCGCGGCACACTCTCTCCTCGATAGGTCAGGGGTCGGTCAAGGCACGCACCGGGCGTTGCTTGAGGATCTAGCGACGTGAGACCCAAACGACGCGTTTGCTGTCGGCGCGAACGACTCGCGACGTGCAGACACGGGCTCACGGAGTGCGGTCGTCGAGGCCGGTCCGCTGCGGTGATGTCGCGGCGTGCTCCAACGGCGGCGACGTAGAGCAGGTACGCAGCGGCCGGCAGCGCGGCGCGCGCGACCGCTACGCTTCGATCTCGCCTTCGATCTTTCTGACGCTTGATGAACTTGACGCGACGGACGGGCACCTCCGCCGCATTGCCAGCCTCAGCGACGTGCCAGGCTGCATCCCATGCTTGAGCGCGCCAGCCAAAGGTCACAGAGGCCGGCTGCATATGCATCGCACAAACAACCTGCAGCGCGGACTACCCGCAGTGCGGGCAGCCGGTCGATGTCAGCAGCTCCCACTCCCTGAGTGCGGACGACTCCTTGGTCGCGCGGTAACATGCGCGGGGTTGTCGCCTCTGGTTGAACAGCTTGAGTCCTGTCCGGTGAGCGTGGGAGAGCCGGGCCGATTTGGGACGTTCTCCGAAGCCGCCGCACTGCGGGTCGATGACCTCGGCCACCCGGTCGTGATCGCCTCGAGCGCCCCGACCGGAACGCAAACTCGCGGTGAGCGTGTCCGCGACGACGCGCCCGTGGCGTTGACTCAGCTCGGGACAATCACAAAGACCGCTGGCAGCGATCGTGACCAGTCGTCCAGTTTCCTGATTACGAAGACATCGGGCGGACGGGACTCAGACGCTGACGCCGTCGCGGGGTTCCGACCCGGCAGCGAGTCCGGCGCCTGACGCCGTCCGGCGATAGGTGTCGGAGTGTTGGTCATCGTCACGAATCGCGAGGATCTGACGGCGGACTGGCTGGTGCTGGAGCTGGCGGCGCACGGGGTTCCGTTCCTGCGCCTGAGTTCTGAGGACTATCCCGAGCGGATCGGGATCGAACTCGACACGCGGCGGGCGACGCTGTACTTAGGAGATACTGAGCTCGCGGCTGATCAAGTCACGAGCGTCTGGTGGCGGCGTCCCGTCGCGCCGGTAATTTCCGTCGGCCGAGACCAGTCCGAGCGGGCGTGGGCGATCGGCGAAGCACTGACCGCGTGGGACGGCTTCTGGAGTGCCGTCAACGCCCATTGGGTCAACCTGCCCGCGAACAATGTGAGGGCCGACTGCAAACCCTTACAACTGCAGGAGGCGCAAAACGTCGGGTTTCAGATCCCACCGACCTTGATCACAAATCGTACGCCGTCAGCTGCCGCGTTCCACAGCCGTCACGGAACAATTGTCAGCAAGCCTCTGCGCAGCGGGCTCATATCCCCCTCGCGGCAACTCTTCACTGCGATCCTCGAACCCGAGGTCTGGTCACGCATCGACACCATCGGACCCGAGCCGTATCTGCTGCAGGCGTACGTTCAAAAGGCCTGGGATGTCCGTGTCACCGTCATGGGCGACCAGGTCTTCGGCTGCCGGATCGACAGTCAAAGCGGGCCGCCGCAGACTCGGGTCGACTGGCGTCACCCTGCCGCCGATGACCTACGCCACGAGCCGGTCGACCTGGACGAAGGGACGACGGGACGCATTCTCGGACTCACGCGCGAATTCGGCCTGCGGTTCGCAGCCATCGACCTCGCCGAACTGGACGACGGGAGCTACGTCTTCTTCGAGATCAATCCCAATGGGCAGTGGGCTTGGGTCGAGCAGCTGACCGGCCAGCCACTCCGCGCGGCGCTCGTCGCGGAGCTGCACAAGTCGCCATGACCGATGAACCTTCACTCTGGCAGCTTCCCGACAGGATTGAGAAATCTCCGGATCCCAAGAAGCTTCGCGACGCGCGCCCCGAAGACGGGTTCCGGCGCAAGTTCTTCGACTACCGGCGCGTGCCCGCAGAGATCCCGGAGCAGTTCACCGAGCCTCTGGGAGAGATCGTCTCACGTCTGCGGACTACCGATCCGACAACCGCTGCCACCGTGCTTGA
>Ga0335074_10017481_pt1 | contig 10114 bp, 10 predicted proteins | sample Lox_Sample_23_FD_206715 | JGI IMG/M metagenome (GOLD analysis project Ga0335074, IMG submission 206715) | Soil microbial communities from Loxahatchee National Wildlife Refuge, Florida, United States - Lox_Sample_2.3 | ecosystem: Environmental > Terrestrial > Soil > Wetlands | place: USA...
GGCCGCTGCGAGGCATCAATGCCTGGGTTATCAACCGCTACCCAGATGGAGAACTCGCTGTCATGCTGCGCACCGGCAACCTGAGCTCGGTGCTGTTCCGTATCAATCCGTCAGATGCCAAGCGCTTCAGTGAGGATCTACTCAAGATAAGCGATAGCACTCAATAACCCGTTTTGTGGCGAACGGATGGCTTCGGCCCTGGTACTGGATTGGGGCCATCCGCTCCTTGCCCGCGCGGCGCCTGCATAGTGATCCAGCCAGGCCGAAGATGGTCGATCGCCGGGATGGCGCCATGCGCCGCCTCCGGTAGGACTTTCGGTATGAGGTCAGGGCTCGTGGGACGCGCAAGACCAACACCTTGCTGGGAAGGGTGAGCGGCTATGGCCAAGGAGATATGCGCGCACTGCCGGCAGGAGCTCTGGCACGCCCCCGAAGAGTGGCGGCATCTGTTCACCAGTTGCGCGCGCTGCGACGGGGAGCGCGGCCATGACGATGGCGCGCTGGTGGCAACGCCAGTCAGGCGGGTGTACCGGTGAGACGGAAGCGGGTCCACCCAGGTCACCAGGTGCAGAAGCGGGTCCACGCAGGTCACCAAGCGGAGCAGCCATGTGGGACTTCTCGGCATTGATCGACGCCGCAGGCCGGTACCGCGCTCCACAGGCTCGCAGCGGCGTCGCCGGGCCGGCGCAGAGCGCCGTGAAGCCGTGGCTGCTGGGTGGTGGCGCGGGCTGGCTTGTCATCGGGGTTCTCGTGCTGGCCTGGGATGTGGCGGCACCCGAGACGCTGACCGCGGCCTTCCAGCGGGCCAGGTCTCGCCCAGTCAGCGGCACGGCCGTGGCGGTGGCGTGGACGCTGCTCACGGGCCACCTGTTTGATGTCCTGCCCGAGCGCGCTGACCCGTTTCGCCTGTCCATTGACTCGGTACGCAACGCGCTGCAGCGAGGGGCCAAACGGATGGTGCCCGGGTGAGCGCCTCGGACTTGCCGGCGGCGTCCAGCTTGCCCGGTGCCGCGCGGAACCTGGCGCCGGCCGCGCTGACCGAGTCCGCCGGGCCGCCGTCCGGGCACGGCGCGCTGTGGCGGCCGTGGCATGGCCGGCCACGGGTGCGGGACCTGATCTGCTTCCTCGCGATCATGGTCAGCTGGCTGTACGGGCTGGCGATGATCCCGCTCACTCCGACGCTGATCGCAACCCGCCCGCTGCTGCTGGAGATGCTGTCGGGCAGCAATCCAGCCATCGTGGCGGCCGGTTCCTTCTCGGGCGTCGAGAGCAAGCTGGCCCTGGCCGTGGTGATCGTCGGCGCGCTGCCGGGCATGAAATTCGACTGGGCGGTCTGGTGGGCCGGTCGGCTCTGGGGCCGTCGAATGGTGGACAAGCTCGGCAGCCACAGCCCCCGGACTGCCGCGATTGCCGCGAGGGCGGAGCAGCGAGGCACCCGGTTTGCCCGGCCTGCGGTGCTGCTGTCCGCCCTCGTGCCGGTGTGCACCGCGCCGGTCTATGCCGCGGCGGGCTGGGCCGGCCTGCCGCTGGCCTCGTTCATGGTCCTGGACGCCATCGGGTGCGCAATGCGGGCGACGCTGCTGGCCACCTCGGGCTACCTGCTCGGCTCCCGCGGCGTCGCCGTGGCCGACCTGGCGGCCCGTTATGCAATCGCGTCGGTTGGCGTGCTGGCCGTGGCCGCGCTAACGCCCTACCTGTGGCACACCTGGCAGGGCAGGCGCAAGGGACGCCAGAGCCTGGGGACCGACCAGAAGGTGGGGGGGTGAGGGAATGGACGCAGGAGGGGAAGCCAGGGGCTTGCCAGCCAGCGAACAGCTCGTTCTCGACATGATCGCCCACGAGCTGAGGAGCGCGGATCCACAGCTCGCCAGCGCGTTCGCTGCCTTTACCAGCGTGACAAGGAAGGCGCGTCTGCCCGAGACCGAGCAGCTGGGTTCCCGGCAGCCACCGGCGGCCGTCGCAGGCGGCGGGCGCACCGAGAAGGCTGGCCTGTCGCTCGTGCTCAGGCTCACCATGCTCTTCGTGATCGGCGCGCTGCTGGCCGTCGCCATGGTGGCGGCGCTCTCAGCCGCCCGCCAGGCTGCCCGCTGTGCGGTACCGGCCAGAGCCGCGACCGCCAGGACCTGGGGGCTCCAGTCGGCCGGCCCGGCAGCGCACTCTTGCGGCGCGGGGTCGCCCAGGAAAACCCAGCCGACGCGTCGCTGACCCGGCACTCGTCCTGCACCCTGCATAGTGCACTTTCACAGCCGAAGATGGTCGATTACGGGGATGGCAGCCGGCCAGGCAGCCAGTAGAACTTCTTACGTAACGCATTTAACGCTCGGCCAGCGGCCTCCCGCGCACCGCGTGGCGAAAAGAGGATAAGCATGACGAACGCGTAGAGATCATGCCGGCCCTGTGCTGCTATCTGGTCTGCATAGTGCCCAGGAAGGCGGAAGATGGTCGGTTGCTGGGATGGCATCGTGTCTTATTGCCGGTAGAAATTCCAGTAAGTGCCGTCATCGGCTCGTCACAGCTGTAGCGCGGATTCGAGGAGGTCTTGTTGCCGGGCAATGCAATAATGCTGCTCAGAACGCGTGCGAAAGCTGGCCGTGCGATTAGATTCGGCGTTGTCGGCTGCATCGGAGCAGCGATCAATACCCTGGTCCTGTACCTGCTGGCCCGTGGGCTGGGCCTGCCCGTCCCGGTGGCTTCGGCCCTGGCGGTCGAGCTGGCCGTAATAAGTAACTACCTGCTGAACGATCGCTGGACATTCGCCACTCGTAAGCCTTCCCTCAGGCGGTTCGCGAAGTTCAACATCGCTTCACTGGCTGGGCTGAGCCTCAATGTCATGACTGTCTGGCTCCTGGCCAGGCACGGAATCTATCTCTTCGCAGCCAACATCGTGGGGATCGCCGTCGCATTTGCCGCCAATTACGCGTTCAGCGTCGCCTGGGTGTGGCGCCGGGTTGCGTGATGCGGGATCTCATCTACGGGGTGCTCGTGATGGTGTCCCTCCTGGTCACCCTCCAGTCTGCGCACACGCTCTACCTGACGCTGTACACCTGGGACCGGCCGCCGGCCGAGGCCAGGGCGCCGGAGTCGTTCAAGCCACCCGGCTTGTCGTTCACGGTCATGCTCCCCGCGCGGCATGAGGAAGCCGTCATCAAGACGACGATCGGGCGCTTCGCCGAGGTGAACTATCCGCCCGACCTGATCCAGGTTCTGGTCGTCTGCTCAGCCGATGACCAGGGCACCATCAACGAAGCGGAGCGGAAGATCTCGGAACTGCAGCGCAGCGGGCTTGGCAACTTCTCCATGGTCGTGTTCCGCGACGGGCCGATCAACAAGCCGCACGGGCTCAATGCTGCCCTGCCGCACGCCGTCATGGACGTCGTCACGATCTTCGATGCGGAAGACGACATCCATCCCGACATCTTCAACGTCGTGAACACGGTGATGGAAGAGGAGCAGGTAAAAGTCGTCCAGGCCGGCGTCCAGCTCATGAACTTCGACTCGAGCTGGTATTCGGCGCTGAACGTCCTCGAGTACTTCTTCTGGTTCAAGAGCCGCCTGCATTATCACGCCCGTCGCGGGGCGATTCCGCTGGGCGGTAATACGGTCTTCTTCGACCGCCTGCTCATCACCGGCCTGGGCGGATGGGACGAGCACAACCTGACCGAGGATGCAGACATAGGGCTGCGCCTGTCAGCCTCCGGCGAACGAATTCGCGTCGTCTACGACGACCGCTATGTGACGAAGGAGGAAACCCCGCCGAGTATCGGGCAATTCATCCGTCAGCGCACCCGATGGAATCAGGGATTCATGCAAACCCTGAAAAAGGGTACCTGGAAGGAACTGCCGACCCGCAAGCAGCGCTGGCTGGCCTTCTACACCCTGGCTTTCCCGCAGGCCCAGGCGCTGCTCGGCATCTACGTTCTCTTCTCGCTGGCGACGATGCTCGCACTCAAGGCCCCGGTGCTGGCGGCGATAATCACCTTCCTGCCGGTGCTCATGCTTCTCGGCCATCTCCTGCTTTCCGTCATCGGCCTGTATGAATTCGCCGCGGCACACGGCCTCAAGCCGTCACGTGACAATGTTATCCAGCTGATTATCGCGTATCTCCCTTATCAGCTTGTTCTGTCCTATGCCGCCTTGCGGGCGGTGGTACGCCAGATGCGCGGGATCAGGAACTGGGAGAAAACACAGCACACCGGCGTACACCGCGCCCGCGTGGATCGCCCGACCGAAGTGCTGAAGGAGGCGAACGAACATGCCGCCTGACGGCGGGGCCTCAATGGACCTGAGCGGGCTGCGCGAGTCCGGGCCCGATGAGTTCACCGCGCTGCGCGCGCCCGAGCGTGAGCTGACCGGCCGGCGCGCGCCCGAACGCGAGCTGACCCGCCGGCGCGCGCCCGAGCGCGAACTGGCCCCGCGGCGCGAGCGCGAGCTGGCCCCGCGGCGCTCCTCCGAGTACCAGCGTGACGTGACCGCGCTGCGCGAGCCCGAGTCGGGGCGTGACGTGACCGCGCTGCGCGAGCCCGAGTCGGGGCGTGACGTGACCGCGCTGCGCGAGCCCGAGTCCGGGCGCGACTCGGCCGGGAAAACCACGTCGGCCGGCGACGGCACCTTGCCAGCCGGGAAGATGCGGCTCAGCCAGGTAGGCAAGATCGCTCTGACTTTCGCGCTCATCAGCGGGCTGATCACTCACGGCTACCACCTCTTCGACTACCCGCTGTACAGCACGGACGAGGGAATCTACATCGAGCGCGCCTGGGCCATAGTCCGCGAGAACCGGCTCAGCCCCCAGACCTACTACTACGATCACGCACCGGCGGGCTGGATCTTCATCGCGCTGTGGGAGTTCATCCTCCCCCGCCATTTCGAGACGTTCGGCAACCCCGTGAACAGCGGCCGGGTCCTGATGCTGCTGCTGCACGTGGCGAGCACGTTCTTTCTGTTCGAGATCGCGCGCAAGTTCTCCCGCGGTCGTCTCATCGCCCCCGTGATCGCCACCTTCTTCTTCAACTTCTCGGTTCTGGCGGTTTATTACCAGCGGATGGTCCTGCTGGATAACGTCATGGTCTTCTGGGTGCTGCTCAGCATCTACCTCCTGCTGCGCCGCGAGAGCCACCTCTTCACCGGTGTGTGGTCTGGCCTGGCTTTCGGGATCTCCGTGGTCACCAAGGAGAACGCGATATTTTTCGCCCCGACCATCTTCTACCTCATAAGCCGCCAGACAAAGGGACGTCCCAACCACCGTTTCGCGAAGACGGCCTGGATATTCAGCTCCGCCGCACCCATCCTCATCTACTTCCTGCTGGCCACGCTCAAGGGCGAGCTGCTGCCGCCACACGATGACTTCAACCTGGCCCATACACCGCAGGGCCACGTGTCCCTGCTGTACGAGATGTGGTACCAGATCCACCGCAATCAGGGCAGCCTGTTCTCCCACGGCCCCGAGGGATTCCTCTACTCGATGTGGCTGCCCAAGGACCCGTTCCTGCTGGAGGCTGGGACCGCGGCCATGGTGATCTGCCTGTTCCTCGGGTGGAACGAGCGGAAGCAGAACCCGGCCTTTCTGGTGGCCGGGACGCTGGCCTTCGAGATTGCCTTCTACCTGGCCAGGGGCAGCGTCATCCTCGACTTCTACGTCATACCGCTGATCCCCCTGTACGCGCTGTGCATCGCCCTGGTCGCCGACCGGATAGCGGAGCGGATCCCGGCCCGGTCGAGGCGGCTGGCCGTGCCAATGGTCTCCGGGTTCGCCGCGGCGCTGCTGTTCGTGCCGTCCGGGCTCCTGCCGTCTGGCGGGTACCTCCTCAAACACGGCTCACGGCACCAGTTGCAGCTGGCCGACCCGTACAACGTGCCGCTGACCTTCCTGCAGAACGAGGAGATCGCCTGGGTCCGCGCGCACATCCCGCCCCAGGACCACATCATCACCGACGAAGACATCTGGACACAACTCCACGACGTTAACCCCACCTACCCGTACGCCCAGTCGCACTGGAATGTCGCATCCGACCCACCGGTGCGCAAGATGTTCGGCAACGGAAACTGGCAGGACATCCAATACATCGTGCTGTCCAACGGCATGAAGCAGGCGATGGAAGAAAACAACGGTGACGGTATGGAGAGCTTTATGCTCAACGCCCTGGACTATCACTCAACGGAAGTATGGGGCATCACCAAGGGTGATGTTTCGCTCGCGATCTATAAGATCCAGCAATAAATGACTGAAAGGGCGAGATTATGGAAAGTAAGCCCGTCGACAAGGCCCGCGCCGAAAACTCGGCGGAAGACCTCGACACTGCTCCCGAATACGTGGAGGAAGGTGGCGAACCGACTCCGCCCAAGCGGAAGAAGCTCAGCTGGAAGTCGATCCTGGCCGTCGTGGTTGCGCTGGTGATCTTCTGGCAGCTTTTCCACGTCCTCCATCAGAGCGGGGGCAAGAAGAATGCCAGCGCCCCGACCAGCACAGCCACGCCCACGCCGACGCCAACGCCGACGCCGACGGTCACCATCGGCGGCCGGGCGGTCCCGGCCAGCGGCGGCCCGTCGATCGTGCTCGACCCTGGCCTGGTGCCCGCCGGGGGCCACGTTGGCATCTTCGGCAGCGGGTTCACGCCCCATTCCAGGATCGTCGTGTTGCTGAAGATGTCGCCGCGCTCCGCGGGCACCGTCATCGCGCACACCTGGTCCGCGAAGAACGGCACGGTCGTCAGCGGGTTCAGCATGCCCTCGACCGTGACCCAGTCCGGCGCCACCGTTATCGCCGAGCAGCCGGGCGGCGGTCAGGCGGCCACGGCCCAGCTGGTGACGAGTGGTGGGGTCGGGACCGTGACAATCGTCGGCAAGCCGGCCGGTAAGCCGGGCGACGTCTTGCAGGTCCAGGCCAGCGGGTTCGGCCCCGGCGAGAAGGTCAACGTCTATTGGGGCCGTGTCTCCGGCACCCCGGCCGCCGTCTTGACCGCTGACGCCGGCGGGGACGTGGCTCGCTCCGCCATCCGGGTCGGGGTGGCCCCGGTCGGCGAGACCACGCTGGTGCTGGTCGGCCAGAGGACCCATACCACGGCCACGACGCCGTACCTGATGCTCGGCCTGTACCCCAGCACGGCGTCGCATCCGTGGGCCGTCCGGGCCGGCCATCCGGTCACCTACACGGGCAACGGGTTCGCGCCGGGGGAGCAGGTGCTCATCTATCTCAACCGGGCCGACGGTGTGCCCGCGCTGACCACCACGGCCAACCAGTACGGCAGTTTCTCGGTCAGCTTCATGATCCCGTACGGGCTCAAGGGCCGGCAGAGCCTGACCGCCATCGGCAACCAGAGCCGCGCCGCCACGACCTCGGGCTTCACCGTCGAGCCGTACCTGCCCTCGGTGCAGGCCAGCACGTACGGGGCCCTGCCCGGCACCACCCTGAGCTTCTACGCCACTGGTTTCGCCGCCAATGAAGTGGTGCTGGTGTACCTCGGCGCCACCAAGGGCCAGATGGGCAAGCTGGTCACGGCCTTCCGGGTTAACGCCGAGGGCGCCGCGGACGCGGCCGGGGACTATATCGTCCCCAGCGGGACCCAGGGGGCGCTCTACTTCACCCTGGTCGGGCAGAAGAGCGGAGGCACCGGGGTGGCGAAGGTCGACGTGACGCCGGCACCGGGTGGCGGGCAGGTCACGGTTCCGTCGCAGCCGCCCTACGTTCTGCCGCCGAGCCTGGGCGGCAAGCCGACCGCGGCGCCGAGCAAGGCGGCGGCCCCAGGGGCCAAGGCCCCAGGTGCCAAGGCCCCGGGGGCCAAAACGCACCCGTAACTCCTACTGGCTACAGGGAGTAGTCTGGAGGCGGAGAATTCACATGAAGCCCATCTTCGGTCCCCAGACCCAGCGGCTGCTGGCCTTCGTCGCTGACCTGCGAGACCTCTCGCCAGCAGAGGTCGACCGGGTGACAAACGCCTGGAAACAGGTCAGGGGCCTTGACCGTGCCGAGGCCTGGGCACAGCTACAGCGCGTTACGACGGAGCACGAGCGGTACCCCATCCTGGCCGCGGCATCGACGGCGCGCCGCACGGCCATGGACACCGCCCGCAGGCTGCTGCGGCCCGACTGGGCATTCTGGGCCGCAGCATGGGACGCCGCCGCGGCCATCATCGCGGGCGACCGGATCGGCAGCCACTATGACGTCCTCACGGCTCCGCTGGCGACCGTGATGCCGTCTCTGGCGCCCAGCCGGAGCAGTGCCGGGCACGCGGCACACGCCCCGGCCCCCCGGGTTCCGCCGGACCCGGTCCGCTCCCGGAGTGGGTACCCGTGAGCGAAAGCCTGATCGGTGCTTCACCCGCGGCGCACCTGCCTGGCGCCTGCGACGCAGGCAGGCTATGAGGAGCCGGTACCGCCAGCTCTGCGACTCATCCCCGGACGCGATGCTGATTGTGGACTTGGCGGGGCAGATCCGGCAGGCAAACGCGCAGGCGGAGTCGTTGTTCGGCTATGGGCGCCACCAGATGCATGGTGAGTTCGTCCAGGCGCTGTTTCCTGGCCAGCCGATGGCCCTCGGCGTCGGCCCGGAACAGGAGGAGTGCTCCGGCCGGCACCAGCAACTCGTGGCCAGCCGTCGCGACCTCAGCCAATTCCCCGCTGACGTCACGATCATCCCGATACAGACGGCCGACGGCACGATAACCATCATGAGCATCGAGGACATCACTGAGGCCCAGCGCGCTCAGTTTGTCCTTGAACTAGGACTGGACGTGCTGGAAACGGCCGACCGGGACCAGCAGGCCTTGCTCGGTCACCTCATCCGTGCCCAGGAGCAAGAGCGCGCCCGCATCGCCACTGACATTCATGACGACACCATCCAGATGCTCACCGCGGCCAGTCTGCGACTGCAGCAGCTTCGGCACCGGCTCAGGGGCGCCGAAGAACAGCATATTCTGGACAAGCTGGAAGAAGCTCTCAGCATGTCCCATAGCCGCCTGCGCCAGCTGATCTTCGACCTGAGACCGTCGGGCCTGGGCCGCAGCAGCCTGGCCGCCGCTCTGCAGGACTACCTCGAGCAGATGCGCTGCGACACCGGGATCGCGTACTGGCTGGATGCCAAGTGCACGGTCCCCGTGGCCGCTGGCAACACTGTCCTGATATACCGCACCGCACAGGAAGCCCTGGCGAACGTGCGCAAGCACGCCCGGGCCAAGACGGTCTGGGTGGAGCTCACGGACGTGAGCGAGGGCTGCCTGGCCAGGATCACCGACGACGGTGTGGGTTACGACCCGGCCGACGTCGAGGACCGGCCAGGCCATCTTGGCCTGATCCTCATGCGGGAACGAGCCCAGGTCGCCGGCGGATGGTGTCGCGTCGAAAGCACGCCAGGCAGTGGGACGACCGTGGAGTTCTGGGTACCTCTCGACAGTCCGCCCGATCAACCGGAGACCGGTCATGAGCGCGCCGCGTGAAGACGCAGGCCCCATCCGAGTACTGATCGTCGAAGACCACCCCGTCGTTGCCGAGGGACTCTCGTCGCTGCTTGAGGACTACGCCGATCTGACCGTCGCCGCCAGCGCCACGTGCGTCGCCGAGGTGCTTCCGGCCCTCGAGGATGTCACCCCGGACGTGGCCATGATCGACTTTCATCTCCCCGACGGCACCGGGGCCGACGCCGCGGACGTCATCCGCGCCCATTCCCGGGCAACCGCCATCGTCTTCCTGTCCGCGGACGACAGCGATGAGCGCATGCTGGAAGCGATCGAGGCCGGGGCCAGCAGCTATCTCCTCAAGTCAGCGAAGGGCGATGCGATCGTCGAGACAATCCGCGCGGCGGCGGCGGGCGAGACCCTCATCCCGGCTGGGACGATCGCCAGCGCCCTGGCCGGGCAGCGCGAAAGCAGGCGCGAGCGCTCCCGGCAGACGCAGCTACTGGCCAGCCTGACGCCCCGGGAAAAAGAGATCCTGACGCTTATGATCCAGGGCGCCGACAACCGGGCTGTGGCCGAGCGCCTGCGCATCAGCTACGCCACCGTGCGCACGCACGTCCGCTCCATCCTGGTCAAGCTCGAAGCTCGCTCGCAGCTCGAAGCGGTGGCCAAGGCCACGCAACTGGGCTTCCGGGTCTGACCGTTTCGCCGGGTATGCGGCCCCGGGCCGG
>Ga0335074_10017482_pt1 | contig 10113 bp, 8 predicted proteins | sample Lox_Sample_23_FD_206715 | JGI IMG/M metagenome (GOLD analysis project Ga0335074, IMG submission 206715) | Soil microbial communities from Loxahatchee National Wildlife Refuge, Florida, United States - Lox_Sample_2.3 | ecosystem: Environmental > Terrestrial > Soil > Wetlands | place: USA: Florida...
TCCCCCTGGTAGTCCAAGTGGGAGTAACGGCGACTGGAAACATGAAGCTGGAGATCGGCAACGTCACCCAGGTCGTTGAAGTACAAGCGGCGACGTTGCAAGTGAACACCGAGCAGGCCACTGTCCAAGGCGTCATCGACACGGAGCAGATCGAGAACCTCCCCATCAACGGTCGGAATTTCCTCGACCTGGCGCAATTGGAACCTGGCGTTCAGATCCAGGATGGCGGCAACTTCGACCCCACTAAGAAAGGTTTCGATTCGATTTCGTTCGGAGGCCGTTTTGGGCGCACTGCGCGTATCGAAGTGGATGGCCTCGACGTGAGTGACGAGACCGTCGGCACAACCACCCAGGACATTCCCTCAAGCGCGATTCAGGAGTTTCAGATCGGCGAATCGATGTTGGATCTTTCAACAGAACTAACTTCCTCGGGCTCGGTTAACGTCACCACGCGTTCTGGCACGAACGCCTATCACGGCCAAGGCTATTATGCTTTTCGCGACCAGGATCTCGACGCAGCTCTCCCGGGCGGGACCGTCCCTTACTTTCAAAGAAACCAATACGGCGGCAATTTTGGCGGCGCAATCCTGAAAGACAAGCTCTTCTTCTTTGCGGACGGCGAGCGGACGCAACAGGGATTCGTTCAGCCCGTGCTCCCTGGACCTCCGTTCCAGGATGACATCGCGGGATTTAACGCACCGTTCAAGGAAGGAGAGTTACTAGGCCGCCTCGACTGGCAGATCACGCCGAAGTACAAAATGTTCTACCGCTTCTCGTACGATCAGAATAACGATGTTTCGGCTTATGTGCCTGGCTCGTTCCAGCCCATGGACAACGTTACTCATACTCGCGATCACGCGCTCGGTCTCGACTTCGCGAGCGGCAACTTCACTCACAGCATCCGCTTCGGTTACATGAAGTTTTACAATTTCATCGCGAGTGGAGTAAACAGCTCCACCCCGTACAACCCAACTTCGCCCATCGAGCTGGCCATCGGCTCCGATCCTCTTTGCATCGGGCTTGCGCCGAACGCGTTCTGCTCGGGCCAGCCGTTCTTGGCGCCGCAAGCGACGCCGCAATCCGATCATCAGATCAAGTACGATGGCAGCAAAGTCCAAGGTAAGCACATTCTCCGCTGGGGTATTGGCTTGAACCACATCCAGGGCGGAGGCTTCGCCGGTTTTCTCGCCGACGGTCCCTCAGTCAATGCACCGATAGGTGCGACTTTGACTTGTGGGGGCGCCTGTCTCCCGGGCGGCGACGCGAATGCGCTGAATTATCCCGCCCTGAATGTGATTCTCGGCAATGGGCAGGGCTTCGAAACGGAAAAACCGGAGTTCGGTTTTGCTGGCGGAGGCTTGGGGCCGGACAATCGCCTGGGCATATACATGGGGGATTCGTGGAAGCTGAAGCCGGGTCTGACGATGACGTATGGACTCCGCTACGTGCGCGACACGGGCCGGACAGACAGCGATCTCGCTCCGATTCCCGCCCTTGACCAATTCGATAACCAGTTCTATTCCGGTTTGGGCAACAGAGTTAGAAATCCGAACCTCAATTTCGCGCCGCAGCTGGGCTTCGCATGGGATCCGACAGATTCCGGAAAAACTGTAATCCGGGCCGGCATCGGCCTGTTTTACGAGAACGCGATCTGGAACAACGTCCTCTTCGATCGACCCGCTCGCCTCACGGAAGGAACGTTCCTCGCGTTTACTCCTGCTTGCTCGAATGGCTCGCCACAGGCCTTACCCTTTGCTACCACTGTCGATCTCAGCGCGGTTTGCGGCGCCCCGATCTTCCAGGTACAGTCGCAGATCGCCACGCTGGAGGCGGAGTATCACGCGTTTTCGGCGACGTCGGGTTCTCAACCTAACCCGTCGTTCATCGGCAGCGCGTTGGAAGACACCGGCCCCAACGGCACAAGCACGAATCTGTTTGCTCCGAACTACCAAACCCCGCGGTCGCTCCAGATGAACATCGGTATCCAGCACCAGGTTGCCAAGGGAATGCTGTTTACGGCGGATTTCATCCGCAATGTGTCGACCCACACGCTGCTCGCGGTCGACACCAATCATGTCGGCGATGCAAGATTCCTCGATATGCCTAACGCCGTAGCGGCCATCGCCGCCACAAACGAGTCTTTCGGTTGCGCAGCCGGCACGGCAGGTATCCCTTGCGCCATCGATGCCGGAGCAACCATTAGCAGCTATGCGGTGAACGGCCTGGACTCGGGCTACGGACTGTGCGCCGGCGCGCCTTGCCCCACGGCGGCATTCCCCGGGATTAATCCCAATCTCGGCGGAAACCAGATGCTGTTTCCCATTGGGCGCGCGGTCTACAACGGCCTGCAAACGTCGTGGAAGGAGGACGTGCACGATCCCGTACGAGGCATCTCGTACCTGAATCTGCAGGTCTCCTATGCGCTCTCCAGGTATGTCTCGATGGCGCAGGACAGCGATTTCATCAACAGCGCGTGGGACGCCGCCGATCCGACAAAATACATGGGACCGAACGGCCTCGATCGCAAGCATCAGATTTCCTTCGGTGGTACCGCGCAATTGCCGGCCAATTTCCGTATCAACGCGATTGGGCACTTCTATAGCCCATTGCCTCAAACCCTCACTCTCGCGCCAACGGGAGCGCCCGGTGGGATTTTTGTCACCGACTTTCTCGGCGACGGAACCGGGGACGGCAATCCCAGCAATGGATCCAACGGCGGTTTCGGCGGAATATTGCCGGGCACGAATATAGGTTCGTTCGGGCGAAACGTCACAGCGTCGAACATCAATCAGTACATCGGCAATTACAACGAGAACTATGCCGGCAAGCCAACGCCGGCCGGTCAGGCGCTCATCAATGCGGGGTTATTCACGGCTCCAGAACTCGTCGAACTGGGAGGAGTGATGCCGCTGGTGAGTCCGGCCCCGTCAAATGAGGCGGGGGATACATGGCTTCGCGACTTCGATCTCAGCTTGAACTGGACCTACAAGATTAAAGAGCGAGTGGAGCTTCAGCCGGGCGTAGGATTTTACAATCTGATGAACTTCGTCAATTACGACGGGCCGAAGAATACTCTGAGCGGCGTGCTCAGCCTCGAAGGAACACCGGCGGTGGCGGGGACAGCCAACGGAACGCCTGGTGTGCAGCCCGCCAGTCTTCGGGTTGGCGTCGGCTCGGGCGTGTTCGCGCTTGGTTCGCCGCGCGTGGTCGAGTTCACGATGAAAATGAATTTCTAACCCAGTGGCCCGAAAAGCCGGGGCGGAACGTTTTTGCGGGTGCCCCATCCTCGGTTTGTGAGGGTGGGGCTTTTCCATTCGCTCAACACGCGGCACCCCACGATTCACGTCCCTCGCCCACGCCGGCACCTCGGAGCCCGCGCTCTCCATTTTGAAATTTCGAGATTTGAAATCTCCGATCTCCAATCCCCCTTCGAGCCGATCGCCTGCTTCGCCCTACGCTCGAAGCCGCGGAGCGGCGATTGTACCTAGCCCGGCACGCAGCTCGCCTGCCGCATGGCAGGCGCGGCGAAGTGCCGGGTGCTCCCCCGCACAAGCTCAGCCCCGGAGGGGCGGTTGACCTACCGCTTCAGTTCTCGAGCCTGGAGCCCAAATCTTGGCCTTCGCATCTCAAATCTCAACTCTCCAATCGCCCTGGGGCGCTCGTTCGTTTTTACGGGTGCCCCATCCTCGGTTTGTGAGGGTGGGGCTTTTCCATTCGCTCAACACGCGGCGCCCCACCAGTCACGCTCCCCTCGCCCACGCCGGCACCTCCGCATCACTCACACGCGACCTTCCGTCTTCCTCCCCCTCCCGCCTCCCTTTCCGACTTCGTCCATACAATGCCTCTCTACGTTTTGCCGCCGCGCGCCACTGTCGTGCCCCCATCCATTCAGCCGCGGAGCGGCGATTGTACCCAGCCCGGCACGCAGCTCGCCTGCCGTATGGCAGGCGCCGCGAAGTGCCGGGTACTCCCCAGCACAAACACAGCCCCGGAGGGGCGGTTGACCTACCGCTTCAGTTCTCGAGCCTGGAGCCTAAATCTTGGTCCTCTCAACTCTCAAACTTCAACTCTCCAATCGCCCTGGGGCGCTCGTTCGTTTTTGCGGGTGCCCCATCCTCGGTGTGTGAGGGTGGGGCTTTTCCTTTCACTCAACACGCGGCGCACCACGAGTCACCCTCCCCTCGCCCACGCCAACACCCCCGCATCACGCACGCGCGACCTTCCGTCTCCCTTCCCCTCCCGCCTCCGCCTTTCCAACTTCGTCCACACAATGCCTCTCTGCGTTTTGCCCCCGAGCGTCCACTTCACGCGCCGCGTTCGGATCGGCCCTCGGAGCCAACCCAATTCCCGCCGCGCCCGACGATACGGCACCGCGGCTTCGGTCGCTAGCGCAGACCGTCTTTCCGCCTCCCCGTGCATGCGCCGGCTACCGGTGGATGCGCGGATGCGCCACGGTTTGCCGGTGGAAGCGTGGGCCTTCAGGCCCTCGAAAAGCAGCCCCCGGAAGAAGGGGCTTTAGCCCCGGCCCGCCTCTTGCGCGTCACGAAGTGCGCGCCGCCCAGTCCCTAAACCGGGCTCGATCCGGCCCGCGAGCCAGCCTCCAAACCTGTCCGCCAAAGCCGTGCCACCCGCCTCCCGGTGGGACCGACGATCCTGTCGGTGCTCTCCGGTCCTCGCATCTCAAATTTCAAATCTCCGATTTCCGATCACCTCTTTTGCGATCACCGTTTCGGCGGTCTCGGCTCTATTTCTGGTTCACGTTTCTCGCCCGTGCGCCGTCGCGCGCCACGGTCCTGCCCCATCCATTCAGCCGCGGAGCGGCGATTGTAATTAGCCCGGCACGCAGCTCGCCTGCCGCAAGGCAGGCGCGGCGCAGTGCCGGGGCAGCCCACGCGAAAAGCAGTGAGTCCCGTAGGGACGGTTGACCTCCGCCTGGAATTTCCATGTAAAATCTCAAATCTGCAACGATCTGCAATCTCAAATCTCTCGCCGTTGACGTTGCCGTCTCTGGTGCGCTGGCCCGCTCGCGTATGCGCTCCGGCGAGGGCCTGCCAAGTTCGCTGACTCGGTCTCCCAGAACTCCGTTTCTAGCCAGCAACGGTCACTTGTCGGATTATCCGACGACGCGGAAGTTGTTGCGACCTCTAGTCTAGGGACGCAGACTGCTCCAGGTAGGATCGAGATATTGCCAGCGTTGCCTGCTGCACCAACTCGTCGGGGTCCCGGGAACGTAGAGCAGTCCGTGGCCACGCGTGCAAATCAGTTCAGTGCCGTACCAGCCGAGAACAGTCTGCGCAGGGCTGCCGATTTCAACGGGGTAGGAAAGCAAATGGAGGCAGACCGGGCAGCGCTGTCGCTGATCCGCCAGTGCCCAGCGGAGTCCGAAGATCCAACCAAGCAGAAGTATCGGCGACGCGGGCGGGAATATCGAGATAACGATGCTAATCGCGAAGAACACGGTCGGCACGACGAGAGCAATTTTGAGGGTGAGAAACACCCATCTGCGCAGCCTGATTAGGAACGCGGGCGCATATCGATTTGCCCGACACTCGCCAAGCCCCATCGGATTTAGCGTGAGCAGAACCAGCAACGATAAGAGATACATCCCGAGGAGGCCGAGCGCGAATTGTTCTATCCCCGAAGGCGACCATGCAGGGAGCCACAGTTTGCGAGACGGTATCGCAAGCAACAGAATCAGTATTGCCAGGCCGGCGAGGAGCAGCACGCACCGCCACGGCGACTCCAAACTGAACGTAGGCCGCGGGTTGGGGTTATTGTGCCTGAGCCACAGCGCATCGCGAAAAGAGCCAAGGCAAAAGCTCGTCGCGCCGTGATCAACGTAGCAGAGTTCGGCTCTCCACTCAGCGAACCATTCGGCACGTTCTGGCGCGGGCACGAACAGCGCCGCATTCCGGAGGATCGCGACGTGCAGCGTGCGAAGCGTCATGGTTTCTCCGCGCCGCGAACGGGAAACAATTTGGCCAAGAGCGGATAGCGTTTCTGGGAAGCCTCGATCATGGCTTCGCCGGAACGCGTGATTCTGTAGTATTTCCTGGGCGGGCGCTGACCGGCATCTGCGACTCTCTGAGATTCCCACTGAGAGCGGATCAATCGATCACGCTCCAGGCGCCGAAGCGCGGGATAGACGGTTCCACTCGGAAGGCCGGTCGTCTCCATCACACTGAAACCATACTCGTGCCCCGCGTCGATGGCCTGAAGGATGATGGCCGCCGTATGGGAAAGCTTCGCGTCAGACGTCACGGCCGGCATTGTACCTATGCAGCATGCTACTTGACAAGCGTGCATGCAGATTGCTACATAGGGTATCGGAAAGAGGGGCATGCTCGATCTGCGCCACGTCTGCAAGCGATTCAAGAGAAGTCCGGCGGTGGACGACGTCAGTTTCTCGGCACGCGCGGGCGAGATCACCGGATATCTCGGGCCGAACGGCTCCGGCAAATCCACCACCATGAAGATGATCACCGGCCTGATGGAAACCACCTCGGGCAAAATCCTGTTCAAGGGGGAATCCATCGAGCGCGACCTGATCGCGTACAAGCAGCGCATCGGCTACGTCCCCGAAGAACCGCACCTGTATTCCCATCTGAGCGGATTGGAGTATCTGACGATGGTGGGCAAGTTGCGGGGCCTGCCTGCAAAACCGACGATCGATCGCATCGATGGGCTGCTGCAGCTTTTCGCGCTGCATGGCGATAGGCACACGGCGATTGGGGCGTATTCGAAGGGGATGCGCCAGAAGATCCTGCTTTCGGCGGCGCTGCTGCATAACCCCGATCTTTTGATACTCGACGAACCTTTTTCGGGCCTCGACGTGGGCACAGGTTTGGTGCTGCGCAGCTTGATTCAGGAACTCGCGCGACGCGGGAAAGCGGTGCTCTTCAGCTCCCATGAGCTGGAAACGGTGGAGCGAGTCTGTTCGCACGTGGTGATTTTGAACCGCGGCAAGATCGTAGCCGACGATTCCATCGAGCACCTGCGCATGCTGATGGCCGTGCCTACGCTGGAAGGCATCTTCTCGCAGCTTGCCGTCGAGCAGGACACAGCGGCGATTTCGCGCGAGATTGCCGATCTGATTCACGCATGAGCGACGCGGCCAGGAGGAAGCTGCAATTTCGAGTGCTCCGGCGCGAGTTTCTATTCCGCATTGCCGACCTCGAGGTCCTGTCGGCCCATGCCCTGGGCGACGCGAACAAACTTCTCGGGCAATTCGCGACGCTGCTGATCTTGATCAGCGTGGTGTTCTCTTTTGGTGCGTTCGGTGTCGGCGACGCGAATATGCCTCCCTCCGCATTCCTCGTCCTTACGCTGTATATGGAGCACTTCCTGATTGCCACGACGATGTTGGTGGTGGGTATATTCGCGGTCCTGACGTGGGATTCTACCTTCCCAGATCGCCGAGATGTTCTGGTGCTGGCGCCTCTGCCTGTGCGAGCGTGGACCGTGTTTCTGGCCAAGGTCGCGGCGACGGCCACGGCTCTGAGTCTTGTCGTGCTTCTGCTGCACTGTGGGACGGGTCTGACTTGGCCGTTTGCGTTCGCGGCAAAGGGCGCCGGCCTTGTCGGTTTCCTGCGGGCGTTTGCGGCCTATTGGTTCACGATGATGGCTGCTGCGGCGCTCGTCTATTGCGGCGTGCTGGCCGTCCAAGGTTTGGCAGCGCAGATCCTGCCGCGGCGCTTGTTCTTACGCGCCTCAGGCTTTTTGCAAATGGCTGCGTTTTGTTTGTTCGTGTGCGTCTACTTCTTAGAGCCGCCAGTTGACGGGCCGAAGATGCTGATTGCTCCGGAAAATCATCGTCTGCTTCTCTGGATTCCTTCGTATTGGTTCCTGGGTCTCTTTCATCAACTGGTTGGATCGACGTACCCGTCACTGGTCCCTCTGGCCCGGCGAGCTTGGATGGCGCTGGCGCTCGGCGGGCTCGCAGCGTTCATGGCCTACGCGCTTTCCTACATGCGAACAATGCGCCAGATTGTGGAGGAACCCGACATCACGTCCGCTACGCATGGTGTCAAGTGGCTGCCTCGCTTTGGAAGCGCAGTCCAGACTGCGATTGGGCAATTCTGTGTACGGACGCTGGCTCGCAGCCGGCAGCATCGTTTGATTCTGGCCTTCTACCTGGGAATCGGTTTGGCGTTCACTGTCTTCCTGCTGCAGTTTCTTGCGGCGATGTCGCGGCTTCCCGCCACGGCGGCGGTCAATGTTTGGCGCGAGGCAAATACGCCGCTGTTGGCGGCAAGCGCCGTCATGATGGCGCTCGCGGTGGTGGGCTTGCGCGTGGCGTTCGCATTTCCGTTGGAGCCGCGCGCCAATTGGATCTTCCGCGCTGTCGGAGTGAGGCGAGGGCCTGAAATCCTTGCCGCAACCCGGCGCGTGATCTTACTGCTCTGCGTATCACCGGTCTGGCTGGTTTCGGCGGTGGTTTGCCTGCGACTCTGGCCGCCAGGACAAGCTGCGGCTCATTTGGCGATTCTCGGCCTCTTCGCGATCCTTCTCGTCGATATCGCTTTATGGGGCTTTCGCAAGATTCCTTTCACTTGCTCGTACCTGCCAGGCAAATCGCAGGTGCACATGGTCTTCTTGGGTGCGGTTGGCCTTCTGTGGCTTTTGGCGCAGAGCGTCGTGTTCGAGCAGCAGGCTCTTCTGAAGCGCGGCGAGATAGCGGGGGTGCTGGCGTTGTTAGGAGTCGCGGCGGTCGCGGTCAGGCTGCACGTGAAGGCATTGGCAAGGTCGGACGAGAGGGATCTTCAGTTTGAGGAAGAGCCGGCTCCTGCCGTGCTGGAACTGGGACTATTTCGCGATGGAGCGGTGATCGGGAGTCGTTCATCCGATCCGCCCTCAACATAACGTTTCTGGGTTCCGCACGCATGAGGGCGTGCACGAAAACTATTCGGGGCCCTAAGTCCGCTTCTGGGACATGCTGGGGGCTGGCCGCCCCTTCGTTTCGCATTTCGTATCGCCCGACTTCATCCGCGAATGGGCACTTTACACCCGAGTTCATTCGGCCGGGCAGAAACTCGATGGGTCCCGCAGCCCTTCGTTTTGCAGAAGGGTGCGCGAGGCAACGCCGCCCTTCGCGACTTCCGCATCCATTCCGAATTCGGCAGCCACAAGCTCGTCCTCATGGCTTGCCGCTGATGCGCACGCGGCCCGGCTCCACCACAGTGAAGGCATTTTGTAGGCGCGAACCGAGCTTTGCAACAGCTTCAACGATTGTCGCGGGCTTTGCGCGCCTCGCACGGCTGGAAAATCTCAACAGAATCACGCCGGCTGACCGGCCCTTGTCCGCGAATACAAGTCTTCCGAAATCCAAATCCTCAGTGACAAGCACTCGCTGCTCGTTCGCAGCCCGCTCCAACACTTCTTCGTCTTTAGCGCCTTTCGCGATTTCCGCGATTGCAATCACGTCGTGGCCTGCTTCGCGAAGAGCCTGAATGACCGGCCCAGCGCAACTCTCGTCCGCCAGGAATTCCATGCTTTAGAATTTCGCTTTGACCGACGCATCGGGCAAGAGGATCACTTCCTCGTGCGCCACGCTTGCTGCGCCATAGGCCACGGCTGCGCGAACGTCTTCGGTCGTCAGGTGCGGGTAATCTTCTTGCAGTTCGGCTTCCGTGGCGCCCTCTGCGAGCTTACGCAGAATGAGTTCTACAGTGATGCGCGTTCCGCGAATCACGGGTTTGCCCATCATAACCGCAGGATCAATGGTGATTCGGTCGGTGGTCATCGCCCCTCCAGGACCATCCTTTACAAGCATCATATCCTTCCGGGTTGACGCCGACAATCGCCGATCATGCGCCGCGCGCAAAACAAAAAAGCCCCGGTTCGAGTTCATCGAACCGGGGCTTTCGTTTGTCTGAAGACCCTTTGACTTATCGGATGAGCCAAGCCAGAACCCGAAGGTTCCTCCGTGCGATTCCTCGCGCGGACCTTGAGTAGCCGAACGGGCCCCGTGAGAGGCCTTGGAGAGCCGTGCCTGTTACCGAAACAGGCCGTGCTCCCTTTTCTTTTAGAAAGGAGGTGATCCAGCCGCAGGTTCTCCTACGGCTACCTTGTTACGACTTCACCCCAATCATGAGTCATACCTTGGGCGTCTGC
>Ga0335074_10017484_pt1 | contig 10113 bp, 5 predicted proteins | sample Lox_Sample_23_FD_206715 | JGI IMG/M metagenome (GOLD analysis project Ga0335074, IMG submission 206715) | Soil microbial communities from Loxahatchee National Wildlife Refuge, Florida, United States - Lox_Sample_2.3 | ecosystem: Environmental > Terrestrial > Soil > Wetlands | place: USA: Florida...
TTGCGCCTGGACCGAGACGTCCAGCGCGCTGGTCGGTTCGTCCAGCACGATGAACTCCGGTCGAAGGGCGAGCGCCCGCGCGATGCCGATCCGCTGGCGCTGCCCGCCCGAGAACTCGTGCGGGAACCGCCACTCGTGCTCGGGGTTGAGCCCGACGTCGCGCAGCAGTTCGCTCACCCGGCGGCGCCGCTCGGCGCGCGTGCCGGCCCCGTGGATCTCGAGCGGTTCCGCGATGATGTCGCGGACGAGCATCCGGGGGCTCAGCGACCCGAACGGGTCCTGAAAGACGATCTGGAGCTTGCCGCGGAGCTCGCGCATCGCGCGACCCCCCTTGCGGTACAGCGAGTACTGGTCGGCGATCTCGTCCAGCGCGTGCAGTGCCATCTGCGCCTCCGGGGGCGTCGCGGCGCCGTTATCCCCGTACGGCCGCAGGCTCGCGTACAGCGCGTCGAGTCGGCCGTAGATCTCCGGGGGCGGACGGTAGTACGTATGCCCCGAGGTCGCGTCGATCAGGCCGAGGACCAGCCGCCCGACGGTCGTCTTGCCGCAACCGGACTCTCCGACGAGCCCGACGGTCTCCCCTTCGAACACTTCGAAGCTGACCCCGTCGACCGCGCGCACGTCGCCGATGTGGCTCGCGAGCAGGCCCCCCCGGATGGGGTAGTACTTGCGGATGTTACGCGCCGCAATGACAACCGGCCCCCGCCCCTGCATCCGGTCGACTCCGAACCTACCGGTTCCCCCCTACCCACACGAACTAGTATAGATACTCGGCGACACCGACCGGAACGTCCCGTCGAACATCGCCGTCGGACCCCGGTACTCGCTTGCCCGCCTCAAGGCGTGCGAGATACTGGGAACGGCGCGCGGGACGGATAACGGTTCGCTCGTCGGGCGCCATGTTCTCGGGGGTACCAGAGCGGGTGGTCGCGCGCGGCGGGACGTCGGACGCGACCAATTGCCCGGCGGTCGCACGGGGTGCTCGGACGGCCGGCTCCTCGATGGGTCGAATGAAAGGTATTTAACAGCCCTATCGGCTAGAATACGTAGTTCGGACCCCGGGTCCGGTCTTGGTGCAAGCAATGGGAGCATTGGGTAGCCATTGGAAGCTCGCGATCTCGATCGGCGTCGTTGTCTCGATGATCCTGGGTGCGATCGTCGTCGGAGTGGGCACGGCCAACCCGGCGAACGCGCCGGTCACGACCGCCTCCTCGACCTCGTCCCCGACGCTCTCGACGTCGTCGGCTTCGTCCGTCGCTTCGTCGGTCACCCCGTCGACCGGCGGTGCCGGGCCGCACCCGGGCACCCTCGATGTCTACGAGGTGTCGCCCGCGGGTGCCACCACGGAAGACCCGGCGACGGCCTACGATACCGTCAGCTACGAACCGATTCTGAACGTCTATCAGACCCTCATCAACTACAACGGAAACTCGACCTCCACGTACGTTCCCACGCTCGCCACGTGCGTCCCCGGGACGGCGCAGTGCGTGACCGACTACGGCACCAACCTGACCGGCTACGTCGGCAGCGAACCGATCTACTGGACGTTCGTCATCGACCCGGCGGCCCGGTTCTACGACCCGAGCTCGCACAACAGCTGGTCGGTCTATCCGACCGACGTGGAGTTCTCGATCGCGCGGACGCTCGCGTTCGCCGATCTTCCCTACGCCGGGAAGACCGCCGGGTGGATCCTCGCCCAGGCGCTCCTCCCGATTGGCAATCCGTCGTACGACAGCGGCATCCACTTCCCGTACAACAACACGCCGCAGAAGATCTACGACTCGATGCTGATCAACGACACCAACTACTGTCCGGCCAAGGCGATGAACGGGGTCGACGGCAACGGCTGCATCACCTTCGTCGCCAACGGGGGCGGCCAGGACTGGCCGTTCTTCCTCGAGCTGATCGCCGACAACCTCGGCGGCAGCATCGTGCCGTGCGGCTGGTTCACGGCGCAGTCCGCCGGCCTGCCCGGCTGGAACGGCTCGAAGGCCGCCGGCGGCGACGGCCCGTGCCTCCTCCCGAACGGCGGCAACTCGACCCAGACCCCGTCCTGGTCGACGTACGTCGGTGCCCAGGCGCCCGCCTCGTGGGACTCGTTCCAGAAGCTCGAGCTGAGCCCCGGCTGGCCCGCGCCGCAGCCGGGCGTACAGTGGAGCATGCTCGGCTCGGGCCCGTACTACGCCTCGGTCACCCCGGGGAGCGGTTACCAGCTCGCCCTGAACCCCGCGTACGCGGAGCCGTCCGGGTGCACGGGCGGTGCGGGCGGGACCCAGTTCGCGATCTACACGGGCTACTGCGACCCGGCCCCGACGAGCATCATCCCGAAGGTGAACGTCTTCTGGGAGCCGGACGACTCGTTCGGCATCTCCCAGTACGAATCCGGCCAGGCCGACTTCGCCGGGATCGAGACGACGCATACGACGACCCTGCTGTCGCTCAACGCGTCGGGCAAGATCCGGTTCTTCAGCTTCCCGACGCTGAGCTCGTTCTTCACGCCGGTCAACCTCGCGTTCGATGTCGGTGCCTTCTCGACGGACTTCCCGGGCCAGCCGCTCCCGAACATCCCGTCGGACTTCTTCTCGAACCTCGCCCTGCGGCAGTTCTACGTGATGGCGTACCCGTACGCCACCGTCCAGGACACGGTCAACACGATCGACGGCGTCCAGTACGCGTCGCTCGCCGGCGGACCGATCCCGTACGGGATGGGGAACTATTACCCGGCGAACGTGACGTTCCCGTACCTGTTCAACAACGGCGTCGTGGAGACGAACCCGACCGTACCCGGGGGTGCGGCGTGGTGGTGGGCGCAGGCGAACGACCCGAGCTCCCCGTACTACGACTCGCAGCTGTCCGCGTGCACTCCGTCGACGCCGTGCACGTGGGCGATCGCGGGCCTGTCGGGATTCCCGGCGGGCGACATCTCGATCGCCGACTGGATCGCCGAGATCGAGGCGATCTCGGGCGGGGCGCTCAAGCCGTACGGCGGAAGCTCGTTCGACCTGACGTTCACGCAGTTCCTGACGTACGCCTTCGCGAGCCCGTACACGAGCCCCCTCGTCTCGGAGGCGGGGACGGGCTGGTCGCCGGACTATCCGGACCCGACCGACTACATGACGCCGATGTTCCTGCCGAGCTCGACCTACACGGCCCCCGACACGTTCGCGCAGCAGCTCGCCCAGCCCGCGTTCAACGACAGCGCGACGTGCGGCCATTCCGCCGTCAACCAGGCGGACCTGGAGTACTGGGCGGACCAGGCGAACTTCACGAACAGCTACGCGAACGACACATTCGTGAGCGCCTGCCAGGGCGTGGCGTACACGGTCGCGGTCGGGATGGCGCAGCAGGCTGCCGCCATGAAGGTGGGGCCGGCGCGGATCCAGCAGTACCAGCTCATCGAGCAGATCTCGAACGCGCTCGCGATGTACGTCTACAACGGCCAGACCGATGAGGTCACGTCGTACGCGCCGTGGATCAACCCCGCGTCGATCAACCAGAACCCGATGATCGGCGGCGGCGGCGACAGCGTCTGGTTCCAGGTCCGCTACGCGGGAGCCGAAACGAGCGTCAACTTCACCGAGACCGGATTGCCCACGGGCCAGAAGTGGACCGTCACACTCGGCACGTCGACGAACTCGTCGACCGGCAGCAAGATGACGTTCGCGAACCAGGTCAACGGGACGTTCCCGTACACGGTCGACTACATCTCCGGCTACAACGTGACGCCCTCGAACGGGACGGTCACGGTCGCCGGCAAGAACCTCACCGTGGCGCTGGCGTTCCAGCCGATGACGACCCCCCTCGAGCCGGTCTACTTCAACGAGACCGGGCTCGTCTCGAACACGACCTGGGGGATCTCGATCGCGGGCGTCGGAACCGTCCGATCGAACCTGCCGAGCGTCGAGTTCAACCTGACGAACGGAGGGACGTTCAACGTCACGCCCACCCCGCTGGCGGCGTACAACGTGTCGCCGGTCTCCGAGAACATCACCGTCGCCGGCACGACGTCGGTCCCGATCACCTACACGAACATCGTCACGGACGTCTACGCGCTCACGTTCGCGCCGACCGGCTTGCCGGTCGGGAATACGTGGACCGTGACGATCTCCGGCCCGAAGATCGGCAGCTACTCGCTCAGCTCGACCGCGGCCGACAGCAGTATCACGTTCTTCGAGATCGGCGGGAACTTCTCGGCGTCGTTCACCGTCCCGTCGGGCGTCACCGCCCCGAGCGGCGGGGTGATCGTCGACCTGACGAACAACACGACGATCGCGGTGCCGCTGACGGCGACCCACGATGCGTTCGACCTGAAGTTCACGGAAACCGGCCTTCCGGCCGACACCGTCTGGAACATCTCGGTCGCGAACGCCACGCTCGGGATCGCGAACTACACCCAGTCGAGCTCGACCGCGTCGATGACGTTCCTGCTGGCGAACGGGTCGTACAACTGGTCGTGGGCGCACATCAACGGCTGGGTCGCGACGAACCCGCCGGGGGCGTCGAACACGACGACGGTCGCGGGCGCGACGGTGACGGTGGCGCTGGCGTTCACGCAGTACACCTACGCGGTGACGTTCACCGAGTCGGGCCTCCCGTCGGGGTCGACGTGGAACATCACGACCACCTACGGCGGCGAGGTCAACTCGACGTCGGTGTCGCTCGTCACGAACCTCCCGAACGGCACGTGGAGCTACGAGGCCGGCATCCCGGCGGGCTACGCGGTGCTGCCGGGCCAGAACGGGACGGTCACGGTGGTCGGGAACGTCACCACGGTCGCCCTCACCTACGTCCAGGTGTTCCAGGTGACGTTCACCGAGTCGGGCCTGCCGAGCGGCAAGACGTGGACCGTCTACTTCAACGGGGTCTCGAAGACCTCCGGCGGGACGACGATCACCTTCGCGGTCCCGAACGGCACCCTGTCGTTCGGGGTCAGCGTGCCGTCTGGCTACCTCGCCTCGCCGTCCGCCGGTTCGGTGACGGTGTCGGGCAACACCCCGCAGGTCGCGGTGACGATCACGCCGAGCTCCTCGGCGTCGTCGCCGAGCCCCGACTACCTGGGCACGCTCGCCTACATCCTGATCGGCGCGCTGGCGCTGCTGGCGGTGATCGGGCTGCTGCTCGCCGCGGTGTTCGCGCGGCGCCGCCCGCCCGCCTCGCCACCGCCGAAGGACTGGGCGCCGGCCGACTCGTCGGCCGCGGGCACGGGGACGGGCACGGGCGCGGAGGGAGGGACAACGTCGTCCCAGAACCCGCCGCCGCCCAGCGGCTAAGTCGAGCGTCCGGCCGACGCGGCCAACCCTTTCCCGCCTTCCTTTTTCTTCGGGCCTCCGGGGCCCGCGCGGCGGAGTTCAGAGCAGCGCCAGCTCGCCCGTGATCGGGTCGACGGCGGCCGCGGGAGCGGGGCCGATCCCGAGGCAGGTGCGGGTCCCCGGCGGCACCTCGGTGAAGCCGGCGTCCTCGACCCACGCGGTCAGGAGGCCGGCGCCGCGCGCCCGCCGCTCGATCGCTTCCATCTCGGCGAGCGTCTCGACCGTCAGCGCGACCTTCATCTGGCCCTCGGCCCACCAAGCCGCCAGCGCCGCGGGCGCCGCCTTCTCGGCGCGGCGGACGAGCGCGACCGCGGCGTGCGCCGCCTGCACCGCCACCTTGCCGGTCGTCAGCCGCAGCTCGCCGCGCACGACCAGGACCATCTTCCAGGCGCCCGCGCGGTTGCGGGGCCGGCCGCTACCGGGCGTAGTCGACCTCCCGCGCCGCCTCGAGGCGAGCCCGCTCCGCGCGGATCTCCCCGAGCCGCCGCGCGTCGTCGGCGGTGCCACCGGTCCCCTTCCGCACGAGGCGGGCTTCCTCGCGGTTCAGGCGCTCCAGCGCCCGCGACAGCGGCCAGGCGCCCTCTCCGCCCGGGTCGGGCTCCGGGGCGGGACGGGCCGGGGGGATCCGCGCATACGCCCCCTCGAGCAGGCCGACCACGAACGCGACGACCGCGATCGCCGCGAGGATCGCCTCGAGCAGCGGGTCGCCCCACGACGCCGCGAACCCCCCGGGGGCCAGCCCGAGGAGCGCGCCGCCGACGAGGACGGTGAGCCCGATGCTCAGCACGAAGGCGAGCGTCGCCGTCTCGAGCGCGCGCCGGAGGCCGTCGGGCCCCCGGAACCGCCACTCGGGGAAGATCGCCCGGGCGACCGCCAGCCCGGGCACCGCGAAGAGGAGGGCTCCGCCCACCACCGCCTCCGGGATCTCTGCGAGCGGCATGCCGACGGACGGCTCAGGTCGGCGGCAGCGCGCCGCCGCCGTCGGCGAACTGCTTCTCGATCTGGCGCCGGAGGCGGCGGTTCGAGACGAGCCCGTGCGCCGCCTTGCGCGTCGCCTCGTACTGCTTCAGGAGCGCCCGCACCTCGGGCGGCTTGGCGCCGCTGCCGCGGGCGATCCGATGGATCCGGTCCGACTTGATCAGGGCGGCGTCGTCCAGCTCGCCCGGGGTCATCGAGTCGAGGATCGCGCGGAAGCGGCGCAGCCGTTGCTGGGTCTGGTCGAGCTTCTGGTCGTCCAGCTTGGCGCCGCCGAACGTCGGGAGCATCGAGACGATCTTCGACATCGGGCCCATCTGCCCGAGCGACTCCAGCTGCGACCGCATGTCGCGGAGCGTGAAGCGGCCGCCGAGGAGATGCTTCGCCGCCTCCTCCGCCGCCTCCTTGTTCGACAGCTCTTCGAACCGCTCGAGGAGGGTCTGGATGTCGCCCATCCCGAGCAGGCGGGAGACGAACCGGGTCGGCTCGAACCGCTCGAGCTCGTCCAGGTGCTCGCCGGTCCCGATGAAGACGATCGGCGCCCCGCTGACCGCGACCGCCGAGAGGGCGCCGCCCCCCTTCGCCGACCCGTCCAACTTCGTCAGGATGACGCCGGTGAGGCCGACCGCCTTGTGGAACGCCTCCGCGCTCCGCCCGGCGCTCTGGCCCATCGCGGCGTCGAGCACGAGGAACACCTCGTCCGGCTCGAGGACGGTGCGGACCCGCTGCAGCTCCTGGATCAGGTCGGGGTCGATGCCGCTCCGCCCGGCGGTGTCGACGATGACGGCGGTGTGCGGCGGGATCCGGGCGAGCGCCTCCCGGACGATCACCTCGGCCCGGCGCTCGGCCCGGTCCGAGAAGAAATCGGCGCCGATCTTCTTCGCGAGCTGCTCGAGCTGGTCGATCGCGGCCGGGCGATGGACGTCCGCGCCGACGAGCGCCACCCGGACCCCCTTCTTCTGGAGGTAGCGGGCGAGCTTCCCGGCGGTCGTCGTCTTGCCCTGGCCGAACAGCCCCGCGAGGAGGATCCGCTTCGGGCGCACGTCGAACGGGTGCTCCTTCCCGAGGATGCCGCGGATCTCCTCGTAGATGATGCGGACGAGGAAGTCCCGGAGGCTCGCCCCGGCCGGCGGCTTCTCCTCCGTGGCGCGCCGCCGGACCCGCTTCGTCAGGTCGATCGCGAGCTGGACGTTGACGTCCGCCTGCAGGAGCGCCCGCTGGATGTCGCGCACGACCTCCGCGAGGAGCGCTTCGTCGACGACCGAGCCCCGGGCGATCTTCTGCAGCACCCCGCGGAGCGACTTTCCGAGCGAGTCGAGGACCATCCGCCGCCTCTCCCGGCTCCGCCGGTGGAAGCATCGAGACCGGCGCCCCTATATCTTGGGCACGGCGGCGGGGCGGCGCGCCAAACGTCATACTCCGCCGACGGGCTCTACGGAGTGGATGCCGCCCGACGCCGTCGCCGCCCGGGTCACTCCGCCCAAGCTCAATCCCGTGCGGGTGCCGGTCCCGGAGGAGCCGGTCGCCGAGCGGGTCACGGACTTTCGCGAGGTGCTCCACGCCTACTCCCGCGAGTCGGCGGTCCTCGAGGCGAAGCGGTGCATCCAGTGCCGGCGGCCGTGGTGCGTCGAGGCGTGCCCGATCAGCCAGGACTGCAAGGAGTACATCCGCCTGATCGCCGCCGACGACTTCGACGGGGCCGCGCGGGTCACGCTCCGGGACGACCCGCTCGCCACGACCCTCTGCAAGGTCTGCTACCACTACTGCGAGGAGTCGTGCGTCATCACGAAGAAGGGGGTGCCGATCGCGATCCGCCAGCTGAAGCGGGCGGCGCTCGACTTCGGCGGCTCCGAGCGGACGTACATCGCGTCGCAGCCGAAGTCCCAGCGCGTCGCGGTCGTCGGCGCCGGCCCGGCGGGGCTGATGGCCGCCTGGGACCTCGGGGTCCGCGGCTACTCGGTCTCGGTGTTCGAGCAGGAACCGGAGGAGGGCGGCCTCATCCGCACGATCCCGGCGTACCGGATGACCGACGCCGACCTCCGGGAGGATCTCGGGCGGTTCCGCGACCTCGACGTCACGTTCGTCGACAACCGGAAGGTCGGCCGCGACACGACGGTCGCCGACCTCCTCCGGGAGGGGTACGCCGCCGTCTTCCTCGGGCTGGGCACGCCGGATCACCGGGGCCTGGGCGTCCCCGGCGAGGAGCTCGCGGGCGTGCTGCCGGCGCTCGACTTTCTCCGCCAGGCGACGCACGGCCGGGCGCCCCCGATCGGCCGCGCGGTCGTCGTGGTGGGGGGCGGCGACGTGGCGATGGACTCGGTGCGGACCGCGCTGCGGCTATCGCCCGGCGGGACGATCACGCTCGTCTACCGACGCGGCCGGGAGGAGATGCCGGCCGACCCGGAGGAGATCCACGGCGCCGAGGCGGAGGGGATCCGGTTCGTCTTCCAGCGGGCCCCCGTCCGGATCGTCGGCGACGGCCGGGTCGAGGGGCTCGTCGTGCAGGCGATGGAGCTCGGCCCGCCGGACGCCGGGGGGCGCCGCGCGCCGCACCCCGTCCCCGGTTCCGAGACGACGATCCCGTGCGACACCGTGCTCGTCGCCGTCGGCCAACAGGCGGACGTACGCGGCTTTCCACCGGAGATCGGCCTGCGGATCTCCCCCAAGGGATGGCCGGAAGGGACCGGTCCGGGCTACGCGACGAACGTCCCCGGCGTCTTCGCCGCCGGGGGCCGCTCCGTCGTCTACGCGATGGGGGCGGCGATGGAGGCGGTCGTCGCGATCGACGCGTACCTCGCGCACCTACGGGGCGCGGCGCCGACCGCGCGGCCCGATCCGTTCGGCGGTCCCGTCGCGTTCCACCTCCCCCCGGGGTACACGAAGCCGATCCGATCCTGAACCGGCCCCGGATAGCTATTTCCGTGGCCGCCGCGGATGATACTCCGTGTCGCGGGGTCGCTCCGCGCCGGTCCGCCGGCGCGCCGGTCTCCTGGGGGCGATGGTGGTCGCGCTCGCCGCCGTCCTGAGCCTGCCGGTCGGGTCGGTCGCCGCCGCACCCGTTGCGAGCCCGCCCGGCGGCGCGGACGTGTCGTCGGTCGCGGCGCTCGACGCCTCCTTCCCTGCTCGGGCCGGCTACGCTCCGTGGGAGTCGCGGCTCGCGACCGCGGTCGGACCGGCGAACGGCTCGATCCCGGTCGACGTGGTCTTCGCGCCGCGAGCGTCCGGCGCGCTCCGGTCGACCGGTCCCGGCCCCGTCCCGGTGGGCCAGTACGCGGCGGCGGCCGGGCTCTCGCCGGCGTCGTACCTCGCGGCCGAGCAGTACTTCCGGGGGGAGGGGCTCAACGTCACCCACACCTGGCCGGACCGACTGGTCCTCTCGCTCGCCGGCAGCCCGACGGCCGTCGGCCGCGCGTTCGGCACGACGCTCGAACGCGGCCGCTACGACGGGCGGTCGGTAGTCTTCCCGACCGTCGCCCCGTCGCTCCCCGCCGCCCTCGAGCCGTCCGTGGCGGGCGTCGTCGGGCTGGCGACCGGGTTCACGACGTTCTCGTTCTCGCTCTCGCCCGCGTCCCCGCTCGCCGCCCCCGGCGCGAGCGGGAGCGCGATCACCCCTGCGAACGCGCGCGCGGTCTACAACGTCACGAACCTCCTCGACAACGTGACGGCGGCGCCGACGTACCCGACGACCGAGGCGATCGCGCTCGTGCTCTGGGGCGACGGGTACGACCCGAGCGACATCTCGACGTTCCTGGCGGACGACTACCCGTCGGGCGACCCCGCGCCGAACATCGTCCCGGAGCCGATCGACGGCGCCCCCGCGCCGAACGCG
>Ga0335074_10017485_pt1 | contig 10112 bp, 10 predicted proteins | sample Lox_Sample_23_FD_206715 | JGI IMG/M metagenome (GOLD analysis project Ga0335074, IMG submission 206715) | Soil microbial communities from Loxahatchee National Wildlife Refuge, Florida, United States - Lox_Sample_2.3 | ecosystem: Environmental > Terrestrial > Soil > Wetlands | place: USA...
GTGGCAGCGGCGGCGCGGGACGTCGTGCCGGGGAGCATGGCCAGAGCGGCCGCGCTGGCCAGGGCCAGGACCGCGCCGAAGACGAGGGTTATTGCCCAGCGGGTGAGGGTGGTGGTCATGACATTGCCTTCTTTCGGGGAAGTCATTTTGCTGTCATGACCAGTTTTCGCAATTAACTGAATGCGCCCCAGAGGCCAATATCACGGCCTGGGGAGGTAATTGTTCCCGTCTTTCAGTCCCGGTTATTAAGCCCTTGGTAATTAAGCCCCGACCGCAGGGGTATTCATCCGGAGAACAGCAGGTAAAAAGTCCCGGATAGCCCAGGAGAAATGACCCGCCTGTCTAAAGGCACGTGTTCGCTGGGGGCTATGGCAGGCGGCGTCTGCGGGGTGACCGGCTGCTGGGGGTGAGCGGGGTTTGCGCGGGTGACGGGCTGCTGGGCGGGGCAGGCGCGGTCTGCGCGGGTGACCGGCTGGTGGGCGCGGGGTAACGGGGTGACGGCGCGGCCCACGCGGGTGTTGCCTGGCCATGGATGCGGCGAAGGTGCAGTCAGCCGCCGCCTAGGCGCGCCGCTCCGGGCCGCAGAGACCGGCTACCAGGAACACAAGACCTGCCTGCGCGGCAGCCGCCGCATGCTGCGCCCCCGCGCCGGACTGTGTGAATTAGGAGATCACGCTGAATGATGCCCGCTGCTTCCGCCAGTCAGCGAGCCAGCAACGGCGAGTTCCGCGGAATCTGCATCGGGATCGCCTGCGGGCCGCTGCCGGAAATCCGCACGCAGCTTTTCGATCTCACCTCGCATCCGGTATCCGAGTGCGCCAATGGCGATCACGCCGAACATCCCGCTTACCGCGAGGGCGGCGAGGTCAGGACGGATATGCGCAGATGCGAAAGCGGCGGCCGTGAACACCGCGGCCGCCACGGCCAGCGGAAGCCAGAACCGCGCGGCTAATGCCATACGCCGGATGCCGATTGTACCCAGCTTGCCGAGGTACCACGGCAGCACGACGCAGGCGCCCACGGCGCACTCGCTCGCGCCAGCACCGGATATGCCATCCGCATGAGCCCCTATGACAAGCGCCGGAACGAGAACCAGCAGCCAGACGACCTGGACGGTGAACACGAAGCGGGTCCGGGCGAGCACGACGAAGAAGTCATACACGTACTCAAACAGGATGCGGAGGGCGGCTACCGCAGCCAGCCAGGCCAGCACGTGTGCTGCGGGCAGCCAGCGCGCGCCGTACACCAGCCCGAGCAGCGGCACAGCGGTTCCGGCCATGACCGCGCAGAATGGCAGCGTGACCGATCCGAGCAGGCCGGACACGGACACGAACCCGCCGCTCAGGCCCTGCTGGTCGTGCTGCAGGCGGGAGAACACGGCCGGCACGACGGCCCGGGTCGGCCACGAGATCACATTGACGGGCCAGGTAGCGAGATTCAACGCGAGCGCGTAATAGCCGAGCGCCGTCGTGCCGAGCAGGTTCCCTACGACGAACTGGTCGACGCTGGTCACCCCGAACAGGACGAGGGCCGAGCCGGCGAGCGGCAGCCCGAACCGGCACAGCTCGCCGGCCTTGCCTCGGTCGAAACCGAAACGCACCCGCCCAGGGCAGAGCATCCAGTAGAGGGCCGTCCCCACGGCGGCGCCGATGACCCAGCCGATTGCCATGCCCATCGCGCCGAAGCCGCGCCAGACCAGCACGAGTGACAGCAACGCCCCGAGCCAGGTGTATACCTGGTCGGCGATCGCCTTGCGGTTCTGGCTGAAACACCGCTGCATGACCGCGACCGGCGTCCCGGTGAACCCGTCGAGGACGACGTTGAGGGCGAGCACCCGGATGACGCCGGCCGCCGCTGGAGCTCCCATGCCTGACGCGAACGCGGGCGCGGCCAGGAAGCAGCCAGCGTAGGTGACCAGGCTGCAGCTAACCGAGAGGGTCGCGACGGTCGGCACGATCTCGGCCGGGTCGCCCGGCCAGCGCACGATCGCCATGCTCACGCCGAGATCGTTGAAGCTGAGCACGGCCGTCAGCGCGACGAGCGCTACGGCGAAGGTCCCGTACTCGTGCGGCCCGAGCAGCCGGGCGAGCACGATCGTGATCGGGACCGACCCGAGCCTCGCCACCGCGTTGCTGGCAAAGCTCCAGCCAAAGGCTCGTGATGCCCGCTCCGCCAGCGAGCTGTTAACCGGCTGCGAACGCCTCGTCCCGCGCCACTTCATGGCGCCGCGGTGTTTTCCGATGAGCGTCTCCCGCCGCACACGTGGTATAGACATCCGTACAATCAGGTCTGCCGCACGGCCGCTCAATGATATTAGCTGAAATCATTGAACGCACCTCAGGTCGTTACCGTGGTCAGCAGCAACCTGCTTACGGGGGTAAGTAACCAGAATGACCCAGTTAAGTCCCAGACTCACTTTAGCTGGTGCGGTTGAAATGAACTCTCTGCCTGCCCCGCCAGCCATAATCTGACGGTGTGGCAACCGTCATCATCCCAGCGCACAACGAGAGCCGGGTCATTGGCCGCCTGCTCCGGCAGCTTGTGCCTTCCGACCCTGTTGCCGGGCCGAACGTCATTGTCGTCGCCAACGGGTGCACCGACGACACCGTCGAGGTTGCGGCATCGTTCGGGCCAAAAGTCCGGGTAATCTCCATTCCCGTCGCTTCCAAGCATCAGGCGTTGGCGGCGGGCGACCAGGCGGCAGCCGACCCCCCCTACATCTACGTCGACGCAGACGTGGAACTCCGCACACGGGATGTGGATGCGCTGACCGCGGCGCTGCGGCTGCCAGGGATTCTCGCCGCTGCGCCAGAACGAGTGCTGGACCTGGCTGGGAGCGCCTGGGCCGTTCGCTGGTACTACGACGTCTGGGTGCGGCTGCCAGAGGTAAGACGCGGGCTGTTCGGCCGGGGCGTCATCGCGCTCGGCCCATTAGGGCGTGAACGCGTCGCCGGGCTGCCGCTATTGCTCGCGGACGATCTCGCTGCGTCTCTTTCGTTCGCCCCGCGCGAGCGGGCCGTCGTGCCTGGTGCCCGCGTGGTGGTGCACATGCCACGAACTGTCGGCGACCTGCTGCGCCGCCGGGTTCGCGCCGTGACGGGCGTGGCCCAGATCGAGCGGACCGAGCGAGCACCTGCCGCCTCAGCGCGGACCCGGGTGGCGGACCTGTTCGCGATCGCGTGCAGCAGGCCGCGCATGGTGCCCCGGGTGGCGCTGTTCCTGTCAGTGGCGGTCCTCGCCCATCTTGGGGCCCGACGCGCGGTCGCGCGGGACGACTACTCGGCGTGGCCCCGGGACGAAAGCAGCCGCGCCGGCGGCACCTGCGCCCCGCCAGTGCGCCACCAGGCCGACTGACGCGGCCAGCGTGGTGGAACAGCAGCTGATATGGGGAAACGGGTTCTGATCGTCGATGACGCCGAGGACATGCGGGTTCTGATCGGCCGGATTCTCAGCGCCAGAGGCTACGACGTCGACGTGGCGGCCACGCTCGCCGAGGCCCGGTCGAAGCGCCCGGGTGACTATGACGCGGTCGTTACCGACGTCCGCCTGGGCCGGGAGCGGGGCGCCGATCTGGTCGACGACCTGCGGTCGCTGGACCCGGCGGCGGTCCAGCGGTGTCTCATGATCACCGGCGGGGCACCGGGTGCGCTTCCAGCGGACGTCGCCGTCCTGGCCAAGCCGTTCCGGCCCGCTCAGCTCGTCGCGGCGGTCCGGGCGCTGACGGGGGCGCCCGGCGCTGTTACCGCCGGTGACGCCGGGGCCGTCGCGCCTGTCCCTGAGGAAGGACATCAGCCAGCGGCCGCCCGGCCCGCCGCATGGCGGCTGCTGGACGTCTCCCGCCGGCGGCGGGCCCGAGAACGCCGCGCGGTCGCAGACTTCCTGCACGACGGCCCGATCCAGGAGGTCGCGGCGGCCACACTGGAACTCCAGTGGATGCGCCGGTCACTGCCGCCGGATCAGGCCCAAGCGGTGGACGCGGTCGCCCGCAGGCTCGACGCGGCTGCGGTCGGCCTGCGCTGGCTGGTTGACGAGGAATGGCGGTTGGCGGAGTCTTCATCGGGGCTGGCTTTGCCCGGGCTGACCGCCGCGCTGCAGCAGCGCACCGCCTGGCTGCTGAGCGCGGCGCTGGAGGTCGACACTGGCCGGGCCGCGGAGCTGCGACCCGATGAGCTGCCCGTCGTCGTCGACGTCGCGGAGCTGATGCTGCTGGCGACGGTGCCCGAGGAGATGCCGGCCCGGGCCCGTCTGGTTGCTGAAGCCAGTGACTCATTGATTCTGATGACACTGACCGTGTGGCCCGGCGGGCCGGACCAGGCGACCGCCGACCCGGCGCCGGCTCACCCGGCGCTGGACATGCTGGCCGCTGCGCTCGCGGCCAGTGCGCGGTTCGAGCCGGGCGCCGGGCATTGGACGGCCACGCTCACCCTGCCCCGGTGAGACGCGCAGCGGGCGTCAGGTGTCGTGCTCCTGAGGGTGCCGGGCGGCAAAGACCGCGGCCTGGCTGCGGCGCTGCAGGCCGAGCTTGGTGAACAGCGACGAGACATAGTTCGCCACGGTCTTCTCGGCCAGGAACATGCGCTGGGCGATCTGCCGGTTGGTCAGCCCCTCGCCAATCAACTCGAGTACCCGTTTCTCCTGGTCGGACAGGGTGGCGACCGGATCCACGGTCGCCACTCGCTGCCGCAGGCGCTCCATGACGAGGCGCGAGGCTTCCGGATCGAGCATCGACTGCCCCGAGGCGACTGTGCGCACCGCGTGCACGAGGTCCGTGGCGGATGCCTGCTTGGACACGTATCCCGCGGCCCCGGCCATGATGGCCCGCAGCAGCGCTTGCTCGTCGCTGTAGCCGGTAAGTATGAGACAGGCTGTCGAATGCAGCCCGGACCGGATGCGCCTGCAGACCTCCACGCCGTCACCATCGGGCAGCCGCACGTCGAGAACCGCCACGTCGGGCCGGAGCGCGGGCATCCTTGCCAGCGCCGCTGCTGCCGTGCCCGCCTGGCCGACCACATCGATGTCAGGTTCGGCCATCAGCAGGTCCGCCAGGCCGCGCCGGACGATCTCGTGATCATCAAGCAGGAATACCCGGATCCTGCCCTGAGGGGGGACGGGCTCATTCATCGGAGTCTCCATTCCGTGCCGTCCACCGAGCGCGCGGGGGACGACCGCCTGCGCCGTTGCAGGATCTGGGCCCCCCACCACCGGGGCCAGCGGAGGAGGGGTGCTCCAGAAGTCACTCTCAGCACTGTAACAGTTACGTGACCGGGTGCTGTCGGGCCCGGAGGCCAGGAGGCTAGGCGGCCACGCGGCCAGGCGTCCACTCCACTCACTCCACGCTCCGCCGCCGCCCCCGCGGCCGCCTCGCCCGAAAGGGGCAGCCGCGTAATCAATTGCCGCATCTTCAGCGCGTGCAGCGATTCAGGCAGCCATAAGTTGGCTCAGACATCTAGATGATTAAACGATTGAGAAAAGAGAACTTTGACCCCAATAACGTGCGTATTAATAGATGCCTGGCGCGGCTAGGGCGACAGACGAACTCGCTGACCTACTAGTATTCTGTGCGTGGGCTGAATAGGCGCCCGTTGGTCATGTCGCAATACCTTATAAGCTCCACCGGAGCGTATTCGCATCCAACCAAATGGGACGAACCTATGCATTGATCAGAAATCTGATAGCTCGCGCGGTACTTACTGCCGCGTCCTGGTAAAAAGCGACCGACAAACCACTTGCTGAATCGCTGGGGGAGATGAGGCGTGGCCGCCGACTCCGTCGTCAAAGAACGTGCTGAGACTTCAGCGCGCACAGTCGTGACGGCTCCGTCGCGCTGGATAACCGGTTACCTTCGCCGCGCCGCTGCCACAGACTGCGGCTGTGCGCTGGCGGGGGGCGGGCTTGCATCCCAGATCCGGTTTGCCCACGAGGGGTATGTACCTTCCGAGTACCTGGTCTTAACCTGCGCCCTTCCCTTCTTGTGGTCGGTCGCCGTGCGGCTATCCGGATGTTATGACCCGCGCTTCATTGGCATTGGCTCCGACGAGTTCAGGCGGCTGCTGAACGCCGCCCTGAGCCTCGCCGCCGCCGTGGCAGTCGCCTCCTATGCGGCAAAGCTTGAACTGGCCCGCGGCTACATCGCCATTGCCCTGCCGACCACGATGATTCTCGACCTGACAATGAGATACCTGCTCCGCCGGCGCCTGCACCTGCTGCGCAGGAAAGGCTCGTGCACCAGGAGAGTGATCGCGGTGGGGCACGCGTCGGCGGTGGCGGAATTGGTGACCACCCTGCGCCGGGAGTCCTATCACGGTCTCTCGGTTGTGGGAGCGTGCCTGGCCGGGCAGCCTGAGGCGGCCGCGATGACGGGAGTAACGGTCGCAGGCGATCTCGACTGCGTTACCCAGGCCGTAAAGGAACTGGGCGCCGACACGGTCGCCGTGCTCAGCTGTCCCGAGATCGGGGGGGCCCGGCTGCGCGAGCTGGCCTGGGAACTGGAGAGAACCGGCACCGACCTGTGCGTCGCCCCGGCCTTACTCGACGTGGCCGGCCCGAGGACAACGATCCGGCCGGTCGCAGGCCTGCCACTGCTGCATGTCGACCACGCAGAGCTAGCCGGAGCCAGGAAGATCGCCAAAGGCTTGTTCGACCGGGCCGTGGCTGCGCTGGTGCTGCTGTTGCTCGCTCCGGCATTCGCTGTCATCTCCTTGGCGATCAGGTCGAACGATGACGGCCCGGCGTTCTTCAGGCAGACCAGGGTGGGGAGAGACGGGCGGGTGTTCACGCTCTACAAGTTCCGGACCATGGTGGTGGACGCAGAGCAGAAAAAGGCATTGCTGACAGCCTGTAACCAGGTGGACGGGGCGCTGTTCAAGATCCGCCAGGATCCGCGGGTGACCGGGCCCGGCGCGTTCCTGCGACGGTGGTCGCTGGACGAGCTGCCACAGCTGCTCAATGTCCTCCGAGGCGACATGTCCCTGGTCGGCCCCAGGCCCGCATTGCCGGAAGAGACCGCGACGTACGGCAGCCACGTCCGGCGACGGCTGGCCGTGAAGCCGGGCATTACCGGTCTGTGGCAGGTCAGCGGGCGCTCCGATTTGCCGTGGGACGAGGCGGTCCGGCTCGACATCCGTTATGTGGAGAACTGGTCGTTCGCGCTTGATATGCAGATCATCTGGAAGACGTGGGCTGCCGTCATGTCCGGATCAGGCGCTTACTAAGGCGGCCCGCGCTAGCGCAACTGCTTGATCAGGCCGACGAGATGCTCACCGGACCGTCGGCCAGGACCTGGCTTCCTCAGCACCCTGGCCCGCAGCGATCCGGGGGTGTCGTCGCAGTGCACGCTGAACCGCGGCTGCAGCCAGCGGCCCGACTCTCCAGTCCGCCGATCGCTGGTGTAGACCCGCTCGTAACCGAGCTCGCGCAGCCCGGAAAGCACCCGCCGGTCATAGCGTCCCAACGGGCAAGCAGCCTCAGTCACGGCGCAGCCGCTGGCCTCCTCGATGCGGTGCCGGGCCTCGACGAACTCGGCGTGCCGTGTGGCCTGGTCCATTCCGCGCCACGACCGGTGCGACATCCCATGGGTCCCGACGGTCATGCCGCGGTCGGCCAGGTCGCGGACATCGGCCTGGGCCAGGCTTCCGGGCGAGCCAAGCCGCCCGGCCAGCACGAAGAATCGTGCGGTCAGCCCCCGCTGCTCGAGTGCGGGCAGGGCGATCTCCACGTCGGAGGCGTTCCCGTCATCGAAACTAATCCGCGCCGACGGCCAGGTTGCTATCTCATCCAGGATCAGCAGGTAGCTGTCGGCTGCGATCCAGTAAGCATCCTCACCCGGTTCCAGCTCGCGGTGCGGGATGCCAACGCCGTGAAAGCAGATGTTGATGAGGTCAGCCTCGTTCATCAAACACCTCAGCGTTGCCTGGCTGGTGATCGCCGGAGCGCGAGGAGTTGTCGAATCCCCACGCCCCGGCTGGCTGAGCCGGGAGCCTGGCCAGGCCCGCGGCCAGGAGCGTGATTCCCGCATAGCAGGCCGCCGCCGGCAGCAGAGCCGGGTCGCGCAGCGCCACGTCCCGCAGCCACGACGTCCGCGCCGCGCCGCGGACCCCGGGCCCGGCGACGGCCGCCTGCGCTCGCAAGCCAGCGTTCCCGCGCCGCACCCGGACCAGGCGGCGCACCAGCGCGGAGGTCCGCCTGGGCACCGCGACCCGGGAGCTGACCGATCCGACCTCGCGTTTCTCCGCTGCGCTGAACAGAGAGTCGAGGAACAGATCGTCGGCGACGACGTCGGGGAACCGGCCAAAGCGCGCCCGCCCCTCGGCAGATAGGGCGATAACGCCGCGGCCGAACAGCGCGTTCTGGAAGGCCGGCAGCCGGGAGCTGATCGCGTAGTAGGCGCGGACGAGCAGCGGGCTGCGGCTGAGGTCGAGTTCGCGGCGCGCCGTGGCCGCCAGTACGGGCGCTGCGGCTGGGTCGGTTACAGCGTCACGCAGCGCTCTGGCGCCGTCGGCCGAGATGACGATGTCGGCATCGAGGTAAATCCGCGGAAACCTGCGGGCCAGGGCGTCACCGGCGTTCAGGGCTGGCGCTTTCCCGGCTTCTGGAAGGTCAAGGACGCTGATTCCGGGCCGGGCGGCCGCGATCTGTGCGGTGGCGTCGGTGCAGCCGTTGGCCACCACGATCACGTCGAACTCGCCCGGCTCGGTCCCGGCCAGCAGCGTGTCCAGGCAGCGCCCGATGACGGCAGCCTCGTTGTGCGCAGCGATGACAATACTGGTCACGGCCCCCCCTGCTGCTGCGCCGACCCCGCGCAGAACAGTCCCAGTCTGCCTATTGCCAGCGAAATTGGTCAAACCCTAGCAGCTGCGCTGAAGGATCAAGGCCTTCAGCGTCGAGCCCCACTCGTAGACGACGAGCAGAGGCCACTGCCACGCAGCCAGGTGACCGTTGACGATGTAGAGGTTCCCGCCGAAACAGCGGTCGAGGCGCAGCCGAGCGACAGTGTCCTGCGGGGTTACGGCCACGAGCACGATTGAGTGCCAGTGGTACCGCGCCGCCAGACGGGCAGCGAACTCCACCTCCCCCTGGGTCGTAGCCGGGTTGGGGCCGAAACAGATCACCTTGACCCGGGGAATCCTCGGAGCGCAGGACTTCCCGGCCGCGTAGTGCGTCGTGCCCACGGATATTGCCAGCACCGGAGCCCGGTGCGCCCAGGCGAGGTCGAGGGCGGTATCGAGCCGGTCGCCGGGCCCGTCCAGCATCACGATCGCGTCGACGTGCGCGGGCATGGCGTCCTGCTGAGGCCACACGTACCACCGGGCCGAGACGAACGTCAGCCCGGCCGCCACGACCAGCGCAACGCTGAGCACGTAACGCAGGAACCGCCGGAAGCGCCTTCGCGGCCAAAGCCGGCGGCCGGCGTCCGGGGACTTCCTCAGCGTCAGTGCCCATGCGCGGCTGCGCCGGGCTGCCTCGGGGGCATCGGGAGTATCGGGTGACATCACCGGGACATCGCAAGTACATCTCGGGGTGCGTAGGCAATGATCTTATCGAGTCGCTGGCCGGCGGCTCAATCGTGCATGCTGCAAGCATGAGCGGACCGGATAGCCGCCCGGAGGCGAGGCTAGGGATCGACATAGGGCGGGTGATCATCGACGGCCCGTCTCATCCCGGCGGCGGCGACACGGCGTTCTTCCAGGGGGACGAGGCGGTGATGCTGGCGACCCCCGAGATGGCCGGCGCGGTGGACTCCATCGCCCGGCTGACCGGGTTGCTGAACGGCCGCGTGTGGCTGGTGTCCAAGTGCGGCCCGCGGGTGCAGGCCCGGACCCTGCGCTGGCTGGACGGCCACGACTTCTACCGGCGCACCGGCCTGCCGCGCGATCATGTCCGGTTCTGCCTGACCAGGCCGGAGAAGCGCGACCACTGCCTGGATCTGGGCCTGACCCACTTCGTCGACGACCATCCCGAGGTGCACGACGCGATCCGCGGGGCCGTTCACCACCAGTACTTTTTCGGCCCGCAGGCCCAGCCAGTCCCGGGCTATGGCTTTCATACCCCCACATGGCCCGACACCGAGCGCCTGATCGAGGCGTCCCTAGCGGACTAGCGCCACGCGGCGCACT
>Ga0335074_10017486_pt1 | contig 10112 bp, 9 predicted proteins | sample Lox_Sample_23_FD_206715 | JGI IMG/M metagenome (GOLD analysis project Ga0335074, IMG submission 206715) | Soil microbial communities from Loxahatchee National Wildlife Refuge, Florida, United States - Lox_Sample_2.3 | ecosystem: Environmental > Terrestrial > Soil > Wetlands | place: USA: Florida...
ATTACCGGAGACTTTCTCTAGCCCAGCACTGGCGCCGACAGGACGGCGTCTACCCGGTCCTCACCTGGCGGTTGCCTCGTCTAGCCCGAGTAGGCGCGGGCGGAGGTAGCCGAGCGCATGGCTGAGGAGTCGGGAGACCTGCATCTGGGAGATGCCGAGATGCAGGCCGATCTGATCCTGGGTCAGGCTGTCGTAGAAGCGCATGAGCAGGATCTTTTGCTCAAGCAGCGGCAGTTCTGGCCAGTGCGTGGCGACAGCCTGCATATCGAGCACGTGCTCTATCCGCGGGTCCTCCCCGCCCAGGAGGTCAGCCTGCATGGCCGCTCCAGGCTGGCTTGAAGTCGGCGCGTCCAGCGAGGACGGCTGGAACGCCATCGCGGCCAGCTGGGCATTCCGCAGGTCATGGTCGCTAACTCCCAGGAAAGCGGCCAGGTCGGATTCGGCTGGCATGCGCCCGAGGTCCTGGGTCAGCTGCCACATCGCCGCCCGGGCCTGTATGGCCAGTTCCTTGACGGACCGGGTGACATGAACCTGCCAGCGCTTGTCCCGGAAATACCGCTTGATCTCGCCGGTAATGTACGGGTGAGCATAGGTCGCCAGGGAGCAGCCAAAGGCTGGATCGAAGTTGTTGATCGCCGCGACCAGGCCAACGTAGCCCACCTGCATCAGGTCTTCAGCCGGCTCAGGGCCGTGCCTATATCGCCGCACGCAGGACCAGACCAGGTCACGGTGGCGGCTGACCAGCAGATCGCACGCCGCTGTCCGCCGCTGGCTGAAACGGGGCAGCGAGCTCACGATGCTCAGCAGCTCAGGGTCACTTAGTCCGGTGAGTTCCGGACGCGTCCAGGCTGCCGTGACCCGCGAGCCGATAGGACCTGCCATGGCGTGCCACCTGTTCGACCTGGATTGTCAGGTGCCGCCGGGGTCCAGAGCAGCTGGAGTCGCAATCTCGCGTACACGCTGGCACGACAAGAGCGACAGTCCCAATGCTGACAGTACGCCTGATTCCCAGACCGCCAAATGCACGGCCCACGATCACGGAAAAGCCGGCGCTCATTCACGTCAAGCCGGGACCGGTCAGCCGGCCGACATGACGTCTCCGGGCCGGGACCCGGCACGCTCAAGATGGGGCCTGGCCAAGCGGCAGTGCAGCGTGATGGCGGCGCTGGAGACCGCCGCCCACCCGCACCAGACCGAGGCGAACCCGGATGCCGTGCCAAGCTGGCCTGAGGCTAGCCCGCGGTCGTTCCGTTGGCGGCGGCTGCGGGCGGCGGGATGGGTCCGGCGGTCATGACCGGCGGCCGACTCGAGGCGCCGTGCTCGCGGGCCAGGAAGGAGCCGAGCTCGGCGATGGTGGTCATCAACGGGGCGGGGGACACCACAGTGGTGTTCTTGTCCACGCCGATCTCGACCAGGCTCTGCAGGTTGCGCAGCTGAAGCGCGAGGGGGTGGGCCATCATGATGTCGGAGGCCTGCCCCAGCGCGGCGGCGGCCAGGGATTCCCCCTCGGCGCTGATGATCTTAGCCCGCTTCTCCCGCTCGGCCTCGGCTTGCTTGGCCATCGCGCGTTTCATGGTGTCGGGTAGCTGGATGACACCCGGCGCAGCACGTCGACCAGCGGGATGATGAGCCGGAAACCGGGTTTCCGCGGGCCCTGCACCCGGCCGAGCCGGAACAGCACCCCCTCCTCGTACTGCTTCACGATCCGCGCCGACAAGGCCGTGCCCAGCAGGAACAGCACGATGACGACGACAACGACGATAATCAGGACTTTCCTGGTGGTCCTTCTGGTACTTCCCGGCTGCCGTCCTCGGCAACGGCGGCCGATGAAGACGCCCGCCTGCGCATTACCGTGTGCAGGAAGGCCGCCCTGTCACGCGGATGGATCGCCGTCGCTCCGTCGGCCCGGAAGAGTCCAGGGCGGTAAACCTGCCACGCCGGGCGGGCTGCCAACTGACGACAGCGCCGCAGGACCCACTCTGTCGGGCGGTAACGTGCATCCTCTTCGCCATGCTCTGATATTGCGGCCAGGGCACACTCATCGACGATGACGTCACAGACGACATGCTCGGGCAACGCCGGGTCGCCGCGAGTCAGCAGCGCCTGCCGGTACAGCGCGGCGGCGTAACGACGATAAACGTCCGCGTCCTGGCTACGGGGCGAGCTGGCCGTCACCACGGCGCGAACCGCGCGGGTCTTACCCGATCCCAGCATCGAAAGCTCCGAGCATCTCGGCAGCGTCGCAGTCAGCAAGCGCCATCAGCCACCGAGGTCCGGAGCGGCAACCCAACGGTATCACGGGCGCATTCGTCACCTTCGCAGTGGACCTGGTGCCCAGGGCTGGGTAGCCCGGCATCCACAACATCGCGACCGCACGGTATCCCGGCACGCATGCAGCATAAGACTAGCAATAAATTTCTAGAATCAGTGGTAGTGTGTGAAACACCGGGCTGGAGCGTTACAAGTTCGGCTGGGCCGACTCGGACGCGGCGGGCGAAGCCGCAGGCCGCCAGCTGGGACGACCTGCCCGCGGACATCAAGGACACCTACGACAAGCTGGGCATCCCCGAGGCGGAGAAGCAGCGGCTCATCGCCGGCGTCGCCGCGAGGCTAGCGTCTCCAAGATCTCCGACGAGCAGCTGTTCTACCTGATGAGCCGCGGCATAACCGAGGACGAGGCCGCAGCCGATCGCGCGCGAGCTGCCGATGGAGTACGCGCTTGAGCTGAACCGGCTGATCGAGCTGCAGATGGAGGGTTCGGTCGGCTAGGACGGCCGGGCGGAGAGGTCTGCCACCTCGCTGGAACGAACAGCGCCTCGCGGCGCGCTGCACCTAGTGCCCCATCAGGCTACTTCTGCCCCACTGGCCTCATCACTGCATAGCTCAGCTGGCTCACCTGCTCATCTCGTCCGGCACGGGCCTGGGCGGGTGCCGTGACCAGTGTTCTCGAGACCGATACAGGCGTCTGACTCTGTCACACCTGATTCTGAAGTCACACCCACCCCACCATCACCGCGCTTTTGGCTGCGCTCAATCAGTGAGTGTGGCACCGTACCGGCTCTATTCGTTATAGTGTCACACCAATTGGTTCGTAAGTTCGGGTGACAGCGAAATCTTGAGCGAATAAGGACTGGCGGGACGGGTGGGATCCGGGTGACTGGGCTCTGCCTCAGCGTCTGAACCAGCCCGGCCAATCCAGTCTGCTACAGCACTGGAAAATGCCCCGCCTCAGTCGGCGGGACGGTCTTCGGCGGTGCTGGCGACGAGGTCGGCGGCACAGTCGCGGAGCTTGCGATGGGTGGTCTGGGAGAGGCGGGTGAGCAGTTCGAAGGCCTGCTCGGGGGTGCAGTGCTGCTGCGCGACGAGGATGCCCTTGGCCTGCTCAATGACGGCGCGGGTTTCCATCGCCCGCCGCATGTCCTCGGCCAGCGTGGCCGTGTTCTGGTAAAGCCGGGCATTGGCGATGGCGACGGCGGCGTACCCGGCGAAGGTCCGGGCCATCTCGATGGCGTCGTGGTCGAATGCGGCGGGCTGGGTGGCGTAGATATTCAGGGCGCCGACCACGGCTTCCTGCAGGGGCAATGCCACCGAAAGGGAGGAGTGCACGCCGGCGGCGAGGGCTTGGCGGGCGAAGGCCGGCCAGCGGGTCTCTGCCGCCATGTCGGGGACGGTGACGGTCCCGGCCGACTGGGCTATCTCCAGGCAGGGGCCGAAGCCGTCCTGGTACTGGGTCTCGTCTAGGTCCAGGGCCAGCTGCCCGCTGAAAGCCGCGGTGAAGGCCCGATCGGACTCGACCAGGGTGACCGAGGCGCCGGCCACACCGGGCAGGGTCTGCCTGGCTAGTTCCGCGACCCGGCCGAGGACGGCCTGCAGGTCCCGTTCACCCAGCTTCATCCGGCCGAGCTCGGCGAAGGCGACCAGCGGGTCAAGTGGCGTTCCGGTGATGATGGGCTCCAGCGCATGGCACACCGCCAGGGAATCTGCCAGCTCGGCACGTGGCGGTTACAGGGTCGGCACCCCGAACGGGGGGCGCTGCACGACCATGACAGCGGCCGGGACCGGCGCCGCGGCACTCACAGGCGCTGGCTCGCTGCCTCCAGGAGGCGACAGCCACAGGCCCCCAGCTTATCCGTCCCCGTCCCGCAACGGTTATTCTGCTGGTGGGCCAGCAGCGCGCCCAGGTAGCCGAGCACGACTGCTGGAGGGCGCCATGCGCCAGCCCGCGCGTCCAGACCCCGCGCGCACCCCATCCCGGAATGGCCATGTCCACGCTGGCCCGGCCCCTTCGGGGGGCAGTGGCCCGGCCCAGTCTTCGGTCGGCACCCTGGTCCTCCATGTGCGCCGGGCGGCGAGTCCGGCGAGGTGGCCGCCCCGCCCGCGCCACCCGGTTCCGAGGTGGGCGGTGGTCTCGGCCGGCCTGTCGCCTGTCTTGGCGACCGGGGGCTGGCTGCTCGCCGACGCGGTCCAGCCGGCCTCCTACAGCCCGATCCGGAAGACGGTCAGCGTGATGGCTGGCTACGCCGGGACCGATCGGTGGATCATGACGGGAGCCCTGTTCCTGGTGGGCGCGTGTCAGCTCGTGGCTGCCGCGGGCCTGGCCGGCGTCGGGGTGCCCGCCCGCATTCTGCTCGCCGTCGCGGGCCTGTCCAGCATCGGCATCGCCGCATCTCCCGAACCCGTCCGCGGCTCGACTCCGCAGCACCTCGCCTGGACCTCGCTCGGCGCGGTCGCCATCGCGGTCTGGCCTGCCCTCGTCGCCCGGCGCGCACCGCCGCGGCCGCTGATCCTGAGCAGCTACGGCCGCGCCGTCGTGACGGCCGTATTCATGGCCTTGCTCGTCTGGCTCGTCATCGAAACCCAAGGTGGCCATGACCTGGGCCTAGCTGAGCGCCTGTTCCTATCGATCGAGACCTGCTGGCCGTTCATTGTCGCCATCGCCCTGCGGCGATGACCGGGCTGACCTGTGCGGCTGGGCGTGAATGAGCGCTGGCGCGTGCCGCCAGGTGAGGCAGGCGATCGCGCCGAGGGGGATGGGCGGCAGGTAGGTGACGGCCCGGTACAGCAGCACGGCGGCTGTCACCTGGGCACCATCTCGATGGCCGGCGCCGACTAGGACGGCGATCAGCCCGAGTTCGGTGATGCCGATGCCGCCAGGGGTAATGGGCAGCACCGTCAGCAGCCGGACGAACGCGAAGGCCGCCAGGGAGGTCTGCCACGGTACCTGGGCCTGGGACAGGCCGATGCCGCGCAGGCAGGCCAGCAGGACAAGCCACAACGTGAGGTTGCTCGCCGCCGTGGCCGCGGTGATCCGCCAGCCGCGCGCGGCGATCAGAACGCCGGCCTGGTCGCGGAAGCCGAGCAGTGATCCGGGGATGTCGAAGGACACTGGCCGGCGTGCCACCCGGCAGGCGATAGCGAGCGCGGGCTGCAGCGCGCGGCCCGCGCGGAGCGCGAACGACTCGCTACGCATGAGGAGACCGAGCCCGGCGGCCAGGGTGCCGAGCAAGGCCAGGCCGACCGCGGCGGCGGCGATCAGGCCGGCCCCGGGCCGGCCGACCGTCACCAGGACCAGCAGGGCGAGGACCGGCAGGCCCAGCCGGGCAAAGACGTTCCAGATTCCCGACACCAGGGTGTAGAGCACGTACTCAGCTGTGCCGACACCCCAGCTGGAGAGCATCGCCCAGCTGACCCCCATGGCCAGCGCCCCGCCAGCGGGCAGGGTGTTCGCTATGGCGTTGGAGCCGAGGTTGACCGCAGCCGCTTCGCGCAGCCGTATCGATGGCAGCACCGAGCAGATCATGATCCAGGTAGTGATCATGCTGGCTAGGGCGGCCGCCACCACGAGCAGCACGTGGGCCCACGTCATCGCGTGCATACTGGCCCACGCGCTGCGGTAGGACGCGAAATGCGGGACGGCGAACCCGAATATGGCCGCGGCGAGGGCGACCGAAGCTGCGGTGCGGAAGATCTCCCGACCAGCTCGCCCCCGTGGCCGCCCCGGGTCAGTGACAGCGGCGGCGGACGGTCCGGCAACGGCTGTCATAGGGCCGCCTTCCTGCTGAAGCAGCAAGGCGGGGTCTTGACCCAGCGGCTAGTTTACGGACGTCGCTACCCCACGCTACGCGGAATACTCGCCCGTGTCCCGTCCCGGTGGTCTAGCTGTCGAGCCCCAAGGTGAAGGTGGGCTTGGGTGAGGTTTCGGGGAGCCGGTGCTCGTCGCCGAGGCGCCGGATGGCGGTTCCGGTGGCGAGGAATTCGGTGGCGTGCTCGCCCCAGACGTGATTGTTGACCGCGACGTTCACCCCGACGATGCCCGAGGCCCGCGCCTGCGTGGCCTCCGCCTGCATCCTGGCCAGCGCGAGCTCGCGGGCCTCGTAGATACCCTGGGTGAAGATCACCATTTCCTGGTTCTGGCCAGCCTGGCGCAGTGACTGCATCGCTGACTGATGGGCGATGTGGTACACGCAGGTTCCGAGCACGAACGCCACCGGTACGGCGCCGGCCGCCAGCAGCCGGAAGAAGTCCTGAGCCGAAAGGTCCGAGGTGAACGCCCGGCCGTCCGGGGCCCGGTGGGCGCCGTCGGTACCGCGGCCGGTGCTGCCCAGTGCGCGTACCGCGGTCCCGGTAGCGATGAACTCCAGGACGCCCTGGCCCCACACGTAGCTCTGCAGGCGCAGCAGAACGCCGACGATACCGTCAGCACCGAGGTGGTCGGCCTCGGCCTGCATCCTGCTCATGGCCAGTTCTCTGGCGTTGTACATCGCCTGAGTCAGGACCTGCAGTTCCTGGTTCTGCGACCATCGTCCGATCTGCAGGCCGATGTGATAGATCGACGATCCGACTACGAAGCCGAGCGGCTCGAACCCGGCCTCGCCGAGCAGTACATACTCCGAGACCGACAAGTCGGAGGTGAAAACGCCCGACGGAGCGGCGCCTGCGGTCTGGGCCAGTCTGCCGGCCGCGGCCTGCGGCTCCCAGGTGGCCGTACCGTCGTCTGGCTTGCTGCCGAAAAGTGGCATGCGACTCTCCTTAATCAGTGGGGACGGCGGCTGGCCGCTGCTCCGGCGCCGCTGAGGTGGTTGAGGATCTGGCGGAATGACCCGGCGAAGCTTTCTTCGCGGTAACCGAGATCGGCCGCAGCAAAGCCGGGCGCCGTCCTCATCGTCGCTCCATCCTCCTCGGCGTCTCCCGAGCGCACCACTCGGGCCTGCATCGCCGGGGTCTAGAGCAACGAGACCGCGGTCAGGGCCTACCTGCCGCGACCGCACTTGGTCCACGGTACCTCGACCAGGCTGCCGGCCAGCCCGACGCGCAGCAATCAAGTGTCCAGGCCGACGTTCGAGCCATCAGGCCCGTTTCAGCCTGGGCGGTGGGGGCAAGGAAGAGCAGGAGATCTGTGGCAGTGGAACGGTTGCGCGTCCGGGCCGGCTAGGCCAAGTCGAGGTGGATTAAGCCTGGTTCCGCTTGTCTTTTGCAGGTACAAGCGATCGATCCTGGGAGGCACCCGCTATGACTGATCCTGACCGGCCCCGGCACGTCGAAGTGGGCGATGACGGCCAGCCGACCGCGGCTGCCGAGGTGACGACCAGCGCCGAAACCGACGGAGTCGTGCGGGCGTCGCTGCATGCGTCGGCCGGGCATATTGCTCCTGGCCGCCGCGCAAGCCTGGTTGATGCGGTCATGGACCTGCCCGAGGTGCAGGCCAGCGCGCGCATGGAGGCCACTATCCCGCGCGGCGACGGCGAATCGCTCGAGCGGCTGCGGGAGCGGACCGAGGATGCGGTCACGCGTCCGGCTGGCTCCACCACGCTGCTGGACGCGGACATACCGTCCGGTAGCCATCCGGCACCCGGTCAGGACCCCGAGGATGGAGCTACCTCCTGACACCTGCCGCAGCAGACTGGATTGACCCGGCTGGTTCAGACGCTGAGGCAGAGCCAAGTCACCTGAATCCCATCCGTCCCGCTAGTCCGGATTCGCTCAAGATTTCGTTAATACTCGAACTTACCAACCAATGAGTGTGACATTCTAACGAATAGAGCCGGTACAGTGCCACACTCACTGGTTGAGCGCACCCACGAGCGCGGTGCTGGCGGGGCGGGAGGGACTCCAGCCTCAGGTGCGACAAAGCCAGGCGCCGGTATCGGTCTTGATGACACCGGTCACGGCATCCGCCCAGGCACGTACCGGACGGGATGAGCAGGTGAGCCAGCTGAGCCAGCTGAGCTATGCGGTGATGAGACCAGTAGGGCAGACGGAGCCTGATGCGGCACCAGTTCGATCAGGCCGCAGGCCATCGCCGCGCCGGACGCCGCAAGCATCCCGATCATGAACGGGGAACGGCTGCCTCCCGGGCCTCCCGGACCCGGCTGTTGCCGGGTCCGGGTCATGCCTGGCGTTGCCGCGCTAGACCCGAACTTCTTCCTGCGCGCGGATCCCGGCCGCCTCAGGCGGCTCCGGCCATTTACTCATGCGGGGCATTAAATCGCGGCGCAACTGCGCGGAATTACCGCCGGCGCAGCATGAGAACGACGAGCACAATGATTATGATAAGGACTACCGTCCCGATACCGATATACATCGACTTTCCTTTCCTGGCAGCGCCCGGAATCGATTGTCGATGAGGGTCCCGGCGCTCTCTTCGAGAGTGGCTTTCAATCCAGCTACCCTCACACGGGCCCCCAAACCGCTGGCGCGCCGTATTTCCGGCGTGACCCCCCGCCGTCGCTGCCTACGGTAAAGGTCCGGGTGCGGCTGGGCCGGTCAGGACATCAGGTCTTGGCCGGTTTTGTCCCTGCGGCATAGAGTAGAGCCAGCGAGCTGAAAAGTAGCCGTTGGGTCCAGACCCTGCCCCCGGCCGTTTGGGGCAGAGGACGGCGCTGATGCCTGGTGCGGAACTGCTTACCGGCGCATACGACGGCAATGTGGTCGTGACCTTGTGCGGGGAACTGGATGTAACCGGTGCGGCGGAAGCCGAGGCGGCGATCGCGGCCCTAGTGGTGCGGGGCCAGTACCTGGTCATCGACATGTCGGTGCTTGATTTCATCGACTGCAGCGCTCTTGGCGTCTTGCTGAGGGTGCAGGCGCTGGCCCGGCGCGGCGGCGGCGGCGTGGTGCTGGCCGGGCCGCGGCCGCCAGTGCGGCAGCTATTGGCCTTGACCGGCATCGATGAGGTGTTCTGGGTCCAGGTCAGCGTGGATGCCGCCGTCGCAGGTATCGCCAGCCGCCGCAGGCGGTACTCTTGGCGGCGGCTTGCGGTGCGCACTGCACGCCCTGGGAGGGCAGCGCCATCGCGTACTGGCACCGGGTGACCGCGGCCGGGACAGCGGCCGCCCGAGAGGGTTCCCTGCGCGGCCGGGCCCGCAGATGACCGACAGCCGGGCCCTGGCCTTGTGGGGGCAGGTGGCCGCGCATGCCGCCGCGCATGACCGCCGGGTGTCGGTCGCCGACGTGTGCGCGGTCGCGGTCAGCTCAGCTCAGCTGACCGGGGCGTGGCTGGCTGCCGCGCGCGGCGGCGACCCGGATTTCGTGATGTGCGTGACCGACATGGTCAGCGAGCGGCTGGCCGAACTTCAGCTGACCCTGGGCGAGGGTCCGTGCCACGACGTGCTGGCATCGGCCGCGCCGGTCCTGGCCGCCGACCTGGGAGATGCGGAGTCCGTCCGCCGGTGGCCCGGGTTCACCTCAGCGGCACGCCAGCTCGGTGCCGGGGCGGTCTTCGTGTTCCCGCTTATCGTCGGGGCGATCCGTGCCGGGGTACTGGGCCTGTACCGCGGCACGCCCGGCTCGCTGCCGGACCGGCAGCTCGGTGACCTGCTCATCCTGGCCGACGCGGCGACCGTGATGCTGCTGGACAGCGCGCACGGCGACGCCGGGAATGAAGACGGGGCCTGGCTGGACGGGCAGGCCCAGGACCTGGCGGTGCACCGCGCCGAGATCGATCAGGCCACCGGTATGCTGACGGTCCAGCTCGACGTCCCGCCCGCGGAGGCGTTCGCCCGGCTGCGGGCATACGCTTACTCTCAGGACCGGCGCCTAGCCGACGTGGCCGGCGACATCGTCACCCGGCGCCTGCGGCTGTCCCGCGACCACGATCCCGACGGCGCCCCGTG
>Ga0335074_10017487_pt1 | contig 10112 bp, 7 predicted proteins | sample Lox_Sample_23_FD_206715 | JGI IMG/M metagenome (GOLD analysis project Ga0335074, IMG submission 206715) | Soil microbial communities from Loxahatchee National Wildlife Refuge, Florida, United States - Lox_Sample_2.3 | ecosystem: Environmental > Terrestrial > Soil > Wetlands | place: USA: Florida...
ACCGAGCTGGATCGCCGCCGCCGGCAGCGCCGTGACTGCCTCGAATGCCGCCAGTGCGGTCAGCGTGATGACCGCCAGTGGCACCCTTGTCAGCGTGCCGGCGCCGACTGCGGACACGCCGAGCAGCAGTACCCCCCACAGGGTGGCACCGGCTGCGGCCGCGAGCAGGCCAGTGCCGAGGCCAGAACCCACTGCGTTCCTTGTCGCTAGCCTGGTCAAAGTGGCGTCAGCGGCCGCGGCCCTGGCCAGCATGTCCTCCTCCGCGCCGAAGGCGTGCACGTCAGCTGCGCCGGCCAGCACGTCGGTCAGCAGCGCGCCAAGGTCGCCACGGGCGGCGGCCGACCGGCGGGCAGCCGTCCTGGCGGTAGCGGCTGCCAGGAGAGGCACGGCGAGGCCGGCCGTCAGCAGGCCGGCGCACAGCACCAGGCCGGCCGGGAGCAGCAGCGCGACGGTGGCCAGCGTGGCACCTGCGCCGACCAGTGCGGCGGCCAGTGGCGGGGCCAGGCCGCGGATGAACAGGTCCTGGGTGGCATCGACGTCGCTGATGAGCCGCGCGAGCAGGTCGCCTGACCGGAATGCGGGCAGGCCGGCCGGGGCTAGCTGCGCCAGCCGGCGGTAGATCGCGACGCGGACGTCGGCAAGGACCCGGAAGGCGACGTCGTGACTGGTAAGCCGCTCGGCGTAGCGGAACGCGCCGCGGCTGATCCCGAGCGCCCGCACTGCGACGACCGCGATCGAGATCGCCACGATGTTGGGGTGCTGCGAGGCGCGCGCCAGAAGGAATCCAGAGACCGCTAGCAACGCCACACCGCTGCCGGTCGCGGCGGCGCCGGCCAGCGCGGCCAGCACCAGCCGCCACCGCAGCGGCCTGGCCAGGCCCAGCAGTCGCAGCAGCGGTCGGCGCCGACGGGACTCCGCGATGGCGCCGGCAGTCATCGCGTGACCCCTAGCACCGGTTGCGGACGGACGATGGCAGTCGGCCCCGGAGCCGTGTGTACCCGCTCGATCTGCTGGGCGAGCGTGCCGTCGGCGAGGGTGAGGACGCGATCGGCGGTCGCCGCGACGGCGGCGTTATGGCTGACTTGAATGACGGTCCGGCCCGCCATCAGGGTGGCCAGGCAGGCCTGAAGCTCGGCTGCAGTGAACGGGTCGAGGTGCGCGGTGGGCTCGTCGAGCAGCAGCAGCGGCGCATCCCGCAGGAACGCGCGGGCGAGTGCAAGCTGTTGCCGCTGCCCGGCCGACAGTTGCAGGCCGCGTTCGCCGAGCTGAGTGAAGTAGCCATCGGCAGTGCGCTGGATAAACTCATCGGCCCCGGCCATCCGCGCCGCTGCGGCGATGGCGTCCGGCGAGGCGCTCGGCATGCCGAGCGCGATGTTGTCGGCAATACTGCCCGCGAAGAGATGCGGGTGCTGCGGTACCCAGGCCAGCTGCTCCCGCCAGTGACTGGGCGGGATCGCGGCCAGGCTGAGGCCGCCTGTCTCGATGCGGCCGGCCGTGGGCTCGGCGAGCCGCAGGAGCAGCGCGAGCAGCGAGCTCTTGCCTGCGCCGCTGCGGCCGGTGATGACCAGATGCTCGCCTGGATGCACGGTGAGGCTGATGTCGTCCAGGGCTGGCCGGCTGCGGCCGGGATAGCAGAGGAAGACATTGCGCAGGGTCAGCGGCCCGGCCGCCAGACTAGCTTGCGGGACAGGGGCCAGCCGATGCGTGTCGGGCCGTGCGGGCGTATCCAGTATCGAGAACACCCGCTCGGCGGCGGCTGACCCTTCCATGCTGGCGTGAAACTGAGCGCCGACGTTACGGAGCGGGAGGTAAGCCTCAGGCGTCAGGATGAGCACGAGCAGTGCCGTCTGATAGCTCATGTGGCCGGCCAGGAGGCGGAGCCCGACCTCGACCGCGACCACGGCGGTGGCCAGCGTGGCCGCGAGTTCGAGTACAAAAGCGGACAGGAATGCGACTCGCAGCGTCGCCATGGTCGCGCGTCGGTGCTCGTCGGTCACCTTCCTGATCTCGGCTGCCTGCGCCTTGGCCCGGCCGAATAGCTTCAGCGTGGGCAGGCCCTCGACGACGTCGAGGAAGTGACCTCCGAGCCGGGCCAGCAGCTGCCACTGCCGCTGCGTCTGCGCTTTCGTGTGCAGGCCGATCAGGATCGCGAAGATCGGGATCAGCGGCAGGGTGATAGCGATGACCAGCCCGGAGATCCAGTCAGCGAAACCGACTCTGATCAGCACGGCCACCGGCACCAGGCAGGCGAGCACTAGCTGGGGCAGGTAACGGGCGAAGTAAGGATCGAGCGCATCCAGCCCCTTGGTGGACAAGGTCGTGATTTCACCGGCCTGCTGGCCGCCGAGCCAGGACGGTCCTAGTCGCAGCACATGGGCGATGAGCCGGCCACGCAGCTGCGACTTGACTTGCGCGGCTGCTCGAAGTGCCGCGACTTCACCCCCGTAACTGGCCAGCGCGCGCAACGCGAGCACAATCCCGAGCGCGACCAGCGATGCCGCGACTGCGCTGGCCCCGATACCGTGCACGGCGCCGGCCAGAAGCCGGGCAATCAGGCCGGCCTGCACCAGGATCAGGCAGGTGACGACCAGGCCGAGCGCGACCGCGCCAGCCAGGTAGCCGCGTGCGGAGCGGGCGTACCGCAGGAGCCGCGGGTCGAGTGGCTTCACGATCGCCCGCCGGCTGGAGCCGGGGGCGTGCTGTGATCGACGGCCTGCTCAGCTGCGGACGCCGTTGCCGGTTCCGCCAGCTTCGCCGCACCTGTGTCAGCCGCATTTATGTCCGCCCTGGTCAGTCGCTTCGAGAAGACCCAGTACGTCCACCCCTGATACGCCAGCACGACCGGAGTGAAGATCAGCGCGACCCAGGTCATGACCATCAGCGTGTAGTGCGACGAGGACGCGTTGCCAACCGTCAGGCTGAAGGCAGCCGAAGTGGTGGACGGCAGGACCCGTGGGTACAAGTCGCCGAACAGCGTCGTTACCGAGAACAGCAGGGTCACCGCGGTGCCAAGGAACGCCCAGCCGTCCCGGCCCCTGAGCACGGCCGCGACGCCGCCGAGCAGCGCGAGCGCGGCAACGGCAGCGGTCGCATCGGTCCATGGCTTTCCGTGGCCGGCCTGGCTGACGACGAGGAACGCTGCGGCCAGCGGGACGGCCACCACGGCGATCCGTGGCGCTAGCTGCCGGGCGCGCGCGCGCATTTCGCCGTCGGTCTTCAGGGCCAGGAAGATAGCACCGTGCAGCGCGAACAGGCTCAGCGTGGTCAGGCCACCGAGCAAGCCGTACCAGTTCAGCAGCGTGAGCAGGTTGCCGGTGTAGACGTGTGCTGAGTTCAGCGGCACGCCGCGGACGATGTTGGCGAACGCAACCCCCCAGAGCAAGGCGGGGAGGGCAGAGCCAGCAAAGATCGCGATATCCCAGCGCGCCCGCCAGCGCGGGCTGTCGACCTTGCCGCGGAACTCGAAGCACACACCGCGCACGATCAGGGCGACCAGGATGAGCAAGAGCGCCAGGTAGAAGCCACTGAACATAGATGCATACCAGAGCGGGAACGCGGCGAAGGTGGCGCCGCCCGCGGTCAGTAGCCAGACTTCGTTGCCGTCCCAGACCGGCCCGATCGCGTTGATCATCAGCCGCCGGTCGGTATTGTCCCGCCCGAGCACGGGCAGCAGGATGCCGACGCCGAAGTCGAAACCTTCGAGGATGAGGTAGCCAGTCCACAGGACCGCGATAATGATGAACCAGAACGTCGCGAGCGTCATGTCAGGCTCCGGGATCAGTACGTGAATACGGGTAGTGGCCGGTCGGATCCGCCGGAGGCGGCGCCGCTGTCCAGCTCATCCGGTACGCCTGCCTTGATGTGCCGGATAGCGAGCTTCCCGGCGATCGCCGCCAGGCCCGCGTAGAGCAGGGTGAACACGGTCATCGAAATGATCACCGAGGAGGGCGTCACCCCCGGGGACACGCTCTGCTGAGTCCGCAGCACGCCGAACACTGTCCATGGCTGCCGGCCCATCTCGGTGAAGATCCATCCGCTGGTAGTGCCGAGATAGGGCACCACGACTGACCAGATCGCCGCCCGGTAAAACCAGCTGCTGCGGGGCAGTTCCCGGCGCCGCCGGGTAAGCCAGAAGCCGAGCAGTGCCAGCAACCCGCCGAGGAGCCCGAATCCGCTCATGAGCCGGAACGACCAGTAGGTCGCCGGGATGATCGGTTTGTAGCTGCCCGGCCCGAACCTCTTCACGTAGGCCCGTTCGACGTTGTTGATGCCCTGGACCGTGCCGTGCGGGTTCAGCGTCGCGATGAGCGACAGCAGGTACGGTACCCGGACGCTCCACAGTTCCTTGTCGCCGTTCAGTGAGCCGATGGTGAACAGCGAGAACGAGGCCGGCGACTCGGTGTTGTAGAGCGCTTCAGCAGCTGCCATCTTCATCGGCTGCTGGCTCTCCATCAGCCTGGCCTGGATGTCGCCAGTGACGGCGGTCGCCACAGCGGCCGCGAGCGTCAGCGATAGACCGAGCCGCAGCACCCGGCGGTACAACGCGGCGTCAGTGCCGCGGGCCAGATGCCAGGCCGCCGCTGCGATGACGACCGCGCCGGTGATCAGGAAGCTGGCGAAGAACACGTGCGGCCACGACGCCAGGGCTGTGGAGTTGGTCAGCAGGGCCACGATGCTGGTGAGCTGGGCGCGATGGGTGACCGGGTTGACCGTGTATCCGACCGGGTGCTGCATCCAGGCGTTGGCCGCCAGGATGAAGAAGGCAGACAGGCTGGTGCCGATGGCGGCCAGCCAGATGGTGGCTAGGTGCAGCCGGGGTGACAGCTTGTCCCACCCGAAGATCCACAGGCCCAGGAACGTGGACTCCATGAAGAATGCGAGGAGTGCTTCCATGGCCAGCGGTGCGCCGAAAACGTCGCCGACGAACTTGGAGTACGCGGACCAGTTCATGCCGAACTGGAACTCCAGCACGATCCCGGTGACCACGCCGACCGCGAAGTTGATCAGGAAGAGCTGGCCGAAGAACTTGGTCAGCCGCAGGTAGACCGGGTCCTTGCGGATCAGCCACGCCGTCTGCAGGCAGGCGACCAGCAAGGACAAGCCGATGGTCAGCGGGACGAAGATGAAATGGTAGACGGTCGTAATCCCGAACTGCCACCGGGACAGGTCAAGCGTAGACATCGCGCACCCCTCCGAGCGCCGCTGGGCTCGTCCCAGCACGGCAGACATTCACGTCCGGTCAGTTGATCACCGTTCGCCGCTCGTGAAAGAGGGTCGCTCGGCCTCGCGCTCCGGGACGTTGGTCACCGTTAGCGGGTGGCCAGGACCGGATCGCCGGCTTCCAGTGCGGCCAGCCCGGGCAGCGTCTTGCCGTCAAGGAACTCCAGGCTGGCGCCGCCGCCCGTGGAGACGTGGCCGAAGTCAGAGTCGGCAAAGCCGAGCTGACGCACGGCCGCAGCCGTGTCGCCGCCGCCAACCATGGTGAATCCGCGGCTACGGGCGATGGCGCCGGCCACCGCTCGCGTACCGTCGGCGAATCGAGGCACCTCGAAAACGCCCATCGGCCCGTTCCAGAAGATCGTGCCAGCGTCCGCGAGCCTGGCCTGGAACAAGCGCGTGGTCTCTGGCCCGATGTCCAGCGCCATCCGGTCGGCCGGGATGTGATCGGACGCGACAATCTGCACCGCACCATCGGCTGACCGGTCCGGCGCGACCACCAGATCGACGGGCAGCAGGAGGTGGACGCCGCGGTCGACCGCTTTGGCCAGGAACTGGCGAGCAGCATCCTGGTCACCTTCCAGCACGGAGGTGCCGACGGCCAGACCCAGTCCAGCGAGGAACGTGGTCGCCATGGCACCACCGATGAGGATCTGATCCGCGGTGCCGAGCAGCGCCCCGACTACGGGCAGCTTGTCAGCGGCCTTCGCGCCGCCGAGCACGACAACGTACGGCCGCTTAATGTCGGCGGTCAGCTGGCGAAGAGCGTCCGTCTCGGCTTCGATGAGGTAGCCGGCGGCGTGCGGCAGCCTGGCTACGACGTCGCAGACACTCGCGTGCCTGCGATGGACCGCGCCGAAGCCGTCTCCGACGTAGACCTCCGCGAGCGCCGCCAGTTCGGCTGCGAACGCGCCGCGTTCGGCGTCGTCCTTGCTTGTCTCGCCGGTGTTGAAGCGGAGGTTCTCAAGCAGGACGAGCTGCCCTGGCTGGACTGCCCTCGCGGCCGCCTGCGCGGCCGGACCGACGGTGTCGGTTGCGAACTGCACCGGGCTACCGAGTAGCTCGGAGAGCCGGCGCGCCACCGGAGCGAGTGAGTACCGCGGGTCAGGCGATCCCGCAGGCCTGCCCAGATGCGAGCATGCGATAACGGCCGCCCCGCGATCGAGCAGTGTGCGAGTTGTCGGCAGGCAGGCCCGGATCTTGCCGTCGTCACTGATGACGCCGTCTTGCATAGGCACGTTGAGGTCCAGCCTGAGCAGCACGCGCCGGCCAGCTATGTCGATCTGGTCTATGGTCTTCATGGTTGTATCCGCTCTCATCTGGTTGCTGCTACCGGCATGCTCTGGCCAGCCAGCGCAGGTTCGGCCGGCATCGCCTCCGGGCCCACCACGACGACCGGGCAGTGCGCATGACTCAGGCACGTACGGATGACCGGCCCGGCCGGGCGCCCGGCCAGGTATACGCTCGCCGAGCCGAGGACGAGCAGGTCAGCTCCGGCCGACGCGTCCGCAAGGACGCGCTCGGCGTCCCCTTCGAGGACTTCGGCGCTGATGCTGCCGGGCGGGTCCGCGCCGAGCACAGTGTGCAGCGTGGCCGCCAGCTCACGGCGGGCTGCTTCCTCACGCCGCTGGCGGTCGAGCAGGCTCACAGGTGCGGCGTAGTACGCATGGCAGTCCTGCTTCCAGACGCGAACGACGCGAAGCCGGGCGTGCCGCCGCCTGGCTTCGTCCGCCGCCCAGCTCAGCGCCGCTGCCGATGCGGATGACCCGGTGACGCCGACAACAATGACCGGAACCGGTTCGCTAGGCATGATGACCTCCGCCGTTACGGCTCGACCACGATCTGAAGGGCGTGCGGCACGCCCTGGTACTCGGGCTCGAAGCCGATACGCACAGTGAGAATCCCGTTGTGGTAGGACGCCGCCGCATTGCGGGCGTCAGTCCCGGGCGGCAGCGGGACAGATCTGCTCAGGGTGCCGTACCGGAACTCGCTGCGGCGGTCTTCGCGAGCCTCCTCGACCCGCTCGGCTCGGACAGTCAGCACGCCCGCGGCAACCGAAACCGACAAGTCACTGGCCGGGTCTATGCCCGGAACCTCGAACCTGAAGACGTACGCGCCGCCCTCCGGGTACTGCTCGAGCGGGATCTGCCGCGCCTGCGCGACGATGTGATGCACGGTCGACAGCGGCGATCCGGGCCAGTCTGAGGTCCCCGCGAGTGCGGCCGCTTCCTTCTGAGTTGTAGTGCTCATCTGCCGGCCCTCCTTTGCCCTCGCCTCTACTCAACCGGCAGTCCGGCTGGAGTCGTAGGGGCGAAGGTCCGTGGCCGCCCGTGCCATCTGTCCCGGCAGCTGCGTGACCGGCCCGGGCGGCCTCGTTCCCGGCTTGAACTAGCGGTGCGGATGTGGCCGGGCTCAGGACGTCGCCTGCTCCCTGACCACGTAGGTGTAGTAGCGCAGCCGCCCGTCGCTGTCGCGGCGCGGGAAGATCCCCTGCATCTCCGACTCGAATCCAGGGAAGCGGTTGTCGCTCTCCTCGAATAGCCGGAGGTAGGCCACGGCGGCCGAATCTGCGGCGAAGCGCTCGCCCGGGACCATGATCGCGATACCAGGCGGGTACACAACGACGAGGCTGGCCGCTATCCGGCCGGCCAGCTCATCCAGCGGGACTAGGTCGACCTCGCCGCGGATCAGCGCCACGTGTGCGTCGGCCGGCCTGGCCACGATGTCCGGCTCGTGCTCGGCGTTGTAGACCGCTTTCTGCAGCTGGTCAGCGTGGGTGCCGCGGAGCAGTTCGTGCATCTCATCGCACAGCTGGCGAAGACCCATGCGGTCATACCGGCCCGGATGCGCGCTGACCAGTTCCGGCAGCACGTCCCTGACGGGGACGTCCCGGTCGTAGGCCCGCTTGAAATCCAGCAGCTCGGCCAGCAGCGTGCCGGACTTACCGCGCTCGATCGCGGGCGTCACGAGCAGGAGGATCGTGTAGAAGCTGGTCTTCTCGTTGACGATGCCGCGCGCACGCAGGAAGGCGGCTGGTATCGCGGCCGGGATGCCGGATGCGGCGAAGGTGCGCCCGCCCATGACTCCGGGCGTGGTGAGCGAGCACTTGGTCGGATCCAGCATCACGTAGCCGGGCGCCAGCCCGGTCAGGTCGTGCCAGTCGTCGCCCGCATGGAACATCCAGCATTCCGGCACGCTGGCCAGGATGTCGTCGGGCACTTCGCGCCAGGGGACGGCAGCGAAGCCGCCATCGGCGGCGGCCTTCTCCAGCGTCTCCCTGACCCGCAGGTCCAGGCGCGGTTCGGCGGCAGCCGCGATGAGCTGGTCAGCAGTCAGCGTCACCAGATGCGGGCCGAAGATGTCGAAGAACCAGCCGCCTGGCTTGGCCACGAGCTCGTCGTGGTAGCGCTCCACCTGCTTACGCAGCGCGATGGACTCCCGCACCGCGTCGTCCATCAGGGCGAAGCCGGGCCGGCCGCGCATCATCTGCGCGCCTACGTCGAGTGAGGCGATCATGTTGTACTGCGGTGAGGTGGACGTGTGCATCATGAAGATCTCGTTGAACCGGTCGTGGTTCAGCTGCCGTGGCTGGCCCGCAAGGTGGCTGTCGCGGACGTGGATCTGCGAGGCCTGCGACATGCCCGCCAGGCACTTGTGCGTGGACTGGGTGGTGTAGATGCCCGGGTCGTCGGGCCGCAGGTGGTCCAGGGACATGCCGTACCGGCCGGAGAACAGCGGGTGGAACTTCGCGTAGGCCATCCAGGCCTCGTCAAAGAGGATGTAGTCGCACAGCCCGCCGATCTTGTCGAGCACCTGGCGCTCGTCGTAGCAGACGCCGTCGTAGGTGGTGTTAGTCAGAATCGCGAGCCGGAACGGGCGCTTACGCTGCCAGGCGTCCGGGTCGGTGACGAGCGGGTTCCGCCTGATCTGCGCCCGAATGTAGTCCTCGTCGAGGAACTTGTAATCGACCGGCCCGATGATGCCGTTCGCGTCCCTGGTCGGGTTGAGATAGACGGGGATCGCGCCGGCCATCATCAGCGCCCCGTGGTGGCTGGACTTGTGACAGTTGCGATCGAACAGCACGAGGTCACCCGGTGCCAGCAGGGACATCGTGACCATCTTGTTCGAGGTCGAAGTACCGTTCAGCACGAAGTACGTACGCTCGGCTCCGAATACCTCCGCTGCCTTGCGCTCGGCGTCGATAACCGGTCCCTGGTGCTGCAGGATCGAGCCAAGTTCAGGGGCTGCATTGCACAGGTCGCCGCGCAAGAATGGCTCGCCGACGTAGTCGAAGAAGGCCCGGCCCAGCGGTGTCTTGCGGTAGAAGATGCCGCCATTGTGCCCAGGGCAGCACCAAGTCCAGTTGTAGTCGTCGACGTACCGTTTCAGGGCCCCGAAGAATGGTGAGAGCAGCTGATCGGCATAGCCCTTGACCAGCCGCTCCACCCGGCCGGCCACGAATTCCGGGGTGTCCTCGTGCAGCCAGAAGAAGCCGCAGGTGCGCTCGGCGACGGCGAGCGGGATGCTCTCCACGTCGCCGCGCTCGGCCAGCAGCAGGACCGGCAGCTCGTCGCTTAGCTTGCGGATCTGATCCAGTGTCATGGTCAGTTCCCGGTCACTGCCGAACAGGTCCCAGTCGAGCAGTACAGCGCCGATGCTCGCGTCTGTCTTGAGCTCGAATTCCACGTCGGCCCGGCTGCGGGCGGTGATCACGCGCAGGCCACGGCGAGTCAGTTCCGCCGTCAGCCGCGCGGTCGCGGTGTCGATGGCCGATCCGGTGCCGAGTTCATGCTCGGCAAGCAGGACCGGGTAGCGGTCGTAGTGGTCCATCGGTACTCCTCGCAGAAGATTGAGCGGCTGCTCTCCGGGAGCAGTGCCAGCCGGAGAGCAGCCAG
>Ga0335074_10017488_pt1 | contig 10112 bp, 7 predicted proteins | sample Lox_Sample_23_FD_206715 | JGI IMG/M metagenome (GOLD analysis project Ga0335074, IMG submission 206715) | Soil microbial communities from Loxahatchee National Wildlife Refuge, Florida, United States - Lox_Sample_2.3 | ecosystem: Environmental > Terrestrial > Soil > Wetlands | place: USA: Florida...
GCGTCGACTCGGCGCAGGCCACCGGATCGCGCCAGCCGCCCGCCGCGCGCGACGGCACGCGCGGCCGCGGCGACGTCCCGTCCGCGTGCAGCTCGGATGCTTGGGCTTCGGTCTGTGCTCGCAACGACATGACCTTCCGGTCGGCTTACCGAAGCAGCAGAGAGCAATTTGCGTGCCCGGCGCGGGCTGTGATGCGGCTCACGCCTCGCCCGCGAAGCGCCCTCGCGGCCGTCAACTTTCCGACGCGGCGGCGGCCGCCGCGTCGCCGTCCTGCGCCGGCGTCACGCCCGCGTACTTGCGCAGCTTCTCGACGAGCGTCGTGCGCCGCAGGCCGAGCAGCCGCGCAGCCTGCGCCACCGTGCCGCCCGCGGCGCGCATGGCGCGCTCGATCAGCCGCTGCTCGAGTGACTCGAGGTAGCTGCGCAGGTCGAATCCCGCGGGAATCGGCTGCAGCAGCATGTCCGCGAGCGCCGGCGCCATCGGCGGCGGCTCCGGCTCGGCCAGCGCAGCCTCCCCGGACCGGCTGTCCGCGGCGGCGGCGCACGGGCTCGGCGCTGCCGCCGCAGTGGCGGCCGTGACGTCCGTGGGGCCCGCGAGCCGGGTATCGCCGCGCTGCCGCTGCCAGCTCTCCAGCGCCGGCGCCAGCACGCTGGCGGCCGGGGCCGTGGCAATCAGCGCCTCGGCCGGCGGGGTGTCGTTGCCGGGATCCCAGTCCGCCGGCCGGTAGCGTGGCGGCAGATCCGCGACCGCCACCGCGCGCCCGCCGCACTGCACCGCCATGCGCTCGATCAGGTTGCCGAGCTCGCGCACGTTACCGGGCCAGTGATAGCGCTGCAGCGCCGCGAGCGCTGCCGCGGTGAAGCGCACGCGCGGCCTGCCCGCAGCCTCGATGCGCTCCGACAGCGCGCTGATCAACCCGGGGAGGTCCTCCAGACGCTCGCGCAGCGGCGGCATCTCGATCGGCACGACGTTCAGGCGGTAGTACAGATCCTCGCGGAACGCGCCGCGCGCGATGGCCTGCTCGAGATTGCGATGCGTGGCGGCGATGATGCGCACATCGCAGCGCTGCGAGACACAGCTGCCGACGCGCTCGAACACCCGCTCCTGCAGCACGCGCAGCAGCTTGACCTGCATGGTGGGATTCATGTCGCCGATCTCGTCCAGAAAGATCGTGCCGCCCTCGGCGAGCTCGAAGCGGCCCTTGCGCGCCGACAGCGCGCCGGTGAAGGCGCCTCTTTCGTGACCGAACAGCTCGCTCTCGAGCAGCTCCGAGGGGATCGCTCCGCAATTGATCGGCACGAACGGCCGGCGCCGGCGCGGCGAGGCCTCGTGCACGGCGCGCGCGACCAGCTCCTTGCCGGTGCCGGACTCGCCGAGCACCAGCACATTGGTGTCGAACGCGGCCACCTGCCGGATGAGCTGCAGGACGCGGCGGATCACCGCCGACTCCCCTCCCGGCAGCGGCGGCGTGCCGGCCGCCCCGGAAGAAAGCTCGCGCGCCTCGGCGGCGCCGAACGCCACAATGGCCGTCTCAGCCATGCGTCATCGTCCCCTTGCTGTCCCTGGGATCAGCCTAGGGGTCGGGTTATGCAAAAGCTTGGGCTTACATCACATCGGTCCTGAGCACGGCGTCGCAATTCCGCGACCGGGCGCCCGCCGGGGCTCAAGAAATGCGCGCATCGGCCGGGCCCGGATGGGCTAGCCCTGCGGCTCCTCCGCCGGCGGCCGCGCCTTGCGCGCGTCCGCCACATCGCGGCGGTGGCGCAGGAATGCCAGCCGCTGGATCAGCTCGCCGACCGCGTCGGGCAGCTCCTCGAAGCGCACCCTGACCTGCGCGCCCTCGACGCCGCTCACCACCGCCGGCAGGTCGAGCGGCTGCGGCAGCGAGCCGCGCAGGTGCACGCGCAGCAGCCCGTGCGAGCCCACCTCCGGCGCCGGACCGATCGCGGTCCACGAGGCGCCGAGCGCATTGAATTGGATGGTCGTGGAGGGCGGCATACGGTCCTTCAGCACCAGCTTGGAGAGCAGCTGCAGAACCAGGTTCAGCTTGAAGTCCAGGCGCGCGATCTCCCCGGCGAGCGGCCCCGGATCCTCGCCCTGGTCGCGGATCGGGTGCTCCTCCACCGCCGCGCAGGCCTGCAGCAGCATGAGGTTCGCCTCTTCCAGGTTGCTCTGCTCGAAGCGCGTGAGCGCACGCTTGCGCGCCTGCCACTCCACCGGCAGCACATCGTGGTACGCCAGCTCGTTGTAGAGCACTACCGTGTCGACGCCGTCAGTCATCGTCCGTGTCGGCCCCGCGTGTCTCCCGGCCCGCTCACGGGCCGGTCATGCATCCCCCGACCGAGCGCATTCTACCGCGGCGCGCGCCTCGTTCAGCGTGCGCCGCCCCACGAACGGGCGCGCACCTCCGGGCCGATGGCAATCCAGGCGCCGCGGATCTCACCGAGCAGGCCCATCACCTCGCCGATGCAGGCGACGCTGTTCTCGGCATTGGCGCGCAGCAGCTGGCGCAGCATGTAGTCGTACAGATCACTGAGGTTGTGCGCCAGCGGGCCGCCCTTATCCAGGTTGAGACTGCCGCGCAGCTCCCCGATGATGGTCATGCACTGCGACAGCAACTGGGCCTTGCGGGCGAGGTCGCCGCGCTGATTGCGCTCCACGCAGCCGCGCGCGATCGCCAGGCGCTCCACCGCGCCATCCATGAGCATCAGCACCAGACGGTGCGGATCGGCGCCAGCCACCTCACCATGCGTCGAGACGCTCTGGTAGGCGGCGAGTTTGGAATTGCGTGCGAGTGCGCTCACGACGTGCTGCTCTCGGTCCAGTGGCTGAAACAACCCTCGGTTGCCTCTTATAGCGGCAGGAGCGCGTGCAACTTGAGCCGCTGGCTCGCGAGGCGCCGCCCGCGTCCCGCGCCCCGCGTCCCGCGCCCGTGCGCCGGGCGTGCGGGCGGTACGAGCGCTCAGGCTTCCTGCTGGCCCTGCACCAATGGCAGGGTCGCGAACGCCTGCGTGAGATAAGCCGACGTGGTCTGCAGCGAGGACAGCAGCGTGTTGAGCGCCGCGTACTGCTGGGTCAGACTGGTGGTCAGGGCCGCCATCTGCGTCGTGAGCTGATCGCTCTGCTGCGTCAGCGCGTTGCTCTGCGACGTCAGGGTTGCACTCTCTTCGCTGACCGAGCCGCTGGAGGACAGGTCGTTGGTAATCTGACTGTTGAGCGTCGCCGCCACGCCGCCGGAGCCGCTGAACAGGGCGCTCACCGCGCTGAAGTCGGTGGACAGCGCGTTATTCAGGGTCGCACTGTTGACGCTCAGCGTCCCGTCGCTGTTGGTGGTGATGCCGATGCTGGCGAGCGAGTTGTAGACCGAAGAGCCGGTGTCGACGACGTTGTAGAGCGCCTCGTTGGTCTGGCTCTGAATGTTCGAGAGCAGCGCGCTGCCCATCATCGGCCCGGCCGTGGAGGTCGAGGCGTCGTAGCCACCCAGCGAGTTGAAGCTGCCGAGCAGCGTATTGTAGGCGGAGACGAACGCGTTGATGTTGCTCTCGATGCTCGAGGTATCGTTCGCCACGCTCAGCGTGGCGCTGCTGCCGGTCGCGGTCGTGCCGAGCAGGTCGAGCGTGACGCCGCTGATCGCGTTGGCGACGGTATTGCTGGCGCTCGTGCCGCTGACACCGGCGATGGTGTAGCTGGCGTTGGCGGCCGCCGACTGCTGGGTGTAATTGGCGGTGGGGCCCGAGGACGGGTAGGTCAGTGCTGCCAGCCCGTTACCGCCGTCGGTCTCCGCGACCTGGATGGTATTGGCGGCTCCGGTCAGCGTCGAGGACAACACCAGGTAGGCGCCGTCGGTTCCCTGCAGAACCGTGGCACTGATGCCGGGGTTGCCGCTCGCGGAGTTGATGGCCGACGCGATGCCCTGCAGCGTATCGTCGCTGCTGTCGACGTCGACGTTGAAGGAGCTGCCGCCCAGCGACAGGCTCAGTGTGCCGGTGCCCACCACGCTCGACGCACCGCCGGCAAACACGTTGGACAGCAGCTGCTGTGCCTGCGCCAGGGACGACACCGTGACCGCATAGGTACCGGTGGCGGTGGCGTCGGAGCCTGCGGTCGCGGTGAATACCGTCGGATCGCTGCTGCTGGCGCTCAGCGCATCGAAGGCGCTCGCCGTCGCCAGTGGCGTCACGGCGGACTGGAAGCTGGACAGCGCACTCTGCAGCGTGCCGAGCGCGGAGATCTGCGTGGTGACCGCCGCGGTCTGGGTCTCTATGGCCGATTCCTGCGGCGCCTGCGCCGCCGCCACCAGCTCCGACACCAGCGAGCTGACGTCGATCACCGAGCCGCCGGCCGCCGCGGCGCTGGCGGTCCCCGCGCCGGTGTTGGCGACGGAGACGAGCGGATCGGAGGCGGCGCTGCCCGTGCTGCTGACGCTGCTGGTCATACTGTTTCCCTGCTATGCCCGCCGATACCGCGGCTCAGCGGCGCGCGGAACGCGACAGGGCGAGCGCCTTGCGGCGCCCGCCCTGGTCTGCATTACGAGTCCTCACCGACCCGAATTCCCACCCTTACGGCAGGTGCTGCAGCAGGGTCAGCACGTTCTGCGGAATCGTGTTGGCCTGCGCCACCATCGCCGTACTCGCCTGCTGCAGGATCTGCGCCTGTGACAGCTGCGAGGTCGCCTGTGCGTAGTCCGTATCCTGAATGTTGCTGCGCGCGCTCGTCAGGTTGGTGACGTCGGTCGACAGACCGGTCGCCGCGGCCGTGAAGCGGTTCTGATACGCGCCGAGCTGCGCACCGAGCGTTGCCACCTGCTGCAGAGCGGCCGTGATGGTGTTCAGCGCCGTATTCGCGTCGCCGACCGTATTGACATCGAGGCTCGCCACCGTCGTGCTGATCGTGTCGTAGGTCTCTGCCGTCAGACCGGCGAGTGCCGGATCGGTGCCGCCGATGGTGAAGGCGGTGGGGCTCGACAGCGCCACGGTGCCGGTCAGGTCGCCCGCGCCGGCGGTGAGGCCCGTGCCGACCAGACCCAGCGTCGCTCCGGTCATCGTACCCGTGCCGGTCGAGGTGATGTTGGCGATGTCAATGTTGCGGCCGTCGGTGGTCGTCAGCACCAGGAAGTCGCTCGAATTGACCGATGCCGAGACACCGGTCGTGGCGCTCACGTCGTTGATGTCTGCCGCCACGTTGGCAGCGTCCGTGGCAGCGGTGTTGCCGAGCTGACCGGCGCTGACGTTGACCGTCACACCGTTGATCGTGAACGAGCCCGCCATGGTGGTGCTGCCACCGGTCGGGGCTGCGGTTGCAGTGAAGCTATTGGCAGCCACCGCGGTGATGCCCGAGCTGGCCGCGTTGATGGCCGCGGCAATCGAATAAGCGCTGCCGTTGTCCTGGCCGTCCGAGGAACCGGCCGCCGAGGCGCCGATGTTATACGTCTGCGAACCGACCGTCAGCGTGAGGTCGCCGGCCGCCAATGCCCCCGTGGTCTTGGTGCCGGTCACCGTGTAGGCACCCAGCGCATTGGTGTGCATGTTGGCGATCTGGTTGACCGAAATGCTCTGGCCCTCGTTGGCACCGATCTGGAAGGTGGCGCCCTGGAAAGAGCCGTCGAGCAGATTCACGCCGTTGAACTGCGTGTTCGCCGCGACGCTGTCGATGTCCTGCAGCAGCTGCTGGAACTGGGTGTTGAGGTCGCTGCGATCGGTGCCGCTGTTGGTCGCATTGAGTGACTCGACCGCGAGGCTGCGCATGCTCTGCAGATCGTTGGTGACTTCCGACAGCGCGCCCGCGGCCGTCTGCACCAGCGACACGCCGTTGTTGGCGTTCTGCACGGCCTGGTTCATGCCGTTGATCTGCGAGGTCATGCCCTGCACGATGGCGTAGCCTGCCGCATCATCGGCAGGTGAATTGATGCGCAAGCCGGTCGACAGCTGCTGCAGCGCCGTGGACAGCTGCGACCCTGACGAGGTCAGGCTGTTCTGCGCAATCAGTGAGTCGATGTTCGTGTTGAGGACTAGTGACATTGCCAGTTGCTCCTGATGTTTCGTTCAGGCGCCGGACACCAGTCCGTCGCGCTGTTTCCGTGGCAGACCCACGGTCCGCCCTCGTCCCGGGGGTTATCGGTGAACCGACCGCGAACTTGAACCCGTGGCTTCCCAGTCGGCGGAACTGTTGAATGCGTCACACGCTGCCCGACGCCGAGGCCACCCCCTGCATCGGGCTGACGCACCCGGCAGAGCCCATACGGCGCTGCCTGGCATTACGGCGGTACGTTTTGTGCGAACCGTCACTCATTTGAGGAAATTGAACAGCGACAGCTGCCCGAGCTGCGCGTAGGACTCCTCGGCCGCCTGCAGCGCCAGGTACTCCTGGCTGTACTGTGACGTGGCGCTCGCATAGTTCAGGGAGTCGAGGTCGGAGATCTGCGTCGTCACCGTGGTGCTCTGGCTGCTCAGCGAGGTGTTGATGCTGCTGATCAGGGAGATGCGGCTGCCGACGCTGGTGGTGACGTTCGACACCTGGTTGAGCGCCTGGTCGATCTGCTGCAGCGAGCCGCTCAGTGCGGAGCTCAGCTGCGCCTGCGCCGCCGGCGAGCTGCCGGCGCTGTCGAGCGAGCTGACCAGATTGTCGAGCGTATTGAAGACGCTCTGCGTGCCGGAAGCCGCTACGGTGAAGGTATCCCCCGCCGCGGGTGCACCGCTGATTCCGACCTCGATGCCGTCGAAATCGATGCTGCCGCCGTTGCTCGAATCATAGGTGCCGGAAGCGACTGGCGTGCCCGCGGCGTTGGTGACCTGGTAGTCGGTGGGGTCGGTGAAAGTGATCGTGTAGGGACCTGCCGTTGCGCCCCCCGCCGCGGCCCACTGCGACGCGTCCACGACGCTGCCGGCATCGATGACCCCGGTGCCGGTGTTGCTCGCGCTCGCGGCGGTGGTGAAGGTGCCGTTGCCGCTCGGGATGTTCATGAACACCGCGGAGCCCGGATCGCCGGTCTGCACCGAGGTGTCGCCATCCAGGGGTACGCTCGCGCTGCCCGCATCGCCGAGGTAGACCACCGAGCCGCTCGCGCCGCGCGCGAACGGCTCGCTGTTGTCCGCGTAGCCGGCGAACAGGTACTGCCCGGTGGCGTTCTGGCTGTTGGCGACCCCGAGCAGCTGCTGCTCGAGCTGCTGCACCTGCACGCCGATCGCCTGCAGATCGCTGGCGTTGTTGCTGCCGCTGTTGGCCTGCACCACCAGATCCCGGATCGACTGCAGCGTCGTGGTGGCGCTGGACAGCGCCGACTCCTCCAATGTCAGATTGGTGTTGGCGCTCTGCCCATTGGCGACGTACTGCTGGTACTGGGAGCTGGCGCTGCTCAGCTGCAGCAGCTCGACCTCCCCCACGGGATCGTCGGCCGGGGAATTGATGTTCTCCCCGCTGGAGAGCCGATTCTGCGTGGCCGACAGCGCGCTCTCGTCCTGCAGGATGCCGTTGAGCGCCGAATCATTCAGCATGGAGGTGGAGATGCGCATGGCCGCTTATCCCCCGGTGGTGGCGGTCGCGCCGACCGCGCCGAGCAACGAGGCGAACAGCGTCTGCGAGGTGGCGATCAGCTGCGCGGCGGCCTGATAGGCCTGTTCGTATTGCAGCATGTTCGCCGCCTCCTGGTCGAGGTTCACGCCCGAGACGCTCTGCTGCGCCGTTTGCGCGCTGTTCATGGCGCTCTGCTGCGCCGTGGTACCGTTCTGCGCCTGACTGGTCTGCAGCCCCACCGTGCCCACGTAGCTCTGCACCGCTCCGGCGAGCGACTGCGTGCCCCCGTCGAGCACGTTGACGTTCATGACGTTCGCCAGCAGCAGGGCGTTGCGGTTATCGCCGCTGTCATTGGCGTTGTAGTCGATGCTGAAGCTGTCGCCGGCGGCGGGACTGCCGGTGAGCGTCACGGCGACGCCGTCGAAGCTGATGGGGGTTCCCGCAGCGTAGCTGCCCGAGACCACGGTCGCCCCGGCGGAGTTGGTCACCGTGTAGGCGGTGGGGCTGCTGAAGCTCAGCGTGTAGTCATCCGGCGTCCAGGTCGCAAGATCGGACACGCTCGCGCTCTGGATGCCGGCGGTACCGGTGTTGGCGCTCGCCGCGCTGGTGACCAGCGGTGCGGCGGCGGCGATCGCCGCCGGGTCATTGGTCGTGAGGCTCATGCCCTCGACCGCGTTGGCGGTCGGCTCGATCAGGTACTCGTCCCCGGCGCCCGCCGTACCGGTGACCGTGAAGGTCATGCCCGCGCCGGTCAGCGTCGTGGTGCCGCCGCTCGTACTGCTGGAGAGCGCCGTGCTCGCGCCGTTGGCGCTATCCACCAGGCTCCAGGCGCTGCCATCGTACTGCAGGGTGTAGTTGCTGGTGGTCAGGGATCCCAGATCGCTGATCGTGGCCGAGACCTGCGCGTTGCCGGTGTTGTCGACGCTCGGCAGTACCGCCGGGCCGCCGACCGCCAGCAGCGCCTGGCCGGGCTGCCCGTTCAGATCCAGCCCCGCCTCGTTCTGATTGTTGACCAGGGTGGTGAGCGCCACGGCCGCCTGGCCGAGCGCATTCTCCCCCGGGATGAGCATCTGCTGCTGGAACTGCAGCAGTCCGCCGAGACTGCCGCCGCTGATCGATGGAGTGACGTTCACGCTGCCGGTGCTGGTCTGCAGCGCGAGCTGCAGCTGCCCGGAATTGAACTGATCGGGCGCGCTCGTCAGCGTCGCCGAGGTGCCGCCCACCACCAGCGGCTGGCCGTTGCCGATGAACACGTTGACGGCGCCGTCGCTCTGCGTGACGGTGTTGACGCTGACGTCGGCAGAAAGCTGCGCGATCAGGTTCTCCTGCTGATCGAGCAGCTGGTTGGGCTGCTGTCCGGTGCCGTTGTTCTCCGCCGCGACGATCTGCTGGTTGAGACTCGCGATGCTCTGCCCGAGCGAGGTGATGCTGCTCGCCGTGGCCTGAATCTGGCTGTTGACCTGCGAGCCGAGCTGCGCAAGATAGCTCTGGTAGCTCTGGAACTGACCGATCAGCGACTGCGCCTGCGTCAGCACCGCCTGGCGCGCCGAGTCGTCCGAGGGCGAATTCGCCAGCGTCTGCACCGCGTCGCTGAAGCTCTGCAGGGTCGCCGACAGACCGGTGGTCGAGTCGGAGAACATATTGTCGATGTCGCTGGCGAAGCTGCTGAGCGTGTTGAACTGGTTGTAGCTGCTGGTCGCGGAGTTGGTCTGGTCGGCCAGGAACTGGTTGTACTGATTGGTGACCCCGACGACCGATACCCCGTTGCCGATCCAGCCATTGGCGGCGGGCGTGGCGGGACTGGTCGCGAAGTTCGCAACCTCTTCGTTGTAGCCGGGGGTGTCGACATTGGCGATGTTGTTGCTGGTGGTGTCGAGCGCCGTCTGAAACGCCAGCAGCCCCGATACCGCCGTGGAAAGCATGTCGGACATTACGTTGGCCCCTCATTCATACCGGCTCCGCCCCGCCGCCCGGCGGCCCGCCGCTGATCGACCCGCCGGGTGCCGACCCAGCGGCTGTCGGCCCAGCGGCTGTCGGCCCAGCGGCTGTCGGTCCAGCGGTTATCGTCCCGGCGCTTATCGGCCCACCGGTCCGAAGCTTGAGCGTGGCGGAGTCGAGCGCGGCCGCGCCGGCCGTCCGCAGCGTCCTGACGGAGGCGACGGTCGCCGAGAGCTTTTGCACATAATCCGGATCGGTCGCATAGCCGCCGCGCTGCAGACCCGCGGCAAAAGCGGCCACGTCGTCCCCGGTACCCAGTGCCGCCTGATAGGCGGGCTGCCGGCGCAGCAGCGTCACGTAGTCATTGACCCCCTGCTGCAGCGAGCTGTAGGCACGGAACGACTGAGTCTGCGCGGCCGGCGCACCGGCGCGGTACTCGGTGGTCTCGGCGCTGACCGATGCGCCCGACCAATCCGCGCCAGCCTTCACGCCGAACAGGTTGTGGCTCGAGGCGCCGCCCGTCCCGGCCGGCACGTGCTGGCCCCAGCCGGTCTCCAGCGCCGCCTGACCGATGATGCTGTCGGGAGAGACCCCCAGCGCCGCGCCGGCGCGCTGCGCATAGGGAGTCATGGCGCGGATGAAACCGATGCGCTGGCGATCGGTCA
>Ga0335074_10017489_pt1 | contig 10112 bp, 10 predicted proteins | sample Lox_Sample_23_FD_206715 | JGI IMG/M metagenome (GOLD analysis project Ga0335074, IMG submission 206715) | Soil microbial communities from Loxahatchee National Wildlife Refuge, Florida, United States - Lox_Sample_2.3 | ecosystem: Environmental > Terrestrial > Soil > Wetlands | place: USA...
GCGGCAGAGTCGGCGGAGCTGCTGCGGGGATTCTTCCGCGAACGGCGATGAGCTCGGCCTACATCGCTATCCCCGCTACCTTCTCGTCAGCTTTTTGATTCGCGCCGCCTCGAGCGGCCACCCGGCAGCCAGCTCTTCGTATTTTCCGCTGCGGTAATCGGCGAAATCGAAGCCCGGAGTGACGGTGCAGCCCAACAGTGCGACCTTGCCGCCGTCGATGAGCCGCGTGCCCTGCCACACGCCGGCCGGAACGACGAGCTGCACATGGTGGCCGGCCTGCAAATCTGGTCCGAGGGTAAAAGCGGCGGAGCTGCCGTCGGGGAGCAGTTGCAGCATCTCCACCGGGTCGCCGAGATAGAAGTGAAAGATTTCGTCGGAGGCGAGCACGTGCATCTCAGAGAAGGTGCCTGCTTCAAGCAGGTAGTAAATGGCCGTGCCGTAGGGGCGCACGCCGTGAAGCAAAGCGACGCTGACCGTTGAGGTGTAGGTGCGGCGGAAAAAGCCGCCCTCGACGGGGTGCGGCTCGAGATGCAGCAGGGATTTGATCTCGTTTGCGGTCACGGTTTCGGAGTGGCCCTCATCACAGAGGATAGCAATTCAACGGCGGTAAAATGCCTCTATGAACGTGCAGGTTTACACCACGGCCTGGTGCCGCGACTGCCGCGCAGCTAAGCAGTTTCTGGATGCGCATGGGGTGAAGTACACGGAGATTGACGTGGACGCGAACCCGGCTGCCTCGAATGAGGTGGTGAGCCATGTGGGCAAGCGCGCGGTGCCGCAGCTGGTGATCGACGGTGAATGGTTCCAGCCGTACAGGCCCGGCCGCGGGCTGCTGGTGGAAGAACTGCAACGCAAGCTGGGAATTGCTCGCGGATAAACGCCTTACCCTCGTACAATTTAGAGTGGGATTGCAAAAGCCTGTAGCTGGTAGCCAGTAGCTTGTAGCTGACTGCGTTGGCAATGGGCTTTTAGCTACGAGCTACCGGCTGCAAGCTGCCTTGAAGGGGTTGCTTTTGATTGAACGCTACACACGCGCGGCGATGGGCCGCATTTGGACGGATGAGAGCAAGTACCGCTGCTGGCTGAAGGTGGAGGCGGAGGCGAGCCGGGTGCTGGCCGAAGACGGCGTGATTCCCGCGGCGGCTGCCGAAGCGATCGCGACCAAGGCGAGCGTGGATGCGCGTCGCGTTCAGGAGATTGAGGCCGAGGTGAAGCACGACGTGATCGCCTTCACGACGGCCGTGGCAGAAAGCCTGAAGGCGCAGGGACTGGACGGCCAATCACGGTGGTTGCATTACGGGCTTACGTCGAACGATGTGGTGGATACGGCGCAGGCGCTGCAGGTAAAAGAGGCGTCGGCGCTGTTGCGCGAAGGGATTGACGCGCTGCTGGCGGTGCTGAAGCGGCGCGCGCTGGAGTTCAAGCACACGCCGACGATCGGGCGGACGCACGGCATCCACGCCGAGCCGACGACCTTCGGGCTGAAGCTGCTGAACTGGTACGCGGAGATGGAGCGCAACCGGATTCGTTTTGAGGCGGCTGCCGAAGACATGCGCGTGGGCAAGCTTTCTGGCGCGGTGGGCACATTCGGGCATTTAAAGCCGGAGCATGAGGAGCGCATCTGCACGCGGCTGGGTCTGAAGGCGGCGCCGGTGGCAACGCAGGTGATCCAGCGCGACCGGCACGCGGCCTACATTGCGACCATCGCGATTATCGGCAGCACGCTGGACAAGATCGCGGTTGAGATTCGCCATCTGCAACGCAGCGAGGTGCGCGAAGCGCAGGAGTACTTCAGCGAGAAGCAGAAGGGCTCGTCGGCGATGCCGCACAAGAAGAATCCCATTACCAGCGAGCAGATTTCGGGGCTGGCACGCGTGTTGCGCGGCAATGCGCAGGCGGCGCTTGAAGATATTGCGCTGTGGCACGAGCGCGACATTTCCCATTCTTCGGTGGAGCGAATTATTTTTCCTGATTCCACGATTTTGCTGGATTATCTGCTGGCAAAGACGACAGACCTGATCGACCGGCTGCTGGTTTATCCCGAGCGGATGAAGAAGAACCTGGAATCGACGGGAGGGCTGATCTTTTCAGGTCAACTCCTGCTCGATTTGGCCGAGGCCGGGATGTTGCGCGAAGATGCGTATCGGCTGGTGCAGGGCCATGCAATGCGCGCATGGAAAGACGACCTGAATTTTCGTGATGAGGTGTCGCGCGACCCGGCGATTACCAAGCTGCTGAGCGCGGAGAAGCTGGCGCAGACGTTCGATTACACACGGCAGCTGGGCAATGTGGATGCGATCTTCAAGAGGGTGCTGTGCGAGTGAAGCAGCCATTAGCTGTTGGCCTTCTGTGCGGGAAGCGGCGCCTGACGGCGCACCGTTTGTTAGCCCCGCGCTTTAGCGTGGGGAAACGATCGCGATTGTAGAATGGGAGTCCCGTAGGGACGGTGTTCCATGGCTCACACGTATGCGAGCAATTTCATTCATTGCATTTTCAGCACCAAGGATCGCCGCTCCCTGATTCCCTCCGCCCGCACAGCCGAACTCTATGCCTACCTGGGCGGCATCGCGCCGGGCGAGGGCTTCTCGTTAATCGCCGCCGGCGGAACAGCGAATCACATTCATTTGTTATTCGTCTTGCCAGCGTCTTACTCTCTTGCCAACGCGGTTCAAAAGCTCAAAGGAAGTTCATCGCGGTGGATGGGAAAGGGCTTTTCCTGGCAGGAAGGATACGGAGCATTTAGCGTGAGTCCTTCCCAGGTGCCGGTTGTAAAGAGATACCTTCAAAACCAGGAAGAGCATCATCGCACACGCAACTTTGAACAGGAGTTTATCGCCCTCCTGCGCAATTGCGGGATCGAATACGACGAGCGTTATGTGTTTGGGTGAAGGAAGGTGACACCGTCCCTACGGGACTCGATTCAGTTTCAATCGCAGGCAACCCCACGCTACCACCCCAAGAAACAAAGGCCGTTTCTTGGGGACCCCGGTCAAGCGCGGGGCTAACAAACACTGCGCCTGACGGCGCGAGCGCCAAAATGCCAGGAGCTGCCTGGAGGCAAATGACCGATTCCGAAATTCAGTGCCTCAAAGACAGCATCGGCACGGTCGTTGAAATCGAGACAACGAACGGAGAAGTTCTCGTAGCGCGCGTTCTGTTTGTCTTTCATGACGGGGAATGTGGGGAGCACGAGCTCTTTTACGAGGTCGTCTCGTCGAACAAACAGTACAAGAATTTGGATAGTGCTGGAGGTTATGCTTTGGACTTCGAGCAGATTTTGTCAGTAAAAGCCATCCCTAATCCGGAAGAGGAAGCTAAGAGCTAGAAGCTAGGAGCTAGAAGCTTGCAACTTACTGTCGCCATTACCGGAGCTTCAGGGGCCATTCTTGGCCGGGAGCTGCTGCGCGCGCTGGAAGCCGACGAGCGTGTGGCGCGGGTTCACTTTGCCGCGTCGGAGAATTCGCTGCGCGTGCTGGCTGAGGAGCTGGGTGTCTCGGGCCGAGCCGACCTTTTGAAAAAGCTGCTGGGCGCAGGGCCGAAAAAGATCGTCGAGCACGCCAACGCCGATGTGGGCGCGGCGATTGCGAGCGGCAGCCATCCTTCGAACGGAATGATCGTGCTGCCCTGCTCAATGGGGACGCTGGCGGCGATTGCGCTGGGATTGGCCGACTCGCTCATCGCGCGGGCTGCCGACGTGACGCTGAAGGAACGCCGGCCGCTGATTCTTTGCGTGCGCGAAACGCCGTTTAACCGGATCCATCTGCGCAACATGACGCTGGCAGCGGAGGCCGGAGCGACGATTTTTCCCTGCATTCCGGCGTTCTACAACCACCCCGAAGGGGCAGAGGAAATGGCGCGGCAGTTCGTCTATCGGGTGCTGGCGCATATCGGGCTGCCGCAGCCGGGGGCCTACGTCTGGAAGCCGGAGCAGTGATCAGTGGCCAGGGGCCAGGGATCAGTGGTCAGGGATCAGGGGTCAGGGATCAGTGGTCAGGGATCAGGGATCAGTGGTCAGGGATCAGGGATCAGTGGTCAGGGATCAGGGATCAGGAGCCACAAGCCGCGAACCGCGAGGAACGAATGGGGGATGGTCGACGGCCAATCGTCACTTGACACTTATGGAGCTGCCCCCTGATACTGCCTTTTATGCCGATCTGGTGGGAATACGGAATTGTGGCCATGGCCATGTGCATGTGTATGGCGTGGAGACCCGTCCGTACGGCCCTTGAGCGGCGCAAGCGTTAAGCGCACCCGATTTTGAGGTCAAACGGCCCGGTCCCGAACAGGATGCGGGCTTTTTTGCGTTGTGCTCCACACTTCTGCTTTGCGCTCCGCGCTTCTACTTTTGGATGAGTGCGTCAACCGGTTGAAAAGGAGTCGATCATGTCTGAACAGAAACCGCAGCAGCTTGGAACTCTCGCCGTGCACGGCGGCCAGGTGCCCGACCCCACCACGGGCTCGCGCGCCGTCCCCATTTACCAGACCACTTCGTATGTTTTCCACGATGCCGACCACGCTGGGCGGCTCTTTGCGCTGCAGGAGTTCGGCAACATCTATACGCGCATCATGAATCCCACGACCGACGTGTTTGAGAAGCGCGTAGCCGCTCTCGAAGGCGGCGCGGCGGCATTGGCGACGGCGTCAGGGCAGGCGGCGGAGACGCTGGCGATCATGACGCTGGCCGCGGCCGGTGATGAGATCATTTCAACGACTTCGCTCTACGGCGGCACGTACAACCTGTTCCACTACACGCTGCCGCGGCTGGGCATCAAGGTAAAGTTCGTCGACGCGGACGACTTCGACGGCCTGCGCGCATTGGTCAACGACAAAACCCGCGCCGTTTATACCGAGACGCTGGGCAATCCCAAGCTCGACATCGCCGACATCGAGACGCTGGCGGCGATTGCGCACGAGCACAAGCTGCCGTTGATCATCGACAATACTTCGGCGTCGCCGGCGCTGGTGCGGCCCATCGAGTGGGGCGCGGATATCGTGGTGAACTCGGCCACCAAGTTTCTGGGCGGGCACGGGCTGGCGATTGGCGGCGTAATTGTGGACGCCGGAAAGTTTGACTGGGCGGCGTCGGGCCGGTTCAAGGAGTTCACCGAACCCGATCCCTCGTATCACGGGCTTTCGTACACGCAGGCATTCGGGCCGCTGGCATTCATCCTGAAGGCACGCGTGCAGGGACTGCGCGACACCGGCGCGGCGCTCTCGCCGTTTAATGCATTTTTGCTCCTGCAGGGCATTGAGACGCTGCACCTGCGGATGGAGCGGCACTCACAGAATGCGCTGGCAGTGGCGAAGCACCTTGAGGAGCATCCTGGCGTGGAGTGGGTGAACTATCCAGGTCTGCCGTCGAGCCAGTATGCCGCGCGAGCCAAGCGGTACTTGCCGAACGGCCAGGGAGCGCTGGTTACCTTTGGTATTAAGGGCGGGTACGAGGCGGGAAAGAAGTTGATCGACTCTCTGACCCTGTTTTCGCTGCTGGCCAACATTGGGGATGCCAAGTCGCTGGTGATTCATCCGGCATCGACCACGCATCAACAGCTTTCGGTAGAAGAACAGGCATCGACGGGCGTTACGCCGGAGCTGGTGCGGCTTTCAGTGGGAATCGAGGACATTCGCGACATTTTGGCCGATCTGGATCAGGCCATCGAGGTGGCGAATGGACATGCTTTCGCGCCAACCGCTCCGGTATTGGCGGCGCGATAAGGCAAAATAAGACAAGCTCCTGGCTTTTAGCTTTCAGCTCTTGGCCCGGGTGCGGCGTGTGCCGGGAAGTGGCCGAAGGAAGCTGGAGAATCTGGTGCGGATGCTTAGGTCGTCGATTCTGACATTGAATGCCAGTGTGGTGTTCCAGAAGTTCGTGGCGGGAATTCGGAGGGCCAAAAGCAGATTCTTCGGCTCACCACCCCCGAACTGAAAGACGTTCGGGGCCCCGTTCGCTCAGAATGACAATTCAATTATGACGCGAACTTTAGACTCAGGGCATTAAGAACTAAGGGCTAGAAGCTGGAAGCTGATGATGACGGACACATACAACAACCGCAGCGGCGCGTCGCCGCCATCGAAGACCGTGGAGCCGACCTACGAAGGCGATTTCGTGCTGGAAGGCTCCCTGCCGCTGGAGTGCGGCCATGCATTGGTTTGTCCCACGCTGCATTACGCCGTCTACGGCCGGCTGAATGCGGCGAAAGACAACGCCGTACTGGTTTGCCACGCACTTTCCGGTTCAGCTCGCGTGGGGTCGTGGTGGCCCGAAATCTTCGCACCGGGCGCGGTCCTGTCGCTGGAGCACGATTTCGTCATCTGCATCAACATGCTGGGCTCGTGTTACGGCTCCACGGGGCCTGGTTCAGTGAATCCGGAGACCGGCGCAGTGTACGGTCCGGATTTTCCCCTGGTCAGCGTTCGCGACAACGTGAGAGCGCAGGCCCGCCTGCTGGATTCGCTGGGCATCCGCTGCTTGCGGCTGGTGCTGGGCGGGTCGATCGGCGGCATGCAGGCGCTGGAGTGGGCCATTTTGCATCCCGAGCGCGTGGAGCGGGCGCTGATCATCGGCGTCACTCCGCTCTCGGCGATGGGGTTGGCGTTAAATCACCTGCAGCGGCAGGCCATCCGGCACGACCCGGAGTGGGCCGGCGGGCGCTACCTGCCGCAGAAACCGCCGCGGCGCGGGCTGGGGCTGGCGCGGCAGATCGCCATGATCAGCTATAAATCAGCGCCATTGTTCGACGAGCGTTACGGTCGCAATCCCAACCAGCGCACGGGCGAGGATCCGTGGGCGGCAGACGGCAACGGGAGCGGCCTGACGGGCGGGCGCTTCGACATTGCCGGCTATCTCGATCACCAGGGCCAGCGGTTCATCGAGCGTTTCGATGCCAACGCGTATCTGGCCATTCTTCGCGCCATGGACACGTGGGATCCGATGCGCGGCTATGCGTCCGCGCAAGAGGTCTACAGCCGCATCCGCGCGCGGCTCAGCTTCATCGGCATCAGCTCAGACTGGCTGTTTCCAGCGGAAGAAGTGCGACGCTTCGCCGAGACCATCCGGCAGGCCGGCGCCAATGCAGATTATCGAGAAATGACCAGCGCCCACGGCCACGACGCATTCCTGGCTGAGCAGGCTGAGTTGGTGCGGTTGCTGCAGTAGGGCCCCGCAGCCAGGCGTGTCAGCGTTGCAAACCTGCGGCCGGCTGCGTCGCCAGAAGCCGGTTGGAGGGGACTGGACGACCCGCCGGCAAAGAGCATCTAAAGTTCACGTGAGGAGAAACTTGTCAGGGGCCGCGAGGCTTTTTATAATCCTCCTACGCAGCACTGAAGGCCGTGGTATCGTTATATCCGTCACCCCGGTGCTCAAGCGCCGTAGAAGGTCGGTCGCCCCTTGTCGCTGGCGAGCGCATCAAACCGTGATTTCCACTTTGGCAACTCCCAGGAGCACTGCATGAAGAAGTTAGTCTTTGCAACTGCGATGGCATTGACAGGCATTTGCCTTGTTTCGGCGCCCGCGCTGCGAGCTCAGCAAGCAGGCCAGATCAGCCTTCCACCGGATCAGTTCAACGCTTATCAAAACGCCACCACACAGACCGACCCCACAGCGAAGGCCGCGGCACTTGAGAGCTTTCTTCAGGCCTATCCGCAAAGCCAAGTAAAGAAAGAAGTGCTGACTCAACTGGTGGATGCGTACCGCCAATTGAACCAGCCGGACAAGATTTTGAGCGCATGCAGCCGTTTGCTCCAGATTGATCCCACTAACATACAGGCCATGATGTTCTCGGTTTTCTTGAAGAAGCAGGCGTGCCAGAAAAGCGTAGATGCCAGCGGCCTGGCAAGTGACGCGCAAAGCTGCGACGATGCGGCGGCGATGGCGCAAAAAGGGCTGACGTCAGCGAAGCCGGCCGATATGTCGGACGACGACTTTAAGAAGATCACGGCCGACGCCTATCCGTTATTCCATTCGGCCATCGCCTTTGATGACGTCGTGGTTAAGAAGGATTATGCGAGCGCGATCGACGAGTACAAGAAAGAGCTGAATCTTTATCCGCTGGATGAGTGCACGAAGGCGGGCCCATGCCTTGCCGACACGCTGAACCTGGCGTATGCCTACGCCAAGCCGGGCCCAGCCAGAGACGATGTGAAGGCGGTATGGTTTTTTGCCCGCGCCTGGGACTACGCGCCGCCGGCCTTCAAGGCGCAGATCGAACCGCAGCTCGATTACTGGTATAAGCGTTATCACGGGACTCTGGATGGCGAAGCTGCGATCACGCAGCAGATCAACGCGATCAAGACACAGGCGCAGGCTACTCTCTTTCCGCCTGCCGGGTTCACGATTGCGCCGGCGCCGTCGAACCAGGATCTGGCGAACAAGTATTGTGCGGTGAGTCCCGACGATTTGAAGAAGCTTGCGCTCGAAGACAAGGAATTCATCCTGGCCAATGGATCGAAGGATTGCACGGATAAGTTGTGGCCCATTCTCAGCGGCCAGCAGACGCCGGTACCCGGCGTGGTGGTCTCTGACCCGGCAACGGTGCTCAAGGTTTCGGCGATCACCACAGCTTCGCCGAAGCCCAAGGACTTCATCGTCAAGCTGACAACTCCCGGCCCTTGCGCGTCAGTGCCGCCTCCGCCAAGCGAGCTTCATGTCAAAGAGGGACAGGAGTACATCCTGGCCAACGGCGTGAAGGATGACACCGATGCGATGGGCGAATTGCTGACGGAATCGCCGGTGCACATCAGGAGGCTGGTGATCGAGCCCGCCGTTCCTACGATCAACGTGGCGGTGACACAGGACGCGAAGGACGCGCACGTGGCGGACTTCACGGTCAACATGAAGGAGCCTGCATCCTGTAAGGATGCCCCGGTGGCAGGCACCGAGCTGAAGTTCCTGCCGGATCTGGAACTGGATGCCACCTACGACTCCTACTCGCAGATTCCCGCGTCGGGTACCACCCCTGCATCAGCGCGGATGGTGCTGCGTGACGGCTTCCTGCAACTACCGTCGAAAACGCCCGTGCACCACACGGCGAAGCCGGCGGCAGGTCACCACGCGAAGTAAGCGCACACCGCAATCCTGGGAAGATGGAGGGCAGCCCGCAGTGGGCTGCCCTTTTTATCGGATCAATACTTGGGCCGGGGCTCAGGCCGGGCTGGGGCCGGGCTGGTTCTTCGCCGTTGACGGGGCGTCGCCTCAGGCGCTCTTCCGGTGCAATGGGCGGCCGCACGCCATGCTTATTCGCCGAGCATGATGCGCTGGATGGCGGTGGCGTGGCCGGTGGCCGGATCGCAGGTGACGAGGGCGGCGCACATTTTCGGGTTTCCCTTGGCTGCTTCGAATTTGCCTGGCATGCCGGTGAGAAACCTGTGCAGCACCAGATCTTTTTCGACGCCGATGATGCTGTCGTAGGGCCCGCTCATGCCAACGTCGGTCTGGAACGCGGTGCCGCCGGGAAGAATGCGCTCGTCGGCGGTTGGAACGTGGGTATGCGTGCCGAGCACCGCCGTAACACGGCCGTCGAGATACCAGCCCATAGCGACTTTTTCGCTGGTTGCCTCGGCATGAAAATCAACCACGACGACTTTGGTGGTGATCTGGGCGAGCAGCGAGTCGGCACTGCGGAACGGATCGTCAATCGCCGTCATGAAGACGCGCCCCTGCAGTTGCATGACCGCGTAGTCGATGCCGGTTGGCGTTGTTCCGGAAAAAACGCCGCAGCCCGCGAGGCCGGGAGGAAGGTTGGCCGGCCGCAGCACGCGGCGCGCGTGTTCCTGGCCCGAATTGAGGTATTCGATCAGCTCGCGCTTATCCCAGACGTGGTTGCCGGTGGTGAGAACGTCGGCGCCCCATGCAAAGACGTCTTCGGCGATCTGTGGCGTGACGCCGAAGCCGCCGGCCGCGTTTTCGACGTTGATGATGGTGAGATCGACCTGATGATTGGCGCGCACGTGGCCGATGTGCTCGCGCACGATCCTGCGTCCCGCGCTGCCGAAGATGTCGCCGATGAAAAGAATGTTCAAGGTTGGATATGGCTCCTTAGGCAGTTGGAAAAAGGGCTCCTTGGCCCGGCCTCACTGTCGCCGGCTTTATGGCGTTTCGCCGCGGACGTAGAGGC
>Ga0335074_10017491_pt1 | contig 10111 bp, 11 predicted proteins | sample Lox_Sample_23_FD_206715 | JGI IMG/M metagenome (GOLD analysis project Ga0335074, IMG submission 206715) | Soil microbial communities from Loxahatchee National Wildlife Refuge, Florida, United States - Lox_Sample_2.3 | ecosystem: Environmental > Terrestrial > Soil > Wetlands | place: USA...
CCAGCGGTAGGCCGGCGCCCCGGCCAGTGCGCCGACCGCCTCGCTGACCAGATACGGCAGACCGGGCAGTGGCGGCTGCAAGGTGGCGTTGCCGCGGGCCTGGCGGTAGTCATCGAAGGCGAACACGTCCTCGCCCCAGCCCCGGGTGGAATGCCTGGTCATCGCGCCGGACGTGGGCCGGGTCCCGTCCAGGCGGGCGGCGATCCGGCGGGTCCTGGAGTAGAGCCGGGGGTGGTTCGCGGTCTCGTTCAGCCGGGTGCCCCAGACGATCACGCAGGGCCGGTTGCGGTCCCGGATCACCATGTCGTGCACGTTCTGCGCGGCGATGTCCTGCCACGCCTCGTCCCCGACGTAGGCCCAGCCCGGTGCCTCTTGCCAGACCATCAGCCCGAGCTCGTCGCAGGCGTCGAGGAAGTGCGGGGATTGCGGGTAATGCGAGCAGCGCACCATGTTGCAGTTCAGCTCGGTTCTCAGGATCTCGGCGTCCCGGCGCTGCAGCCGGGCGGCGGCCGCCATGCCCAGGTACGGGAACAGCTGGTGCCGGTTCAGGCCGGAAATCGGCCGCCGCTCGCCGTTCAGGTAGAAGCCGTCGGGCTGGAAGACGGCCTGCCGGAAGCCGGTCCTGACCGTCACCTCATGCTGGTCCCCGGACGGGGCGGTCAGCGTGACCCGGACCTGGTACAGCTTCGGCGATTCCGGTGACCACAGCGTCACGTGGCCGGCCCCGGTCAGCGTCAGCGTGGCCACCGACCGGCCGGGCGCGGTCAGCGTCACCTGCCGCGTGGTGCTGGCCAGCCGCCGGGCGCCGTCGAGCAGCTCGGCGCTGATCCCGACTGGTTCGCAGGGCGCAGTAGCCGCGTCGATGGTGGCCTGGACGAGCACGCTCCGGCCGGGGCTGAGCACCTGGGCCGGCTTGGCGAACACGTCGGCCAGGAACACCTCAGGCACCACCCGCAGGGCGGCGTCCCGGTAGATGCCACCCGGCTGGAGGAAGTCGATACTGGCCGCGCCGCGGGCATGGCCCGCGGGCGGCACCGGCAGCCAGCGCGAGTCGACCACGACAGCCAGCACATTGCCCTCAGGCCGCAAGGATCCGGTCAGCTCGGCCGAGAACGGCAGGTAGCCGCCGCGGTGGGTGGCGACGGTCGTCCCGTTGAGCAGCACGCTGGCGTCGGCCATCACGCCGTCGAAGTCGGCGAAGACCCGGCTCCGGCCGGCCGGGCGCGGCCCGAAATGCTTGCGGTAGATCCAGACGCCCTCCCAGCTGGCGGGATCCCAGTCACCCCAGGACAACGGCGTGACCGTGTGCGGCAGGGTGATCTGGGTGAACCCGCTGTCGTCGAACCCGGGCTCGGCCGAACCCGGCACGTACCGGCCGCCGAACCGCCAGCCCTGGTTGAACGTGGTGCGATGCTGGCTGGTCAAGCGGGCACGACGTAGGGGAAGTCTTGGGCACGCTGGGCCGCGGCGACCGACGGCCGCAGCCCGGAGGGCACCGCCATGCCCGCGACCAGGGACAGCATCGCCTCGGGGGCGTTGTCGGCCTGGGTCCGGCCGTTGAATCCGGTGAAGCTGTACGCCGCCGGGGTGCCGACCACGTAGGGCAGCACGTCGGGGAACAGTTCCCCGGCCACCGCCTGGCCGTAGCCCTGCGCGTCGCCGACGGTCCCGGTGGCCGCCACCACGGCGGTGATCTGGTCGCCGATGTACTTGGCCGCAGCACCGACGTCCTCGGACGGGTGCCGGGTGTTGGCCGGGTTGGAGAAGTCGGTGTCGGTGGGCCAGAAGATCGGCCACATCATCGGATGCCCGAACCGGTTGATCTGCCGCCAGCCGCCCGCATCGGTGGCGAGTTTGGTGGCGGCCCACACCGCGGTGCGGGCGCCCGGCCGCAACAGCGGGTGGGTGTGCGGGATCTCCAGCACGATCGAGTCGACCATGCTGCCCGCGAAGCTGTTCTTGGCCTGCTCCGGCCGCCAGCCGGACAGGTCCACCGCGGTCCCGCTGGCCACCGCCCCGTTGACGATGGCCAGCAGGTCCAGGTCGATGTAGAAGGAGTCAGCGATCCGCCCGGCCCACACCCGGGTACCCTGCGCGCTGGCCACCTCGCCGGTCCGCCCCTCGAGCAGGAGTTCGCCGTCCGCGGCGTCGTCACGCGCCTGGCCGCCGGTCAGCGCGTGCAGCCGCAGCGGCTGCCGTCCATCCTGGTCTGGTGCACCGAAGGACACCCGGTACGTCAGGCCCTCGAAGTCAGCGCCGTCGAAATGCACCTTGAACTCGTAGCGTGCCTCCGGGTGGAACCCTGGCTCGGAGTGCAGGCCGTTGACGTTCGAGTTCACGTCCATCACGAGCACGGTGCTCCCGTTGGCCGGGAAGACGTACAGATCGTCGAGGTAGAGCTGGCCGGTCTGCGCGGCCAGTGGCGTATCCAGGTGGTGGGACACCGGAGTTTCCTCTCTAGAGGCGGTATGAGCGTCCATGCCCCGTCCCAGATGACCCGAAAACTCCGTTTCGGCGGGTCCCCGCGTACGCTGCCGCCATGGAGATCATCGAAGGGGCGGGAGCGTGGCGGCCGCCCGCGGCGGCCGCTACGAACGACTGGGTGGAGCACTTCAAGGTGCCCGACCTGTCGGTGGGGACCTACTGCATTCCGGCCGGCGGGCTCGACGACCAGACTCCGCACACCGAGGACGAGATCTATGTCGTCACGGCGGGCCAGGCCACGATCGTGACGCCGGCCGCGTCGGCCGCCATCGGTCCCGGGTCGGTGATCTTTGTGCCAGCGGGTGAGGAGCACCGGTTTACCGACGTGACCGAGGACCTGGCGCTGCTCGTGGTATTCGCCCCGGCCTATGACTCACGCTCGACCGCGGTAAGCGCCAGCACCGGCTCCTGACCGCGTGCGGCCGGCGTCCCGGGACCCCGCTTGACTGATTAGACCTGTCTGTCTAATATCTCTGTTGAACAGACCTGTCTACTCAATGAGGGTGGGTAACCAGACATGACGATGCGGCCCGCAACTGCCCTGGCCCGGCCGGTCCGCCGTCCGGCCAGCGAGACCGCCGGCCTCCTCCCGGCTGACCCGTTTGCCCGCCGGTCCCGGCTTTACCGGCCGCGCGGCCACCGGCTGAGCGGGCGGCCAGCCGTCTTCGTGCTGGCCTCGCTGATCGTGGCGCTGCTGGCCTCCTCGGCCGCCCCCACCCCGCTGTACGCGATCTACCAGGCCATGTGGCACTTCACGCCGATCACCACCACGGTGGTGTTCGGGGTGTACGCGATGGCGGTGCTGGCCGGCCTGCTGACCCTGGGCAAGCTCTCCGACCACGTCGGGCGCCGGCCGGTGCTGCTGACCGCGATCGCCGTGCACGCCGGCTCGCTGGTCATCTTCGCCACCGCCACCGGGGTGCCCGCCCTGCTGTCCGCCCGGGTGGTCCAGGGCCTGTCCACCGGCGCCGCGCTGGGCGCGATCGGCGCGGCCATGCTGGACATGGACCGCGAGCTCGGCACGTTCGCCAACGCGGTGGCGCCGGGCATGGGCACCGCCAGCGGCGCGATCCTGTCCGCGCTGGCCGTCCGGTTCCTGCCGGACCCCACGCACCTCATCTACCTGGCCCTGATCGGCGTGCTCGCCCTGCAGGCGATCGCTGTCACCGCGATGCGTGAGACGGTCACCCGGGCACCGGGCGCACTGGCCAGCCTGCGGCCGGAGATCACCCTGCCCCGCGCGCTGCGCGGCCCGGTGCTGACCGCGGTGCCTGTGCTGTTCGCGGTGTGGGCGCTGGCCGGGCTGTACGGGGCGCTCGGCCCGGCCCTGGTGCACACGCTGACCGGTTCGGGCAACGTGGTGCTGGGCGCCCTGAGCCTGTTCGTGCTGGCCGCCTCGGCCGTCGTCGCGATCATCGCGCTGCGCCGGCTGGCCGCCCGCACGGTAATGCTGGCCGGCATCCTGGCCCTGATCGTCGGCGTGACCGTGACCGTCATGGCGGTGAGCCTGGATTCCCCGGCGGTCTTCTTCGCCGGTTCAGCCATCGCCGGTGCCGGGTTCGGCAGCGGCTTCCAGGGCGGCATCCGCACCGTGGTCCCGCTGGCCGCGGCGCACCAGCGGGCGGGCCTGGTCTCGCTGCTTTACGTGGTGTCCTACCTCGGGCTGGGCGTGCCCGCCGTGCTGGCCGGCTTCGGCGTGGTGCACGGCGGCGGGCTGATCGACACCACCCGCTACTACGGCGCCGCGGTGATCACGCTGGCTGTACTGGCCCTGTTCGGCCTGCTCAGGAACCGGCCGGGCCACGCCGCGCAGACTGTCCCGGAGCATGCCGCCGCCCCGGCCCAGGACATACGATAGACAAGTCTGTCTAGAAAGGTGGCCATCACCATGGCTGTCAAGGGCGCGGGCACGGTCCGGCCGTCGGCGCGCGAGCGGCTGCTGGCCGCGGCCAACGAGCTGTTCTACAACGAGGGCGTGCACACCGTCGGCATCGACCGCGTCATCGAGCAGGCCGGCGTGGCCAAGGCCTCGCTGTACAACACCTTCGGCAGCAAGGACGAGCTGGTCCGCGCCTACCTGCAGGCCCGGCACGACAACGTGGCGCAGCGCATCACCCAGGCGGTGGAGCGCTATGACACGCCACGCGAGCGCCTGCTGGCCGTGTTCGAAGGCCAGGGCGAGCTGTTCGCCCAGCCGGACTACCGGGGCTGCGCGTTCAACCGGGCCAGCGCTGAATCCCACCCCGGTGACGCGACCGAGCAGGCCGCCGAGGCGTACCGCCGTTGGGTGCGCGCGCTGCTGACCGAGCTGGCCACGCAGGCCGGTGCGCCCGAGCCCGACGTCCTGGCCCGCCAGCTGCACCTGCTCTACGACGGCAGCGGCCAGTCCGCGCGGATGGACCACGACCCGACCGCGGCCGCCGCGGCCCGGGCCGCCGCCGCCACCCTGCTCGACGCCGCCCTGGCCGGCTAACCCGGGCGTTTGACTTCGAGCACACTCGAAGGGCAAGACTCTCGGTCACGACCTGATCGAGTGCCCTGAGCCGCGGTCCAGTTCCTTGTCGGGGTGGGTGTACGCGCCGTTGAGCAGCGGCGAGTACGCGACCAGCGTCATCCCCGGCTCGGCGCGCAGGTAGCTCAGGATCGACCCGTCCGCGACACCGATCTCGCCGTCCGGTGAGAAACGGCGACCGGGAATGATGGTCAGGAGATCGCGGCCCGCACTAGCTCGGTGACCTTCTTCTCCACGGCGGGACTCCACGTTTCGAGCGCGTACGACACCGGCCATATCTCGCCGTCGTCGAGGTTCGCTGCTTCCTGGAAGCCCAGGGTGGAGTAGCGGTACTTGAATTTGCCCGAGTCCTGGAAGAAGACGACGACCTTGCCATCCTGGTTGACGTAAGCAGGCATCCCGTACCAGGTCTTCGGGGACAGCTCGGGGGCGGCCGCGGTCACCGTCACATGCACCCGCTCGGCCAGGGCCCGGTCTTCCGGTGCCATCTTCCCGATGCTGTCGAGGACCGCCTGCAGGCCGTCAGCCTGCTTCGCGCCCTTCTTACCCTCGGCGCGCAACTCGGCGGCGCGCTGCTTCATCGCGGCACGCTCCTCGGCGCTGAAGCCGCTGGACTCGGCGTCGGTAGTGTTCGCAGGCACTTTCGGGTTCCCCCTTCTTGGCACTGACCAGCTAGCGGTCGGGCTGGTCTTCTGCCAGAAAGCTAACCCCGGCCACCGCGTGGCTGCTTCTCGATTCCTGACCGGATCGGCCGGGCGCGGTCAGGGCGGCCAGGCGATCCCAGAGTTCCCGCGCGGCGGCCGGGTTTTTCTCCCGTGTCCAGGGCAGCAGGTACTCGGGCCGGGGGCGGCGGTCGTGCCAGAACCGGCCGCTGCCCAGCTGCCCGGCCGGGGCGGTGGCGAGCCAGGCGATGGTGTCGGCGCCCTGCTCAGGTGAGAGCAGCAGGGGTCTGGCGAGCCGGTGAAACCCGGGCAGCGCGGCGGCGATTCCAGGGGTGCCGACCCAGCCGGGGTGCATGGCGTGGAACGCGACACCGGAGCCGGCCAGCCGCCGCGCCCACTCCCGGCTGAGCGCCACCTGGGCCCGTTTGGCCCTGGCGTAGGCGGTGACACCGCGGTAGCTCGACGCGGGCATCTGCAGGGTGGCGAGGTCAAGGCGCTGGGTGTACATGCCGCCCGAGGAGACGGTGATCACCCGGGACGGGGCGGTGGCGAGCAGCGTGGGCATCATCAGGCGGGTGAGCAGGAACGGGGTGATCACCTGGCCCAGGACGGTCAGCTCGGTTCCGGCCGCGTCGGTGCGGAACTGGGGGTGTATCGCGCCCGCGTTGTGGATGAGCACGTCGAGCCGGTCATGGGTGGCGCGGAAATCGCGGGCGAAGGCGCGGACCGTGCCCGGGTCCTCAAGGTCGGCCAGGCCGTAGCTGACATCCGGGCGGCCGGCTGCCGCGGCGATGGCGGCCCGGGCCCGCTCCGCGCGGCCCTGGTCCCGAGCCAGGAAGTGCACGGCCGCGCCCTGGCCGGCCAGCGCAATGGCGGCCGCACGCCCGATCCCGGAGGTCGCGCCGGTGATGATCACGGTCTGGCCGTCGAGCCGGGGATAGTCCCCCACGGTGAACCCGGGCAGCAGCCGGGACCGGGCAGCCAGCCCGGCCCGGGAAAAGCCGGGCACCACGAGCGCGTCCAGGGCGGCGTCCACCGCCGGGCCGATCCCGGTCATGCCAGCGCCTGGGCGAGCCCGGCGGCGGCCCGGTCCGCGACGGCGCGGAACCGGGGCCGCAGCAACGGGTCGAGCAGCCTCAGCGGGCCGCGCAGCCGCACCTCGGCCTGATAGCTGACCGCCGAGCCGCCCGCGCCGCCGGTCACCACGATCTTGTCGGTGGCGTGCAGCAGGCCGCTGGTGGCGGCCAGCAAGACTTCGCGATCGGGCTGGTAGCCAGTGACCCGGTAGGTCAGCGGCACACGCCGCCCCGCGAACGGGACCACGAGGCGGAACCGGGTGCCCATGGCGACCGGGCCGGGATCGAGCTGCTCGCCCGCGAGCACTCCCGGGTCCCAGTCCACCGCGTTGCTGAAGGTGGCCAGGTACGCGAAGGTTTCCGCGGCTGGCCACCGGGACCGGACTACCGCCTGGTAGCGGGCCATCACCGGGCCTCCTGTTCTGCCGTTGCTGATACCTCAGCGGTGCGGCTCGCGGTGCCCGCCAGCTGGCGGCCCGCCCGGGAAAGCAGATCGTGCAGGCTGTCACCCGGCCGGCCGGTGAGCACGGTCAGGCCTGGGCGGGTGGCGGCCATCGCCTGCGCGGCTTGCTGCGCCTGCCGGGCGGTGCGGGCCGTGGCGGATGACAGCACCACCAGTTCGGCGCCGGCCTGATCGGCGAGCCGGGCGACTTCAGCGGCCGGCAGGTCGCTGGCCAGGTGATGGACGAGCCAGCGATCCTCACGCAGGCACGCCGCCGCCATCAGCGCGGGCAGGCCGTGCCGTTCGCCGGGCGGAGTGGCGACGACCGCGATGCCGTGGGGCCGCCCGGCGGGCTGGCTGGTGTGCGCCGCGATCAGCCGCTCGCAGATCGCGCTGGCCCGGTGCTCCTGGGCGATCGAGACCCGGCCCGCCTGCCACTCCTCGCCGATCCGGCGCAGCGCGGGCGCGATGACGTGCTCGCACAGGTCGATGAGCGGTACCCCGGCGGCCAGCCGTTCGAGGCGGTGCCGAGCTTGCGTCTCCTCGCCCGCAGCGATCAGCGAGTACAGGCCCTGGGCCTGGGCCGCCCAGTCACGGACGTGGATGGGCCGGGCGGGCTGCTGGCCGAGGCGGCGACGGGCGGCCAGCGCCCCCACATCACCGCCGTCGAGCTCATAGCCCCGGCCTACCTTGCGGGCCGGCAGGACGCCCTGGCGCACCCAGCCATAGGCGGTCTGGTAGTGCACGCCGAGGGTTCCGGCGGCCTCGCGCAGATCCATCCATCCTCCCGGTCCGGCCTGCCCGGACTGCCCGGGTACTGCCTGCGCACAATCTTAGTGTAATTTAGTCTTGTTTTCTACAGACGAGGCGGGGTGAGCACCAGCGATGAGCATCTCTGGCCGGCCGCAGGCGGCTGTCGTCGGCGCCGGTGTGGCCGGGCTGACCGCGGCCTACCTGCTGCAGCGGCGCTATGACGTGACGCTGTATGAGGCGCAGGACCGGCTCGGCGGGCACGCGCACACCCATGACATCGCCACCGCCGGTGGCCGGGCGCTGGCCCTGGACAGCGGGTTCCTGGTGCACAGCACAAGCACCTATCCGCACCTGGTCCGCCTGTTCGGTGAGCTCGGCGTCAGCACCCAGGACACCCAGATGAGCATGTCGGTGCGCTGCGAGGGCTGCGGGCTGGAATACGCGGGCGCGCGCGGCCCGCATGGGCTGTTCCCCACGGTGCGCTCGGCCGCCAGGCCGCGGTACCTGGCCGTGCTGGGCACGGTCCCGCGCTTTTACCGGGACGCACGGAGGCTCCTCGCGTCCCCGGCACCGGAGTCACCCTCGCTGGGCGAGTTCTTGCGCCACGGTTCCTACCGGCGTTACTTCATCAGTCATTTCGTGGTCCCGCTGGTGGCCGCCGTCTGGTCATGCCCGCCCGGCGACGCGCTGGCCTACCCGGCCCGGTACCTGTTTCAGTTCCTGGACCACCACGGGATGCTGCGCCTGGCCCGCTCGCCCGACTGGCGCACCGTCACCGGCGGCTCGCGCGCGTACGTGGACCTGGTCGCCAAGCAGCTCACCACCGTCACCGCCGGGCTGCCGGTGCGGGCCATCCGCCGGGTGGCCGGCGGGGTGGACATTCACGACCAGGACGGCGGCACCCGCCGCTTCAGCCGCGCCGTGGTCGCCACCCACCCCGATGAGGCGCTGCGCCTGCTGGATCCGCCCACCCCGGCCGAGAAACAGGTCCTGGGGGCGTTCCGGTACACCTCGAGCCAGGTGCTGCTGCACACCGACGCCGCCGTGCTGCCCAGGGCCCCGGCCGCCCGGGCATCGTGGAACTACCTGCTGCGCAACTGCTCGGCCACGGCCGGCAGCGTCCATGTCAGCTACCACCTGAACCGGCTGCAGGGACTCGATGTGCCAGCTGACTACCTGGTCACGCTCAACGCGCTGGACCGGGTACGGCCCGGCCGGGTGCTGGCCCGGATGACCTACCGCCACCCGCTCTACGATCAGCCAGCGGTCGCCGCCCAGCGCCGCCTGGCCGAGCTGAACACGCCACCGATTGCCTTCGCCGGCGCCTACCACGGCTGGGGCTTCCACGAAGACGGCTGCCGGTCCGGCGCCGAGGCCGCCCGCGCCCTGGGGGTGGCCTGGTGACGGCCGCGCTGTACCCCTGCCAGATCACCCACACCAGGTTCCGCCCCCGGCGCACCTTCCGCTACCGCAGCTACCTGTGGCTGGTTGACCTCGACGGCCTGCCCCGGGTCCCGCTGCCGCTGCGCCCGCTGGCCCGGTTCCAGGCCCGCGATCACCTCAGCGGCGCCGGCGGCTCACTGCGCGCCAGTGTGGACACCTACCTGGCCCAGCACGGGATCAGCCTGGCGGGCGGGCGGGTGCTCATGCTCGGCCACGCCCGCACCCTCGGCTACGTGTTCAACCCGCTGACGGTGTTCTGGTGCCACGACGCCGATGGCGGCCTGGCCGCGGTCATCGCCGAAGTGCACAACACCTACGGCGGACGGCACACCTACCTGCTGCACCCGGACAGCCACGGACGGGCCGAGGCGGACAAGGACTTCTACGTCTCACCGTTCCTGCCGGTCGCCGGACGGTACCGGCTGCACCTGCCCGAGCCGGCCGGCCGCCTGCGGCTGGGCGTCACCCTGCACCTGGACGGCCAGGCCATGCTGGCCGCCAGCGTGACCGGCACACGCCGCCGCTACACCCCCCGGCGCCTGCTCCGCTGCGCCCTGCGTCACCCCTGGGTCACCGGCCAGGTGACCGCGCTCATCCACTGGCAGGGCGTCCGGCTCGCGGCCCGGCGCCTGCCGGTCTCCCCCCGGCCCGCGCACCGCCCGCTGGAAGGTACCCGATGACCACCGCCACCGTCTTCCCACCGCTGCCTTCACCCCGCGGGCGGCACGAAGCGCCCACC
>Ga0335074_10017492_pt1 | contig 10111 bp, 9 predicted proteins | sample Lox_Sample_23_FD_206715 | JGI IMG/M metagenome (GOLD analysis project Ga0335074, IMG submission 206715) | Soil microbial communities from Loxahatchee National Wildlife Refuge, Florida, United States - Lox_Sample_2.3 | ecosystem: Environmental > Terrestrial > Soil > Wetlands | place: USA: Florida...
AAGCTCGGACTCACGGTGGTGACCGGGCTGGGGATAGGCGGGGCGCTGTTCACCTTCGTCCTCGGGTTCATCCCGGCCACCCACCTGTCGCTTCCGGGGACCATCACCTATGTCGCGGTGATGGTGTTCGGAATGGCCGCGGTCATCGGCACGCCGTTCCTGCTGCACCGTGGTTCGAAGCACAGTGGCTCGCGCCAGGACCCGTCTCGCGAGGCTGACCCGCAACGCACCCCGCAGGAGGTCGGGGCCGCATGACACTGGCGACCGTCAGCACGCTGGCGCTGATCGCCATCGTGGCGGCCTTCTCGCCCGTGCTGGCCGAATGCACCGGGCGGCTGGCGATCCCCGGGGTGGTGTTCGAGATCCTCCTGGGCATCGTGGTCGGCCCCGCGGTCCTGGGCCTCGCCCACCCCGGCAGTGTCATCATCGCCCTCGAGTCGATGGGGCTGTCGTGCCTGATGTTCCTGGCCGGGTTCGAGATCGACCTCCAGCTCGTTCGTGGCCGCCCGCTCCGGCTGGCGGCCACGGGATGGGTGATCTCGCTGGCCTTGGCCGTGCTGGCCTGCGTGGTGCTGACTCTCGCCGGATCGGTGACCGACGCCGTCGCGCTCGGCCTGGCGTTGACCACCACGGCCCTCGGCACGCTGTTGCCGATCCTGCACGACTCCGGCCTGTCCGGCGGCCGTTTCGGAACCCGGGTCATGGCGATCGGCAGCGTCGGTGAGTTCGGACCGGTCCTCGCCATTGCGCTGCTGCTCAACCGCCGTAGCCCGGTGACAACGGCCTTGCTGCTGGCCGTATTCGTGGCCGCGGCCGTCTTGGCGGCCGTGCTCGCGTCCCGGCCCCTCCCGCCCAGGCTGGTCGGGTCCTTGCACCGTCACCTCCACTCGAGCGCGCAGCTGCCGATCCGGATAGCCCTCGTGCTCATCGCCAGCCTGACGCTGCTCGCCTTCAAACTCGGCTTCAGCGTGCTGCTCGGGGCGTTCGCGGCCGGAATCATCGTCAGGCTCCTCGTCCGCGGGCAGGACAGCAAGGTCGTGAGGCAAAAGCTCGAAGCGATCGGGTTCGGTTTCCTGGTGCCGATCTTCTTCATCGTGAGCGGGATGCAGATGGACGTGCGCGCCCTGTTCGCCACCCCGGCCGCGCTGCTGCTCGTCCCGCTCTTCCTGGCGCTGTTGCTGATCGTGCGGGGCGCGCCCGTGCTGCTGCTGTACCGCCGCGACCTGCCCCGACGCGAACTGGCCCCGCTGGCCCTGCTGTCCGCCACCGGCTTGCCCCTGATCGTCGTCATCACCACCCTGGGGGTGACGCTCGGCAGCATGCGCCCGGTCAACGCCGCGGCCCTCGTGGCGGCCGGCATGCTCTCGGTGCTGCTGTATCCGATGCTCGCCAGAGTGCACCTGCAGCGGACCCCGGACCGGGAAAAGGTGCCTGGGCTGGGTTTTCATCCCGTCAGCAGTTAGGCTCGTACCTGTCTGTGGTCGGGGGGACCAGGGGCGGGAGTGAGGTAGCTCGTGCAGCTCAGGCCTGTGCCACACGATGTTTTCGTTGGCCGGTCGGCGGAGATCGCGCGGATCACTGAGGTCATCACCCGCGTCCAGGCGGGAGAGCCATGGCTGGTGGCCATCGAGGGTGATCCCGGCATCGGGAAGACGTCCCTGGTACGGCACTGCCTGGCGCAGGCCGTGGACCTGAAGGTGCTGACGGCCCGGGCTGGTCCGGCCGAGACCGATCTGGACCTCGGAATCGTCGACCAGTTGCTGCGGGCGGCCGGAGGCACAGCCTCGCCGGTGCTGGCTGAGGCGGTGCTGGCTGAGGCGGTGCTGGCTGAGGCTGGGACCGGCGGGACCGCGCCCCCAGTCTCGTCCTTCGCGGCCGGAGCGCGGTTGCTCGAGACGGTTGGCGGGCAGCAGTCCGCGGGGGCGGTGGCCATCGTCATCGATGACCTGCAGTGGGCCGATCGCATGTCGGTGGAAGCCCTGACGTTCACGCTGCGCCGGCTGTCGATGGATCCCGTGCTCGCCGTCGTCATCTACCGCGGGACAGGTGACCGGCTGGATGAGACCGCCCGGCGGCTGCTGGTCAGTGTCGAGAACCAGCTGCGCATCTCACTGGACGGGCTCGCCGTGGAGGACGTCGCCGCGATGGCGGCCGAGCTCAAGGCGGAATCGCTGGACGACGAGGCCGTCCAGTGGCTTTACAACCACACCGGCGGGCACGCGCTGTACCTGCGCACGGTGCTCAGCGAGGGGTTCGACTTCGATCCGCGATCGCCAGGGCGCGCCGCGCTGCCCGCGTCGCTGACGGCGGCCATCGGTGACCACCTGCGGGTGCTGCCACCGGGCACCAGGGAAATCCTGGAGGTGCTGGCCGTCATCAACCGGCGGATGCCCCTGGCCCAGCTGGGCCAGGCGGCGGAGACCGGCTCGCCCAGCGCGGCCATCGAGCCGGCGGTGGCCTCTGGCCTGGTGGACTGGTGGCCAGCAGAACCGACGTGTCCCGTCGAGATCCGCCACCCGCTCGTCCGGGACGCCATCTACTCGGGCATCACGCTCACCAGGCGCCGGGTACTGCACGCACGCGCGGCGCTCCTGGTCAGCGAGTCGGCGTCCTGGGAGCACCGGGTGGCCGCGCTGGACCGGCCGGACGAGGGCCTGGCCGTCGAACTAGAACGCCTGGCGAAGCGCGAGGCGGCGGCCGGCCAGCTCGCCCTGGCCGCCACCCACCTGCGGTGGGCCTCCGATATCTCGCCCAGCCAAGGCGACGGGGAGCGACGGCTGCTGACCGCGGCTCTTTACCTGACCTTGGTCGACGAGTCCCAGAGCTTGCTCCTGCGGCAGGCGGTGGAGGCCGCGGCGCCATCTCCGCTGCGCGGCTGCGCACTGGGCACGATGGCGTTCGCGGCCGGGCAGCTCGGCGAGGCCGAGGCCCGGTTCAGCGAGGCACTAGCGCAGGCGCAGGCCACCCCGGACGGCCGGCCGCTCGCCGCCGTCATCGCCAACCGGCTGGCCGGCACCTACACCCTGCTGGGGGACGGGGAGAAGGTCCAGTCGTTCGCGCGCTGGGCGCTGGACACCGGCTGCCTGGACGCGGCGGCCACGAGCCAGACACGCGCCCTGGTCGCGATCGGCGCGTCTCAGGTGGTCGGCCAGCGTGCGGCGCTGGCCGAGCTGGCTCACCTTGATCCCGACCCGGCGCGGGTCGCCCCGGTCGACGTCGACGCCTTGTCGTTCCGTGGCGTGTTCCGGCTGCTGGCCGGCGACCTGGGCCAAGCTGTCGGCGACCTGACTGCCAGCCTGAGGATGGCACGCAACGGCGCTGTCCTCACCCTGGGCCTGCGCACCTACTTCTACCTGGCGCTGGCGCAGTACCTGTCCGGCGCGTGGGACGACGTGCTGCTCACCGCGGAGCAAGGGTTCTCCGCCACGGAGATCCGCTCCCGGCGTTTCGAGCTGCCGCTGCTGCACCTGGCGGCCGGCTGCGTGCCGGCCGGGCGCGGCGCCACCGAGGAGGCCGAACGGCACGCCAGGCAAGCCGAGGAGATCGCGGCGAGCCTGGATTACGGTCAGGAACGCGTGTACGCGGCGATGGCCCGGGCGCTGGTCGGCCAGGCGTCCGGCGATTACCTGGGCATGGCCGACGCGCTCGTGCCCTGGCTGGACGATGCCGCGCTGGACGGCCGCAGCCGGGTGTACGCGGTCCTGTGGCGGCCGCTGCTGGCCGAGGGACTGATCGGCTCGGGCCAGGCCGAACAGGCCGCCGTCGTGCTGGAGCAGCTGCGAGCCAGCAGTGGCCAGGTCAGCTACGTGCGGTCGGCGCTGGCCTGGCTGGACGGATGGCTGGCCGAGCAGCAAGGCGACCTGGAAGAGGCCCGGCAGAGCTACGACCGCGGCGAGGACGCCGCCGCGCAGAGCCCGGTTTTCACGGCCCGGCTGCTGTTGGCCCACGGGCGGCTCCTGCGCCGCACGGGAAACCGGAAGGAGGCGGTCGAGCGCCTGCGCCGGGCGAACCAGCTGTACACGGAGTTGCGGGCCGCGCCGTTCCTCGCCCGGACGGAAGAGGAACTGGCGGCCTGCCACCTGCCCGCTCCCCGCGCCGCGAAGCAGTCTGTTTTCTCGCTGACCAGCCGGGAGACCGAGGTAGCCCACCTGGTCGGGAAGGGGCTGTCCAACCCGGAGGTCGCGGCGGAGCTGTTCATCAGCCGCAAGGCCGTCGAGTACCACCTGGGCAACATCTACGCCAAGTGCGGCCTCCAGGGCAGGCAGGAGCTGCGCCGCTACGTCGAGCAATGGCACCAGCCGGCCACCGCGTGAACGGTGCCGCCAGGGCCGCCGCCCAGGCGGGCGGTTGCCCTGGCGTCCGCGGGCGCCCCAGTGCCCGCGGACAGCCGGCCGCGGCACGTCAGCCGGCCGGGTGGGTCGGCACCGCCGGATTGACCGCGGGGTGAGTCGGCACCGCCGGGTTCACCGGCGCGTGCTGATTCGAGCCGTGCGTCGGCGCGCTGCCCCCCTGCGCCGGGCCGGCCAGGTGACCGAACAGGTAGACCAGGGCAAGGGTGCAGGCCACGATAACCGCGGCGCCGACCGCCATGATCACTCCCCAGGGCGTGGACCGGCGGGCAGCGTACTGGCCGGGCTGCTGCCACGCGGGCTGCGACACAGGCTGCCGCCACGCGCGCTGCTCCCAGGCGGAGTCTTGGCCCTGGCCGTACTGGCGCGGGTCGTGCTGTTCCGGGGCCTGGTACTGGGTGGTCATATCGGGATCTCCGTTTCTTAGTGGTTCCCAGTAGATACATCCGCTGGCTGTTCCAGCGGATGTATCCACTCTCGGTCCCGCCGAGATCGAAGTCCCTAGAGGAACTCCCTAGTTCGCCTCCCCAGCGCCAGGACGGCCGCCTTTTCTAGCTGTCGTCGGCCAGCCGGGTGCGGGCGCCGCGGATCGTGAACGCCACCACGCCGGCCGCGAACACCGCGCACGCGCACAGCCAGGCGCCGTGGTCGGCCGGCGGGCGGACCGGCCAGGTCCACGGGTTCGTCCAGGACTCGAGCAGCGCGTACTCGGCGAAGGCGATGTAGCCCATGGGCAGGACCCAGGCCAGCAGGCCGCCGGTGACCAGCGAGCTCAGCAGGCCGATGCCGGCGATGCCGATGACGTTCCTGGCCATCACCAGGATGCCGCCGTCCAGGCTGGCGCCGGTGACGGCGAGCTGGAGCACCCCGATCGCCACGCCGGTCATCGCCGCCGCGGTGCCCAGTCGCAGGTATGGCAGCCACCGGCTGGCGGTGCGCTCCGGCTCGCCGAACGGGCTGTGCGTGGTGATCACGAGCACCGCCGCCGCGCCGCCCTCGATGATCATCGGGAACTCCTGGGCGAAGTGGCCGGTTCTGAACAGCCAGCCCCACTCCAGCGCGGCGCGCAGCACGCCGCCGCACACCGCCAGTGCGAGCACGGCGGCCGGCACGCGGCGGCTGCGCCAGTGCAGCCAGACCAGCCGGAGCCCGGGCGCCGGCTGCCACCGGGCCGGCGCGGCCGGAGCCGCCGGCTTCTGTACGTCGGTGGTCGTCATGGCAGCTGGGCGAGGGTGACCCTGCCCGCGCGGAGCGCGGGCAGGTGAGCGGCGAGCCAGGCGTGCCGGGCGGCGGACGACAGCGACGCGAACCGCTGCGCGGCGGCGGCGATCTGCGTCGGCGTCGCGCCGGCCGTCGGCTGGCCATTGGTCGTGTCCTCGCCGAATACCGGTGCCGGGGAGCCTACCGCGGTCATCAGTGCGGTGATCACCGCCTGCTGCGCCGCGTTCGGGGGGAGCACGGCGGCATCGCGGCCGGGGCTCACGTGCGGTTGCCCGGCGATGAACGCGGTCAGGAAAACCTGCTGGAAGCCCGCCCGCCAGCCCGCGTTGTCCGTTCCTTCCGGGCTGCCGAAGAACGGGGCGAGGCCGTTGTCGCTGGTGTAGTTGTACACCGGCGGCGTCCCCGATAGGCCCGCCCTCCGCAGTCCGGGAAGAACCAGGCCCTGCGCGGCCCGCACTCCCTCGCCCGACGGCACCTGCTCGGCGCGGACCGGGGCGCCGGGCAGGCCCGCGATCTCAGCGGCGACCGGCTGGAGCGCCGCGTTCGCGCCGCCGAGGAACCCGCTGAACGCCGGGTGCACGCACACCTTGAACGAGGTGCCCGCGCAGTCCGGGGTGTACGGGACCGGCTGGTCGCTCGCCGAGTCGTGCAGCGCCGGGATAGCCCAGCCGGACACGGCAAGCTGCGCGGTGCCGGCCAGCGCGAACGCGGTCGCCGCCGCGGTCACGCCCGCCGCCAGCAGGGCGACCCCCGCCACGCACAGCCAGCGCCCGGTGCGGCTGACGCCGGCCAGGAGCCCGCGGTAAGCGACGCGGAAGAACGGAGCCAGCGTCAGCAGGCCGAGCAGCGCGACCGTGATCCCGCCCATGAACATGACCTGCACGATCGAGAGGTCCGGTGCCACTCGGTAGAAGACGCCGTCGTCGCCCAGGGGCACCGCGGTGGCCGTCGACAGCAGCGCGTAGGTGCTGCCCCCGGGCACCACCTGCAGCGCGGCGTGGAACCCGATCTCGGCGAGGAGGAAGGTGCCGATGGCGGCAAGCGGGGCGGTGAACCGGCCGGGGAACAGGGCGCCCGCGGTGAAGCCGATCACGGCGAACGTGACCACTCCGACGACGCCGACCGCGACCGGCCACAGCGGCGGGCCGCCCCACGTCGCCTGCCGCGCGGTGTCGATGTAGATCGCCGCGACCCCGGCCAGGAACGTGAGCAGCAGCCAGAACAGCGTGGCGCCCAGCGCGGACGCCTGCCGCGCCCAAGCCGGCCGGACGGTGGTCGCGAGCAGGTCATCGGTCTTACGGCGGCCCTCCCGCGACGCCACCCACGCGGCGAGGCCGGCGGCGAACGGGCCGAAGTCGGCGACCATGTGACTGGTGATCACCGAGGAGCGAACGGTCCAGACTGGGGGGAACCCCGCGGCCGTTCGGAATGAATCGAAGTAGAACAGCGCGAGGAGCAGCGGAACCGCCCACAGGACCACGGACCGCCTTATCTCTATCCGCAGCACCGGGGCCGGGCGGCTGCGGGACAGCGCGACGGCGGTCATGACGCGGCCCTGGCCGCGGCGAGGATCGCGCTGTAGCCGCGCTCGAGCGGCGCGTCGCCGACGCCCTGGCCGGCCTCGCCGCGAGCGATCAGCTCTTCCGGAGTGCCGCGGAACACGACCCGGCCGTTCGACATCAGCGCCACCTCGGTACACGCCGCGCCCACGTCCTCGACCAGGTGAGTCGACACGACCACGGTCGCGGTCTGGCCGAGGTCGCGGATCAGCGCACGGAACGCGACCCGCTGCTCGGGGTCCAGGCCCGCGGTGGGCTCGTCGAACAGCAGCAGCTCCGGCTCGTTCACGATCGCCTGCGCGATGCCGACCCTGCGCAGCATGCCGCCGGACAGGGTGCGCAGCTTGGCCCTCGCCTTCGGGCCGAGGTCGACCTTCTCGACGGCGGCAGCCACCGCCTTGGGCACCAGGTGCGGCGGCACCTCCTTGAGCAGCGCGAAGTACTCGACGAACTCGACCACGGTGAACGAGGGGTAGTAGCCGAGCTGCTGCGGGAGGTAGCCGAGCCTGCGCCTGATCTCCCTGCGGTCGGCCGGCTTCGCCGGATCCCTGCCGAGCAGCGCGAGCCTGCCCGACGACGGCGGCAGGATCGTGGCGAGCATGCGGAGCAGGGAGGTTTTGCCGGCGCCGTTCGGGCCGAGGAGGCCGAGAACCCCCGGGCCCGCGTCGAGGGTCACCCCGTCGACAGCCACGTTCCGGCCGAATCTGCGGGTGACGTCGTACAGTTCGATGTTCACTGGGCGCCCCTTTGCGGACGGGTGACGTAGTAGACGACCGCTGCGCAGCAAGCCGCGACCGCCAGGTACGGGACGTAGAGGTTCGGATCGGTGACAGCGCCGGCGAGGCCGGTGCCGGCCGACGGCGACGGCGACAGGCCGGGGGTGCTGGCGGTGCTGTCAAGGGCGCCGCGTCCGAGCACGACGACGATCCACGCGGCCACCCCGGCACCCGCGCCGACGGCGGCCGACCTGACGGCGACCGCGACCGCCAGGGTCAGCGTGCAGACCGCGGTCATCGGGATCAGCCAGCCGAAGGTGAGCTGCGCGGTGTGCGCTCCCGCCGCGGTGCCAAGCGTCGCGACGCTCGCGGCCATGCCGAGCACGGCGTTCACGGCGAACACCGCGACTGCCCTGGTCAGCAGCACGAGCCGGTCGCTGACCGCGCAGCTGCAGGCCAGCTCCCAGGCCGGGTCGATGCCGGGGCCATAGGCGTAGGCGATGCCGACCGCCGCGACCGCCGGGGCGATCAGCCAGACGAGCGGCTGGTTCGCGCCCAGCTGGACGAGTGCGCCGATGGCGAGCACCAGGGTGCTTCCGATCAGCCACGGGCCGAGCAGCGACGGCGTGGTGAGCAGCGCGCGGGCCAGGCCTGGGGACTTGAGCAGCTTCGCCGCGGTTCGCTCTATCCGGCCGGGGTGGCGGCGCCATACCTCGGCGGCGACGTTGGTCCAGACGCGATCCAGGTCGACGTCATCTGGTGCGGTCATCGCGTGCCTCCTTCCGCGCTGTGAGTGCCGCTGCCAAGTGCCGCGCGCAGCAGCCGTCGCGCGCGGTACGCGCGGCTCTTGACCGTGCCTTCTGGGACGCCGGTCAGCTGCGCCACCTCCGCCACGGGCCGGTCTTCGACGTACAGCAGCTGCCATACCTCGCGTTCGGCGTGGCGGTCAGCCCCGCTGAGCGCCCGCGTCGCGGCGGCAAGTTCCGCCCTGGCGAGCACGGCGTCGGCGGGGTCCGCGTTCGGGCCGGTCTCTTCGGCCGCCTCGCCGGGCAGCGGTACGGGCGGCTGACCGCGCTTCCTGAGCAGCATCGCCGCCTGGTTCCGCGCGATCACCCAGAGCCACGCCGCCGGGGTGCCCCGGGGCTGGTAGGTCTTCGCGTTCTGCCACACCGCGATGAACGTCTCTTGCAGCACGTCCTCGACGTCGACAGGCGGCAGGGCCTTGCGCAGCCGCGCGGCGAGCCACGGCGCGTGCCGGGAGAACAGTTCCCGCAGCGCCGTGTCGTCGCCGTCGCCGCTGGCTATCGCCGCGATCAGCTCGTCGTCGTCCATCACTACGTCTATTGCACCTGACGCGGCTACGGTTCACGGCTAACCGCTGCTGACTGCGAGTGGGCCGACGGCCCCTCGCCTCGGCGTCGGGAGTGTCAGAAGTAGCCCAGCCGGCTCTCGTTCTGTAGTGAAGGTGAGCTCAGCGACGCTCCTGGGGGTTGAGATGATCGAGCTGACGTTCCTGACAGGTCTCCTGCTAGGCACACTGATCGGCGGCGCGTTCTGCGTCCGCTACCTGCGCCGCGAGATCGCGGCCAATGTCGGACCGCAACTCAGGCAACTGAACTACAAGATCGAAGCCCTGGAGAGTGTCCTCAACCTCGTCCTGGCCACCCGGCACGCGGAGCTCACCTCCCTGACGGCTGCATCGACCAGGAGCGACCGGAGCTAGCCTCCGGTACCAAGCCCCGATGGGGGTCGGGGCCGCGGCCCGCGATTAAGTTCGCGGGCCGCGGTTTTTTGGTGCATGCGCTAGGCGAAAGAATGGGGCAATGCTGGTTCCCGATGAGCTTGAGACTCCCGCGGTGGTCGTAGACGCCTGGCGTCTGGAGCGCAACCTGACCCGGATGGCCGCCGCGGCCGGTGCGGCTGGGGTAGCGCTCCGGCCGCACGCGAAGACGCACAAGTGCCTGCCGATCGCGGGGCGGCAGCTGTCGCTCGGGGCCGTCGGGCTGACGGTCGCCACGCTGCTCGAGGCCGAGGTGTTCGCGTCGGAGGGCTGCCCGAGCGTGTTCATCGCCTACCCGCTGTGGGCCGGGTCCGGTGACCGCGGCGCCAGGCTCGCCGCGCTGCGCGGGCTGACGTCGCTGCGGGTCGGCGTGGACAGCGAGGCGGCGGCTGCCGCCCTGGCCACCGCCGCACCCGGCATGGCGGTGCTCATCGAGGTGGACTCCGGGCAGCACCGGTCAGGCGTCGCCGTCGACCGGGCGGCGGC
>Ga0335074_10017493_pt1 | contig 10111 bp, 10 predicted proteins | sample Lox_Sample_23_FD_206715 | JGI IMG/M metagenome (GOLD analysis project Ga0335074, IMG submission 206715) | Soil microbial communities from Loxahatchee National Wildlife Refuge, Florida, United States - Lox_Sample_2.3 | ecosystem: Environmental > Terrestrial > Soil > Wetlands | place: USA...
GGCGCGGGGCGGGATGGCCGAGGCGCTGCCCCTGTTCGACCGGGCGCTGGCTGTCACAGAGGTCGATCCGGCACTGACCGATCTGCAGCTGCTGCTTCAGGTCAATAAGGCCGTCACGCTGGGCAGCCTGGACCGGCACGAGGAGGCACTGACCGCAGCCGGTCAGGCCCGGCACCTCGCGGACCAGGTCGGGACGGCGATCCGGCGGGCGCAGGCACATGGCGCGCTGGGCCAGCTGCTGTTCCAGACCGGGCGCTGGGACGATGCGCTGGCCGAGGTGGCGGTCCTGCCGGAGAACCTCAAGGCACCCGACGAGGCCTGCTGTGATTTCGGCATCGCCGCGGTGATCAGCTTCCATCGCGGCGAGGTGGATACGGCGCGCGGTTACCTCGCGGCGGCCGACCGGCACGCCGAGCGGATCGGGCAGCGTCGGCTCGTCACCCCGCTGGCCCTGGCCCGCAGCTTGGATCGCGAGCAGGGCGGCAGGCGGGCGGAGGCGCTGGCCGCGCTGACCGAGGCGTTCGGCGGCAACATCGAGGAAATCGAGGAGATCGAGGACCTATTCTCTGATGCCGTCCGCCTGGCCACCGAGACTGGCGACCAGGACACAGCGCGGGCCATGACCGGCCAGGCCATCGCCCTGGCGGCCGACTCTCAGATTCCGCACCGGCAGGCCAATGCGCTGTACTGCGGCGGCTTGCTGGATCACGATGCCGCGAGGCTGTTGGCGGCCGCAGAGCGGTACGACGACGCCGGCCTGCCGTTGCAACGGGCCAAGGCGCTGGAGGCGGCGGCCACGTACTTCGTGGACGCTGAGGACCGCGGCCCGGCGCGGACTGCCTTTACCGATGCCGTCGAGGTCTACGCCTCGCTGGGCGCGGCCGCGGACGTCGCCCGGCTCCAGGCCGCGTTCCGCGCTCACGGCATCCGGCGCGGGCCGCATGCCAAGCACCGGCGGGCGCGCAGCGGCTGGGACAGTCTCACGGAGACCGAGATCAAGATCGCCACCCTGGTCGAGGAAGGGCTGTCCAACCCGGAGATCGCCGCGAAGCTGCTGCTATCCCGGCGGACCGTGGCCACCCACGTCTCGCACATCCTGAAGAAGCTGGATGTCCACTCGCGGACGGACATCGCCAGGGAGTCGGCCCGGCGCGGCATCACGCCGCAGTGACCGGAAGGTTCAGTGGGGACTGTGAGCCTCTAGGGGAGGGCTCACGGCTCACAGTCCCCACACCTGAACCCCCTGCGGGTCGCGTCCGCCGCCCTCGGCCACGTCGGGCTGGAACGCGATCGTGAAATACACGGCTTTACCCGCAGGGGTGCGGTAGAAGCCCCACTCGGTGGACAGGGTGCTGACCAGCATCAGGCCTCGCCCGGCCTCGGCGTCGAGTGGAGCGTCTACCAGCATCGGCAAGACACGCGAGGTGTCGTGGACATCGACGCGCAGCTGGCCGGCTGAACAGGTGATGGCCAGCGTGACGATCCCCGTCACCTCGTGCCTGATGGCGTTGGTCACCAGTTCGCTGGTGAGCAGGACCGCCACGTCCGGGTCGACCGGGAGGTCCCAGGTGCCGATGGCCGCCTGGACCTGGCGGCGCGCCTCGGCCGCTGCCGCCGGTCCCGCGCTCAGCCGGACGCGGCAGCCGCGCAACTCGATCGGACGGGTCGGCGCCATCACGTTCATGGGATTTCCTTAGGAGCCGGGGTGCGTCCCGGTCGGGTATGACCGGTTGCGATAAAAATGCTGCTGCAATTTGCAGTGAGAGACATCGGTCACCTGACGGATTTTGAAAACCTAAGTAACGCCCTGTGTAGCGGCCACGCTGGCCGGGGCGTCCGGCCGCGATTAGGGTCGTAAGGTGCGATTGGGCGACGGGAGCGCGGGCGATGCGGACTACGCGGCGATCGGGATGTCGTATGCGCGTTACCGGCGGCCGGATGCACGGATCGCCGCCCGGATCAGCCAGGCGCTGGGCGCGGCACGCACCGTACTGAACGTCGGCGCCGGGGCCGGCTCGTACGAGCCGGCGGACCGCCAGGTCACCGCCGTGGAACCGTCGGCGTCGATGCGGGCCCAGCGGCCGGCCAGCCTGACGGCCGCCGTGGACGCTGTCGCCGAGGACCTGCCGTTCACCGACGGCGCCTTCGACGCGGCGATGACGACCTTCAGCGTGCATCAGTGGGGCGACCTGCGCGCGGGCCTGCGCGAGCTGCGGCGGGTCACCCGCGGCCCCGTGGTGATCCTGACTGGCGACCCGGCGCGGCTGCGGCGGTTCTGGCTCAACGACTACGCGCCCGAGGTGATCGACACCGAGGCTCACCGGTACCCCTCGGTCGGAGCGATTTCCGCCGGGCTGGGCGGTCCGGTCACCGCCACCGTGGTGCCGGTCCCGCTGGACTGCACCGACGGCTTCAACGAGGCCTACTACGGCCGGCCGGAGGCGCTGCTCGACCCGGAGGCCCGGCGGTCGTGCTCGGCGTGGAGCTTCGTCGGCGCCGACGTCCACGACCGCTTCACCCACGACCTGAGCCGGGACCTGGGCGACGGGACCTGGGACAGCCACCACGGCGATCTGCGCACCCTGCCCGCGTACGACGGGTCCCTCATCCTGGTCACCGCGTAGCCCTGACACCGAAGGTGGGAGCAGTCCTTGAAGTTCTCCGATTACGAGCGGCTCCGTTTCGAACGCCGGGACCACGGCGTGCTGCTGATCACCATGGACCGGCCGGACAAGTACAACGCCGCGGACGAGCAGATGCACAGCGAACTCGCCCGGGTCTGGACCGAGGTCTCCGCCGATCCGCAGACCAGGGTCGCGGTGATCACCGGGGCGGGCAAGGCGTTCTCGGCCGGCGGCGACCTGGACATGGTCCGGCGGATGGCCGGGGACCACGATCGCGTGGCGCACATGCTCTCCGAGGCGAGCGACCTGGTCTACAACATCATCAACTGTGAGAAGCCGGTCATCTCGGCGATCAACGGCGTCGCGGTCGGCGCGGGCACGGTGGTGGCGCTGCTGGCCGATATATCGGTCTGCGCCCTGGACGCCAGGATCGGCGACGGCCACGTCAGGCTCGGCGTCGCCGCGGGAGATCACGCCGCGATCTTGTGGCCGCTGCTGTGCGGCATGGCCAAGGCCCGCTACTACCTGCTCACAGGCGAGATGATCACGGGCGAGGAGGCCGAACGGCTCGGCATGGTCAGCAAGGCGGTCCCGCGCGACGAGGTGCTCGGCGAGGCCCTGCGCATCGCGGACAGCCTGGCCACCGGCTCGCAGCTGGCCATCCGCTGGACGAAGCGGTCGCTCAACAACTGGCTCAAGATGGCCGGACCGATCTTCGACCAGTCCGCGGCCTACGAGATGCTCTGCTTTATGGGCCCCGACGTACTCGAGGGCACGGCGGCGCTGTCGGAGAAACGCGCCCCCCAGTTTCCCTCGGCTCAGTCAGGCACTGGCGCCTCACCAGCCACGCGGTAGTCCGGCTTGCGACCCGGTCGATGTGCCAGCGACCCGGTCATAACCGGATGAATGCGGCATCGACCCGGTCCGGATGGGCGGCCTGGCGGGCAAGCATTGGTTAGGCGCTGGCGCGGCGCCAGGTGCCCGACCAGTAGGACTCGGCCGTCTCGAGGATGAACGCCTTGGAGTCCGCCGGGGTGAGGGCCGCGTCGGAGAGGGTCTGGAACGCGATCCGGTGCAGGTAGGTCTCCCGTTCCCCCTCCAGCGTGACGCTGTTCCGCAGCTGCTCGGTGATGACCACGTCGTGCATCATGGCGTCGGTATCGTCCTTGAAGCCGAAGACCACGAAGGATTCGCCGAAGACGGTGTGCTGCGCCTCGAGCGGGAGGATCCGCAGGGTCAGGTTCGGCCGGTCAGCCTCCCGGGCGAGCCGCTGAAGCTGCTCGTACATCACTGGCTCATCACCGACCCGGCGCTTCAGGACCGATTCGTCGAGCACGATGGACAGCTGCAGCCCCTCGCGGCTGAGCACCTGCTGGCGCCGCATGCGGACCTTCACCATCCGCCCGATCATGCCGGGTGGCATCGGCTCGACCCGACTGTAGCTGCTGATGATGTGCCGCGCGTAGTCCTCGGTCTGCAGCAGGCCGGTCACCACGTCGACGTGCCAGATGGCCATCGAGGCCGCCTCATGTTCGAGGCCGATGAACTGCTGGTAATCCTCGGACAGGCTGTCGGCGAACTCCTCCCACCAGCCCTTCTGGGTCGCGTCCTGGGCCAGCCCGAGCAGGAGCGCCCGGCGCGGCCCGGTGATCTGGTAGTAGTCGAGCAGCCGCTCGACCTCCCGCGGCCGCAGGCCGGTCCGGGCCCGCTCATACCGGCTGATCTTGGACGGTGACCATCTCAGCGCGGCGGCGACGGCATCGCCGCTCTTGCCCTTGTCTTCCCTGATCTCGCGCAGTTCGGCGGCAAGACGACGCCGCCGCACCGTGGGGCTCGCTGGCGGGCTCATCGGACGTTCCTCCTCTTCGGTGCCGCTCGCGCGGGTGGGTGCCGCGCGGGCGGATCAGTGCGATGGGTAACGCACATTTCACCGAAACGTGCTATTGACACCCTTAGTACCCATTCAATCGCCAATCGTAACCATCATTTGCGGGGATGGGTAGACCAGATGGGTAGGTAACGGACCACCCGGATGGGTGGATCGGGCGGGCGGGTAACCGACCATCCGGATGAATTGCTCAGGCGGGCGGGTAGCCGACCAGCAGCAGGCCGTGGCAGTCCTCATCCGCCGAGCGGTACAGGTGGGGACCGTCTCCGCTGTACCGCGCATAATCGCCGGGGCCGAGCGTCATCGGATCGCTGGCCGGGCCGACCGTGATCGTCCCGGTGTACACGAACACGCGTTCGACGACGCCGCTGCCGTGCGGCCCGCCGAGGTGCTCGGTCCGGGCGAGCAGGAACATGTCGAACACCTCGACCAGACCGCCGCGCTCGATGCGGTCGAGCAGCCGCAGGTCAAGCTGGCCGTCCAGCGTCGACCCGCGTACCCGGGCGCCCTGCTGGGCCCGGACCACCACCGTGGTGGTCTCCCGCCGGTCTTCCAGCAGGTCGCTGAAGGCCACGCCGAGCCCCAGGGCCAGCGACCACAGCGTCTCGATGGTCGGATTGCCCCGGCCCTGCTCGAGGTTGGCCAGCGTGGCTTTCGCGACATCCGCGCGGGCCGCCAGGGTGGCCAAGGACATCCGGCGGGCGGTGCGGAGCTGGTGCAGGTTCGCCGCAATGACCTCCCCCACGTCAGCGAAGGCCCGTTCCGGTGCTTCATCCGCCATGCCAATAAACTATACCAAAAGACTAATGAGATGGTACGCTGAGCCCGTGATTCCCGACCCGGCGGCGATCGCCGCCGATGCCGTGGCGTTGGCCGAACTGGACGGCGGCACCGGCTGCGAGCGTGTACGCATCGACTGGCTGCAGCGGCGGCTAGAGCACGCACCCGGGATCCGTTCGGTCGATAAAGTCGGCAACCTGGTGTGGACGTTCGGCCCGCCGCCGTACCGCCTGGCCGTGCTGGTGCACGTCGATGACGTCTTCGGCGAGGCCACGGTGCGGGGCGTCACGGAGCGGGACGGCTGGCTGTGCGGTCCGGGGATCGGCGACAACGCGATCGCCGTGGCCACCGCGGTGGCCGTCGCCGAGCAGGCCGGGCCGGAACCATGGCCGGTGGCCGTCGTGTTCACCGTCGGCGAGGAGGGACTCGGCGCGCTGCGCGGCGCTCGCCACGCCTGCCGCGAGCTGGCCCCCGAGGCGGTGCTGGCCTTGGAGGGTCACGGTGCCGACCGGGTCTTTACCAGCGCCGTCGGCTCGCTGCGGGTCCGGCTCACGGTGACCGGCCCGGGCGGGCACTCGTGGTGGGACCGCGGCCGGCCCAGTGCCGTCCACGATCTGGTCCGGCTGCTGCACGGAATGATCGAGTCGGCTCCCCCGCAACGACCGGTCAACGTCGGGCTGATCGACGGCGGCACGGGGGTCAACGCGATCGCCGCCCGGGCCAGCGCGACCGTCGAGTGGCGCGCGACCACCCAGGTGGCGCTCGACGATCAGGAGGCCGCGTTGGCGGATCTGCCGGTTTCTCCCGGTCTGGAGCTAGCGACGGAACGGCTCGACCGGCGGCCAGCCGGCCAGATTGCGCTGGATCATCCGCTGGTCGCCGCCGTCCTGCGGGCCCGGCGTTCGGTCGGCCTGCCGGTGGCGACCGGGGACGGCTCGACCGACGCGAACGCGGCGCTCGCGGCCGGAATACCAGCGGTCGCGCTGGGCTGCTGCGAGGGCGAAGACATGCACGCTCCGACCGAGCGGATCCGGGTCGGCTCCATCGGTGTCGGTGCCGAGCAACTGCGCGCCGTGCTAACGGAAATCCTGGAAAGGAACCAAGAGTGCTGAGGACCGGTCAGGACTACATCTCCTCGCTCCGCGACGGCCGGGAGGTGTGGATCGACGGCGAACAGGTCGAGGACGTCGCCACCCATCCGGCCTTCGCGCCGATGGTCAACGTGCGCGCGAGGATTTACGACCTCGGCCACGAGGCCGGCACCCGGGACCTGCTGACCTACACCGACGAGGAGACCGGCGAGCGCTGCGCCACCACCTCGCGCCCGCCGCACACCCGCGAGGACTGGCGGGCCAAGCGCGCCTCGGTCGACGCCATCCTGGACGAGGCCGGCGGCGTGGTCACCCGGGTTGGTGATGAGACGGTCGGCGAGATGTGGTCGCTGTTCGACGGGCAGGACGTGCTGAACGAGATCGACCCGCAGTTCGCCGCCAACATCGCCCGGCATGTCCGCCGCGCTGCGCTGCTCGATCCCTTCCACGTCTCGGCCAACACCGACCCGAAGGGAAACCGCTCGCTGCGGCCGCAGGATCAGGACCCCGACGTCTTGCTGCACGTAGCCGGCGAGACCGACAACGGCATCGTGGTGCGCGGGGCCAAGTTCGAGACCGCGGCGGCCTACGCCAACCAGGCGTTCGTGAAGCCGACCATCGGCGAATGGAACAACGAGGTCCTGTCCGACTATGCGGTGGGCTTCCTGGCCGACATGGGCGCGCCCGGCATCAAGCACATCTGCCGGTCGGCGTTCGCGGTTGGGCGGGACCCGGATGAGTACCCGCTGACCAGCCGGTACGACGAGATCGACACGATGATCGTGTTCGACGACGTGGAGATCCCCTGGGAGAACGTGTTCTTCTACCGGCACACCAAGGCGGCCGCGTTCATCCGCGCGACCTTGCACCGGTACAGCATCTTCCCGTACGTCCAGCGCTACCTGCGCTTCGCCGACTTCCTGCTCGGGGTGGCGTACGCCAGTGCCAGGTCGACCGGGGTCACGATGCATCAGGGCGTAAGGGAGAAGATCGCGCAGATCGCGTGCTATCGCGAGGGCGTCAACGCGCATCTGACCGCGGCCATCGAGCTGGCCCAGCCCAGCCCGGCCGGGCTGCTGATGCCCAACCAGCAGATGATGTACGCGGGCCGGGTCTTCGCCTCCACCCAGCTGCCGGCCGTGATGCACACCCTGCGCGACCTGTGCGGCTGCCAGGTCAGCCTGATGCCGAGCAAGGCCATGTTCGACACCCCCGGCGCCGGTGAGTGGCTGCAGAAGTACTTCACGATCGGGGAGATCCCGGCGGAGGAACGCCGCAAGCTGTTCGCGCTGGCCCGTGACCTGCTCAACTCCGACTACGCCGGGCACCGCCTGACGTTCCAGCTGTTCGCGCAGTCGCCGCCGTTCTCTCATCTGCTGGCCGTCTACAACAACTACGACTTCAGCGGCCCGCTGGACCTGGTTTCTCGGTACTCCGGGGTCGCCGAGGCGGTGCGGAAATGAGCGACCCGATCACGATCGGCGGCCATCTGCGGATCCGGCCGTTCAACACCGCCGACAGCTATCCGGAGCAGCGGCTCGACAACGACCTGTGCCAGGCCGTGGTGGCCGGGAATACCGTCTACCTGCGCGGTCAGGTGCCGCAGGACCTGGACAGCGGCGAGAACGTGGGTGTGGGCGACCCTGCGGCCCAGGCCGAGCAGGTGATGACGAACATCCAGACGCTGCTCGCGGAGGCCGGCGCGCTGGTCGAGCACGTGGTGAGCTGCACGGTGTACCTCACCGATATCCGTCATCGCGAGGCGGTGTACCGCGTGCTCGGGCGACGGCTCAAGGGTGTCTACCCGGTGTTCACCGGCCTGGTCGTGTCCGCGCTGGCCCGGCCGGAATGGCTGGTCGAGGTGACCGTGGTGGCGGTCAAGCCATGACGTTCTCGCTGGCGGGCCGCTGTGAGCGGTCCGGGGCGGTCGGGGTCGTCATCGCCTCGGCCAGCATGGCGGTGGCCGCGCGGTGCGTGGCCGTCCGCGCCGGGGTCGGCGCGGTATGCAGCCAGAGCACGACCGACCCGCGGCTGCGCGAGGCGCTGCTGGCGGCGATGGCCGGCGGGCTGAGTGCCGTCGACGCGGTGGCCGCCGTTACCGGCCGGGCCCAGGACATCGCGTACCGGCAGCTAGTGGCGGTCGACGCGGCCGGCGGCTCGGCCAGCTACTCCGGTGAGCTGGCGCTGGGTGAGCCGGCGGAGGCTCGCGCACCCGGTGTCGCGGCCGCGGGCAATCTCCTGGCCGACCGGAGCGTGCCGACGGCGATGCTGGCGGCGTTCACCGATCGGGCCGGCGAGAGCCTCGGCGACCGGCTCATCGCCGCGCTGGCGGCCGGGCTGGCCGCCGGCGGCGAGGTCACCCCGGTGCGTTCGGCGGGGTTGGTCATCGGCGAGTCAGTGCCGTGGCCGGTCACCGATCTGCGGGTCGACTGGCACCAGGACCCGGTCGCGGAACTCGCCGGGCTCTGGCGTCGCTGGCAGCCGCAAGCCGAGTCCTACGTAGGCCGGGCGCTGCGCCCATCTGAAATGGCCAGCTGAGGCTGGTCACCGCAACAAGCATCACCACCAGCGTGCGAGCGGCCGCCAGTCAGGTCAGCTGACGGTGTTCAGGGCGACGCACACCATGAGGCAGGCCATTATCACCAGGACAATCCCGACGGAGTTGAGTATCGCGGTCTTCACGGCGCCTCCCCGCTGAATCTGCTGACACCGTACCTCCGGGACAGGCCGTGAGCGGGGCGCCACGCCGCGAGACCGGTGATGCGGGCGGGCCGCGCTGCGCAGCGAGGCCGTACGCTGCTGCTGATAGTTGGCCTCCTCGCGGGTGCCGACGCCGGGTAAAGGGGAAGTATTTCGGTATGTCGATCGCCATCTCCGAAGAACATCGCGCCCTGGCGCAGAGCGTCGCCGACTTCCTGACCGACCATGAGTCCCGGGCGGCGGCCCGTGGCCTGCTCGAAGCGGAGGCGGATGGGCGGCCGGCCTTCTGGGCCGAGCTGGGCGGCCTGGGCCTGCTCGGGCTGCACGTACCGGAAGAACTGGGCGGCTCGGGTTTCGGGCTGCCCGAAACACTGGTCGTGGCCGAGCAGATGGGCCGGTACCTGGCCCCGGGGCCGTTCGTCCCGACCGTGATCACCAGCTTGGTGCTGGCCGCGGCCGGGCCCGATGACCTGCGCAAGCGGCTGCTGCCGGGGCTGGCCGACGGCAGCGTGATCGGCGCGGCCGCGCTGGGCGGTCAGGTGAGGTACGCCGACGGCGCCGCGACCGGGCCGGCCGGAGTGGTGATCAGCGGCCACCTGGCCGATGTGCTGCTGGTCCCGGCGGGTGACGACGTGCTGGTGGTCGAGAAGTCGGCGGGCGGAGTCCACGCCGAGGTGCCCGCCAACCTGGATCAGAGCCGGCGTGCCGCCCGGGTCAGCCTCGACGCGGCGCCGGCCACGGTGCTGGCGGGCGCGCGCGGGCTGCTGACAGACCTGGCCCGGGCCGTGCTCGCGGCCGAGGCGGCCGGGGTCGCCGGGCAGACGACCGAGCAGGCGGCCGAGTACGCCAAGATCCGCCAGCAGTTCGGCCGGCCGATCGCGACGTTCCAGGCGGTCAAGCATCATTGCGCGAACATGCTGGTGGCCTCGGAACTGGCGGCGGCCGCCGCGTGGGATGCGGGCCGGGCCGGGCTCGCTGGCGGCGATCAGCTCAGCTTCACCGCGGCCATCGCCGCGGTACTGGCCGCC
>Ga0335074_10017494_pt1 | contig 10110 bp, 7 predicted proteins | sample Lox_Sample_23_FD_206715 | JGI IMG/M metagenome (GOLD analysis project Ga0335074, IMG submission 206715) | Soil microbial communities from Loxahatchee National Wildlife Refuge, Florida, United States - Lox_Sample_2.3 | ecosystem: Environmental > Terrestrial > Soil > Wetlands | place: USA: Florida...
GGCGCGGATCGTGCGCTGGTTTTTCGATCCGATTATTTCGGTCGGCTTTCCGATGCCGAAGATCGCGTTTCTGCCGGTCATCATCCTGTGGCTCGGTGTGTACGACGTTTCCAAAATCTCAATCGTCGTTTTCGACGCGATTTTTCCGGTCGTCACGGCAACGCTCGCCGGCATTGCCGCGGTGGAGAAGGAGCTGTTGTGGTCGGCGCGTAACATGGGCGCCAACGAGCGTCAGCTGATGTGGCAGATCGTGCTGCCGGCGGCATTGCCGCAGATCCTGACCGGGCTGCAGGTTGCCCTGCCGATTGCGCTCATCGTCGAGATCATCGCCGAGATGGTGATGGGCGGCTATGGCCTGGGCGGCGCCATGATGAGCGCCTCGCGCTTTGCCAATTCGCCCGGTGTATTCGCCGGCATCGTCGAAATCGCCATCGTTGGCTTCATCCTGATCAAGGCCATGGCCGTGCTGCGCCGGCGGTTTCTGGTGTGGCACCAGGAAGCGGCCGAGCCGGCAGCGACTTAAGATTGAGGTGCGGCAAGTCAGACGCTTGCGCCGCATCGCGGTTTGCGCCCACAATCCCAATGAAAGACCGGCACCGCCGACCTTGCGGTAACAACGGTCAGTCCGGGAGGTATTATGGGTAAACGAATAGTCGCGATCGGTGCGGTCCTGCTCGCGCTTGGCTTCGCGCAAGCCCATGCAGACCCCGTGAAAATCCGCGCCGCTTGGGTGGCGATCGCCAACTGGCCGGCGATCTGGATGGCGAAGAAGGACCTCGCGGTCCATTACGGCAAATCCTACACGTTCGAGCCGATTCACTTCGTCGGCACCCCGCCAATGATCACGGCAATCGCCAACAATCAGGTCGAGATCGGCGATCTCGCCTTTTCCACCCTCCCGATCGCGGTCGAGAATGCCGGTCTCGACGACATCCGCGTCATCGCCAGCGATTTCGAGGACGGCTACGATGGCTATCACACAACGCAATTCGAGGTGCTCAAGGACGGTCCAATCCATAAGGTCGAGGACCTCAAGGGCCGGGTTGTAGCGACCAACGCCGAAGGAGCGGCCGTCGACATCACCATGAAGGCGATGCTGCACCAGCATGGACTGGAACCCAATCGCGACTACACCGAGATCGAGGCGCCGTTCCCCGCGATGAAGTCGATCCTGGCGGAGAAGAAGGCCGATCTTATTTCCGCGGTGCCGCCATTCGTGTTCGATCCAGGGCTTACGGCGATTGCGCGGACGCTGTTCACCAGCAAACAAGCGATCGGCGAATCTCAATTCATCGTGCTGACCGCGCGCGAGCCGTTCATCGAAGCGCATCGCGCCGCGCTGGTCGATTTCCTGGAGGATACGCTGCGCATTGCACACTGGTATATGGACCCCAAGAATCACCCCGCCGTCGAGCAGATCATGGCGCAACTCACGAAACAACCGGCCAACCGCTTCGGCTGGGTATTCACCAAAGAAGATTTTTACCGCGACGCCAATCTGGTGCCCAACCTAGCGGCTCTGCAGAGAAACGTTGACACGACCCAACAGCTCGGCTTTGTGAAAGCGAAAATGGACGTCAAAGCGCACTCTGACTTGAGTTTGCTCGAAGAAGCGATCAAGCGACTTAAGTAGCGGAAAGGCGCGAAGCGCCGGCGTGATAATTGACTGCGGAGGACTTGATGCGTTCGGTCAAATTCGTGTGGGCTTCTCTATGCGCTCTTGCGTTGGTCGGAACGGCGCAGGCGGACCCGTTGAAGATCCGCGGCGCCTGGGTGGCTCCCGTCGCCAACTGGGCGTCGATCTGGCTGGCCAAGAAGGACCTCGCCAAGCATTTTGGTCAATCTTACGTGTTCGAACCCACGCATTTCGCCGGCACCCCGCCGATGGTGACCGCCATCGCCAACAACGAAGTGGAGATCGGCGATCTCGCTTTTTCCACCTTGCCGATCGCCATCGGCAACGCCGGCCTGGACGATATCCGGGTGATCGCCGATGAATTCCAGGACGGCGCGCCCGGCTATCGCGACGATACTTTCGACGTTCTTGCCGACGGACCGATCAAGAAGATCGAGGACCTCAAGGGCAAAGTGGTGGCGACCAACGCCATCGGCAGCGGCGTCGACGTGGCGATGCGCGCCATGCTGCATAAGCACGGGCTCGAAGCGAACCGCGACTACACGGTGGTCGAGGCGCCGTTTCCGGCCATGGCCGCTATGCTGGCGGAGAAGAAGGTCGACCTGATCCCGGCCATCGTTCCGTTCGCGCTGGGCCCTCCATACAAGATCGCGCGGCCGCTGTTTTCCATGCACGACGCGATCGGCGTCTCTCAATTCGCAGTCTGGACCGCGCGCAAGCCATTCATCGACGCCCACCGCGCCGCCTTGGTCGATTTCATCGAAGACTCAATGCGCATCGAACACTGGTATCTCGATCCGAAGAATCACGATGCAGTCGCGGCGATCGCTGCTCAGATGACCAAGCAGCCGCCTGAGCGCTTCGGCTGGCTGTTCACCAAGCAAGACTACTACCGCAATCCCAATATGACGCCGGACCTCAATGCTCTGCAGAAGAACGTCGACGTCACGAAAGCTCTCGGCTTCGTCAACGCCAGCGTCGACGTTAAGGCGCATTCCGATCTGAGCCTGATCGAAGAGGCGGCAAAGCGCTTGCAGTAAAAATCAAAATCACAAGACGCTGGTCAACGGCGCTGCATCACCTTGGAGGAAATTATGCGTCTCGTGAACCTCGCCGTTGGCGGCATTTGTGCCGTGGCGCTGGCCGGCGCGGCCAGTGCAGAGCCGCTGAAGATTACCGAGGGCTGGGTGGCCCCGGGTAACTGGGCGTCAATCTGGCTGCAGAAGAAGGATTTGGCCAAGCATTTCGGCAAATCCTACGTCATGGTGCCGGAGCATTTCGTCGGCACGCCGCCGATGATCACAGCGCTCGCCAACAATCAGGTCGACATCGCCAACCTTGCCTATTCGACTCTCGGCATCGCCATCGAGAACGCCGGCCTCGACGACCTGCGTATCGTCTCCGACGAGTTCCAGGACGGCGTGCCCGGCTACTACTCGCAGGAATTCATGGTGCTCAAGGACAGCCCGATTCACAAAATCGAGGATCTTAAGGGCAAGATTCTGGCCACCAATGCCGAAGGCAGCGCCGTCGACGTCGCCATGAAGGCCATGCTGCACAAGCACGGACTGGAGCCGAACCGCGACTACACGGTGGTCGAGGCGCCGTTCCCGGCCATGCGGGCCATGCTCGCGGAGAAGAAAGTCGATCTTATTCCGGCCGTGCTGCCGTTCTCATACGACCCTGCGCTGCGCTCCGTCGCTCGCGATCTCTATACGGCGAGAGACGCCCTCGGGATCAGCGATTTTATCGTATGGGTCGCGCGCAAGCCTTTTATCGACAAGAACCGCGCCGCATTGGTCGACTTCTTCGAGGATACGCTCCGCATCGCGCATTGGTACGAGGATCCCGCCAACCATACGGCCGCGATGCAAATCCTCGGCGATCTGGTCAAGAAGCCGCCGGCGATTTTCAGCTGGGCATTCACCCACCGCGACGTCTATCATGATCCCAACTTGGTGCCGAATCTCGACGCGCTGCAGAAAAACGTCGATATGACGCACGAGCTCGGCTTCACCAAGGGGACTTTCGACGTCAAGAAATATTCCGATCTGAGTATCGTTGAGGAAGCCGCAAAACGGCTGCAGTAATATTGCCGTCACCTGGAGGTGACGGACAAAGAGTCAATGCATCGACTTGCCGCCGTCGACATTGATGGTCTGGCCGGTCATGAAATCGCTGGCCGGCGACGACAGAAACATCACCGCACCGACCAGATCGGCGGGAAATTGCGCGCGCTCGATGGCGCGGCCGGCGATGCGGGTAGCGAGATAATTGCCCGATGAGGAGGCGACCTGGGTCTCGCTCTGCGTCATGCCGGGTGTGACGGCGTTGACGGTAATGCCGAACTCGCCGACTTCGCGCGCCAGAGCCCGGGTAAACCCGATCACGCCCGCCTTCGAGGTGGTGTAATGCAGACGGTTCGGCGTCCCTTCCCAGACGCGCGAAGAGGAAATATTGACGATCTTGCCGCGCTTTCGCGCCTTCATCGCCGGAAAGGCGGCGCGGCAGCACAAGAACATGCCGCGCAGATTCACCGCCATCACCCTGTCCCACTCCTCGACGGGAATTTCCATCCACGAACGGCGCGGCAATGCGCTCATCAGCGAGGCATTGTTGATGAGCACATCGATTGTGCCGAAGCGCTCGATAACGGCCGCAACCATCTGCTTGGTTGAATCTTCGTCGGCGATATCGACGCCGAGCCCGATCGTTTCGAGGTTAACCTTGGTGAGCGAGGCGGCGACGTCCGTGGCGGCCTCGACGTCGATATCGGCGGCGGCGACACGGGCGCCGGCCTTGGCAAATTCCTCGGCATAGACTTTGCCGATGCCCTTGCCGCCGCCGGTAATCACCACGCTGCGCCCGGTAAAATCGAACCGCTCGTTCACAGCCATTGAGTTCGCCTCTGTGATATCTTCGTCTACCCTGGCACTTGGTGAAGAATGAACCCCATTGACCTCGAAGTCATCTATCAATCGACGCTGCAGATCGCGCGCGAACTGACGCTCAACATGCTGCGCACCGGCTTCTCCACCATCATCAAGGAGAGCCAGGATTTCACCTTCGCGATCTTCGACCCGCAGGGGCGCATGGTGGCGCAGGGCATTCCACAACCGTTGCATATCGGTCCGCTGGCGGCTCAAGTGGGCGAGATCCGCCGCCGCTTTCCCGACGCCGCGCCTGGCGATGCCTTCATTGTCAATCATCCCTATGAGGCCTGTCAGAACCATTCGACCGACATCTGCATCATCACACCGATGTTCGCCGACGAACGTCTCATCGGCTATATCGGCAACACCGCGCATAAGCCCGATCTCGGCGGCAAGGTGCCCGGCACCAATGCCGGCGACGCCACCGACCTGTTCCAGGAAGGATTGCTCATCCCGCCGATGCGGATTTTGCGTCGCGGCGAGCTCATTGCCGATCTGGAAACCGTCATCTGCGCCAATACGCGCACGCCGGAAGTGACCTGGGGCGACATCAGTTCGCAGATCAACACCAACACCTATGGGCTCACGCGGTTTGCCGAGCTTTTTCAAAAATACGGCGCAGAAAAGGTGCTCGCCTGTTGGCAGGAGTGGATGGACATCTGCGAACGCGAGCTGCGCCGGGAAATCGCCAAGCTGCCGGATGGCGTTTACGGCCCGGAAACCGATTATCTCGATGACGATGGCGTTGATCTCACCAAGGCCTACCGCGTCTCGGCGACGCTGGAGGTGAAGGGCGACGTTCTGCGCTTCATCCTCGACAGCGACGCGCAGGCGCGCGGGCCGATCAATCTGCGGCCGTGCGTGTCGCGCAATTTCATTCAATGCCTGGTCAAGATGGTGTTCATTCCACACCTGCCGGTAAATGACGGGCTGTCGCGGCCGGTACAGGTGTCCTATCCGCCAGAAGGTTCGCTGCTCAATCCGCGTTTCCCCGCGCCGGTCAACATGTACGTGCGGCCAAGTCAGGTGACGACCTCGGTCGCCATCCGAGCGCTGGCGCGCGCCGTGCCAGGACGCGTGCCGGCGCCGGGCAGCGCCGCTGGCGGCTCGATCTCCAGTGCCGGGCGCCATCCGCAGACCGGCCGCTGGTATTCGCAATACGAGATCTTGAGCGGCGGCACCGGCGCGCGGCCGGACGGCGACGGCGTCAGCGGTATGGACGAGCTTGTGGTCAACGTCATGAATACGCCGGTCGAGGCGGTGGAAACCGAGTTTCCGGTGCGCATCGACAGCTACGGACTGGCGCAGGATTCGGGCGGCCCGGGCAAGTATCGCGGTGGACTCGGCGTACGCCGGCAATGGCGGATCCTCGGCGAGGAATCCGTCATCAATCTGCGCACCGACCGCTTCAAGTTTTCCTCGCCGGGAATTTTCGGCGCCAAGCCCGCGCACCCTTCGGCCGCTTCGCTGCGATCCGAGAATTCGCCACCGCGCCCGCTGACCTCCAAGATCGCCGGTCTGCGGCTGCACAAGGGCGACGTGTTGACCATGGAATTTGCCGGCGGCGGCGGCTGGGGCGATCCGTGCGAGCGTGCGATCGAGCGTGTGCATGACGATATCGTCCGCGGCTACGTCTCGCGCGACGCGGCACGTGACGACTACGGTGTCGCCCTTAAGGACGATCTCAGTATCGACGCCGACGCGACCGCGCGGCTGCGCGCCAAAGTCCGGGCCAAGGTCGCCTCATGAAGTTACGCATCGGGATCGATGTCGGCGGGACATTCACCGATGTCACTGCCTTCGACGAGGATGCCGGCGCGCTCGCTGCGGTTCGCAAATACGCATCCGATCCGTCAAGACCCAGCGCCGTCATCGAAGGCATCATGCGCGATCTCGCCGACGACTTCGGTGCGGACTCTGTATCGTTGATTCTGCACGGATCGACCGTGGCGCTCAATACCATCCTTGAAGGCAAGGGCGTTCGTGTCGGACTGATCACCACGCGCGGCTTTCGCGACGTCTACGAGATCGGCCGGCAATGGCGCGGCAACGAGGTCTTCAACATTTTCGCGCCGGCGCCAAAAATGCTGCTGACCCGCGATCGCATCCACGAAGTGCGCGAGCGCCTCGATGCATCGGGCGACGTGATCGAGAAGATCAACGAGGAGGATGTCGCCGCGGCGACGCGGCGGCTTATCGTGCAAGGCATTGAAGCGGTCGCCGTATGTTTTCTATTCGCCTACGCCAATCCGGCGCACGAACAGGCCGCCGCGAACATCATCCGCGGCATCGCACCCGACCTCTACGTTTCGCTCTCGCACGAAGTCAATCCGGAGTGGCGCGAGTACGAGCGGACCGCTTCAACGGTGGCAAACGCCTATATCGGACCGCCGGTCTCGCGCTATCTGCGCGAGCTGGAACAGCAATCGCGCCGGCGTTTCCCGCATTCACGCGCCCTGATGATGAAATCCGACGGCGGCGCCGCCAGCGCGCGCATGCTTGCGCGCACGCCGATCGAGACCGTCATGTCGGGCCCGGTTGCCGGGGTGATCGCCGGCCGCTACCTCGGCGACCTCAAAGGCGTCGACAACGTCATCACCTTCGATACCGGCGGCACCTCCTCGGACATGGCGGTGCTGCCGGGACGGCCGCTGTTCAAGTCGGAATTTTCCGTGGCCCGCCATCCGCTGCGTACGCACACGGTCGATATCGAAACCATCGGCGCCGGCGGCGGCAGCATCGCCTCGGTCGATCTCGGCGTCCTGAAAGTGGGACCGCAAAGCGCCGGCGCCGATCCCGGGCCGGCTTGCTACGACCGCGGCGGCAGCGCCCCGACGCTGACGGACGCGCTGGTCGTGCTCGGCCATCTCAGCCCGACGGCGCTGCTTGAAGGGGCCATGCCGATTTCGCACGCTCAGGCGTACGCGGCGATAAGGACACGGATTGCACAACCATTGGGGCTGTCGCTGGTCGAGGCAGCCTGGGGCATCCTGACCGTGCTCGCCACCAACGTCACCATGGCGATGCGCACGATCACCATCGAGCGCGGCTACGATCCGCGCGAGTTCACGCTTATCGCCTTTGGCGGCATGGGACCGAGCATCGCCGGCCGCATCATCGGCGAGCTCGGCATCGGCCGCATTTTGGCGCCGCGCGACCCCGGCACGTTTTCCGCCTTCGGCATGCTGGTCACCGACGTCCATCAGAGCAGGAGTTTTACACGCATCACTCGGCTCGATGTGGCGAAGCCCGCCGAGCTTGAGCAGACGTTTGCGGAGATGGAGCAAGCGGTACTCTCCGAATTGCTGGAGGAGCAGTTTCCGCGCGAAAGGCTCTCGACCCTGCGCAGCGCCGGCATGCGCTATCGCGGCCAGTCCTATGAGGTGAGCGTGCCGATCGCGGCGCTGCAGAGCGCCGACGATCTTGCCGCGCTCGCGGAACGATTCCACGACGCCCATCGGCGGCGCTACGGCCACGTGGCGCAGTCCGAAGCGGTCGAGATTGTCAATTTCCAGGTCACAGCGGTCGGCGCCATTCCCAAACCGCAATTCCACGAACTCGCCGCGCAGCAACAGCGGCCGACGGCGCACGAAACCCGCGCGGCGTTTTTCGGACCGAGCGAAGCAACCGAGGTCCCGGTGTTTCGCCGCTCGGCGCTGCGACCCGGCATGATGATCGACGGGCCGGCGATCATCGACGAAAAAACATCGACGATCGTGCTCTATCCCGGCCAACGCGCCGTCGTTGACGGCTACCTCAATATCGAGATCGCGCCGACCAGCGCCGCATAAGCCGCACCGCGAAGCCCTCAGCTCACCAGCACGTTGGAGAACTGCCAAGGATCGCGTTTGTCGATATCCTCCTTGAACAGGCCGGGACGATCCTTGATCGGCGTCCAGTCGGTGTACTTGCCGACCACCGGACCGAGATAGGGCCGCTGGATCTCAAGGCAGCGGCGGAAATCCATCTCGTCGGCCTCGGTGATGCCGGCATTCGGATTCTCCAGCGCCCAGACCATGCCGGCGAGCACCGCCGAGGTGACCTGCAGGCCGGTCGCGTTCTGGTACGGCGCGATCGAGCGCGTCTCGTCGATCGAAAGCTGCGAGCCGTACCAATAGGCGTTCTTCTTGTGGCCGTAGAGCAGCACGCCGAGTTCGTCGATGCCGTCGACAATCTCATGCTCATCCAGAATGTGGATGTCCGGCTGCCGGTTGCCGGCCTGGCCGAACAGTTCGTGCAGCGACAGCACGGCGTCGTTGCATGGGTGATAGGCGTAGTGACAGGTCGGGCGATAGACCACTTTGCGGCCGTCGCGCAGCGTGAAGTAATCGGCGATCGAGATCGACTCGTTGTGGGTGACCAGGAAGCCGTATTGCGCCTTGGCGGTTGGCGTCCACGAGCGCACACGCGTATTGGCGCCGGGCTGCGTCAGATAGATCGCGGCCTGACAGCCGACCTTATGCTTGAAGCCGTTTTTCGGCAGCTTCTTCTCGTGCGTGCCCCAGCCCAGCTCGGCCGGCTGCATACCCTCCGACAGGAAGCCTTCGACCGACCAGGTGTTGACGAACACTTCAAGCGGCTTGGGCTGCCGGGCGCGCTGGGTGTCGCGCTCGGCGATGTGGATGCCTTTGATGCCCGCCTTCTTGGCGAGCCGGCCCCATTCCTCGCGGGTCTTCGGCTCTTTGAACTTGAGACCAAGATCGCCCGCAACGTTAAGCAGCGCCTGCTTCACGAACCACGACACCATGCCGGGATTGGCGCCGCAGCAGGAGACAGCCGTAGTGCCGCCGGGCTTCTTGCGCCGTGCCGCCAGGATGGTCTCGCGCAGCGCGTAGTTCGAGCGCTGCTCCGGCCCGAGCCTCGAGTCGAAATAGAAGCCGGCCCATGGCTCGACCACGGTGTCGATGTAGAGCGCGCCGATTTCGCGGCAGAACTCCATGATGTCGAGCGAGGAGGTATCGACCGACAGGTTGACGCAAAAGCCCTGGCCGCCGCCTTCGGTAAGCAGCGGCCGCAGCAGCGTGCGGTAGTTGTCGCGCGTCACCGCCTGGTGGATGAAGCGGATGCCCCGCTCGTCCAGCAGCCTGCGATCCTTCTCCTCGGGGTCGATGACCACGAAGCGGGATTTGTCATACTCGAAGTGACGCTCGATCAGCGGCAATGTGCCTTTGCCGATCGACCCGAAGCCGATCATCACAATGGGTCCGCCGATGCGGGAGTGAATGGGCCACTCGGTCATCACCGTGCCTCCAGCCAGGTCAAAGGGTTGCTTGAATGCACTCAGGCGGCGCGCTGCACAAGCTTCCGTGCGCGCGCGCGCCGGCTGTCGCCGTGGGCGGCGATCAGCCTGTTCAACTCGGGCCTCGGCTGCGATTGCCCGGTCGGGCTGATCAGTCCGCCGGCGCCAGCGAGCGCACCCGGCCGAAGTTCAAGCGCCAGCAGCCGGGCGCGCTCGAAGTGGCCGGGCATCCACAACTGGCCGGTCCGCTCGGCGGTGAAGCCGAAGCGGCCGTAATAGGAGAGATCGCCGATCAGGAGAAT
>Ga0335074_10017495_pt1 | contig 10110 bp, 9 predicted proteins | sample Lox_Sample_23_FD_206715 | JGI IMG/M metagenome (GOLD analysis project Ga0335074, IMG submission 206715) | Soil microbial communities from Loxahatchee National Wildlife Refuge, Florida, United States - Lox_Sample_2.3 | ecosystem: Environmental > Terrestrial > Soil > Wetlands | place: USA: Florida...
GCTGGCTCCGCGATGCTGTTACGGGCGGCCGGGGCGCCGGGCAGACGCCCCGGCGCCATGGGCTCGCCGGACGTGAGCCTGTTTCGTGCCGAGATAGGTGTTTTAGCCCTCTCGCCGGGACAGTGCAGTCCGGCCCAGGCCCGTGCCCTTTCACCCGGCTCGCCACCCTCCAGGCCCAGAGTCACCTCCAGGCCCAGAGCCACCTCCAGGCCCAGAGCCACCTCCAGGCCCAGAGCCACCTCCAGGCCCAGAGCCGACAGGGACCCCCAAATCCCCACCACCGTTGGCAGCGCCAAGAACCACCAGCCAGCCTGACATCTGGACACCTTCTGACCTTGGCCTTACTCTTGACTGTATGGTCAGTCAGTCTTTCCCGCAGTCAGCCCCAAGACCCACCAGTACCGCCTCGAAAACCGCCCCCATCGACCCTACGGCCCTCGCCGAGTCACTGCGGCCCTTCGGCCAGAGCCGCATGCTGCCGAGAGCCGCCTACGTCGACCAGGCCGTGTTCGAGTGGGAGCAGCAGCATTTCTTCGGCGGCGGCTGGCTCTGCGTAGGCCGCAGTGACCAGGTCAAAGGCCCGGGTGATCAGCGCGCGGAAAAGACTGGCCAGGGCAGCGTCCTCCTCACCAGAGACGCAGAGGGCGCCCTTCATGCCTTCGCGAATACCTGCCGCCACCGCGGCCACGAACTGCTGCCCTGCGGCGCGTCAGCCAATCAGGCCGTCGTGATCTGCCCCTACCACGGCTGGACCTTCGGCCTCCAAGGCGATCTGAAGGCGGCCGCCGGCTTCAAGAACCGACCGGGCTTCGAATCAAGCCAATGGGGCCTCACCGAGCTACCGGTCACCGAGTGGCACGGCCTCATCTTCGTGGACGGCAGCGGGGAAGCCCCGCCCCTCGACGAGGAACTCGGAACGCTGGACGAGATCCTGGCTCCCTACGAGATGGGTCGCCTGGTCACCGCGGGCACGCATGAGTACGACTCGACCGCGAACTGGAAGATCCTCACCGAGAACTACCACGAGTGCTACCACTGCCCCTCAATCCACCCCGAACTCTGCAAGGTAAGCCCGCCCAAGAGCGGCTACAACTACGACCTCGCGGGCACCTGGGTCGGCGGCACCATGGACCTACGCGACGGCATGGACACCATGTCACTCGACGGCACCAGCCACGGCGTGCCCCTACGTGGCCTTGACAAGACCGGCCTGCGTACGGTCATCTACGTCAACGTCTTCCCTAACGTCCTGATCAGCCTGCACCCCGACTACGTCATGGTGCACCGGTTGCTGCCGGTCGCGGCGGACAGGACCAGGATCGAATGCAGCTGGGCGTTCGCACCTGAAGCCGTCGCGAAGCCCGGCTTCGACCCGACCTACGCGATCGACTTCTGGGACCTTACGAACCGCCAGGACTGGACCGCCTGCGAGTCCGTGCAGCGCGGCCTGACCTCGCCCCACGCCAAGCCAGGACCACTGTCGCCCCAGGAGGACGCCGTCTACCAGTACGTCACCATGGTGGCTCGCGGCTACCAGGGCGAGCGAATCTGGAACAAGGGAGCAGCCGCCACCATGGTCGCTGATTAATAACGAAAAGCGTTTTTTCTACCAGAAAACACCATAATCTCGACTAGCCTGGCCTGCACTCCGAGTAATCGACTCGCACCGTGGAGGCCAGGTAGTGAGAACGACCATCGCCCTGACGACTGCCGCATGCGCCGCCGTGATCGCGGCCGCCCTGCCGATGGCCGGCGCTGCCCGGGCACAAGCGGAAACAGCGGTGCCTCAAGGAGCCGGGGCCGTTGTCCTCGCGAGCCTGAAGAGCGCCGGCGTTTTCACGCCGGGCAGCACCCCGGAGACGGTGTCGTTCATCCTCCGCGCCAGAAACGCAGGCGCCCTCGAGGCGCGAGTCGAGGCGAGCATGCCCGGCGGTTACCTGTCGGTCTCCCAGTTCGCCCGCCGCTACGGCCAGCCGCCCGCCGCCATCACCTCCCTTCGTCGCTATCTGGCCAGGTTCGGCATCACAAGCTCGGCCCTCGCCGACGGCCTCGACGTCACCGCGACTGGTACGGCCGACGAGTTCAACGCGGCCCTGTCCGTTAAGCAGCGGTCGTACGTGGTACCCGCGATCCCCGCCCGTCACGGCCAGCCCGCCCGCCGCTCCTTCCGCATCCACGGCACGACCAGCGATCCGCTGCTACCGCGCGGCCTCGCCCGCACGGTCCTCGCCGTCCTCGGCCTGAGCAACTACCCGACGTCCGGCAGCCTCGCCATCCGGACGCCGGCCGTCGCCCACGGCGTCAGGAAGGCCAGCGTCCAGAACGGGAACCTCACTCCCGCCGACTTCGCCAAGCGCTACCACCTGAACGCACTCTACGCAGGGGGTGTGACAGGCAGCGGTCGCACGATCGGCATCGTCACCCTGGCCAGCCTGAACCCTTCCGACCCCGAGTATTTCTGGTCGAACGTCCTGCACCTGTCCACGAAGCCGGACCGCATCACGCTCGACAACGTCGACGGCGGCTCGGGACCGGTCAGCGACGCCGCCGGGTCAGGCGAGACTACGCTCGACGTCGAGCAGTCTGGTGCGCTCGCGCCGGGCGCCAGCATCGTTGTCTACCAGGCGCCCAACACCGATTACGGCTTCGTCGACGGCTTCTTCACCGCCGCCAGCCAGAACGTCGCCGACACGGTGTCAGCGAGCTGGGGCGAGTCGGAAACCGCGATCGAGGCGGCGGTCAAGTCGGGCACGGAGTCGCCCGCGTACGCGACCAGCTTCGACGAGGCGTTCCTTGAGCTCGCGGCACAGGGCCAGACGGCCTTCGTCTCGGCCGGTGACTTCGGTGCCTACACGGCGGCCGAAGACCTCGGCACGACGAACCTCTCGGCGGGCAACCCGGACAGCAGCCCTTGGGTCACTGCCGCGGGCGGCACCACGCTGCCAGGCACGATCCCGCTCTCGGCGACCGACTCCGTCACGATCAAGTCGGAGCGGACGTGGGGCTGGGACTGGCTGTGGCCGCACTACGCGGACTTCGGCGCCTCGTCAGAGGCGGCGTTCGCTTCGCAGAACCCGATCGGCAGCGGCGGCGGCTTCAGCGTGTACGAGCGGACGCCGCTATATCAGCTGCTCACTCCGCACGCGCTGAACTTCAGCGCGACGCAGTACCTCACGCCCGTCGACGACAAGCTGGTCAGCGGACTGACCCTGCCGACCGCGTGGACCTTGAACCCCGCGCCGACGGTCACTACCGGGCGGGGCTACGGCCGCGCCACGCCCGATCTCAGTACCGACGCCGACCCGTTCACCGGGTACTCCGAGTACTTCACGGGCTTCAGCGGTGCTCCACTCGAAGACGGCTGGGGCGGCACCAGCTTCGTGGCGCCTCAGCTCAACGGCGCCGCTGCCCTCATCGACTCCGCGCTCGGGCGAAGGACGGGGTTCTGGAACCCGGCCATGTACAGGTTCGCCGCCGGGAAAAACTCGCCCTTCACCCCGCTCGACCAGGCGAGCCGTAACAACGGCAACCTGTACTACACCGGCACGCCAGGCCACATCTACAACGCCGGCTCGGGGCTAGGCACCCCGAACCTCGCGAAGCTCGCGGCTGACCTCAGGAAATAGGCTCAAGGATCACGACCGGAATCTGACGAGCCGTCTTCTTCTCGTACTCGGCGAAACCCGGCGCGTTCTCTTTGTGCGCGGCCCAGATCCGCTCCCGCTCGTCACCGCCGGCGACGCGGGCAATGACTTCGCGGGTCTCTGTCCCGACCTCGATGCTCACCTTGGGGTTGACGAGCAGGTTGTAGTACCAGTCGGGGTTGCTCGGCGCGCCCGCCTTGGACGCGAAGATCGCGAACCCGTCGCCCTCAGGCCGGTACATGAGCGGGTTGACCCGCTCCGCTCCGGTCTTGGCGCCCTTGGTGTGCAGCAGCAGCAGCGGCGCGCCCTCAAATGGCCCGCCGACCTTGCCGCCGTTCGCACGGAACTCCTCGATGATCCCCGAGTTCCAGTCAGCCATGCTCGCTCCAGTTCCTCGTTTCGTTTAACACTCACCAACCTTACGGGCCGATGGGGGCGAGCAACGTGGGAGTCGCCACCTCGAACTAGTCGCGGCTGGGCGCACCTGCCGACCGGTTGATCGCGCGGCTTAACTGAACCGCTCAAAGCCGGGCCGATCGGCAGGCTCTGCGAATCAGCGAACGAACTGGTGCATATCGCGCCAGGCCACGATGGCGCCGTAGGCGAGTCCGGTGATGACCGCGGTCGCTGTGATGTAGACCGCGAACTTCAGGACCTCCCGCCAGAACGCCACGATCCAAATCGCGAATGCGAGGACGATGAGTGCCGCATTGTGAGCCACTTCCGCACCTCCTTTCACTGGCTCAGTTCAAGGCGGCTAGCGGAACCAGATCGTGCGATCTCCCGCGAATCCTTGTGCTCGCTGTCGACGCAGGTAACATGATCTGTATCGCTGGCCTTCCTTCTCCGGGTCGGTCTGGTGACTATGCACGGTCGATGCTGCGAACATCGGCCGTGCTGCTTTCTGCCGATGCTTAATCCCCAAACTGCCTCCCACTATGCTGTCAGTAGCAGTATGCGATGCTAGGTCGCGAAGTGCAAGATGTCATGATGCTAGGTAGCAGACTGACACCTGTTGACACGCTACCCGGATCTGATTACGATCAAGGCTTTCGCTTCTGCGGGCATGGCAGCGGGCTGTTATGGGCATGTCACCGGCCGATTACTGGATGGCTGCCAGCTATCTGGCAGACTGCAACCAACCGGTCCCTGGTGCGGCTGGGATCTAAGTGGTGAGAGGTGATTCGGGATGGCGGACGGTCCAAATCCGGTCGTCCAGCGCAGACGCCTGCGAGCAGAACTCCGCAGCGCGCGCCAGGCCGCGAAGCTCACTCAAGAGACCGTTGCCCAGGCGATGGACTGGTCGCCTTCGAAGATCATCCGAATCGAGGCCGGCTCCACCGGCATCTCCACCAACGACCTTAAGGCGCTGCTTCAGCTCTACAAGATCGATGACCCAATCCGCGCCGATGAACTCCTCTCGTTGGCTCGCGCGGCCAAGGAACGCTCATGGTGGAGCGACTACAAGGATGAGGTGTCTCCCCGGTTCTTTCAGTTCATTGAACATGAAGCGGCAGCCTCGGGCATGCAGAGCTTCCAGCCGCTCATGGTCCCTGGACTCTTTCAGACAAGGGAGTACGCGAAGACAGTTATCGCGCAATTCGCTCCCTCCGCATCGGACAAGCGCCTCGACACACTACTGAACATTCGAATAAGACGACAAGAAGTACTAAATAGAACAAATTCGCCCCTTATGCATTTTGTGCTTAACGAAGCCGCTATCCGAGCGGAAGTAGGCGGTAAGCAGATAATGCACCGCCAGTTGCTGCATCTGATCGACCTGGCCGATAGGCCGGACCTGACCTTGGAGATCATCCCTTTCACCGCTGGCCTTCACCCCGGTATGCAAGCACCGTTCATCATCCTTGAGCTGGCCGATGGAGCCGATGACGACGTGCTCTTCCTCGAGCAGCCGCGCGGTGACCTGATCTTCGCTGATGATCTTGACGAGACGTCTACTTACCGCGAGACGTTCGAACAGTTGCGAAAGCTATCCCTCGGACCTGAGCAGTCGGCGGCGTATCTGGCGACGATCGCAAGCGAGATGGCTTAGCCTGCCCTTCTATAATCCAGGTTGGTAAGCTTGCCTGCCCTTCGGTGCATGTTGGCGGTATCGCTCCGTTCGCTTAAACTTTCCCTTGCTAAATCTATTAAGGGCGGGCGCTGCGGTCAGCGCTCATGATGCCTGGGCAAGCTGCGGGGGCGCTGGCAACAGCGGCGACGGTCTCGATCCGATCGCGCAGACTTCATGCCCTCGACAGAGGAGGACGCGTGGCCGACCTGGAACCGACGGACGCCGTCTGGCTCAAGAGCAAGCAGTCCGCCGACGGTGCTTGCGTGGAAGTTGCTTTTGTCGGAGCCAGCGTGCTGGTGCGAGACTCGAAGGATCCGTCGGGTCCCAGGTTGTCGTTCACCGGCCCCGAATGGGCCGCTTTCCTGGCCGGGGCCCGTGACGGAACGTTCGATCCTCCCGACTGCCCGGCGTAGGCTCTCCCGGAGCAAGTCAGCCAGATAGCTGTCATCATTGACCCCATGTGTGACGATCATCAGGGTCCGTCCAGGCGGCAAGTGATGCACGCCACCGCGGCGATGGCAGCCGCCGGCGCCATCTTCAGAGATTTCGGCGCGCCCCAGGCCCGTGCCGTCGCCGATGACGGGACCTCCGCGTACTCGATGGCCATGCACATCCACTCCTCGTTCAGCGAGCAGAGCGGGTCCATGGACAGCCAGATGTTCCAGGCCGCGAAGAACGCGATCGACGTGCTGTGGTGGACCGACCACGATCACCGGATGGACGGCATCGACTATCGCAAGGTCGTGCACTTCACCAGCCTGACCAGCGAAGCTGGCGCGACCGGCCAGGGCAAGGCATGGACCTGGACCAAGGTCGAGAGCGGGCCGCTGGCGAGCTCCTCTACCGGCGGGATCGTCAGCTCCCCGTACTCTCCCAGCGACCCGGTCGCGGGCAGCAGTCTCCACTTGGCCGCCAAAAGCACGAGCACCGACACGGCGAAGTACGGCTACTACGCGAACTGCCAGCCAGCGAGCTGGAATTACCGCGACAACCTCACCGGGCAGTCGCTGACCATTGACGTGCTGCTCAAGAGCGGCTGGTCCAAGGGCTACCTGGAACTGCTGATCAACACCTCCTACCACGAGGCGAGCGGCGGCCGGGCAGCAGGCAACTACGTGCTCTCTTACCGGTTCGTGCCGCCCGATGTGAAGGCCAGCCGGGTCAAGAAGGGTCTCACCGGCGTGATCACGATCCCGGTCACCCCGGCGGGCGGCGGCAACCCCTGGGGCACGGTCACGGTGACCCCGGCTGACGACATCGCCTCTATCTGGCCCGACCTTGACCACAGGGACTTCGGCCTGTATGAGCTGACGCTGAACGCGGCCAGCTACGGCGACGCGGTCAGCGGGTACTTCGATTATCTCAGGTTCACGCGCAAGGTCAGCGGCGAGGCATTCCTCAAGCAGCAGATCTCAATGGAATCGGCGCTGGCGCCCAAGTACCCGTCGGTGACGCAGCGCCAGGGACTTGAAGTGTCCTGGCAGCTTCCGCACGTGAACTGGTTCGGCGGCGACGTCGTGATCCCCGACTACGGGAACACCACGTGGAATACCTGGTCGACCTACCTGCAGACGACCTGCATCCCGCAGATCCACGCGGCCGGCGGCCTGGTCAGTTACAACCACCCGTTCGGTTACGCGGACCCGGCCCAGCTACCGGTCGCACAGCAAAACGCGCTCCTCACCCAGGTCGCCAAGCTGCTGCTGCCCACGGCAGGCGCGCCGGCCGCGCTCGGTGCCGACCTGCTCGAGGTCGGCTATCACCTTCGGCAGGGCGTCAATCTGGCGCACCACGTCGCGCTCTGGGACGTCATGTCGCGCAACGCGGTATTCCTGACGGGGAACGGCGCCAGCGACGACCACTTCGGCCTGGACTGGGCAGGGATCGGCAACAACTGGTTCACGTCGGCGTGGGCCAAGAGCACCAGGGAGGCTGACCTGCTGGCGGCGATGGCGGCGGGCCGGATCTGGTGCGCGTCGCTTTCCAGGTACCGCGGCAGCATGGACCTGCTGGTCGACGGCACTGTCCCGATGGGCTCGGTCAGCGTCTCCAAGGTCGCCACCCGCAATCTGGCCGCGACCGCGACCAAGCTGCCGTCGGGCGGCTCGCTGCAAGTGCTGCAAGGGAAGGTCGACTACGCCGGCACTTCCGACCTCACGGCCAATACCAACGTCATCGCCTCCTACCCGGCAGCGAAGCTGGCATCAGGCTCGGTCAAGCTGTCGGTCAGCAACGCGACAAGCAGCTTCCTGCGAACGCAGGTGGTCAATTCCGACGGGAATGTCATCGCACTGTCCAATCCGGTCTGGCTGCTACGTTCCGCACCCCCTGGCGGTATACCGGCTACCCGGGCCACCTGACGGTTATCGCCCGATCCCCAGTTCGGCGAAGAACCTGTGGGTGTTCACCAACACGTAGTAATGAGGTATGACCAATAGCCGAAACATCGTCGTCGTAGCCCATCGCGGCCAGGTCGCGGGCTTTCCTGAAAATACGCTCGCCGCCTTCCGGCAATCGGTGGCGCTCGGGTTCTCCGCAATCGAGGTTGACCTCCGCACCACCCGCGACGGGCACATCGTGATCCTGCACGACGACACCGTCGACAAGACCACGGACGGCTCAGGCGCGGTCGGCAGCCTGACCCTGGCCGAGGTCAAGGCGCTCGACGCCGGGCGCGGCGAACGCATTCCGACCTATGAGGAAGTGCTCGCCGAACTTCGCGGCTCCGGAGTGAAACTCCTGCTCGACATTAAGACCGACGGCGGTCTCGACAACGAGCGGGTAGTCCGCCTGACCGAGCGATACGACGCGGCCGGCGACGTAATCGTCGGGCCGCGCACCATCGCTGACCTGCTCGACTTCCGGCACCTCAACTCGAACTTGCGCACGCTCGCGTTCGTCGGAGGTCCCGAGTTCGAGCCCGCGGACGTAAGCGCCATCGAGGAGTTCGCACGGGCCGGGGCCGACCTGATCAGGCTCTGGCCGCCCTGGATCTTCGCGCAGCCGTCCCTGATCGAGCACATGCGCGAACTCGGCAAGCCCGTCTGGACCACCGCCGACGTAGAGTACCGCGACATCGACCCTGATCACCCGGCCGAGCAACTCGCCGAACTGGTACGCCTCGGCGTCGAAGGCATCATCACCGACGTACCCGAGTTGCTCGCAAGCCTCCTGGCGACGCGCTAGGGCATGTACAGCGGTCCGCTCGGGTCTGGTTGCTGGGGTCAGCCCGGCGGACGTGGGAGACTGAAATATGTCCGGTGACCAGCAGAAGGCGGCTGACGTGCGGGCCTGGGCAAAGGCTGCTCAGGTCCTGGCCGAGCGCGATCAGGTGATCAGGCGCCTAGTCGCGGAAACCGGTCTGCCAGAGATCCACGTGTCGTCAGAGACCCCGTTCGAGGCACTGCTCAGAGCGGTCGTGTACCAGCAGCTCGCGGGCCGCGCGGCAGCTGCCATTCACGGGCGGCTGGTCAGCGCGCTGGACGGCAAGGTCACGCCCGCGCAGTTGCTGACGCTGACGCCAGAGGCGATGCGGGCCGCCGGGTTGTCAGCGCGGAAGGTCAGCTCGCTGCGTGACCTGGCGGCGAAGGTCGAGGACGGGATGGTGACGCTCGATCCGGTCGGGATCAGAGACGAAGCAGACGATTTGCTGATCGAAAGGCTGACGACCGTGCCAGGGATCGGTATCTGGACCGTGCAGATGTTCCTGATCTTCCAACTGCAGCGGCTGGACATCTGGCCGGTCGGCGACCTCGGTGTCCGTAAGGGTTACGGGCTCGGATGGGGCGTCCCGACCCCGACGCCGAAGCAACTTGACCCGCTCGGCGAGCCGTTCAGGCCATACCGCTCGGTGCTGACCTGGTACTGCTGGCGAGCCGCCGAGCGCTACGGCGGAGCGGCAGACAGCGCACTGACCCGCTAACCCAAACTAGCGGCCGGTTTCCGGCATATCACCCCATATTCCCTGGGGACCCGGCCTGCTTCGCCTTGACGGAGCAGCCGCCGAACAGCAACACAGAGCCAGCGATGCTGCTAGCGCCATCGGTGCCGACGACAACGAAGGCTCCTCGATGCTGCTCCAATAGCGTCAGGTAGCCAACGATGTTGTCCGCGCAGCTCAGCCCACAGCATCGGGGAGTCAACGATGCTGTGGTGCCGATTGGTTTGGGGCTTTTGTCGCAAACGTGGCGCGCGGGCGCGCGCCGACCGCGCGGGCGCGCGCCGACCGCGCGGAGCGCGCGCGGAGAGCGCGGAGGGCAAGCCCCTGCAGCGGGTAGCCTGCGCTCACACGAAACTCGCATGCGACTCGAATGCGGGGCGCAGGATGAGGTGATCGGATGAGGCCACAGGCGAGGAACAAAGTGGTGCGTGGTCCGATGGTTGAACATAGCG
>Ga0335074_10017496_pt1 | contig 10110 bp, 8 predicted proteins | sample Lox_Sample_23_FD_206715 | JGI IMG/M metagenome (GOLD analysis project Ga0335074, IMG submission 206715) | Soil microbial communities from Loxahatchee National Wildlife Refuge, Florida, United States - Lox_Sample_2.3 | ecosystem: Environmental > Terrestrial > Soil > Wetlands | place: USA: Florida...
GCTCAGGTCGCCAGCGGAAAGTTCACGGTGAAGAGCGCGACCAAGATCGTGGCGACCGTGCCGCCGGCCATTGCCGCCCGCTCGCCGGACTCGCCGAAGCCGCAGGATGGCGCCGGCCCGGCGACGGTCATCGTCAGCCTGACCGGCGGCGTATCCAGCGCACCGACTGCCGCGAGCCGGCTGCAGTATGTGGACGAATCGGGGAAGGGTTCAGTCCCGTCGGTGACAAGCGTCGGGCCGTCTGGCGGCCTGGAGACCAAGCCGGGACCGGTGACGATCTACGGTTCGGGCTTCACCGGAGCAACGAGAGTGACGTTCGGCGGAGTCGAGGCCACGTCGTTCAAGGTCAGCAGCCCGTTCGAGATCGTCGCGACACCGGCTGCCTACTCTACGGGGGTGACGTGCGCGACGACCATCAAGCACGAGAACCCGACAACCGACATCTGCCAGGTGCAGGTCCGGGTCAGCAACATGCGCGGCACCAGTACCACCGGGAAAATCCTGCCGCCTCTCGAGGGCGCCATGCCAGAGTTTGACAGCCCGCTGGGCTTCCCCATCACGCCCGCGAGCTGCCACTGCGAGCTGACCCCGGGGACCACTGAGTTCGACTACCTGCCAACGCCGGTCATCACTTCAGTCTCCACCGTGGCCTCCAACCCGGACTCCCTCGCGAGCGAGTTCGGCGGAACCGTGATCACGCTGAAAGGCCGCGGTTTTGACTATCTGGCTGTGGAGTGGGCTGACTTCGGACCGCCGGACCAGGAGACCTCACAGGACGACGCCGTCCTGTATGAGACCGGCACCGAGATCCAGATCGAGGAGCTAGGCACGGCGACACAGACCATCAACAGCGAGACGGGGCCGGTGTCGGTGCAGACGGAGGCCGCCCTGTCGAACAGCAAGACGGTCATCTACGCCGGCACGCCGAGGGTCACCGGGGTCGTCACGACCTCCGGCGGCAAAGACGGTGCAGCGGACACTGGCGGCACGCCGGTCACGATCACCGGCCAGGGGTTCAGCCAGGCGGTTCAGCCGATTTTGTTCTTCGACAACGTCACTGGGTTCTCGGTGGGCACGCAGTACCAGTACGCAGTCAGCAGCAACACCACGATCAGCACCGAGACCGTTCAGCAGAACCCGGCGCTGGTCGATGTCGAGGTCTGCTCCGTTACTAGCTGCTCGTTCAATCCGCCGGCCGACGAGTTCATCCTGTACCCGCCGGGCAATCCGCTGGTGACATCGGTGACACCGAAATCTGGCCCGGCCGCCGGCGGGACCAAGGTCACCATCACCGGCCAGAACCTCGGTTGCGTCACGGCCGTGTACTTTGGCACGGTCCTCGCGACCAAGTTCAGCACCAAAAAGGCGCTACTGGACTGCGGCTCCACCACCCAGGTGAAGGCCACGTCTCCGCCCGGCCAGGCTGGCACCAAGGTGAGCGTGATCGTCCACACCGTCGAGAGCGATCTCACCGGGGCCACGCCGGGCTCAAAGGCCACGTTCACCTACAAGTCGTAGCGCATCGGCAAGGCACGCGCGCGCGGGCGGGGGAGCAAGCCAGCTCCCCCGCCCGTTCAGCAACGCGAGCCGGAGCCCTCCGTTCCCGCATGCTGGCCTTGCTGCCGGAACGGGGTCGGCCTGCGCCAGTGCAGCCCGCCGGTCCGCGGTTTCAGGCGCTAGTCAGCCGCCCAGTATCCGGCGACGGCTCGGTCCACAGGCTCGTGACGTCGCACAGCGGGGTCTCGCACGGCGGCCCGTCAGCGACCCGGACCGACGGCAGGCCCGTCGCCGGCACGCTGACGGTCATCGCCGACCTGGTGCCGTGACCCTCGACGTGCACGCACGCGGCTGACAGCTCTGGCGGCCAGACCCGGCCGTTCTCGTCGGTCCGCGGCTCGCTGACGGCCGGGCGGTGGTCGCCAAGAACGGCCTCCAGCACGGCGACGGTGCGGCCAGCCTCGAGACCGCCGGCACCGGCCGGAGTGCCCAGTCTCTCCGCGATGAGCAGCCGGACGAACGCCGCCTTCGCCGATCCCGAGCGCAGCGGCGCGTTCTCCAGAACATGCACACCCGGCCCGAGTTGCTCAAGCTCCGGCTTGGTGCCCCCGGCGATACCGATGGAGAACAGCGCCTCGGTGTCACCCACCAGCATCCAGCACGGGTTGTAGCGAGCCGGGTCAATCCCCGGAACGACCGCGTCGACGGCCTCGGCCGCGCTGCGGTGCGCGGCGAACGCCAGCGGAAGCTCACCGCGCGAGCGCTTCGCCGGGTCGCGGCCGTACGCTGACGGCTGATTCGTCAGACCCGCGACAAGTCCATGCTCGTTGACCGCCAGCCAGGTGCCGCCCGCCAGCAGGTCCCGGCCGCCGAGGATCCGCGGCTCGCGCTCGCGCAGCACCGCTATCGGAACGGCCGGCCGGTCGAACCGCTCGTCCCTGTTGGCTGCCATGATCAGCGGCGCGTCGTCCGCCGCCTGGAACATCGCGATCAGCAAGCACACGCTCTGACGCTAGCGGACGGGCAGCGGGACCTCGCGCTCGCGCACCCAGATCATCAGCCGGCCGCTCTCCCCCGGTGCCTCGGGCCGGCGCTCCTCGATCCGGTCCAGCCGGTAGCCGAGCTTGCGGGCGATGGCCGCGCTCGGGCCGTTGGCAGCGTCGCAGTGGATCTCCACCCGGTCCACGCCGTCCAGCATCAGCGCAACCGAGGTCAGGGCTGCGCTCGCGGATGTGCCGTAGCCATGGCCGGCCTGGCCTTCGGCGATCCAGTACCCCATCTCGATGCTGCGGTCGGTGGTCCGCCGGTGCAGCGCCACTTCCCCGACGAGAGTGCCCTGATCGGCGGTCAGCACCGAGTAGGTATAGCCGAGACCCGATTCCCAGCTCTGATCAGCCTCCGCGACCCGGGCGAGCTGATTGCCCCGGTCGGCGGCAGCCGGCGTGGCCCACGGCATCCACGGTCGCAGGTACTCCAGGCTCGCGCCGACGGCTGCGGCGATCGCGCCGGCGTCGCTGGCCCGGACGCGCCGCACGATGACCGGACCGGCGTCGAGCCGCTCGGGCGGCGCATCCGGCTCCAGGTCCTCGATGTCTCTGGGCACCGCTCCATGGTAGGGATCACCGCGGACAAGCGGGCATAGGCCGGCGGCACGGGCGCGCGAGGATGGTCACATGACGGATCCCGAGTTCCGGCAGGACCTGTATCGCGGCACAGCCGCAAGCTACGACCGCTACCGCCTGCCGTACCCGCAGGCGCTCGTCGACGACCTCGCTCGGCGGGCAGGCGCTGACGGCAGCGGCAGGCTTCTCGATCTGGCCTGTGGCACCGGCCAGGTCAGCTTCGCGCTGCGCACCCGCTTCGCCGAGATCTGGGCGGTCGACCAGGAGCCCGGCATGACGGCCCTGGCCCGGCGGAAGTCCGAGGCGCTCGGCGACGCTGCCCGCTTCCGCTTCCGGACCTGCACCGCCGAGGCGCTGGACGCCCCCGCGGCGCACTTCGACCTGGTGACGATGGGCAATGCGTTCCACCGGGTGCAGCGGGACGTGGTGGCGGCGAGAATCCTGCGCTGGCTCCGGCCCGGCGGCTTCCTCGCGCTGCTGTGGGGTGGCGGGCCGAACCGCGGAAGCGCACCGTGGCAGCACACGCTGCGCGAGGTGCTGGCGGACTGGCAGCGCCGGACGGACGAGGATGACCGTATCCCGGCTGGCTACGAGGCCGCCCAGCGGGAGCGCCCGGACCAGCTCGTACTTCAGGAGGCCGGATTCGAGCCAGCCGAGCGGCATGAGTTCGGCTTCAGCCACGAGTGGACGGTGGACGAACTGGCCGGGCACGCGTTCTCGACCGCGGTGCTGTCCGAGGCGGCGCTCGGCAATCTGGCGCCCGACTTTGCCGCCGACCTCCGGAGCAAGCTACTCGCGGTCGAGCCGTCCGGACGATTCCGCCAGGTCAGCACGTTCGCCTGCGAGCTGGCCCGCGGCCCAGGAGCCTCGGCTCGATGATCAGTGGTGGTGGTGTGATCGGTGGTGCCGGGCGCTGCCGCGCCGGCGGCGGGACGACGCCGCTGCCGGCGCCTGCCGGTGTCCGGCCGTGACGGACAGGTACCGCGCCGTCGCCAGCTCCAGGGTGAGAGCCTGCACTGGCACCCGGTAGACAATCGTCCGGCCAGCCAGATTGATCCCGCGAACCCGGATCACTGGCGGCTTCCCCTGCCGCCGGCCGTGCCCGCCTCTTTCGTTGGTGCCGCCCAGCACGGAAAAGCCGCCAAGCTCCACCTCCACGGTGTCGGGCACGTAGATGTTGACCACTCCCAGCACCGAGAACACCCTGATGCTCAGCTCGCCGCCGTCGATCTGCGCCTCTCGCAGGTCGAGATGGTCACCGCCCATGATGGCGACCGCGCTCAATCGGCCGGCCGCGCGGAACGACCCGCGCCGGCTGGTGCCGCCCATAATGGCGACTGTCCTGCGAACCGGCCGGCGAGTCTCAGCTGACGTCCCGGCCCCGGAGCCCGTCGGCGGCGTGTCGTCCGGCAGGTCCTTCGTGAGAGCGGTGAGCTCGCCGCGGGTCCTGACGGTGAGCGCCTTGTCGCAACGCTCCTCAAGCTCGTCCAGGCTCAGGCGGCCAACCGCAGCCTGATCGCCGAGGACCTTCAGGGTCGCGTCGCGCTCGGCGTCGGAGACCAGCATGCTGTCCTCTTGCGCGCCCACCAAGGCCTCCCGCAGGGCTCGCGGCCCGAAACGCCGCGTAGCGCTACGATACGGCAGCAATGCCGCGACCTGAAGGGCTGCCGCGACCTGACAGGACTGCTAGGCGTCACGCCGGGTGAGCGCGACAGAGCCGGCCAGCAGCCCGGCGGCGGCCCAGCCCGCCAGGACGCCGAGCCCAGCCCACGGGCTGATCGGCGCGGCGGCCAGCCCCGTGGTGTCCTGGATCGCCAGCCCGGCCGTCATCGGCGCGAACTGCTCGAGATGACGGTGCCATGACGGCGAGCCCACCACCGCCGCGATGATCGGCACGACATACAGCAGCCCGAGCACACTGCCGATGGCGGCAGCCGGTTCCCGCACCGCGGTAGCGATGCCAAGGCTCAGCAGACCGACCAGAGCCAGGTAGAGCACAGTGCCCGCCACCGCGCGCAGCATCGGCCCGTCGGTCAGTGACAGCGAGGCGTAGCCAGCAGCGGCGGTGAAGCCATGGCCGGGCAGGATCAGCCAGCCGGCCAGCCAGGATGCCAGCACGGCGGCGGCACCGGCGAGCAGGACTACCGCGCTGACGTTGGCCGCCTTCGCGGCCAGCATCGCGCCGCGGCGCGGCACCGCGGCGAGCGTGGTGCGGATCATGCCGGTGCCGTATTCGTCGCTGATCGCCACCACCGCGAGGATCGCGACGACGGCCTGGCCAAGGTAGGTCCCGGTCAGGCTGACCCGGGCGGGATCGAGCCCGCAGCCGCTCGCCGGGCACTTCGCGGCGGCGTCCGCCAGCGCGCCCGCCACGGCGGTCAGCCCGACGATGCCGACCAGCAGCCATGCGGTGGAGGGCACGGTACGCAGCTTCGTCCACTCGGCATGCAGGACTCCCGCACCGACGCGTGCTGGGCCGATGTGTGCTGGGCCGATGTGTGCTGGGCCGATGTGTGCTGGGCCGATGTGTGCTGGGCCGATGTGTGCTGGGCTCAGGCGTGCCGAGTTCCCTGGTCCGGACCTCATGCGTCTCGCCGCCGGACCAGGACAACCGCGAGGACCAGCGCGGCAGCGGCATATCCGCACAGCACTGCGAATCCGGCCCACGGGGCGAGCGGGAAGTAGCCGTTCGCCGCCGTGTAGCTGGCCGCGACCTGCGGATACTGCGGGATAGTTTGCTGCACAGCGAACGCGGCCGCTGGGGTGACCCGCAACAGCCAGTCAGCCGCGCTAGCCGGGAGCAGCGCTAGCTGACCGGCGAAGAAGTAGGGCAGCACCATCGTCATCACGATCGCGGTGATAGCGGCAGCGCCAAGCCGCAGGACCGCTCCCAGCGCGACCCCGAGCACCGCCGTGACCGCGAGCAGGGCGGCGGTTCCCGCCACTAGCCGCACCTGCGTGAGCAGGCCGATAGGCAGGATGAAGTTGCCATTTGATCGCAGCAGAGCCTCGCCTGCCGGGATGGCCGTGGCCGCGCCTGCCAGCCCCGCGACGAACGTCACCGTGCCGATCACGAGGGCCTTAGCGGCCAGCACGGCGCCCCGCCGCGGGGCGGCCGAGAAGGTGACACGAAGAAGGTTCCGGCGATATTCGGCGGTCATGAACATGACCGCGACGATGATCACTGCGATGAGGCCGCCGAAAGTGCCTTCCAGCGTCTGCTCGGCAGGCGTCCCGCCAGCGGCGCCGGGCGACGCGGGCACATCCGGCGCGATATCGCCGGTCCCGGTGACGCTGACCGCGCCGCCGGCCTGGCGGAAACCCTCCCCCGTCGTCAGTCCGCCCACCGCGGTGCCGGACCACCTGCCGGCGGCCCCCGTGCTGGTAGCTACCGTGCTGGTAGCTACTGTGCCGATAGCCACTGGGCCGGCCAGCGGACCGCTGCGCAGGCTCACGTCCGTGAAGCGCGCCGTTGCCAGGGCCATCCCGGCGCCGGCACTCGACCCGGCGATGGACTGCGAGCCGACCTGCACCGAGCCCGGCGGGGACGTGGCGAACATGCCTGCCTGCACGGTCCGCGGCAGCCCGGCCAGGACCGCCGTCCCGATCTTCGTCCACTGCGTGCCGTTCGCCGACTCGTAGCCGGTGATCGCGTCCCCAGCGCGGGTGAGGCGCAGCCAGTGCGGAACGACACGGGCGCCTGCGGCCACGTTCCCGTCAATATCGGCGGTGAAGTCGTACTGCATCCGGACGCCGTGGCCGCCGGTGAGCATGACCGCTGCGTAGGCAGAGCCTGGCCGCGTGCTCGCCTTGATGATGAGCCCGCCCTTGGCCCACGGCTGCAGGCCGACCCCGTCCTGGCCGGCCGGGCTGGTGAGCGCGGTCAGCCGGGCGGTGATGCTGCCGTCGGCGGTCATCGGCTGATGCACGAAGTAGAAGCTGTCGGTCACTGCCTCACCGCCGGGCCCGATCGGAGCGGTGCAGCCGACGCCCGCGATCACCTTGCCGCCTGGCACGACCGTGCCGCCGCAACTGCTGTGGTTCAGCAGGGCGATCCCGGCGGTGACGAGCGCCGCCAGGACCATGCCGACGACCCAGCCGCGGACCGTGCGGAACTTTGTCCACTCCGCGTGCAGGATCGGCCAGAAGGCAGTACGCATGACAGGAGCGCGCATGACAGAGGTGCGCACGGGACCTATGCTCATCGGGCCACCTCCGTGGTCATGTCAGCGGCTCGGAACTCGACCTCGCCAGCCGTCAGCTCGAGGTAGGCCTCCGCCAGGCTCGCTCGGTGCGCCGACACCTCGGAGAACGGCAGCCCGGCCGCGCTCAGCACGGCTACGACTTGCTCCGCTGGCAGCCCCGTCGTGGTCAGCTCGCCGGGGCCGGTCGCGGCGACAGTTCCGGCGCGCGGCCGGAGCGCGGCGATCGCGGCGACCGGGTCGGAGATGCGGACCCGGACGCGGTCGCCGGAGAAGGCCGCGATCAGGTCGGCCACGCTGGTGTCCGCCACGACCCGGCCGCGGCCGACGATGACCAGGTGATCGGCAGTGTCCTCAAGTTCGCTCATGAGGTGGCTCGAGACCAGCACCGCGCGGCCGCCCGCAGCCAGCGACCGGAGGAACCCGCGCATCCAGACGATGCCCGCCGGGTCCAGCCCGTTGAACGGCTCGTCCAGCATCAGTGCGGGCGGATCCCCGAGCAGTGCCGCGGCGATGCCCAGGCGCTGCCGCATGCCGAGCGAGTAGCCACCCGTCTTCCGCCTGGCGGCCTGCGCCAGGCCGACGGCACCGATAACCTCATCCACCCGGCTCGCGGGCAGGCACTGCGAGTGCGCCAGCCACAGCAGGTGGTTGCGGGCCGTCCGGCCGGGCTGCAGCGCGGACGCGTCCAGCAGTGACCCGAGCGTGCTCAGCGGCCGCTGGATGCTCCGGTACGGCCGACCGCCGACTAGCGCGATGCCAGCGTCGGCGGCGTCCAGCCCGAGGATCACGCGCATCGTGGTGGACTTCCCTGCGCCGTTCGGGCCGATGAACCCGGTCACCTGGCCCGGCCGGACGGCGAACGACATGCCGTCCAGCGCCAGGGTCGGCCCGAACCGCTTGCACAGGCCGTTAACCTCGATCGTCGCGTCGCCCACGGGCCCCGCCTCTCGCCGTTGCTTTTTCGTCTCGGCCACGGTTCTACGGGACGGCCGGTCTCAGCACGGTGCCAGCGGCTGAGACCTTCCTGAGACCTGCGGCCTGCCATCCTGGGCCCATGAGAGTGCTGGTCGTCGAGGACTTCGAGCCGATGGCCCGGGCGATCGGAACCGGGCTGCGGCGCGAGGGCATGGCTGTCGACGTCGTCGGCGACGGTGCCGATGCGCTCGAGCACCTGGCCGTCACTCAGTACGACGTGGTGGTACTGGACCGGGACCTGCCAGGGGTGCACGGCGACGAGATCTGCCGGCGGCTGGCCGCCCGGCAGACACCAAGCCGAATCCTGATGCTGACCGCGGCGAGCAGCCTGACCGCCCGGGTTGAGGGCCTTGACCTCGGCGCCGACGACTATCTGGCTAAGCCGTTCGACTTCCCGGAGCTCACCGCCCGGATCCGCGCGCTCGGCCGGCGCGCGGCCACGCCCCTTCCGCCGCTGCTGAGCTACGCAGACATCCGGCTCGCACCCGCCAGCCGGGTGGCCTCCCGGGCGGGACAGCTTCTGGACCTGAGCGCCAAGGAGTTCGCCGTGCTCGAATACCTGCTCACGGCGGCCGGCCGGGTTGTCTCGGCCGAGGAACTGCTGGAGCGGGTCTGGGACGAAGCGGCCGATCCGTTCACCACCGCGGTCAAGCAGACGATGTACCGGCTGCGAGCCAAACTCGGCGAGCCGCCCGTGATCCACACCGTTCGCGAGGGCGGCTACCGGATGGGAGACTCCTGATGACGCGTACTGCCATGCTGCGGCCAGTGCGCTCGCTGCGCCTGCGGCTCGCGCTGCTCTACTCGGCGCTGTTCTGCGTCTCGGCCGTCGCGCTCGGCGCGGTGGCGGAGATCTTCAAGCCGAACTTCCTGGTCCGCACCGCCAGCCAGGCGGCTCCGGGCCAGCGCGGTGCGCCCGCCCCGGCACCCTCCGCGAGCCCGTCGTTCCTCTCCTCCGTTCTGGAGCACGCGAACCACAATCGCGCGGGCGTCGCGATGGTGGTGCTGATGATCGCTCTCGCTCTCGGCGGGGGCTGGTTGCTCGCCGGGCGCATGCTGCGGCCGCTGCGCGTCATCACCTCCTCGGCCCGCGCGATCTCGGCCAGCAGCCTGGACCAGCGCCTGGCTCTGGACGGCCCGACGGACGAGTTCACCGAGCTGGGGAGCACCCTCAACGACCTCTTCGGACGGCTGGAGGCATCGTTCGAGGCGCAGCGGCGCTTCGTCGCGAACGCGTCGCACGAGCTGCGGACTCCGCTGGCGGCCGGGCGCACGGTCCTGCAGGTCGCCCTCACCGATCCCGCTGCGGATCCGCGGGCCCTGCGCTCCGCTTGCGAGGAAGCACTCGAGCTTGGCGACCAGCAGGAGCGCCTCATCGACGCGCTGCTCACGCTCGCCACAAGCGAGCGCGGCATCGAGGAGTGGCAGCCGTTCGACCTGGCCGAGATCGCCTCGAAGGTGATCCTGGACCGTCGCGACCAGGCCGGCAGCCTGGGCATCAGGGTCAGCACCGCACTGACCACAGCCCCGGCGAGCGGCGATCCTCGGCTCGCGGAGAGCCTCGTCGCCAACCTGGTGGACAACGCCCTGCGGCACAACCTCCCCGGCGGGGACGTGGACATCGCGACCGCGATTACCGACGGGCGTGCCGTGCTGTCGGTCGGCAACACCGGCCGCCGCATCCCGCCTGGCGACGTGGAACGTCTCTTCCAGCCGTTCCAGCGCCTCGGCAGCGACCGGGTCCAGCCGGCCGCAGCTACCCGTACGGGGCACGGCCTGGGCCTCGCCATCGTCCGGGCCATCGCGGGTGC
>Ga0335074_10017497_pt1 | contig 10109 bp, 12 predicted proteins | sample Lox_Sample_23_FD_206715 | JGI IMG/M metagenome (GOLD analysis project Ga0335074, IMG submission 206715) | Soil microbial communities from Loxahatchee National Wildlife Refuge, Florida, United States - Lox_Sample_2.3 | ecosystem: Environmental > Terrestrial > Soil > Wetlands | place: USA...
CCGCGCGCAGAAATTACCGCGCGGAAATTACGTCGGCAGTTACATGGGCAGTTACATGGGCAGGAAAGATCGGCCGCCGCGACGGCTCTCGGCGACGATCCAATCGAGGATAGCGATGTCGGCATCGTCGAATCCCGGCGGCAGGTGCCGAATCTCCACACGCGGCAGCGCAACCACGATTTGCGAGCGCGCGACCACGGCGGCGAGCGCTTCAACATTCGGAAAATTCGTGCCGCTGGTCATTTTCGTCGCCTCCGCACCCTTCGGCGGCAACTTGTGTGCTGCCGCCCTGGCCTTTAGACGCTTTGTCGCGCGAACCTGACGCCAAGTTCGAGAATTCCTACTCGCAAATGACCGGGCAAAGGCGCCAGTGCGGCAAACTCGCGGCGAGCGACCAAGTTCCCACTCAAGGTTCGGTGATCGTTTCGCCGCGGCAGAAAATTCTTCCGCAGCACAAAAGTCGCTTGGTGGTTTTTTCCAAGATTTTCCTCTCGCGCGAGTGAATAGTTCTTGGCTGCGAGACAAGTTTTCGCAAGAGCAGGGCTAGTATCGACGGGTTTGCGCCCGTACATAAGCTGCGAAATACATTTCGTGAGACGCATCAACACAAGCGACGGAGGTTTCCATGGCGCTGCAAATCGGCGATACCGCCCCGGATTTCGAGGCCGAGACAACCGAGGGCAAGATCCGCTTTCATGATTGGATCGGCAACAATTGGGTCGTGCTGTTTTCGCATCCGAAGGATTTTACCCCGGTCTGCACCACTGAACTCGGCACCATGGCGCGGTTGAAGCCGGAATTCGACAAGCGCGGCGTCAAAATCATTGGGCTGTCGGTCGACCCGGTCGACAATCACAAGAAATGGTCCGCGGACATCAGGGATGTGGTCGGCTTTGCCCCCAACTATCCGATGATCGGCGACACCGACCTGAAAATTTCCAAGCTCTATGGCATGTTGCCGGCAAGCACGACCGGCGGCGCGGAAGGCCGCACGCCTGCCGACAATCAGACGGTACGGAACGTCTTCGTTATCGGACCCGACAAGAAGATCAAACTCATCCTCGTTTATCCGATGACCACCGGGCGCAATTTCGACGAGGTCTTGCGTGTCGTCGATTCGCTGCAATTGACCGCCAAGCACCGCGTCGCGACACCGGCGAACTGGAAGCAAGGCGAGGACGTGATCCTCACCGGCTCAGTCAGCGACGAAGAAGCGAAGAAGCTTTATCCTCAGGGCTGGAAAACGCCGAAGCCCTATATGCGCGTCGTGCCGCAACCGCGGCAGTGACTTTCCCGCCGGAGTGATTTTAACTGCAAGAGCGCGGCTTCGGCCGCGCTCTTGGTTTTCCGCCGGGGTTAGACATGAGCATGGACCTGGACGCCGACATACAGCCGCCGTTCGCGGAATTGATGGGCATGAAAATAACGCTAGTCTCGCGCGACAAGGTGGTCGCCGAGCTGTTCGTTCGCGGCGAACTGGAAAACAGGATGGGTGTACTCCACGGCGGAGCCGTCATGGCGTTCGCCGACAACCTCGGCGGCACGGCGACGATGGCCAATCTGCCGCAAGGGGCGCGCACGGCGACCATTGAGAGCAAGACCAATTTCTTCGCGCCCATTCCCATCGGCGATACGGCGCATGTGGAATGCACGCCGCTCCACCGCGGCCGCAGCACCATGGTGTGGCAGACGCGCATCACCCGCAGCGACGGCAGGCTCTGCGCCATCGTCACTCAGACGCAGATCGTCATTCCGCCGGAAAAGAGTTAGCCGGACAGGACTACGCTCGCGCGCGCCGCAGACCCGCTGGAAAAGAGGTTTGCCATCGCCGGATTCCAATGCCATCGTCGCCGCGATAATCCAACGTGCCTCACGAGCAATAGCCATGGAAGTTCGCGCCGCGCTGGCTTACGAGCCCGGCAAGCCGCTCGATGTCACTCATGTTCAGCTCGACGGACCGCGCGCCGGCGAGGTCATGATCGAAGTAAAGGCGACCGGCATCTGCCACACCGATGAGTTCACGCTGTCGGGCGCCGATCCGGAGGGCTTGTTTCCCGCCATTCTCGGCCATGAAGGCGCCGGCATCGTGGTCGAGGTCGGCGCCGGCGTCAGCTCGGTCAAAAAAGGCGATCACGTCATTCCGCTGTACACGCCGGAGTGCCGGCAGTGTCCTTCCTGCCTTTCGCGCAAAACCAATCTGTGCACGGCCATTCGTACGACGCAGGGCCAAGGCGTGATGCCCGACGGCACGTCGCGCTTTTCCGCCGCCGGCGCAAAAATCCACCACTACATGGGCTGTTCGACGTTTGCCAATTTCACCGTGCTGCCCGACATCGCGGTGGCGAAAATTCGCGAGGACGCCCCGTTCGACAAGGTCTGCTACATCGGCTGCGGCGTCACCACCGGGATCGGCGCGGTGATCAACACCGCCAAGGTGGAGCCCGGCGCCAAGGCCATCGTATTCGGCCTCGGCGGTATCGGGCTCAACGTCGTCCAAGGCCTTCGCCTCGTCGGCGCCGATACGATCATCGGCGTCGACGTCAACCCGGAAAAGAAGGCGTGGGGCGAACGCTTCGGCATGACCCACTTCGTCAATCCGAAGGACATCGGCGGCGGCATGTCCGAGCTTGTCGCCCATCTCGTCAACATGACCAAGAGCGGCGCCGATCCGATCGGCGGCGCCGACTACACGTTCGAGTGCGTCGGCAACGTCCACCTGATGCGCGCGGCACTGGAAAGTTGCCATCGCGGCTGGGGCCAGAGCATCATCATTGGCGTCGCCGGCTCGGGTCAGGAGATCGCGACGCGGCCGTTTCAGCTCGTCACCGGCCGGGTCTGGCGCGGCACTGCCTTCGGCGGCGCCCGCGGCCGCACCGATGTGCCGAAGATCGTCGATTGGTACATGGAGAAGAAAATCGAGATCGATCCGATGATCACCCACACCATGCCGCTTTCCGACATCAACAAGGCCTTTGATCTGATGCGTGCGGGCAAAAGCATCCGCAGCGTCGTTGTCTATTAGCTGTCGATCGGCGTTCGAACACAGCGGCACACATAACTTCATAAGGGAGAGAAAAATGCCTCGTATCAAAATCATCGACCGCGCCGATATGAATGCCGAACAAGCGCGCGTCTACGACGCGGCGAAGCAGGGAAGCGGCATCGTCGGCGGGCCCTATTACGCCTATATCCGGCTGCCGAAATTGTTCGAGGCCGCACAGAACCTGCGCGAGTCCCTGTCAGGCGGACCGCTGTCAGCCCGCGAGCAGCAGATCGTCAATATGACCGTCGCCCGGCACTGGGGCGCGCGCTATCCGTGGTTCGCGCAGGCCCGCCGTTCGCGCGCCGTCGGCATCGATCAATCGGTGATCGACGCCATCAACGCGCGGCAGACGCCGGACCTGACGGATGCGCGCGAGCGCGCCTGTTTCGCCGTGGCGCGCGACCTGCTTGCCAACAAGGGACTGAGCGACGCCGCTTACGCGGCGGCGGAAAAGACCATGGGGCTTGAAAGCCTGGTGGCGTTGGTCGCCACGACCGGCAGCTTTTCCATGACCTGCATGACCGCCAACAGCTTCGGCATCGAGCCCCCCGCCGACAATCCGACACCGCTCGCTGCATAGCGCGCCGTTCTGCTCAGCGCTTTGAGAGCAGCGATCGCGCTCATCGCGGCGACAGTTTGCGTCCGGCCGGCCATGGGCGGCAGGAACCGCCGTGCAAAGCGGCCGTTGCCATTGCAGCAAAAATCGGTTGGCGGCTCGCCGGCCGCAATTGGTCGCGATGGCCGCAAAATCCCGAGGAACGACGCTATCCAGGCTGCGCAATACCGCCGCGCGGTACCGTGACGTCAGGCAGTCGCTGCGCACACCGGCGTCCTGGCGGAGCCGTTATGGGCTCGACTGGATGAATTTCTTCCTCGCCGACATCCAGACCGGCTTCGGCACATTCGTGGCCTTTTATCTGGCGCAACTGGGCTGGTCGAAGAGCGACGTCGGTTTGGCGCTGACGGCGGGAACGCTGGCGGCTGTAGTCAGTCAAATTCCCGGCGGCGCACTTGCCGATGCTGTGACTTGGAAGCGTGGCTTGGTCGCGCTCGGCATCCTGATGATCACCGCGGCCGCCCTCATATTCGCCTTCAAGCCGGCATACTTCGCGGTTTTTCTAGCCGAGGTTCTGCACGGAACGACGGGTGGCATTGTCACGCCGGCGATCGGTGCGATCAGTCTCGGCTTGGTCGGCCGCCGGGCCATGTCGGCGCGCACCGGGCGGAATTTCCGCTACGCCGCCGCCGGACACGCGCTGACTGCGGCGCTGATGGGGCTCGCCGGAGCGTACCTTTCCGATCCCGCCATCTTCGTGGCCGCGGCGCTTTTGGGCGTACCGGCCTTGATCGCGCTGGCGTTCATCCGCCCCGGCGAGATCGACTACGCGCGGGCGCGCAACGCGCGGAAAAGCGAACGCGGGCACGAAGTCGAGCGGGTTCTCGATTTCGCCAAGAACCACAGGCTCATCGCGTTTACCGCCGCGCTGATGCTGTTTCAGCTCGCAGACGCTTCGATGTTGCCGCTGGTCGGCGAAAACCTGGCGCTGGCCAAATTCGTGGACGCGCCGCTGTGGATGTCCGGTCTGATCGTGGTGCCGCAGATCGTCGTGGCGGTCCTTGCGCCCTGGATCGGTTATCATTCCGAACAAAGAGGCCGCAAACCGCTGTTACTGGTCGGATTCGCCATCGAACCGCTGCGCGCCGGCCTGCTCGCCCTTACTTCGGCTTATCCTTTTCTGATCGCCGTCCAAATCCTCGACGGCATCAACGGTGCAATCATCAGCGTCTTGACCGTGCTGGTCATAACCGACGTTACGGCGGGGACCGGCCGTTTCAATCTCGCTCAAGGCGTGGTCGGCGCGATGATCGGCATCGCCGCCTCGGCGAGCACGCTGGCCACGGGATTTCTGTTTCAGGGCTTCGGACCATTTGGTGGATTCCTTGCCATTTCTGGCGTGTCCGTGGCGGCGACAGCGGTGCTCTGGATCTTTGTTCCGGAGACCAAACCCGCGGATTACGGAGAATGAACGCCTGCCACGGGTCGGATCCAAAAGCGCGCAATCAATCGACTTTGATGTTGGCGAACTTCACCACCTTGACCCACTTCGCGGTGTCGGCGGCGATGAATTTGGCCACGTCGGCGGGTGCGTTCGGCGGCATGACCTGGGCGCCGAGATCCTTCAGCCGGGCCCGAATTTGCGGGTCGGCGACCGCCGCGATTACCTGCTTGTTGAGCGTGTCGATAATGGCGGGGGAGGTGCCCGTAGGTGCGCCGAACCCGATCCAGCCGAACGCCTCATAGCCGGGGAGAAACTCGCTCATCGCCGGCACGTCGGGCAGCAGGTCCATGCGCTCCGGCGTGGTCACCGCGAGCGGGCGCAGTTTCCCCGCGCGGATGTGCGGCAGCGACGATGGCGTGACATCGAACATCACCTGGACCTGGCCGGCCATGAGATCAACCAAAGCCGGCGTCGAGCCGCGGTAAGGCACGTGGACGAGGTCGACGCCGGCCATGTACTTGAACAGCTCGCCGGCGACATGCTGCGGCCCGCCTATACCGGCTGAGGCCATGTTGATCTTCCCCGGATTAGCTTTGGCGTAAGCGATGAATTCCGGCACGGTTTTGGCGGGAAACGACGGATTGACTTCCATGACCAGCGGCACGCGGTCGACCAGGGCGATCGGCGCAATATCGCGCAGGAAATCGAAGGTAAGCTTCGTGTAGAGCGCGGCGTTGATCGTGTTCTGCGAATTCATGACGAGCAATGTGTAGCCGTCGGGCGCTGCACGCACGACTGCTTCGGTCGCGATGTTGCCGGTGGCGCCGGGCCGTATATCGATGACGAATTGCTGGCCGAGACGTTGCGATATCGGCTGCGTCACCAGCCGCGCGGTGATGTCGGTCGAGCTGCCGGCCGCCTGGCCCACCAGCACATGCACGGGGCGCGACGGGTAGACTTCGGCACGCGCAAGCCGCACGCCAATCGGCAGCGCCGCCGCACCCGCTGCGGCCCGCAGAACGTGGCGCCGGGAATATTTCATGAGCTTTCCCCTGCAGCCGGCCCGCGAAATTACCGGCTGCCCTTGCTTGATCTCTGTCGCCGGTTCGTTTGCCGGCATCGCGCCGGAGCAGGTCGCATGCCGGTCTATTGCTGGCGGGCGCCGACGGAGAGATACCCGCGGACTGTGCCGTATCCAGTCTGCGCACGCATATCGGTGGTGATGTACCCGCGTGCCGCCGCAGCAGCACTGTTCGTCGCCCGATCGTCGGGATTATTCTTGAGCGCGCCCCAATTGATGCCGCCGCCTGCACGGCCCTCGGTATCAACCCATCCGCCGATTTTGATGCAGACATGCGTGCCCGCTACGTAGCGAAATCCGGCGCCGTAGATGCTGCAGTTCCCCTCTGGGCCGGCCGGGCGGCCTTTGCCGTGGCCTTCGCCCGCCGCTGCCGCGCTGCACGCAAGCAGAGCGGCGGCGCAACCGATCAGTAGAGTTCGCAGCGCTTTCATTGCAGCCTATGGCCGGCGGACCGCAGCACGCGGCCTTTATTTGCCACTTTCCCCAAACACGCGGCTGGCGATGCTAACCGATCGCCGAAACGTTGCAAAGAGCGGATAACGCCGCTGGCGACGGCCCACGCTTCAGGAGCGTCTAGCCTTTGCGACCGCCCGCGGCATCCGCGCGATGCTGCGTTGCAGCCGCGCTTCGCGCCAGAACAGGAAAAAACCGGAAGCGACGACGATAGCCGATCCGACCAACAGGCCGGTCGACGGCACGTCGCCCCAGATGAAGAAACCGAAGCCCAGCGCCCATACCAGCATCAGGTAATAGAACGGAGCCACCGCCGTCGCGGGTGCGAGCTGCAGTGACTGAGTCCAAAAATACTGGCCGATGGCGTTGGCAAAACCGCTGCCGAACAGCATGGCGGCGTCGATCGGAGCCGGCCAGCGCCAACCAAACAACAAGAGAAACGAATGAAAGAACGCGATCGTCGTGAGCTGCCACATGATCAGGGTATTGGCCGATTCGGTCTTGGTCATGCCGCGAACCGCGACGGTGACGCTGCCGTACATCACCGCATTGCCGAGCGCGAACAAAGCGCCGAGCGTGAACGAGTTTCTGCCCGGATTGGTGACGATGAGCACCCCGGCAAAGCCGATTAGGAGCGCTGCCCAGCGGGAGAAACTCGCCCGCTCCTTGAGCCAGAGGATCGACACCAGGGCGGCAAACAGCGGCGCCGAGAAATTGATCGAAACGGCCCCGGCGAGCGGCATCAGCGTGAAGGCGAGCGCGAAAAGCGTCTGCGAGGTCGCCTGCGAAAGGCCGCGGGCGACGTGGTCGCGCGGGCGCTTCGTTGCAAATACCGATAATCCAGTCATCGGCAGCATGACCGCGCCACAAACCAGAAGCGAAGAAATCGAGCGGGAGAACACCACTTCGCCGACGGGATAAATGCCGACCTGCCATTTGGTCAGCGCCGAGGCAGTGGAAAACATGAGGGTCGCCAGCACCATGCAGCCTATGCCGCGCGGGACATGATCGTCGTGCGAGTCTAATGCCTCGTCCCCGGTCGCCGGCAATCCAGTGACCGCCGGGACGGCGCGCTGCGGATCGGCGGTGCGCTGGTCCATTGTCGGCCCCCGATGCAGCGAAGCATCGCCAGCCCGGGCGATCAAGTCGGCGATGCAACATTGCCCACGCCGCGCTGCGAGTGTCCGCGTTCGCGCCGCGGCCGAATAGGAACATTTGGCCAACGCCGGGGTTCAAAAGTCGAGGATGCCTTCACGGCTCTTCACTCATAGGAGTGCCCCAAAATGTGCGATTACAGTCTGCATCTTGTCGCTTCCCGGCCGGCGCAAGTCGGCGATAAGCTCGTGGCGACGGATTTTGCCCGTTCGATCACCCGCGGCTTCTCGGCGGTGGGCGAACCAGACGTGGCGGTCTGCCTGCTACCAGGCACCGAAATCGCGTTCGAGGAAGAGGTCCAGTACGACCGCGCCTTCAGCCTGTTCGGCAAGGCTCGGGTCGAGCATAAAGTCGCCCGCTTCCGCCAGGTCAACATGGATGACCCGCACGTGCATCACGACGCGCTCGAATTCCCCGGCGGTCAGATCGTGATGGTCACGCGGCTTATTCCCGGCCTGCGCGCCACGGTGCTGCAACTGCCGGCTTCCGGCTACGGCGTCGGCCGGGCAAAGGAGAGCACAGCGACGCACGAGCGAGCGCTCGAAACGATTGCCCGCTAGGCCGGCCGCCGCGCGGGGTTACATCCGCCCGCGCGGAGCGTTGCTTTTCAGTCTGAATCGTAATCGGCATACGCGCGCGAGGCTACGACGCGCGCTTGCCGTGAGCGACAATGATGGCGGCGTGGACATCATCCCATGCGCGCGAAACCCGGGTCATGCCGGCTTCCTGCATCATGCCGATATGGGTTTCGATGCCGCCGTGCTGTTGGAAAAGATCGTAGTCGAGGAACGGCGCGCCCGGTCTGAGCAATTGCGCGACGCCACGATAGCAGGCGGCAATCCTGTCCATGGCCCGCAAGTTGTGAATGGCGATGGCCGAGACGATCAGATCGAACGGGCCGCCCGCGCGAGCGGCCCAATTCGGATCGGTGAGGTCGGCAAGCACGAAAGTCAATTGGCCGGCTGATTTGGCGAGGTGCTCGCGCGCTCGCGCCAGCATCAGATCGGAATAATCCTGCAAGGTCACGCGCGCCTTGGGAACAGCCCGCAGCACTTCCTCGCTGACAAAACCGTAACCGGCACCGACATCGAGGACCGCCGGAGAGGAATCGTGCGGTAGCTTCGCCAAGCCGATCATCTGCCTGATTCGCGGGCGCCGCTCGCCGTCGCGGCTTTCGTCGCGCTTTATCCATTGGTCCACGTAGGTTTGCGAGTGCCAATCATGCGCTCCATGGCTGTGCCCATGATCGCTGCAATGCCCACGGTCATGGCGGTGGCCATGCGAGCCGCCACGCTGTTCCTCTGTTTCATCGCGATGGTCCGCCATCGGTCAACTCCTTGACGCCTAAGATAAGACGAAAACTCGGTTGGTGTCTTCGGCGCCGCCCTAAAAACCGCGTAAACAGCTCGCAAAAACGGAACGGTCATCAAGATTTGATGCGTTGCGGCGTACGAAAGCGCTTCGGCGGTAAGTCAAAGGCGTAATCTAACCCACGGTCAGCTGGGGAGCATCCCATGCAATTCACCCTCGATGTCAACGGCAGCGCCCATACGGTCGACGTCGATGCCGATACGCCGCTTCTTTGGGTGTTGCGTGACGACATCGGCCTCAAAGGCACCAAGTTCGGCTGCGGCATCGGTCTCTGCGGCGCCTGCACGGTGCACCTTGACGGCGTACCGGTGCGCGCGTGCGGCGTGACTGTCGCAGGCGTAAAAAAGGCGGCGGTGACCACGATCGAGGGCATCGGCAACGGCGCGATCGGCGCCCGGCTGCAAAGGGCCTGGCTCGATGTTGACGTCATCCAATGCGGCTACTGCCAAGCCGGCCAGATCATGTCGGCCGCAGCGTTGCTGGCGCACAACTCCGCGCCGAGCGACGCCGACATCGATTCGGCGATGGACGGCAATCTCTGCCGCTGCGGCACCTATCTACGGATTCGCGAAGCCATCAAGCTTGCGGCGAAGCCGGGCTTCGGCGCGAGAGAAGCGGGGAGGATGTGACCATGCCGAACGACCCGCGTGGTGCGAGTTTGGGCGGCGCTTCGCGCCGCGATTTTCTCAAAGCCGGCGCCGCCGGCGGCGGGCTATTGTTGACATTCGGCTGGCCCGCTCTCGGCCAGGACGCGTCCATCGAAACGGCAGCGGCCGCGCCGGCGATGCTCACCGCTTTCGTGCGTATCACCGCGGACAATGCCATCACGATCATGGCGAAAAATCCCGAAATCGGCCAGGGCGTCAAAACCATGCTGCCGATGCTGATTGCCGAAGAACTCGATGCCGATTGGAGTCAGGTTCGCATCGAACAAGCCGATCTCGACCCGGCAGTTTACGGCAATCAGCACGCCGGCGGCAGCACGGCGACGCCGCAGAACTGGGAC
>Ga0335074_10017498_pt1 | contig 10109 bp, 7 predicted proteins | sample Lox_Sample_23_FD_206715 | JGI IMG/M metagenome (GOLD analysis project Ga0335074, IMG submission 206715) | Soil microbial communities from Loxahatchee National Wildlife Refuge, Florida, United States - Lox_Sample_2.3 | ecosystem: Environmental > Terrestrial > Soil > Wetlands | place: USA: Florida...
CGCTTCGTAACTGGCGATGTGCACGAGGCGCTCCGCACCCAGGGCTTCGCGGTCGACGTCGTGCTCTGCCTCGGGTTCCTGTATCACACGCTGCGCTACAACGAACTGCTGCACGGGATCCGGCTGACCAAGGCCCGGTACCTGGTCATCGACACGTTCAGTCCATACATGATGGGGCCCGTGCCGAACGTGAACGTCATTACCGAGCATGGTGACGAGGAGGGGAAAGCTGTGGCCGACGCCTACGCCTGCGGCCCGTCCGTCCTCGTCGGCCGCCCGAATCTCGCTGCGATACGGACGATGCTGGGGGCGTACGGCTACCGGATTGAGCGGCTTTCGGACTGGGCCGGCCTGCTGCGCGACAACCCCGGAGCGGATGACTGCGGCGACTACGCGAACGGGAAGCGGATCACGGTCCGGTGCGTCAGCGCCAAGGCGCGCCAGTAGCGACCTGACCTGCGCGTCCGCGCCAGGGCGACCTTGGCCCGCGGGATGCCGGGCCGGTCGTCGAGTCGGCCGGCCGCCGCATTGTTCGGGCGAACCTCGACGGCGAGCCGCCGGCGGACGGTAGGCTCGTACCCGTTCCGACGGATTTATGAGACTTATACGACTTGCGTAAGTTGTACGACTTATTATAGTTTCCATGACTTATACCAGTTGTCCGTGCATCCCACGTTGCGTAATGACGCGCCACAGCTGCCTTGGGTTGCCGGCACTGGTGCGAGGGGTGCGGGCCGTGATGCCCGGGGCGCCCGGCGGGGCCGGGTGGGCGTGAAAGGTGACCTGGATGGCCATTGATGACCTGCCGCTGCCAGTGGTGAATTTGCTGAACGTGATCGGCATCCCCTGGCCGTACATCAATGAGCAGACGGTGTGGCAGTTCGCTTCGTTAGTGCGCGCGTTCCGGCAGGCGATCATCACAACGCATCAGGACGCTACCGATTCGGTTGGCAAGATCGCGACGGCGCACAAGGGAGCGTCGAGTGAGGTCATGACGTCGGGATGGGCGAAGCTGACGACCAGCCAGGTGGATGAGCTGACAACGGCGTGCACTGTGCTGGCTGACGCGCTTGATGCCGCGGGGGGATACATCGTGGCCCAGAAGGGGATTGCCATCGCCGACCTGGTCGGCCTGGCGGCGGCCTTTTTTGCTGATCAGGCGGCGGCGATCGTGACGTTCGGGGTGGCGGAGGCCGCACTGCCTTTGATTGAGGAGGCGGCGGGGAAGATCGTGGAGTCGCTGGAGATGGACCTGGAGCAGTACATCGCGGGCAAGGTGATCGAAGCGGCGGCCAAGCCGTTAATGGCGAAGATCAAGTCGATGCTGTCGGGGCTCGACTGGTCGCAGTCAGGGGGAACATCGGGCAAGCAGACTGGTGTCTCGGTTAACCCGGCGGCGGTGTTCGCGCAGACAGCCGAACTGCGCGGCCAGGCCGCGTCCCTGCGTGGCCAGGCGGAGAGCCTGGCGGCTCAGGTGCGGGGGCTGAAGTTCTGATGAGCGAGTACCTGCCGGAAGTTTTCGATGGACTGGCGCAGGACTTTGCCGGGGGTATCGGGGATGCCGCGGGGTCGGAGGCGGATTTCGTCGTGTCCACCGCCGCTAAAGCAGACTCAGCTGTGCGTCTGGTCACCGGTGCCGACGGGCGGATCGCCGACCGGGTCAGCGCGATCGGCGACACGGTCGGACAGGACGCTGACGGTGTGCCCGCTGCCGTCGGAGCCGACCGGGGTGGCCTGCCCGCAGGCGGCGATGGCGGCCTGCCGGCAGCGAGTGGCAGCGCCGGGACCGGAAACCCGTCGGATGCTGCGGGGGATCCGGGAGCAGCGGGCCGGGATCCCGAGGATGTGCCGAAGGAAGGGGATCCGGTCGACGTAGCGACCGGGGACGTGGTGCTCAACGAGACCGACGTCGTGCTGCCGGGGGCGCTGCGGCTGGTAGTCGAGCGAGCGCACCGGTCGGGGTTGCTGACCGGGCGGTGGTTTGGCCGTTCCTGGGCCTCGACCCTTGATCAGCGGCTCGAGGTGACGGCCGGGGGAGTGTTCTTCGCCGCCGCGAACGGTACGGTGCTGTGCTACCCGCATCCGAGCCCAGGCGGGGAGCCGGTCTGGCCGCTGTCGGGGGCGCGGTGGTCGCTGACCCGCGGCCAAGACACCTATACGATCGCTGACCCGCAGGCCGGGACAGTGCGCCGGTTCGAGCCGCGCTCGGGGTATTACGTGTCGGCCGACGGCTACGGTGAGCTGCCGCTGGTGTCGGTGACCAGCCGGGCGGGCCACCAGATCACCGTCAGCTACGGTCTGGGCGGCGAACCCCGGTCGATCACTCATGACGGCGGTTATCAGGTGCTGGTCACCGTCAGCGGCGGGGTGGTCACCGGCCTGTCCCTGGCCGGAGCGGGGGACGGCGGCCAGGACGTGCCGCTGGTGCGCTACGCCTACGACGGGGCCGGCAACCTGGCCGAGGTCATCAACTCATCGGCCAGGCCGCTGCGGTACTTCTACGACCGGGCGGGACGGCTGACCGGGTGGCAGGACCGCAACGACTGGTGGTACCGGTATCACTACGACGCCGCCGGCCGGTGCGTGCGCGGCGAGGGACCTGACGGCATGCTGAGCTGCACGTTCACCTACGATCCCGACAGCAGGCTGACCAGGCACACCGATGCCGCCGGGGCCGTCACGGTCTACCAGCTCACCGCCGGGAGCCGGGTGGCGGCCGCCACAGATCCGCTGGGGAACACGACCCGCTCCGAGTACGACCAGTACGGGCAGCTGGTGTCGCGTACCGACCCGCTGGGACGGGTCACGTCCTGGGTCTACGACCAGGCCGGGAACCTGACCGAGGTCACCCGCCCGGACGGCTCCCGGGCCACCGCCGCCTACAACGCGCAGAACCTGCCGGTGCTGATCACCGAGCCAGGCGGCGCGGTCTGGCAGCAGCAGTTCGACCAGCGTGGCAGCCTGATCGCGGTCACCGCCCCGGACGGGGCGGTCACCAGGTATGCCTGGGACGAGCGCGGCAACCTGGCTGCGGTCACCGATCCGCTCGGCGCGGTCACCTTTGTGGAATCCAGCCCGGCTGGGCTGCCGGTCTCCGTCACTGGTCCTGACGGAGCGGTCACCCGATGTGTGCGGGACAGCCTTGGCCGGCAGGCCGAGATGATCGGTCCCGACGGCACGGTGATCCGCATGACCTGGACCACCGAGGGTCTGCTTGCCTCGCGTACCTTCGGCGACGGCTCCTTCCAGCAGTTCACCTACGACGGCGAAGAGAACGTCATCGCCCAGCTGGACGAGGTCGGCGCTGTGACCAGGTACGAGTACACGGGCTTCGACCGGCTGGCCGCCTGCCTGGATTCCGACGGCACGCGCACGGAGTTCAGCTACGACCACGCGATGCGGCTGGTGAGCGTTGCCCGGATGCCGGGTTCCGGTGATCCGGGCCCGAGCCTGACCTGGCGGTACGGCTACGACCTGGCGGGCAACATGGTGGCCGAGACCGACTACAACGCGGTCACGACCCAGTACGTGAATGACGCGGCCGGCCAGCTGATCACGCGGGTGAACGGGGCCGGGCAAGTCACCAGTTATGCCTACGACCTGCTGGGAAACCTGACCGAGCGCCGTCTCGGCGATGTGGTCAGCCGGTTTTCGTACGACCCGATGGACAGGATGACCGGGGCCAGCAGCCCGGATGCGGTGCTGGAATTCAAGCGCGACGCCATCGGGCGCATGATCGCCGAGACCTGCAACGGCCGCACCGTCTGGTCCAGCTACGACGCCGCCGGGCGGCGCATCCGCCGCGTCACCCCGTCGGGCACGGAGACCCTCTGGGCTTTCAATGTCGCTGGCCGCCCCGCGGCCCTGCGGGCCGGGGGGCAGGAACTGCGGTTCGGCTATGACCGGGCTGGCCGGGAGACGGTGCGGGAACTGCCCGGCGGAATCCGGCTGGACCAGGCCTGGGACACGACCGGCCGGCTGACCTCCCAGGTTCTGACGGCCGGGCAGGTGATCCAGAGTCGTGCTTACCGCTACCAGGCCGACGGCTACCTGACCGGCACCGAGGACCTGCTGTACGGGCCACGTCAGCTCGGCCTGGACCGGATCGGGCAGGTGACCAGCGTGGAGGGCCCGGGCTGGGCTGAACGGTACGCCTACGACCCGGCCGGCAATATCACCGCCGCCGCGTGGCCGGCGCAGCCGCCGGCCATACCAGGCCCGGCCCGTTCCTGGCCTGAGCCCGGCGTCCAGGGAGCACGGGAGTACACCGGAACGCTCATCGCCGGCGCCGGCGACGTCCGCTACGAGCACGACGGCCAGGGCAGGGTCACCCTCAGGCAGCAAGCCGGGCTCTCTGGCAGGCCGGAGACCTGGAGCTACGAATGGAACGCCGATGACGACCTGACCTCGGTCACCACACCCGACGGCACGTACTGGAGGTATCTCTACGACCCCTTAAGCCGGCGCATCGGCAAGCAGCGCCTTGGGCCGGATAGCCACGTGGCCGAGCAGACCATCTTTACCTGGGACGGCGCCGTCCTCGCCGAGCAGGCTAGCGGCCTCGCGCCGGTGGCTGGCGCCGCCACCGCGGCCAGTGCGCCCGGCCACCTGATCACCTGGGATTACGAGCCTGGCTCGTACGTGCCGCTGATCCAGATCAGCCAGCGTGCGGGGGAGCCTTCGCAGCCGGTCACAGCAAGCCAGGCGGACAGACAGTTCTACGCGATAGTGACCGACCTGATCGGTGCGCCCGCCGAACTGGTCAGCCCAGACGGCAGCCTCGCCGGGTATCAGCAGCGGACTTTGTGGGGTGTGACCGCGTGGCACCCGGATGGCGCCTCGTCCCCGCTGAGGTTCCCCGGCCAGTACGCCGATCCGGAGACTGGGCTGCACTACAACGTGCACCGCTACTACGATCCCGTGACCGGCCGGTACCTGAGCCCCGACCCTCTCGGCCTGGAGCCAGCGCCCAACAACCACGCCTACGTTACGAATCCCTGGGTCATGGCGGATCCTCTCGGCCTGGCGAAAACACCGAAATGTGCTAATGAGGACGATTTCCCGGATTGGCAAAATGAGAACCGGAACGCAGGAATCAGTGGCGGACGCGGGCCGAAGTACACTCGCCCGGACTCTCCTTACGGCACGGTCTGGCAAGATGGGGAATACAAATTCGAAATATACTCCAATGATCATGGCCCGGCCCACGGTCATATCATCGGCAAGGACGGAACGGACATACAGATCGGCCAGAACGGAAAACCGCTTCGAAGTGACGCGGACCTCCCTCCGAAGGTGCGGAGGATTGTTGACAGACACTCCGGCGAAACCCGAAGGGAAATAGACCGCAACATGAGGGACCATCGGGGCCGGGGCAGGGGCTGGTGGTGACCACGGCCGGAGAACTCGAAGCCCTCTGCTCGGAAACCGGGCTTGACCGGGACGTCTCGGCCCTCATGCGCGACGAGCATGATCGCTACCGGTTCTACACCGAGGTGATCGCCCTGGCCCCGCCGCCCGGGGACGCCGCGCTGATGAGCGTGTTCTTGCGGGACCCCGACCCGGTCATGGGCGAGTCCGCAGCCCTGCAGTTCGTCGCGAAAAAGGCCGGCCAGCAATCTTCCTATGCCGCGTTCACGTCCTGGGCGCAGACCGTCTCCGACATCACCAGCGACCGTGACTTCCTGTCCAGGCGCATCCGGGAATGGTCGGAGTTCAAACGCATCATGGAAGGCGGCAGCATTGACGATGAGTTCTTCGACGCCTCGTCCGACTGGCTGCAGCGCAAGCTGTCCGAGGAACTGACCTCTGAAGAGCCGCTGGCGAAGCTGGCCGAACTCGGCCGGACCAAGCGAATTCGCAACACCTCACAGCAGCGCCTTCGTGACATCGGGTGCCGCCGGTCCTGACGAGAGCGCTCAGCCGACGAGGGTTTTCACCGCGCTGGTGAGACCGGCCAGGGCAGTCTTGGCGTCGGCGAAGTACATGCTGGTCTTGGGGTCGGTGTAGAGCTCATTGTCGATCCCGGCGTAGCCATGGCCCATGGACCGCTTGATCACGATGATGCTCTTGGCCTGGTCGACATCCAGGATCGGCATACCGGAGATCGCCGTGCCCGGCCGCCGCGCTGCCGGGTTGGTGACGTCGTTGGCGCCGATCACCAGGGCCACGTCGGTGCGGGAGAACTCGGGGTTGACGTCGTCCATCTCCTTGAGCTGCGGGTAGGGCACGTTAGCCTCGGCTAGCAGCACGTTCATGTGCCCGGGCATCCGGCCGGCCACCGGGTGAATCGCGTAGGAGACGTCAACGCCGCGCGACTCCAGCACATCAGCGAGCTCGGCCACCTCATGCTGCGCTTGGGCGGCGGCCAGGCCGTACCCCGGCACGATGATCACCTTCTGGGCATAGGCCAGCTGGATCGCGGCGTCGTCGGCGGCTATCGCCTTTACCGCCGTGCCGGCCCCGGGCAGCACGGCCACTGCCGCGTCCCCGGTGCCGAACCCGCCCACGATGATGTTGGGGATCGAACGGTTCATCGCGTCGGCCATGAGCTTCGTCAGGATCCCGCCCGACGCCCCCACCAGTGCCCCGGCGATGATCAGCGCCCAGTTGCCGATCACGAAACCAGCCATCGCCACCGCCGTGCCGGTAAACGCGTTCAGCAGCGAGATCACCACCGGCATGTCGGCCCCGCCGATCGGCACCACCATTGACACCCCGAACGCCAGCGCCGCCACGATCACGATCCACAGCGCTGGCAGGCTCGGGGTGCCGACCACGTACCCAGCCGCCGCCAGGCCCAGCGCCGCCAGCAGCAGGTTGACCGCGCGCGCCCCCGGGAAGGTGATCGGCGCCGATGTGATCACCCCCTGCAGCTTTCCCGCGGCAATGATCGACCCGGCAAACGTCACTGAACCGATGATCACGTCGAGCAGCGTGGTGACTGTCGTGGCCTCGCCCACGCCGGTGGCCGCCCCGGCCAGGCGAATGTAGTCGTGGATGCCAACCAGCGCGGCCGCGCCGCCGCCGACCGCGTTGAACATGCTCACGAGCTGCGGCATCGCGGTCATCTGCACAGTTCGCGCTGAATACAGGCCCACGCCCCCGCCGATCAGCGCGCCGGCGAGCATCACGATCCAGCCAGTGACGCTGATCGTGCCCGCATGCACGATCAGCGCGATCGTCGTGGCGACGGCGATCACCATGCCAGCCGTGGAGAACTGGTTGCCGCGGCGCGCCGTCGCCGGGGTGTTCATCAGGTGCAGGCCGAGCACGAAACACGACGCAGCCAGCACGTAGATGAGCTGAGTGGCGAAGCTGAACCCGCTCATGACCGCCGGCCGTTCACGGCGGCCGCCGTAACCTTCCCGTCGCCCTCAGCCGGTGGGGCGGCCGCGGGCCGCTTGCGGAACATCTTGAGCATCCGGCCAGTGACCACGTAGCCGCCTACCACGTTGGCCGTGGCGAACAAAGCGGCCAAGAACGCGATCAGGTAGCCAACCCAGCTGTTCGTGGCCGCTGCGATCAGCATGGCACCGACGAGCACGATGCCGTGAATCGAGTTCGCGGCCGACATCAGCGGCGTATGCAGCGTGGCCGGGACCTTGCTGATGACCTCGAAGCCCACCCACAGGCTCAGCACGAAGATGACAAGGTCAGTAAGCAGCGCCTGAGACACGGGCCTAACCTCCTGCCGGCTCAGCCAGGTCCTTACGCAGTGCCGGATGCACAACCTGGCCATCGTGAGTGACGACGACGCCCCGCTGCAGGTCGTCGGAGAGATCCACGGCGAGGGAACCGTCCTTCACCATGTACTGCAGCAGGCTGCTGACGTTCCGCGCGTACATGGACGAGGCCGCAGCGGGCATCGTGGACGGCAGGCTGGCGGCGCCGATGATGCTCACGCCGTTCTCGGTCACTACGGTCTCGCCCGGCTTCGATCCCTCGACATTGCCGCCGAGTGAGCTCGCGCCCATGTCCACAAGCACCGAGCCGGGCGCCATGGACTTCAGCGCGTCCGCCGTGACCAGCAGCGGCGGCCGCCTGCCCGGAACCTGCGCCGTAGTGATCACTACGTCATGCCGCGCGATGTGGCCGGAGAGTTCGTCCTGCTGGGCCTGGCGTTCGTCCTCGGTCAGCGCCCGTGCGTACCCGCCTTCACCGCTCGCTGCGCCGACCGAGGTCAGTTCGATGAACGTTGCGCCGAGCGACTCCACCTCGGTCTTGGTCTCCGGCCGTACGTCATAGCCGCTGACCACGGCACCGAGCCGGCGCGCGGTACCTATGGCCTGCAGGCCGGCCACGCCAGCCCCCAGCACCAGCACCTTCGCAGGCCGGGCGGTTCCCGCCGCCGTGATCAGCAAGGGGAAGAATCTTCCGAACGCATCCGCCGCGACGACTGCCGCCTTATAGCCAGCGATGTTCGCCTGCGATGTCAGGGCGTCCATGGCCTGTGCCCGTGGCAGTGTCCGCGGGATCAGGTCGAGGCTCACCGCGGTGACGCCCGTCTTGGCGAGCCGGCCAGCGAAGTCGGGGTCTGCCAGCAGCGCCATCATGCCGAAAACTGCCTGGCCAGCTCGGAAACTGGCGATCGCCTGATCGTCCGGCCTGCCCACCATCAGCAGCGCATCCGCCCCGGCGATCTCCTCGCGGCCCGCGATGACCGCGCCCGCCTCGGTGAACGCATCGTCACTGATCCAGGCGCCAGCGCCGGCGCCCGGCTCGACCAGCACCTCGATCCCGGCAGCGCGCAGCTTAACGACGGCATCGGGCACGAGCGCGACCCTGCGCTCGCCCGGCGCCGCCTCCTTCACAACGGCAACTCTCATGCGCGCGACCTCGTGACTTGGGGGCATCGGCACAATGGCACGTAGCGAGGCGCGCGAGACCGCTCCCCGCGTCCCACAGTATGGACCTTACCGGTAGGGCAGTACGCAGCCATCACTTGGCAAGCTCCCGTGTCGGCCAGCAACCACCTGGCCGCTCAACCTGAGGCGGCGCACAGCCCGCCACGCCGAACCGCCGTGGCAGGCAACCTTCCAGAGACCGCCGTCGTGAAGAGGACATGCGGGCCATGCCGGACGTGACCATCCTGTTCGCCGACCGGGACTTCCTGCTGCGAGCCCTGGGCGGCCTGGCGCCGCGGCAGCGTGCGGTCCTCGTGCTCCGGTATTTCTGCGACCTGTCCGAGGCCCCGGCAGTGCAGCGAGAATCGGCGGCTTCATGGTGATGGTGCGCGACGGCGTAACGGCACGGGTCACGGTGACAGGCCAGGCGGACAGGTATTTCAGGTTCCTGTTCGGGCCGGGTGACTTCACCAGCGGCTTGGACGGCCGGTACACCATCAGCGACGGCGAGAGCGAGGTTATATTCGCCGGCTGCCCAGGCGGCCCTGCGTCTACGTACCTCTCAGGATTTACGCAGTACGGTGGCTACTTCCTGATCACAGTGCCACGCAATGCGTTTCGCTGGACGTCTGGACGGCGAAGGGTGGCACCCCGGCCCGGGTCACGTTCGGCGTCAACGGTGGGCGCTGCCCGCACAGCTGAATTACGCGCCGCGGCCGCCAAGATATTGGCTATTGTCCCGTTTCACCCCGGGTTAACGGGCCGTACGGGCTCAATTTCGCAGCCCCGGCGGTGGCCGCGAATCCCTGTCTCGTAGCATTAAGGAGCAGTTCCGGCGACGACACGCCGTGCTGACACGCGGATGTAGTTGTGCCGTAGCGCCGGATGGCCTAATTTCAGGCAAGTCAGAGGTCGCGGACACCGGATTCGCTGGTCAAGCGGCCTCCCAGAGGGGGAACGCGGGAGTGCAGAATGAACAAGCGTGACCTGATCGATGCTATTTCAGGGCGGATGGGCGATAAGAAAACCGCGACCGAAGCGGTCAACGCGGTGCTCGACACCATCCAGTCAACTGTCGCTAAGGGCGACAAAGTCGCCATAACAGGGTTCGGGGTATTCGAGAAGGCCAACAGGCCCGCTCGCACCGCGCGTAACCCTGCCACTGGCGCTGCTATCAAGGTGCCGAAGTCCTCGGTGCCGAAGTTCCGGGCAGGCGCGGACTTCAAGGCCATGGTCAACGGCAAGAAGAAGGTCGCGGCAGGC
>Ga0335074_10017499_pt1 | contig 10109 bp, 6 predicted proteins | sample Lox_Sample_23_FD_206715 | JGI IMG/M metagenome (GOLD analysis project Ga0335074, IMG submission 206715) | Soil microbial communities from Loxahatchee National Wildlife Refuge, Florida, United States - Lox_Sample_2.3 | ecosystem: Environmental > Terrestrial > Soil > Wetlands | place: USA: Florida...
CGATGATAATGGCGGCCAGAATCTCTGGCACGTAATTCTGGGTTTCGGTGGGCAGCTCGTGACGCTTGTAGAGCTCCCAGAAGTCGGCGTAGCCGGTCCGCTGCACGGCGTGCTGAATATTTCCGGCGCCGTGGTCATAGGCGGCCATGGCCAGGTACCAGTCGCCCAGCTGATCGTAGAGATATTTCATATAGCGCCCATAAGCGCGGGTGGATTTTTCAGGATCGAAGCGCTCGTCGACGTAGGCATTGCGGGTCAGGCCGTAGTAGGGACCGGGCATGAACTGCCACATGCCGCCGGCCCTGGATTTGCGATCGATCGCCCGCGGCTGAAAGCCGGACTCGGCAACGGCCAGATAGATCAGATCCTGTGGTACGCCTTCTTCGGCCAGAACACGCTGAATCATGCCCCGGTAAAGGCCTGAGCGCTGGAACGAGTGCAGCAGCGTGTTGTGGCCCTTTTGCGTGTAGGCAAAGAAATTGATGAAGGCAGCCACGTAGTCGTTCATCACCAGCGGCAGGTCAGACTTGGTGGTGGACAGCTCGGCCGTGGCCTTGGCGACCAGGTTGGGGTTGACGGCGAAGGTGACGTCGCTGGCGGCCTCGGCCGGGGTGATTTCTTCCTTCGGCACAAAGCCGTTGCCCTGCTTCAGCGCCTCCATCTCCAGGGCGTTCACCTGGTCGACAATCTTGTCGAACTCGTCCTGCAGTTGGGGGGTCGACTTGATGTCGATGCCGCTTGAAAGCATCAGGTCAACGGCGCGATCGAACTCGGTTTTGGCGTCGGCAAGCTGCCCCTTGCGGTAATCAGCGTCGCCGCGTGCGTATGCCGCCTCAACCTGGGAGATCAGCACGCGAACGCGCTGCTCTTCGGCGGTGGGCAAGGCAGGCACCGCCTGGGCGGTTGCCTTGGGGGTTGGTGCAACGGGCAGAGCCGGCGCCATGGCCTGGGGCGGATTGGCTGCTGAGGGGTTTTGCTGTTTTGACGGGCACCCCACCATGGGCAACGCAAAAAGAAGCGAGCCCGGCAACAGCAGGCGATTCCAACGCATATGCATCAGAGACGCAACCAGCCTGTCGGAAGTGAGGCCACCACGGGGATTCCTGAATTGCTGTCTCTCGAAACCCGCAACCTCAAGTCGACGCGACCAACGGGGAGCCGTCGACCTGGCACTGCTCTTCAAACGATGGATACACTGACTCAGGAATCGCCGTAGATGCACTATGCCGATGATAAGCTATGCCATGGAGACCCCGCCGCGGCAGGTACTCAGATATGCAATAACGTCTTTATTTTGAAAGCATCATGGACGCTCGCTTGCTTCGCAACTTCGCCATCATTGCCCACATCGACCATGGAAAGTCGACGTTGAGCGACCGGCTGCTGGAGTTGACCGGCTCAGTAACAGGGCGGGAGATGCAGGCCCAGATCCTGGATGACATGGACCTGGAACGGGAGCGGGGCATCACCATTAAGGCCCACGCGGTGCGCATGTTGTACAAGGCGCGCGACGGCAACACCTACCAGCTCAACTTGATTGACACCCCTGGGCACGTCGACTTCAGCTACGAAGTTTCGCGTTCGCTGGCCTCGTGCGAGGGTGCGCTGCTGGTGGTGGATGCCAGCCAGGGGGTGGAAGCGCAGACGCTGGCCAACGCCTATCTGGCCATCAATCACGGCCTTGAAATCATCCCGGTCATCAACAAAATCGACCTGCCTTCGGCCGACATTTTGCGTACCCAGGAGGCCATTGAGAAGGCCGTCGGCCTCGATGCCACCGATGCCATCCCGGTGAGCGCCAAGACCGGCCAGGGCGTGAGTGAAGTGCTGGAAGCCATCGTGAACCGCCTGCCTCCGCCGACCGGCAATCCGGAGGCTCCGCTTCAAGCATTGATCTTCGACTCGTGGTTCGACGCCTATCGCGGCGTCATCGTGCTGGTGCGCGTGATGCAGGGAACCATGCGCAAAGGCCAGCGGGTCCGGCTGATGTCGAACGGGAAGGTCCACGAGATTGAGTCAATGGGCGTTCTGATGCCCAAGCCGGTGGAGATCGGTGAGCTGTCGGCCGGGGAGGTGGGATTTTTCGCCGCGACCATCAAGAACGTGGGCGACACCAAGATCGGCGACACGGTGACCGACGAGGCGCATCCGGCGGCGGAGGCGCTGCCCGGATTTGAAGACATCAAGCCCATGGTCTTCGCCGGCCTCTACACCGTGGACTCGCACGAGCATACGCTGCTGCGCGACGCTCTCGAGAAGCTGCGCCTCAACGACTCTTCGTTTTTCTTCGAGCCGGAGAGTTCGGTGGCGCTCGGCTTCGGATTTCGCTGCGGGTTCCTGGGGCTGCTGCACATGGAGATCATCCAGGAGCGTCTGGAGCGCGAATACGAGCTCGACCTGATCACGACCGCGCCCGGCGTGCGCTACCACATCACGCTCACCGACGGGAAAGTGATGGAGGTCGATAACCCCTCGCGCTGGCCTGAGCCGCAAAGCATCGAATCGATTCGCGAGCCGGTGATCACGGCAAAGATTCTCACCAACGAAGAGTACGTGGGCGGCATCTTCAAGCTGGTTGAGGAGAAGCGCGGCAAGCAGATCAACTTTGAATACGTGACGCCGACGCGCGTGATGATCACCTACGAGCTTCCACTCAACGAGATCGTTCTCGATTTCTACGACCGGCTCAAGTCGATTTCGCGCGGCTACGCCTCGCTCGATTACCAGCTCGCCGGCGAGTGGGAATCGCCCATGGTGAAACTGGATGTGCTGGTCTCAGGCGAGCCGGTCGATGCGCTTTCGATCATTGTGCACAAAGACCACGCCTACGAGCGCGGGCGCGCGCTGGTCTCCAAAATGCGCGAGCTGATTCCGCGGCAGCAGTTTGAAGTGGCAATCCAGGCTGCCATCGGCGCCAAAGTCGTGGCCCGCGAAACGGTGAGCCCGCTGCGCAAGAACGTGCTGGCCAAGTGCTACGGCGGCGACATTACGCGCAAGCGCAAGCTGCTGGAAAAACAAAAAGAAGGCAAGAAACGCATGAAGCGCATCGGCAAAGTCGATATTCCTCAGGAAGCGTTCCTTGCCGTGCTGCGCGTGGGTGAAGAGCAGCAGAAATAATGGCTCGAGTCGTGGACCGTGAGCCGCGAGCCGTAGTCGGTCCGTTGCCGAACCAACACTGCTCACGGCTCACGATTCACGGATCACGATCGCCACATACCCGGGCTGCGCCGGAATGGCTTGCAGACCGTGTGGCTACGGCATCAGCACCGTGTCAATCACCTGGATAACGCCATTCGATTGATACACATTGGGAATCGTGATCGCCGCCATGTTGCCCTTGTCGTCGCTGATCATGTACTTGCCATCCTTCATCCACGCGGTCAGCGTGCCGCCTTCAACTGTGGTCAAGGTAGCCTTGCCGCCGCCATCGGCGATCAATTTTTTCAGATCGTGAGTGGTGATGCGGCCGGCAACCACGTGGTAGGCGAGAACTTTCTTCAGCGTGTCGAGGTTCTCAGGCTTCAGCAGGTTGTCGACCGTGCCCTCGGGCAGCTTGGCGAAGGCTTCGTTGGTGGGAGCGAAGACCGTGAAGGGTCCCGGCCCTTCCAAAGTGTCCACCAGGCCGGCAGCCTTGACGGCGGCAACCAGCGTGGTGTGATCCTGTGAGTTGAGCGCGTTCTGGACGATGTTTTTCGTGGGGTACATCGCCGCACCGCCCACCATGGGATCTCTTTGTGCGCAGGTTGCGGACGCGGCGCAGACCAGCGCCGCTGTAAAGATGAGGCTCAGAAGCTTTTTCATGGCAAGTTTTCCTTTCGTCGATGAAGGTTGAAATGGCTGAATTGGACGCCGGCCGATGCCGGGGAAGGGCGTACTGCTCGATGTACGCGGAGCCTCGCCAGATCGGATTGGTGAAGCGGCGAATGCTTGCGCGATGCAGTTCATGCGCATGCAATCGAAGGCTGCGGCGCAGGTTGCGCCGGCAGCCCCGGATGATATAAGTCCTTGAGTAGCGCCCGCGACGGCGTGCGCCTGCGGGCAGAGCAATCCATTGCATCTTTTCACCGCGTATTCACGATATGGACGGAGCGTGGCCCAATGACCGCGACAACGCAGCCTGTGCCCGACTCCGCACTCATCGGGAGGGTGATGGCAGGTGACGAAAGCGCGCTTGCGACGCTCTACGACCGCTACTCGACCATGCTTTTCGGTATGCTGATGCGCATTTTGAACGATCGCGGCGCGGCCGAAGAGGTGCTGCAGGATCTCTTCATGCAGCTTTGGCGCAACGCGGGCCAGTTCGATGCCGGCCGTGGCTCGCTGCCGGCATGGCTGATGGTGATCGGGAGAAACCGGGCGATCTCGCGGCTGCGCGGGCGTCGCGATCGCGAAGTGCTGGAAGAGGAAGAAGGCGATTTTGCGGGGACGTTCGCTTCGCCGCAGAACATTGAAGACGAGGCGGCGCGCGCCCAGCTGGCGCACCGCGTAGCCGCCGCGCTATCGAAGCTGCCGGCTGAGCAGCGGCAAGCTTTGGAGCTGGCCTATTTTGAAGGAATGACGCAAAGTGAAATTGCGGGCAAAACCGGCGCGCCGCTGGGTACGGTAAAAACCCGCGTGAGAGCGGCGATGCAAAGCCTGAGGCAGATACTCTGATGACGGAACCGCACGCCAACCCGGAAGACCTTGATCTCTACGCGCTGGGCGCGCTGGACGGCGAGGAGAAGCAGACGTTCGAGGCGCATCTGCGCTCCTGCCCTGCGTGCCGGCGCGAGCTGGCGGCGGCGCGCGAGCGCACCACGCTGTTGGGTCTGGCTGCGCCCGCGGCGGCTCCGCGCCCACAGGCAAAAGCGGCGCTGATGGATAAGGTTCGGGCCGAGCACAGGTCTCCGGCCACGCAAATGGCTCCGCTCAAAGCCGCAAAAAAACGCTGGGGATTGCGATTCTCCCTGGGATTCGGGTTGGCGACAGCCGTGCTTGCCTTCGCGACATTTGAGCTGGCAAAGCAGGATCTCGACCGTGGCAGGCAGCTCAAAAAGATGCAGGCACAGCTCTCGCAGGACACAACCGCCATGCAGGCCATGGGCCAGGTAACGGCAGCACCCGATTCGGCGATGGTTACGCTGCTGCAACAACCCGGCGGACCGCCCGGGCAGGCGCATGTGATGTACAACGCGCGCATGGGCATGGGCGTTTACTCGGGCCAGCTGGCTCCGGTTCCAGCAGGCAAGAGCTACCAGCTCTGGCTGGTTCCTGCATCAGGAAACCCCATCAGCGCCGGACTGGTGGAGGCCAATCAGCAAAATGGAGCGATGGTAATGCATCTGACGCCGGGACTCGTAGCCAAGGCGTTCGCCGTAACCATCGAGCCGCAGGGTGGAGCGCCACAACCTACGGGGCCGAAAGTCCTGGTAGGTGTCGCCGGCTGATCCACTGGAACCGAGCCGGAAAGCCAGACGCGGCACCCCGCCTCAATCAGCTCCGTTGGCCGGCATTTTGCAGGCGGTTTTAACGGCTGAAATGAGCGTCGGAAGGGTCCAATCGCCGTCACTCGCGGGCCGAAGGTTGTCAACGAATTTTCATGAGCAACTGTGGAAAGCCGTCGCCCGGAATCACCGCCGGGGGCGATACCCATCACCGTCGAAAGCATCACCCGTTCCAGGCGATCGCCATTGATAGGAGAAGGGTTACACCTTCTACCAAGACGGAGGAACGGTTGACAAGACAAAAAGTTAGAGATTTCCTTATGGCATTCCGCGAGAATTCCACAAAATTTTCCACAGAAAGTGGAATGCAAATGCAGGCGCGGCCCCGCTTTAAACGGGGCCTGGCCAAAGTTACGGCGGGATCAGTGCGTGGCAGTCGGTCTCTGCGTGGAACTGGAGGGTCTTGCGGCCGGCTTGGGCGCGGTAGAGGCTCCCTCGACCGGCGCCGGAATCCCCGACTTCAGGTTGTATGCGTCGATCACCTGCTTGGTGATGACGGTTCCATCGCTGGCAAAAAGAATCGGCGACTGTTGCTGTGAAGCGTCGAGGACAAGCGTGAAACCCTGCTGCTGGGCGTAAGACTGCATCACGTCGTAGACCTTTGAGGCCAGCGATTGATACAGGTCCTGCATATCCTGCTGGCCCTGATCGCGCAGGTCTGAGGTCTCACGGTCGAGTTGCTTCTTTTTGTCGTCGATGGTCTTCGCCTTGGTGTTGCGCTCCACCTCGGTCATGGTGGCGGCCTGTGCCTGCAGTTGCTTGGTGAGGCCGTCAATCTCATCGTTCAGGGCTTTAAGGCTGGCCTCTTTAGGGGCATATTTCTTCTGCAGATCGGCAAAGGCACGCATGCCTTCGTTGGTCTGGGCCACGGCCAACTGGAAATTAATGACAGCGATTTTCGCTGGACCGGCAGGGGCTGTGGCGGCTGCCGCTGGTGCGGGCGTTGACATGCCGGGCGAGGCCGGCAGCTGGGCGGCGGCGCTCAGGGTCAAGCCCGAGGCCAGTAGAACAACGAGTGAAAGCGGGTGCTTCATTTGGCTCAAAAACTCCTTCAAAATTCCCTCAATGGCTCTTCCTTAGACGCACAAATCGAGCCCGTATCTCCCGGCAAACCTCCCGACTTTTCTTCGGGGTACTCCTCGCCGGATGGCGCGGATGCGGAAAATGGCGCGAACCAAGACGTCAGCAGGAACTAGAGGGATTATACAGCGATCAGTGGCCAGTGAACAGTGATCAGAGAACGCTTGCCAAGCCCCTCTGCAGTTGACCGGTCACTGACCCCTGTCTTCAGTGCGCTGCTGGTTGCGGCTGCGGCGCATCGACCGCCGGCCCGCTGCCCGAAGCTCCCTGGGCTGGCGGCGCGGGAATGCCCGACTTGACGTTGTAGGCTTCGATCACGGCCTTGGTGATGTCGGTGGAGTCAACCGCCCACAGCACCGTGGCGTTTTGCTGGTTGCTGGAATCGAGCACCAGCGTGAAGCCATGCTTCTTGGCGTAATCCGTCATCAGCGAACCCACCTTGCCGGCGACATCGTTGATGATCTGCTGCATATCGTTCTGGAAATCGCTCTGGGCATCCTGGGTGTCGCGGTCCAACTGCTTTTTCTTTTCGTCGATGGCGCGGGCCCGGTTGGCGCGCTCTTCGTCGTTCAATTGCGGCGCCGCCGTTTGCAGTTGCTGGGTAAGCGTATCGATCTGCTTGCTCAAGTCGGCGATCTGGTTTTTCCTGGGCTCGTATTTTTTCTGCAGATCGGCCAGGCGGCGCTGGAACTCATTGGTCTCTGCAACTGCGGCCTGGAATTCGATCACCGCAACTCTGGCGGTTGGCGCAGAGGGCGCTGCGGGCCTTTGCGCGGCAGAGCCGGCAGGCGCCTGGGCTGAGGCGGCAGCGGCAAGAGACAATAAAAGTGCGAGAAAGGGCAAACGCTTCATGCGAATTAACAACTCCTTTGAGGTTCCCGAGAGCCAGCGAGCGAAGCACCCGGAAACTCGCCCGAAAGCAAGCTCGGTGCTCCTTCTTGCAATCTCCGTCTGGCAGGTGAGCGCGCAGCAAAACCACGCGCAGAGTCATCGCCGGGAACTAGAGGGGATTATAAGGCATTCCCCCAAGCCGCGGACCTTCCGGAATGGGAGAGTTCATGCTCCTCGATCCCCCGGTCCGCGGTGGTTATCGCGAAACCAGAATTGATGCATCCCGAAAGCACGGGCTTCACGTCGACGCGACCCATCCGGGTTCCCCGCGAACAGGTCTTCGTTCCTGGAGCGGAACCATCAGGAAGCGGCGACCTTGCGCAAAACTCAACAGGACATGGTTAATCCGGTCCCGCCCTAGTGTGGTGAGTCTGAAGTTCGTCGAAGAACAAATGCAGGTCCTTCGACTCATTTCGGCGCAAAAACGCGCCAAAATTCGCTCAGGATGACCACTCATTTGTGATGCGAACTTCAGACTCAGGACACTAGAAGGTGGTCGAAACCGTGAGCCGGAAGGTTTTGCGCGGCTCACGGAAAACGTACTGCTGCCCGTAGGACTCGATCGCTTCCTGGTAGGTGTAGTCGCCGGCGCCGCCTGGCGGAAACATGGCGCGGGAGATCAGCTCAGCCGAGCAGCTTTCCTGCTTCTGGCCCAGGACAACATCGTTGCAGAAAGGCCGCTCATAAAGACGAAGCGGGTTGTAGGCGTAATAGAGTCGGAAGGGTGCATTAATAATCGGCATCAGCACTGAGAGCTCTGCGCCGGTAGACATGCGCGGCACGAAATTGGTGCCGGAAACGGGGCGAATATCCCTGCGGAACCCGACTTCAGACCCGGGAATTCCGCCCTGGCAGGCGCCGTTGTTAAAGACCGGGCAACCATACAGCGGTGCGGTGAGGGTGGCAAACCCCTGCGGGCTTTGCTCCAGCTGCCCGTGGTTGACCGCAGAGTCGATGCCGAAATCGTCGAAGAACTTGAAGGTAAACGGCCCGATGATGGGAATCGCGTACTCGGCATTGGCCAGCAGGTTAGCGTCGCCGCCGATGGACGCGATGCCGTAAACGGGCAGCGGCACCTGGATGCACTGGTTGTCTTCGGGATTGGTGGGATCGCGCGGCACGCAGGTGCCATCCGGATTCGTGAGCTGGAAGTTGACGCGCGTGGGCACATAGCCATAGGGCGTTGCGCCGCGCACGTCAAATCCGCGCATTTCCATTTCACCGCCGGAATAGAAGCGCTGGTTGGGCGGAGCCACATCCCCGCTGAAGCCCTGGATGTATCCAAGTTGCGCCCGGATGCCAAGCGTGTTGCGCCCGTCTCTTGTCGCGATCAGGTAGTGCATCGGGATGAAGCGCTTGTACGCGACCACCGGGTTGATATAGCGCACACTGCCCCAGATGCCGGCCGCCTGGAGGTAAGCCGTATATTCCTTGCCGTCATGCGGGCGAATCGGATTGCTGACGGTGTTGTAGGTATAGGTCAGGCTTACGTTGCTGTTGATAATGCCGTTGAGCGGATTCGATCCCTGAATCCCGGATCGGAACGAGATGGTCTGGAAGAAAGTCTGCGAAGCCGTGCTGAAGGCCGTGATGTCTGACTTGCTCCAGGCATAGGTCAGGCCGATGCGCTGGAAGGCATGGCGCTTGAGCGGATAGCTGAGGGAGAAGTTCAAACCGTCAGAACCCACGTTGTAGTTCTGCGTAAGCGACTTCTCGGCCGCTGAAAGATTGACCGATGCGCCGGTCGTCGCCTGGTAGTTCTTCTGCGCGTTGTAATCCTGCTTGTTGTTGTAGATCTGGAAGCCCACGTTGATGGGACGATTGCGAATGTAGGGCTGGGTAAACCCGAAAAGGAAGGTGCGGCTGATGCTGCCCAGGTTGGCCTGCAGGCTGAGCGTTTCGCCCAGGCCGAGGAAGTTGTTGGTCTGGTAGTTGACGCCGAGGAATGCGCCCGAATACCCGCTGACGCCGCCGTTCATGCCGATGGAGTTCTTGCCCTTTTCCTTCACCTTCAGCAGCAGATCCACGGTGCCCGCATCGGCATCCTGGTGAGCTTCGGAGTCCTGGTCAACCTTCAGCGGATCGAAGTACTCAAGCTGATTGAGGCGGAGCAGGCTGTATTCCCACAACTGCGAATTGTAGACCTGGCCTTCGTCGAGCATCAGCTCGCGGCGGATGACGCGGTCGCGCGTAATGGTGTTGCCCTGGAACTCGATGCGCGAGACAAAGAACTGCTTGCCCTCGTCGATATCGATATTCCACGACACAGTGTGCTTCTGGTCGTCGTAGGTCGGCTTCGGGATGGCGCCGAAATTGATGTAGCCCAGGCCGCCGTAGGCCTTTTTCAGGTTTTCCAGGCCTTTCTGGATCATGGTGGCGCTGAACCAGTCGCCATCCTTGATCGGGAACTGGGCGCGCAGGGCCCTCACGTTCTGGATCTGCTTGTTGCCGGTGAAAGTGATAGTGCCCAGCCGGTAGCGCCCGCCCTCCTCGATGGTCATCTCAATATCGATGCGCTTGCCTTTATTCGGGCGGAAGGTGAACCAGTTCAGGCCGCCCTGGTCGCGAATATGCGTGACCGGGGTTTCAACCGCCGCATTCGCGTAACCTTTGTCGCGGTAGGCCTGGCGAACGCGCTCGGTGTCCTCTTCCAGC
>Ga0335074_10017500_pt1 | contig 10109 bp, 4 predicted proteins | sample Lox_Sample_23_FD_206715 | JGI IMG/M metagenome (GOLD analysis project Ga0335074, IMG submission 206715) | Soil microbial communities from Loxahatchee National Wildlife Refuge, Florida, United States - Lox_Sample_2.3 | ecosystem: Environmental > Terrestrial > Soil > Wetlands | place: USA: Florida...
CAGCAGCCCCCTGGGCGCATCGCGCCGCCTGCCGACTTCAACGCATTTCTCAAGATCGGGGAGGATGAGCGGGTCCAGTGCCTGGTGGGCAAGGTGGAGTTGGGCCAGGGGGCCATGACCTCGCTGACGCAAGCACTCGCCGAGGAACTGGATGTCGCCTACGACGCGGTGGACGTGGTGATGGGCGACACGGATCTGTGCCCCTACGACATGGGGACCTTCGGCTCGATGACTTCGCCGCTGCTGTCGCCGGTGGTGCGCGCAGCCGGCGCCGAAGCGCGGGCCGTGTTGTTGGCCACGGCTGCCGAACGGCTGCATGTTGCGGTGGAACGGCTGCGGGTGAACAATGGCGTGATCTCCGACGCTGCAAACGCCCGCGCCGCGGTGAGCTACGGCCGTCTGGTGGAAGGCAGACGGATCGAGAGACATCTGGCCCATGTTCCGTTAAAAGCGGTGACCGGCTTCCAGGTGATCGGGCAATCGCCGCGCCGCAAAGACGGGCTGGAGAAGGTGACCGGGAAAGCGAAATACGCGGGCGACCGGTTGCCTGCCGGTCTGCTGCATGCACGGCTGCTGCGGCCGCCGGCGCACGGCGCCAAGTGCATCAGCGTGGATACCTCGGCGGCCGAGAGAGTGCCGGGTGTGCGCTTGGTGAAAGACGGTGACCTGGTGGCCGTTCTGCACGAACGTCCAGACATGGCCGCAGCCGCGCTGGAGAAGGTGAAAGCCGAGTTCGACGCGACACCGTGGCTTCCGGACGACGCGACGATTTTCGAACACTTGCTCAAAACCGCGCCGCCGCCGCGGGTTGTGGCGCAAAGCGGCGATTTGGCCGAAGGCGAGAGACTGGCGTCCGCCATCATCGAGCAGACTTACCTCCACGGATACGGCGCGCACGCGCCCATCGAGACACACACGGCGACGGCGGTGGTGGATAACGGGAAAGTGACCGTATGGGCCAGTACGCAGGCTCCATTCATGGTGCAGGGCCAGGTGGCGCGCGGCGCTGGATTTCCCAATGAGAAGGTCCGTATTATCTCCCGCTATGTGGGCGGTGGGTTTGGCGGCAAGTCGGAAGCCCAGCAAGCTGTGGAGGCCGCCCGGCTGGCGAAGATCACGGGCCGGCCCGTGCAGGTGGTGTGGAACCGGCCAGAAGAGTTTTTCTACGATCACTTCCGGCCGGCGGCCGTGATCAAGGTCCGCTCGGGGATCACGGCAGAGGGAAAGATCACCCTTTGGGATGCCCGCATCATGGGCGCCGGCGACCGCGGTGCGCCACCGTTCTACGCCATTCCGCACCAGCGCACGGTTTCGGCAGGTGGTTGGATGGGCGGCAATCCTCCCGGGATGCATCCGTTCGAGGTTGGGCCATGGCGTGCGCCGTCTGTCAATAGCCTGACTTTCGGCCGGGAGTCGCACGTCGATGTGATGGCGGCTAAAGGCGGCTTTGACCCGCTGGAGCTCCGCTTCCATAATCTGGCCGACACGCGCATGCGGCGCGTGCTGGAGGCGGCGGCCAGCCGGTTCGGCTGGAAGACAGTCAAGGCGCCCAGCGGCCGCGGCGTTGGAGTAGCCTGCGGCATTTACGCCAACTCCTACAACGCCACCATGGCAGAAGTAGCGGTCCAAAGGGACGGGCGCGTGCAGGTGAAGCGGGTGGTGATGGCACTCGATGTGGGCCTGGTATTGAACCCGGACGGCATGCGCCAGCAAGCCGAGGGAGCCGCCATGATGGGTATGGGCTACGCGCTCTCCGAGGAGGTTCGTTTCCAGGGCGGGCGGGTGCTCACCAGGAACTTTGACGACTACCCGATTCCCCGGTTTTCTTCGCTGCCGAAGATCGAGATCGTGCTGGTGGAGAATCCGCAGATGGGCGCGCTGGGCGGGGGTGAACCACCGATCATCGCCATGGGGGCGGCGCTGGCCAACGCGATTTACGACGCGGCGGGCGCGCGCCTGCTGGAATTGCCGATGACACCACCGCGGGTGAAGGCACTGTTGGCGTGAGTGTTGACCCGGCACCGTAGGCGGACTATGGTTTTGTATCGTCTGCCCGCATCCGCGAACGACAGGCCACCCAAAACGATGGCCTGTCCCACCCTGACCTGGCGAGCGGAATTTCACAGGGCATTACCAGGTGGCGCGCTTGAACCTTATAAAGCTTTTGCGCCATCTGCCGATAAGAAAGATGTGAGTCTTTCGCTGCCGGTGCAGCCATGGCAAACCTTTCTCCAACCGCCTGCGTTGGAAAAGCTTCCGGTTTCGCCGGCTGGATGCGAATCCCGGTTCCGGTTTCTCTTTGAGGCCAATCCTCTGCCAATGTGGGTCTTTGATTGGGAGACCCTCGCCATTCTGGAAGTCAATGACGCCGCCATCTCATTCTACGGATATTCGCGCGACGAGTTTCTGGCGCTCCACATCACCGACCTACGTCCGGTGGAGGAAATCCCGCGGTTGAAGCAGGTGCTGGCCGGAAAATGCGCACCCCTGGCGCAAAGCGGACCCTGGAAACACCGCCGCAAGGACGGGCAGATGGTCGAGGTCGAAGTGATGCGTCACGGGCTGGAGTGGAGTGGTCGCCCCGCCGCTCTGATCGTCGCGCATAACATCACCGGCCGCGTGCGCGCCGAGGAATCCCTGCGTGAAAGCGAGGAGCGCTTCCGCACCGCGTTTGAATGCGCGCCCTTTGGCATGGCCCTTACGACGCTCGATGGGTGCTTCCTTCAGGTCAATGCCGCGCTTTGCCAAATGCTGGGCTATTCTGAGAAGGAGCTGGTGAGCGGCGCCTGGCGGAACCTGACACACCCGGCCGACCTGGAGCGCTCTCTCGAAGCCGCCGCGCAGCTCAAAAAGCAACTGCTCACCTCCGTCGAGTTCGAGAAGCGTTACATCCACAAGAGCGGCAAGATCATCTGGGCCCGCCTGCGCGTGACGGTGGTGAAGGATCGTCACCAACAGCCGTCGCACTTTATTACTCACATGGACGATATCAGCGAGCGCGTTTGGGCCGAGCGCGCGCGCCGCGATAGCGAGGAGAAATATCGAAACCTGATCACGCATATGCCGGATGTGGTCTGGGTTGCGGAGGCCTCCGGCGCCATCGTTTTTGTCAGCCCCAACGTGGAAAGCCTCACCGGCCTCACCGCCGACGAGGTGTATCAGCGCGGCGCCCGCGCTCTATTCGAATCCATCGAAACCGCCGACGCGGAGCGCGTAACCGAGGCATTCCGGGCACTGTTCACACGCGCGCGCCCCTATGACGAAGAGTTCCGCGTCCGCGCGAAATCCGGCGAATGGATCTGGGTCCACGATCGCGCCGTGGCGGCGTACGAAAAGGACGGCTCCTGCTATGCCACCGGCCTGCGCTCCGATATCACCGAACACCGCCGCGCCGAGGCCGCCATGCGCGAGCGGGATGCCGCCGAGCAGGCCAATCGCGCCAAGAGCGCCTTCCTGGCGCGCATGAGCCACGAATTGCGCACCCCCTTGAACGCCATCATCGGCTACAGCCAGATGCTCCGCGAAGACTGCACCGGGCCCCAGCAGACCGAGTTCGCCGCGGATCTCGAAAAAATCGAGCGCGCCGGCCTGATGCTGCTCGGTCTCATCAACGATGTGCTGGATCTGTCTAAAGTAGAGGCTGGCCGCATGGACGTGCATCTCGAGGACGTGGAAGTGGATTCCGTCTTCCAGGATGTCCGGAGCGGCGTCGAGCCTCTGGCGCTCCAACAGGGCAATCGTCTGTTCTTTACTTGCGCCCCCGACGCCCGCTCGGTATATGCCGACCGCACCAAGCTTCGCCAATGCATCCTGAATCTGGTCAACAACGCCTGCAAGTTCACCCGGCAAGGTGAAATCACGGTGACCGCCCGGCGCGTGCCGAACGCTGCCGGCGGCTGGATCGAATTGCGTATCGCTGATACCGGCATCGGCATCCCCTCCGAACACCTGGGAAAGCTGTTCGACCCATTCTTCCAGGTGGAGGGCGCCGCTGTCAGCAAAATCAGCGGCACGGGTCTAGGCTTGGCCATCACCAAACGATTCTGCGAGCTGATGCATGGCGAGATCGCCGTGGAAAGCATTCCCCGCCAGGGCTCCTGTTTCTCCCTCCGCCTCCCCGCCTGCCGCCCTCCCACCTGAGGCAACCCGCGCTTGCGAAACGACAGCGTCGAAAAATGTGGGGCGGGCAATCCTGCCCGCAGCCGCCTTTCAGGCGCTCCCGCGATCTGCGCTTCCCTGGTGGAGCCGGCTAAAAGCCGTCCCCGGTGAGGACCCCAGGGCAGGATTGCCCGCCCCACAACCAGTTTTCATGAAATTGCGCGCGGCGCAGGCGCTGAAAAGGCAGGCCGCCCAAAACGATGGCCTGTCCCAGGCCTGTCCCACCCTGACTTGATGCACCGAGTAAGTAACTGGTGGTGAAATCTGCGGAGTAGCCCCGGATCAGATAGAGTAATTGATGTGATGCGTTACGCGGCAATGTTGCTGTTCTATGCCGGTGGGTGGGCACAGACGAATTGGCCGTCCTATGGAAACGATCCGGGGGCCATGCGCTTTTCCGAAGTCCGGCAGATTGATGCCGGCAATGTCGCGCAATTGCAGCTTGCCTGGACATTTCGCACCGGAAAACCCGGCTCGGAAGCGATACCGATCGTCGTTGACGGCGTAATGTACGTCACGGCGCCGGACGGCGTATACGCGCTGGTACCGGAGACCGGCCAGTTGTTGTGGAACTACTCTGCGACGCCTATGGCCCTTCGAGGGTTGGCATATTGGCCGGGCGTCTCCGGCCTGCATGCACGTGTTTTCGCCGGCAATGGGCATTACCTGTTAGCCCTGGATGTGACGACCGGGAAACCCGCGCCGGGTTTTGGCAACGAAGGCCGGCTAGACCTGAAACCGGGTGTGCTGGGGGAACTGAAGGACGGGCGATATGCGCTGGACTCGCCGCCCGCCGTTTTTGGCGACATTGTCATCACCGGATGCAGCAATGGCGAGCGTTCGCCCAGCGCGGGCGCCTACGGCGATATCCGCGGTTGGGATGCCAGGACCGGAAAGCTGCTGTGGACCTTTCACACGGTGCCGCGACCGGGCGAGGCCGGCGCCCAGACTTGGCCCGCGGGTGGCTGGAAGAATCGATCCGGAACCAATGTGTGGGGCTTCTTCACTATTGATGTGCAGCGCGGGCTGGTGTATGCGCCGCTGGGCGCGCCTACCTCCGACTTTTATGGCGCGGATCGAGTGGGCGACGGTCTGTACGGGAACTCCCTGGTAGCACTGGATGCCCGCACCGGCACAGTGAAGTGGTACCAACAGTTGGTACATCACGACTTGTGGGACTATGATCTGGCCGCGCCGCCGGCACTTTTTGATATCCATCGCGGGCGCGTCACCGTTCCCGCCGTGGCCGAAATCACCAAGATGGGTCTGCTGTTCGTGTTCAATCGCGTGACTGGCACGCCGGTCTACGGCATGGAAGAACGCGCCGTTCCGCAGTCGGTGGTGCCGGGAGAAGTCACCGCCAGGACGCAACCGTTTCCGCTGAAGCCGCCACCGCTGGCGAAGAACACTTTTCGCATTGAAGAGATGTATAACCGGTCCGCGGAGCAAGCGCGCTTTTGCAAAGAATTGTTTGAAACAAATCACATGAAGATCGGAGGACCTTACACGCCTCTGCCGCTTGCAGGGAACGCGTTGTTCTTTCCGAGCACACTGGGCGGCGGGAACTGGGGCGGCGTGTCGGTGAATCCCGCGCTCGGCCTGCTCTTCGTCAACGTGATGAATATCGGGCAGTGGGGCCACCTGGAAAAGCGTGGTTTCGAGTACGTGCGCACATCGCCCTATGGACCCTACGCCAGATTCTGGAACCCGGAGACCCGCATACCCTGTCAGAACCCCCCGTTTGGAGAATTGATCGCCGTGGATCTGGCCTCGGGTAACATCGCGTGGCGGTCAGTGCTGGGGAGAATAGACGCTTTGGAAGCCATCGGCCTCCACGGCACAGGTACGCTGAATCTCGGTGGTAGCATAGCGACGGCCGGCGGTGTGGTGTTCATCGCGGCGACCAACGACTCGCGCTTTCGGGCGTTTGATTCGAAGACGGGAAAGCTGCTTTGGGAAACAGCGCTCGAAGCCAGTGGACACACCAGCCCGATCACCTATATGGGACGCGATGGAAGGCAGTATGTGGCGCTCATGGCCGCCGGCGGCGGTGGATTTTTGGATGGCGGGTTGAGCAACAGCCTGGTGGCGTTTGCGCTGCCGGATATTCCCCGAAAACCGCTGCCGGATTCGGTCGTGAAAGCTGTGGCCGCCGCGGTCGCGGCCCGTCGTGGGCAGCCAACTATCGGCGCCTTTCAACCGGCACTATTAGCGCCGGGCGCCACGCGCGCATTAGTAGAGAAAACCTGTGGGACGGGCTGCCATTCTCTTGAGGTAGTCACCACCCGGCGGATGGATGCCAGACAGTGGCGTGAAATGGTGCAGGCGATGGTGGCTCGCGGCGCGCAGGCGTCGGACGCCGAGGCGACGGCCATCGCCGGGTATCTGGCAAAGACACTGCACAAGTAGCACGATGCCTATGCCGCCCGGGAGCCGGGGGCGCGGTGCTGATACGTTCCGGTCAGTTGTGCCTCTTCGAGAATGTGGCCGCGCATGGCCTGATCCAGTTTTTGGCGATCCGCGCCGGGAGGCAAATCCAGCTCGGTATCCAAAGCGTACAAGTGGAAGATATAGTGATGCGTGCCGCTGGGAGGCTGTGGGCCGCCGTAACCCAAATCGCCGAATCCGTTGCGACCCTGGCGCGCGCCGCCAATTAGAGTTTCGCTGGCAGGCAAGTCTTCATCCAGACTTTTGGCCGAAGGGCGAATCCCATATACCAGCCAATGCACGAAGACGCCTTTGGGCGCGTCGGGATCGTCCACGATGAGTGCCAGGTTCTTGGCTGTCTCGGGCACGTTGGTCCACGCCAGCGGGGGGGAGATATTGCCACCGCCTTTGGAATATCGTTCCGGAATGGCTTGTTGATTTTCAAAAGCAGGGCTGGTTAATTTTATACTCATGGATTTTGTCCTTCCGTTGTTTCCAGCATACCGGACTGCGGGTTAGGGATTAGTGCGCATAATGACTTAGCGCCACAGACAAAGTACGAGTCATAACCGGAAGCGAGATCATTTACCGGTATGTGTTCTCACACCGTTTCGTTCGGCGCGAGTCTGTCCCAGATACAGACTTCGCTTGGTTTGGAGGCTGTAGCTTGTCAAAACGTGCCGCGCTACGTTGGGTTTCCCAAAAGGCTGAAACCTACCTTTACAGCGCCTGGCGGTCCCGGCTGCATCGCCCAAAAAGGCTTAGGAGTTCCAATCTTGTGCGGCTCCTTCGCGCTGTTCAGGCAGCGACCAGATGATGCCGGCGGCGATTAGCGGCGAGATCCCAAACCCGATGAACACGGGCAAATAAGAGTAGTGATCCACCACCCAACCGGTGGCCAAACTGAAAATCATGCCACCGAAGCCTGCGCCCATGCTGGCGATTCCCCAGATGGATCCAACCGTGTTCTTGGGAAAGCGGTCGGCCGGCATGGCCAACATGTTGGCCAGCGCTCCCGTGTAGCCGAGGGTGGCGGTCGAAATCAGGGCAATCGATACAAACGCGTTCGACACCAGCACGGCCGGAATGGCCGAGGTCATGAGCACCGCAAACAACAGGACGGATATTTTGCGCGCCCAATTGACCGCGATCCCCCGACGCAGCAGCATCGCCGCGCACGCTCCCCCAAGCAGATTCCCGGCATCGGCCGTGAGAAACGGAATCCAGGCGAACTTGCCGATGGAGACCATATCGAAGCCCCGCGCGTTTTTCAGGTATTGCGGAAACCAGAAAACGTAAAAATACCAGGCTGGATCGCTGAAGATCTTGGAGGCCGTAAACATCGAGACCCAGCGGGACCGCAGGAGTTTCCGCATGGAGATCGGCGGACTGGCCGTCTCGGCGCGGACGTTCGGCGGCGTGTAGTAGAAGAGCAGCCAGGCCAGCAGCCAAATCAGGCCGGCGGCTCCCACTACCAGGAACGCGCTGCGCCACCCGGAACGCAGAAGAATCCAGGCGATGAGCGGCGGCGCCAACGCAGCGCCAATGGAAGAGCCGCTATTGAAGATGCCGGAAGCCAGCGCGCGTTCCTCCAGCGGAAACCACTCGGCCACCACTTTAACGGCCGCTGGCCAGTTCCCTGCCTCACCCATACCCAGGAGAAAGCGAAATACGCCCAGGCTGAGCGCGCCGCGGGCGAAGACGTGCAGCATGGCGGCGATGCTCCACCAGGCGATGCAAAGGGCGTAGCCCAGTTTCGTGCCCAGCCGGTCGATCATCGGGCCGGAGACCGCGTTCATGGCGGTGTAGGCGAGCATGAACGCGAAAACCACGCGCGAGTAATCCACATTGCTCATGTGGAACTGCTCGGTCAGCACGGGCGCGACCACCGAAAGCGTCTGCCGGTCCAGATAGTTGACGACCGTGGCCAGGAAGGCCAGGCCCGCCATAACCCATCGATATCTGGATACCGCGGCCGCCATGCCGGTGGTTAGCGACTTCCCTAAGAGACGCGCATCTGAAAGGCCCAGGCGAAACGGCAGGGACGGAGGGATTCATCCTGCAGGCCAGGCGGGATGTGCACCTCCACGCCGCCGTTTGCCGAAGCCCATTCGAGCGGCACATTCGTCCCCAGCATGCGAATTCTCGCGTTTGCGGCCGGCCGAACCGAACGCAGAAGCAGCCTCTCGCCCGGCCACTTCAATGCGAAGGCATAGATGGTTTGGTTATCCTTGGTGCGCGTGAAACGGATGTCAGCCCCCTCCGACCACAATTCACCCTCGCGGGCGCGGGTCGCATAAATGGCTTCGCCGTTGATTCTCAGCCATGCGCCGACTTCCTTCAGTTGACTCACGGCCGTAGGATGAAACCGGCCGTCGCCATCCGGGCCGATTCCCACCATGAAGTTACCACCCTTGGCGGCTGAATCCACCAGGTTGCGCACTACCCAAGTAGCCCCCTTGTAGCTGCGGGCATCCCGCTCGTAGGAGAAGGAAGATCCCAGCGGGTAAATCACGAACCAGGGCGTATCCGTATTGGCTTTGTCACCCGGTACGAAGCCTTCCGGAGTATAGTAGTCCCCGTAATTGCCAATTCCCCGCGCGCGCAGCATCACGTCAGGTTGCAGTTTTCGCAGTTGCAGAATGGTCTCACGCAATTGCGGCCATACCTTCGGACCCAGCCATTGGTCCAGGCACATCATATCGATCTTTCCGTAGCGCGTCAGAAGTTCAGTCAATTGTGCGCGATGACGCATCATCATGCGGTTGACTTCCGCGGGGGTAGGATCCGGAACAATCACCTCCTCCGCACCCAGCCGCTTCTTCACTTCCGCATAATCGGTAGTCAACACATTCGAAGATGGTACCTGCAAAGGATGGTAGGCGTAGGGCCGGAAGTCGGCGTCATACCAGTCCGGATGCGAGAAGTAGAGATCAATGCGAATGTCCCGCTTGCACGCGGCTTCACAGAGTTCCCTGACCACATCCCGCCGAAACGGTGTTTGCATGATGCTATACGGCAGATCGCACGCCTCCATTCGGGGCCCGCCGGAGGCTGCCCAGTTGGTGCGCTGCCGGACACGCGTGCGCGTGTCGAACATGGAAAAGCCGTCGTGATGTTTGGTGGTGAAGGCGAACATGCGCATGCCGCAATTCGCGAACAGATCCATCCACTCATCCGCGTTGAATCCCCGGGGATTCCATGTCTGGTACATGGCCTGGTATCGTTGTCTTTCCGCGAATGACATTTTCAGGAACGGCCAGGACTCACCCGGTTGGCCCAGAATGGAATACGGCCCCCAATGCAGCCGGACCCCGTATTTGATGTCGCGAAATCGCTCGTATGCGGCATCCGATGCCCAGCGATACTCCGGGACAGGCACATCCTCTACGTACGATTGCACGCGGCGGTAGTGCGTATCGCTCGTGGGAAGATAATGATTCACGCGGTCGCTGGCGGCGGCCGCCCGGCTTAACGCCGCAGTCGCGGAAATGCTGCTCATCAGAAAGCGCCGGCGATTCATG
>Ga0335074_10017501_pt1 | contig 10108 bp, 8 predicted proteins | sample Lox_Sample_23_FD_206715 | JGI IMG/M metagenome (GOLD analysis project Ga0335074, IMG submission 206715) | Soil microbial communities from Loxahatchee National Wildlife Refuge, Florida, United States - Lox_Sample_2.3 | ecosystem: Environmental > Terrestrial > Soil > Wetlands | place: USA: Florida...
GACTATGAATGGCCATCGTCCGAGGCTAACGCCCGTTGGACGCCATCCGGCGGCCGAAAGATCGACTACGGCAGCACGACGATGCCGGCGTAGGTCACGTCGTTATTCAGATCCCAGGTTTTTTCGTACTTGAGCGTAGCGGCGTCGTACACTTCGATATCGAAGCCCGCTCCGTAGATGTAGAGCTTCTTGCCGTCGGTGGAGATGCCGAGTGTGAATCGCGTCCGGCACGGAAGTTCGGCCCGTTGCGCGATGCGGTCCCCGTGCGCGAGATCGAAAGACCAGAATTCGCAGCGCTTGGTGCCATTAATCCCCGTGGAAACCACCGTGTAGGCCCATTTCTTGTCCGGCGTGACTTCGATTCCGGCCATGTTGTTGGGAGCGGGGCCGATCGGGTTGAAATCAATCTGCCGGGTGGCCAGGTCCATCCGAGCCAATCCAAATACATGGTTGTGCACGATGGGGTCCGACCAAACGAACATTCCGGTGTGCTGGCCCGGCTCATTGATCAGGTCCAAGTCGCTGCCGAAATGTACGTTTTCCATCCCGGGGGCGTCCGGACGGGCCAGATCGATGTGGTCCAGCACCTTGAAATCGGGAGCCTGGAGAACGGTGATCTTCTCGCCGAATTGGTAGATATACTTGCCGTCCGGGGAAACTTCCAGCCAGCCCACGCCGTAATCGCCTTCGTTCTGAGGCTCTTCTTCCTTGGGAATGTCGATGGTTTTGACGATCTTCTGCTGCTCCAGATCCACTACCGTGTACTTGGGCTTGGAAACCTCAAAATGCTCCGGAAACTTGGTAATTTCCTTGGTGATGGCGTAGAAATACTTGCCCTGGGGATCGGCCGTGCCGTTGAACAAGCGATATTGCTTGTTCGGAGTGTTGAGTTCGAAGTGATTGATCACCTTGCGCGTGGCGACGTCGATCACTTCGATGCCATTGTGATCGATGGTGGTGACGTAGATCTTCTTGTGATCCGACGACAGCCGGATGCTCATCGGCGTGCCAGTGGATAGCGGAATCCGATCGACAATCTTTTCCTGTGCTTCGTCAAAAACGAGAACGGACGCCGGATAGGCCGGCAGATAGAGCGTGCCGGCGGTCGCAAATCGAGTGGAAGCCGCGCAGCAGGCGGCTAAAAGGGCCAATTTTGTGAAGCGCATTAGTTTATGGAAATACCAGATCGAGACTCCGCCAGTCCTTGGTGGCGCTGGCGCATTTCGCGGTCCAGTCGGGGGCATTGTTTAAATGATCGGGAACCTGGGACGGCCAGTAACAACTGACGAAACAGTCGTAGATGTCGCGTTCCACGGGCTGGCAAAGGCCGGCTGTGCCGCCGGCCGCGTCCACTTCCCAGCCGGGCGTGAACATCAACGCGCAGCCCATCGGCACGTGCGGACGCTGCGGCTGGTTGGATGGCCGGTCCTGCATGGCGACGATGTCCTCGCTCTTGGCGACGATAAAGTCGTCAATGCGAGCCGCCTTTTTATTCAAAGGTCGCATGTGTTTCATGATGCCTTCCTTTCGGCAAAGTGCTGCAAAAATCCAGGATTCTTGGCTGCGATCGCGCCGTAGATCTCAAGGCACGTGTTGGTCCAGTCGCGAATCCAATCGCAATAGTGAAGATTGGGATGCCCGGTGTCGCCGTAGCGCACGAACGCCTCGTGATGGCATCCGCCGGCGCACAACGGACGCGCCCAGCAGCTATGACAATCGTACTTGGCGCCGATGTGGCCGCGCCGCAGAAATTCCGTCTGTTTTTCTTTATCCAGGCCGGTTGCGACGTTGCCCAGCGCGTGCTGGTCCGAATCGACGAAACGATGGCAGGGCGCGATGTCGCCGGAAGGCCCCACGCCCAACAAACCCAGGCCCGCGCCGCAGGGATGCGATTTGTTCACGCCCTGGCACAGTTCAGCCAGGGTATCGCTCACGTTGGAAAACCCGTGCGCCTCGCCCCGCAACGCGTATTCGAGATATTCCTGGGCCAGCACGTGGAACTGATCGAGCACGCTGTCCATGCCCTGGTTCCCGATGCTGTAGAGCTGATTGGCCGAGGAAGTGACCGGGGCGAATCCAACTTCATGAAATCCCAGATCCTGTTTCAAATGCCGGAAGATCTTGATCACGTCCGATACGCCCTTGGTGAGCGTGACGCGCGCCGTGATCGGCCGCGTGCGATGATTTTGGATCAGCGCCCGCACCCTCGGCTCGATGATGTCGTAACTGCCTTTGCCGTTGGAGAAGACGCGCAGATGGTCGTGCATCTCCTTGGGCCCGTCCATGCTTACCGTGACGCCGATATGGTTGTTGGATAGAAACTCGATAATAGCGGGCGTCAGCAGAGTGGCGTTGGTGGTGAGGCTGAAATCGATGTGGCGATCCTGCTCCTGGGCGCGTTCGGTAGCGTACGCCACCACTTGCTTGAGCAGCGGGAAATTCATGAGCGTTTCGCCGCCGAAAAATGTGATGTGAATGGAGCGCCGGCCCTCGGACTGCGCCAGCAGAAAATCCACCGAAGACTTGGCCGTTTCGAGGTCCATGAACTTGGGCTTGCCTTCAGGCGTAGCCAGTTTGTCGGCGCCGAACTCATAGCAATACTGGCACGAGAGATTGCACTGGTTGGTGAGGTTCATCACCAGCGTCTGAATGGGAAAGACTTCCGGAAGGCTGGTAGGCGGCTCCGGCACCGAATCCGGCGCCAGAATAACGTTCGCGTGCAGCATCTCCTCGATCAGCTCTTCGGCATCGCCGATACTGACGCCGCCGGCCGCCAGTTCGTCCACCAGCCGCTGGTGGGGCTTTGCGCCGGATGTCAAACAATCGATCAGTTTGCCGACGGCGCCATCCACGGCGAAGATCGCGCCCGCCGGAACAAGATAGAGGAAATGCGCGCCTTCGGCCGCGAAGCGATGAAACTCGCCCAGCCGGTAGACGCGCGTGGCGGATTCGGTGGCCGTCATTGACCGACCTCAGGCTGATCCCACTTAATGTAGGTTGGAACCGTCACCACCAGATAGGACTTACCGGCCAGCGCATTGCCTTCTTTGTCCTTTTCATCTTTGGCCGTGGCCACTACCCAAACGTCGCCGTAATTGTTCCGGCTGAATTTGCGTTGCGGGTTCGGACCGTCTGAGGACGGAGTAAACAGGCCGGTGCTGCTCAATGAGCCGACGAACTCCCGGTCGTCGTCGCCGTAGGTGGAATAAAACTCCTGCACCGACCACTTTACGTCGATGGGGCCAAGTTCGACATCGTCGGCGGTGTGCGGCTTTCCGTCCGCCCCGCGTTGGTAGGCGATCGCTTCAAACTGCTGATAACCTTTGGGATGTACTTCGCTGCCGAGATGAGCCAGAGCGGAATCCGGCGTTACTTTCACGTAATCGATGCGATCGTAAACCGCGATCGCGCTTTGCAGTACCGAGCGATGGAAGGCGATATCGCGCTTGCCCGAAACGGCGTTCGCGGCGGTATCCACTTCGGCGATAATCTCGGTGGGCGTGTGCGAAACAATGCGTTTCACCGTGACGCCGGTCCCGAAGTCCAGATCGGAAGCCGACACCTGCGCGGGCAGACTTTCGCCGATAAGGCGCACGCGAGTTCCCGTGGAGCCCGTTTTCAGCATCGAGACGTCGGTTCCCAGCAACGTCGGATCCAGGGATGCGCGCTGCATCTTCACGTCAAAACCAAACTCCTGATATTCGCCCCAAAACCAGCGCCCCTCGGCGGTATTCTGGTCGGGTGAAACCCACATCACTTCGCGCACCTCGCTGTTCAGATCGCCCGGCTCCGCGTCTTTAGCCAGCTTTCCTTTGGACCGGCCGCGCCAAGCGTAGCCGGCGTAGACCAAGCTGTGCCCGGTGCGGGTGAGGGTGGCGCCGTCTTTCACCGAGGTCAGCTTCACCGTGGTATTAAACTCGTCGTCGGTTCCGCTTGCCGGCGTCACTTCCATGTCGCCGATGAATTTGCCGTGGCCCGGAACATAAGCGGTCACCATCCATTTGCCGGCCAGTTTGGGGGCGCGCATGCGGGCGTGCCAGGCGGCCCACTCGGGCGTGTCCAGCGGAGCGGTCTTAGCCAGGTAGGCGAGCGCGATGTCCACCGGCAGCGGAGCACCGGGTTCCAGGTGGCGCTGCCCCTCTTCCATACCGCCCGCGTGGAGTCCTAAACGGAATGCTTCGTCGGCCTGCGGATAGAGCGCGACATGCAGGTTGGCCAGGTATTTCCAATCCTGCGCCGTGCGCCGCCAGGATAAAGGCCGCGCCAGCGCGTGGCAGTTCGCACACGCGCCCTTTACATCGTCGTTGGGAATATTGGTCTCATCTTGAATGCGATGCTCGGCGTAATACATGATCGGCTTGGCCTCTTCCGGCGCCAGACCATGATCGGTGGCCAAATACTTCAAAATATCGTGCGCTTCACTCGGCGACAGTTTCACGCCACGCAAACGCACCATGCGTTTGATAGCTTCTTCCCAGCCTTCCGGCGTCGCGCGCTCCCAGGAGATGCGCAGCATGTCGCCCTTGGCGTCGCGGGTGTGACAGCCTGAGCACTTTTCGATGACCAATTGGTTAGTAACCGGGATGCCGGGCACGGGCACCGCTGTGGCGGTCTCCGCCGGCGCGCCCGCTTGCGGCTTCTGGGCCTGAGCAAGCAGAGGAAGAACCAGAACGGATGCAAGCAGGATTTTCATAACCTTATTCGAATATCATACACCTTGGCTCTAGTGCAATAGATAAAAGTTCTTTATGAGCGTCATGCCGCACTCGTGCTTGCGCACGGACATATGTTATTAACGAAGTGACCCATGCCGGATCGAATCGCCCGCCCGCCTGCCATTCCGCTGGATGGCTATGCGCGCGCTCTGCGCTTCATCGTTCCCTATTGGCCGCGCCTGGTTTTGGTGCTGCTGGCCGGCGTGGCGGCCACGGGTTTCGGTTTGCTGCAACCGTATATTTCAAAACTGCTCATCGACGATGCCCTGCTGAAACACAACTTCCGCATGCTGCTGGTGGTCAGCGGAATGATGCTCGGCGTGACCGTGGTGGGGTTCGTGCTGAACATTCTTTCGAGCTATCAGTACGTCCGCGTGTCGGCCTTGGTCCTTTTCGACATGCGCTTGGCGCTGTACCGGCATCTGCAGACGCTGTCGCCGCGGTTTTGGGCCGCGAGAAAACTGGGCGATGTAGTTTCGCGCATTAATAATGACATCGCCGAGGTGCAGCGGATCTCGGCGGACAGCCTGATGAGCGTGCTATCGAACGTGGTCTTTTTGATCGGCAGCGCGGCCATCATGATCGCGATGAGCCCCAAGCTTTTTTTGGTGAGCCTGGCCGCCGTGCCCGCGGGTGTCTGGTCGCTGCAACATTACCAGCACCGCCTGGCCGCGCGAGTGCGGGCGGTGCGCGAGCGCAGTTCCGATATCGGAAGTTTTCTGCTGGAGACGCTGCTGGGGATTCGGCTGGTGGTGTCTTCCCGCGCGGAAGCCCGGGAAGTGGAGCGCTTTCGCGACCGCAACCAAAGTTTTCTCGACGCGCTGATGAGCATGCAGCTGATGTCGTTCCTGTCCGGCGCCGTCCCGGGGACGATCCTGACGCTGTCCACGGCCGCGCTTTTTCTTTACGGAGGCAAGCTGGTGATTGACGGCGCGCTCACCACCGGCTCGCTGGTCGCCATCATGTCCTACCATCTGCGCCTGCTCGCGCCGGTGCAGAACCTGATGAGCTTGTACAGCAATCTGGTTTCCGGGGGAGTTTCGCTCTCGCGCGTCTGGGAACTGTTCGACACGCGGGCCGAGATTGTGGAGCGGCCGGATGCCAAGCCTCTGACCGGCGTTCGCGGTGAGATTGAGTTCGATCGAGTGACCTTTGGATATGGCGCCGGACAGGGTGCTGGACTTGGCGCCGAAGCGGTGATCGACGATTTGTCGTTCCGGGTAGAGCCCGGCACGATATGCGCGATTCTTGGCCCTAGCGGGGCAGGCAAATCGACGCTGGCGGATCTCCTGGTCCGCTTTTACGATCCCGGCTCAGGCTCCATTCGCATCGACGGCAGGGACTTGCGCGATTTGCCGATCTCCGATCTGCGCCACGCCATCCTGCTGGTGGATCAAGCGCCCTATCTTTTTCACGCCAGCGTCCGGGAAAATATCGCCTACGCGCGGCCCGAAGCCACCGCGGAGCAGATTGTGGAGGCTGCACGGGACGCGTCCATCCACGAACGCATCCTGGCGCTTCCCGAGGGTTACGACACCATCATCGCCGAACGCGGCCAGACGCTATCGGCCGGAGAACGGCAGCGCATCGCGCTCGCCAGAGCGCTCCTGGCGAATCCCAAAGTCCTGATCCTGGACGAACCCACCTCGGCGCTGGACGAGGCCAACGAGCGTGCGATTGCCGAGACGCTGGTCCGGGTGGCGCGCGGCCGCACCGCGATTCTGATTACCCACCGGGCGTCGCTGGCCCAAATCGCGCATCAGACCATTTTTCTCGATCCGGTGAAAGCGCCGCAGCTTGCCGCCAGCGCTGTGGATTAGGCGCCGCTCCATATCTTAGGCGCCGCTCGGGGTTAGAACGGTACGTCGTCGTCGGTAATCCCCTGGTCCGCCGGCTCGGCCGGCACATTCTGCCGGGGCGCGCTGCGCGGCATCGATACCGGCTGGCGACCGCCGGAGTCCTCCATGCCATCCCCGCCGCGCCCGCCCAGCAAAATCACGTCTTCGGCCACAACCTCCGTCATATATTGTTTCTTGCCGTCTTTGTCGTCGTAACTGCGCGTCTGCAGCCGGCCCTCGACATACACTTGTTTTCCCTTGGTTAGATAGTTGGCCAAGTTCTCCTGGCGCCACAGAACAATGTTGGCCCAGTCCGTCTCCTCTTTCCATTCACCGCTCTGCTGATCTTTCCAACGGCGGTTGGTGGCCACGGAAAATTTGGTGACCGCCACGCCCGAGGGGGTGAACTTGGTTTCGGCGTCCCGGCCCAGGTGACCGACCAGAATTACCTTGTTAACGCTTCGCGATGCCATAATCCATGCACTGTATCATACAAATTCCTGTCTCAGTCGCCCCCTAAACGGCGTCTCAACATTTGTGCCAAAGATGAAGGCGCGTTCTATTGAGAACAATGCGCGCGCCCGATTACTTGTTTAGCGAAAGCGTGGGACTCCGCCGTCTAAGTTAAATTTTTGGTTGCAGCCGCGCGGTCTGGATGTACAATAGGGAACAATTCAGACAGGTGAGGCCAGGGAAGGACGGGGCTGGCGTTCGCCCGTAACAATTTTGCGTCGCGTTTTGGCGCGCCCCGCCGGTACAGAGCAGTGGTCGGGAATGAGTGAGTGAAGAGGGTATGCAGAGACCCTGTTTGTTCGTTCAATTCGGAGGCCCGTGGTTGCTGGCCGTATGTTCTACCGGTCTTGCGCCTCTGCACGGCCAAATTCTGATCCACGGTTCCGGTCCGCACCAGCGCGCCAACATTTTCAACAGCGATCTGGCGGTGTTGGAGAGCGGGGAGCAGCGCAAGGATCTGCCCTGTACTGTTACTCCCAGTAAGCCGAGCCTCGGATTCGATCTCAAATTCCACGCCGGTTATCAGGTGACGGTGCCGCTGAAGGAGCTGGCCGGCGCCGGGAATGCTCTCAACATCGTGTTTCGTGTCACCGCCGACGCCCATCCCGACGAGCCCATCTACTTCGCGCAGCATCTGCGCGTTCCCCCTATTGAGGACGATGCGAAAGGGGATGCCTACCTCCAGGGCGCTTTCGACGTCGGAGAGGGTTCGTACCACGTCGACTGGTTGATGCGGGATCACACCGAACGGGTCTGCTCCTCGAACTGGGATTCGGAGGCCGCGCTTGCGTCCAAGGACCGGCCCATGAGCCTGGCCATCGCGCCGGAGGTGATCGAGCGCGCCGATGTCGACCAGTTCCGCGAGGACCCGCCCATCCAGCGCGCTTCGCTCGACCCGCCACTCAATATAAAGGTCCTGGTCAATTTCGCTCCCCAGAACTCGCTGTCGGCCTCGCTGCAGCCGCTCGACACCACGGCGCTGGTCTCCATCTTGAGAACGATTGCGCGCGATCCACGCATCGGCAGGTTCTCCATCGTCGCGTTTAACATGCAGGAAGAAAAGGTGATTTATCGCCAGGAGGGCGTAAGCCGGATCGATTTTCCTGCTTTGGGAACAGCCCTGCATAATCTCAATCTGGGAACAGTGGATCTCAAACGTTTAAGTGAGAAACACGGGGATACCGATTTTCTAACGGGGTTAGTACGCAAGGAGATGATGCCGGACCCTCAGGACCACCCCGACGCGGTGGTGTTCGCCGGTCCCAAGATCTTGCTGGATGCCAATCCCCCGGAGCAGGCTCTCAAGGACGCCTCCGATGTCGATTTCCCGGTCTTCTACATGAATTACAATCTCTACCCGCAAGCCGTGCCCTGGAAGGACGCCATCAGCCACACGGTGCGTTTCTTCCGCGGGTACGAATACACAATCACTCGCCCGCGCGACCTGTGGTTTGCGGTCTCTGAAATGGTCTCTAAGATCGTAAAATCAAGGAACGAAAGGGCGGGTTCGTCCATCTCAAGCCAGTAGGGGTTCCATGCATACAATGAGGTTGGCTATTCCGCTGGCAGTGTGGTCATTTTGCGCGGCTCTCGTGTCCGCCCAAGGGCTGCTCTACGGCCAGCAACACATCAAGCATTACGCCAACAGCCTGGCGCCGTACGTGGTTTCGCCCCAGGAAATCGTCGATCGCATGCTGGAACTGGCCGATCTTAAACCTGGCGAAAAACTATATGACTTAGGCAGCGGAGACGGACGCATCCTGATCACCGCCGTGGTGCGCTTCAAGGCCAAAGCGGTTGGGGTGGAGATTTCCGACGATCTGGTGAACAGCACCAACGAGCGAATTCACCGGCTCGGCTTGGATAACGACGCGCAAGTGATCCACGGGAATTTCTTGAACGTCGATTTAAGTCCCGCCGATGTCGTCACTTTATATCTGGCCACGGATGCCAACGAGATGCTGCGCCCGAATTTGGAAAAATACCTAAAAAATGGCGCGCGCGTGGTTTCCCACGAATATGCCGTCCCGGGCTGGAAGCCGAAATTAGTAGACAAGGATCCGTTGCACCACGGCCACACCATCTACCTCTACGTGATGCCTCCCAAGAAAAAGTAGCCCCCTCCCCTGTGCCCGCCTTCGATGTTGTAGGGGTTGGTCTCAACGCCACCGACACCCTGATCCTGCTGCCTGAGTTCCCGCCCTATGGCGGAAAAGTGCCATTCGAGCGCGAAGCTCTGGTCCCGGGCGGACAGGTGGCCACCGCCATGGTGGCTTGCGCGAAACTCGGTTTGCGCGCCAAATATATCGGCGCCCTGGGCGATGACCAACGCGGCGCTCTTCAACTGGAAAGCCTGCGCTCCAGCGGCGTCAACATCGACGATATCGAGATCCGGAAAAATTGTCCCAATCAGAGCGCGTACATTCTTGTCGATCGAACCACCGGCGAGCGCACCGTCGTGTGGCATCGCGACGAGTGCCTGGCCATCGATCCGGCCAGTCTTACCCCCGAAAAGATCGCCTGCGCGAGACTCCTGCACATCGACGGGCATGACACAGCCGCCGTCGGCCGCGCCGCCGAAATCGCGCGTGGGCGTCAAATCCCCGTGACCGTGGATGTCGATACCATCTATCCGGGTTTCGAGCATGTGCTTCCGTATGTCGATTATCTGGTGGCCAGCTCCGAATTCCCGTCCCTCTGGACCGGCGATCCCGATCCGTTTCGCGCGCTGGCGAGGCTTCAGGACGAATACGGTATGCGCGTGGCCGCCATGACGCTGGGGGCCGATGGCGCTCTGGCCCGCGTGGATGGCCGCTACCTCTATTCACCCGGATACGTGGTGAAGTGTGTCGACACCACCGGCGCGGGCGACGTGTTTCATGGCGCGTTCTGTTATGCTGTCATCGATAGCATGCCTGTGCGCGACGCGCTCGAATTTTCCAATGCCATGGCAGCCCTGAACTGCACCGCCTTGGGGGCGCGCGGGAACATCGCCGGTCTTTCGGCGGCGCGCCAGTTCATGCGCAGCGCTCCAAGACGGGC
>Ga0335074_10017502_pt1 | contig 10108 bp, 10 predicted proteins | sample Lox_Sample_23_FD_206715 | JGI IMG/M metagenome (GOLD analysis project Ga0335074, IMG submission 206715) | Soil microbial communities from Loxahatchee National Wildlife Refuge, Florida, United States - Lox_Sample_2.3 | ecosystem: Environmental > Terrestrial > Soil > Wetlands | place: USA...
GAGTTGGAGCAGATCGTCGAGGGCTGATCGCTCGCGTGGCCCGCCTCGTCCGGCAGGCAACCCATGTCGCTCAGCGTCGCCCGCAACGCCGCATCGAGCGGGGTGTGGGGCTCCTCGCCGAGGAAGGCGACCAGCTTGGCGTTGGCCAGGCCGATCGGCCGCCGCCAGAGGTAGCGCATCTCCAGCAGCTCGCGGAACGTTTCCACGAAGGGCGCCGCGGCATGGACCACGATCCAGGGGAAGCCGATGATCGGCAGACCGGGCCGTCCGGTGACGCGTCGGATCGCTTCCCCCAATTCACCACTGCGCGCCAACCAATGGCCGCGCACGTGGAACGCCTCGAACGCGCCCAGCCGGTCCTCGGCGTCGACGAGGCGCGCCAGGGTTTCGCCGAGGTCGGGCATGTAGACGAAGGCGTGGCCCACGTCGGCGGGTCCCGCCCGAAACACGCCGGTGACGCGATCCTTGCCGCGCAGGGTCAGCCAGGCGAGCGCGCTGTTGGGCGCCGCCGGGCCGAAGAAGTCGCCGGCGCGCAGGATCAGCACCTTCACGCCCTCTTGCGACGCCGCCCGTAGCCGCCGCTCCATCTCCACCCGGATCTTGCCCTTGCGGGTGACCGGCGCCTGGGGCGCGTTCTCGCCGATCTCCGAGCCGCTGTCGGGCGCGTAGTTGTAGACGCTGGCGGGAACGACGATGCGGGCGCCGGACGCCCTCGCCGCGGCGATGCTGCTCTCGATCATCGGCAGCACCGTGCCCTTCCAGTTGCGGTAGGCCGGCGGGTTGACGGCGTGGACGATCAGTTGAACGCCATCGGCGGCCGAGACGACACTGTTCGTGTCCATGGCGTCGCCCAGGACCCACTCGACCGGCGTGCGCGGTCCGACCCGATCGGCCCCCTTGGCCGGATCGCGGGCCAGGGCCCGAATGCGCCAGCCGCGCTTGGCCAGCGCCTCCAGGGCGTGCAGGCCGAAGCTGCCGGTGGCGCCGATGATCAGCGCGGTGCGCGGGGTGGTTTGGGAAGCTGAGGTCATGGCGGTCGCTCCTTGGCTGAGGTGACCGCCTTATGCGTCGTGTCCGCAGTATACAAAATTAGGATAATTTGTGGGGTTGATATAGAATTTCGTATGGCAGACTGGGATCTCTATCGCACCTTCCTGGCCGTGCTCGGCGAAGGCAGCCTGTCGGGCGCCGCCCGCGCGCTCGATCTGAGCCAGCCGACGGTCGGTCGCCACATCGAGCAGCTGGAGGCGAGCCTCGGCGCGCCGCTCTTCACCCGCTCCGTCTCCGGGCTGGCGCCCACCGAGATCGCTCTGTCGCTCCGCCCACACGCCGAGGCGATGTCCGCCGCGGCCGAGGCGCTGGCGCGGACGGCGTCGGGCGAGGCGGATGCGGTGCGCGGCGTGGTGCGGGTCACCGCCAGCGACGTCGTCGGCGTCGAAGTGCTGCCGCCGATGCTCGTCGGCTTCCATGAGGCGCATCCCGAGGTGACCATCGAGCTCAACCTCTCCAACCGCCAGGAAGACCTGCTGCGGCGCGAGGCGGACATCGCCGTGCGCATGGCCCGCCCGACGCAGGGAGCGCTGCTGGCCAAGCGGATCGGCTTCGTGCCCTTGCGGCTCTACGCCCATCGCCGCTGGCTGGACCAGCACGACCCGCCCGCCAGTTTCGAGGCGGCGCGCCAGTACGCCATCGGCTTCGACCGCGACCCGCAGATCGCCCGCGCGCTCGCCGAAAGCCAGCTGCCATTCACGCGCGACCTCTTCGCCTTCCGCTCCGACCACGACCTGGCCCAGCTCGCCGCCCTGCGCGCCGGCTTCGGCGTCGGCGCCTGCCAGGCCCCGATCGCCGCCCGAGACCCGGACCTGGTCCCGGTGCTGGAGGACGCGTTCCGCTACGAGATGGAGGTCTGGGTCGCCATGCACGAAGACCTCAAATCGAGCCGCCGCATGCGCCTGATGTTCGACTGGCTGGTCGACGGGCTCACGGAGTATGTACGGGGCGTTTAGCTCCTTCTCCCGCAAGGGGAGAAGGGTTCCTATTCCTCGGTCGCCTCTTCCGGCGTTTCGTCGCGGGCGCCGGCGGCGCGCTCGGCGATGCGGGCGGATTTGCCGCGGCGGTCGCGCAGGTAGTAGAGCTTGGCCCGGCGCACGGCGCCGCGGCGCTTGACCTCGATGGACTCGATCATCGGCGAGAGCACCGGGAACACCCGCTCCACGCCTTCGCCGAAGCTGATCTTGCGCACCGTGAAGCTCTCGTGCAGGCCGCCGCCGGAGCGGGCGATGCAGACGCCTTCGAAGGCCTGCACGCGTTCGCGCTCGCCTTCCTTGATCCGCACGTTCACGCGCACCGTGTCGCCGGGCGCGAAGGCCGGGATCTTCTTGGCGAGGCGCATGGCCTCTTCCTTCTCGAGGTCCTCAATCACGTTCATCGTCATCTCCTACTGGGCTTGAAGCGCCCTTTGCCTGTTGCTTGGCGAGATGCGCCGCCCAGAGATCCGGACGCCGCTCCCGCGTGGCTCGCTCCCGCTCGGCGCGCCGCCACCTGGCGACCTCGCCGTGATGCCCCGACAGAAGCACCTGGGGTATCTCGCGCCCCTCGAACGTCCGCGGTCTGGTGTACTGCGGATGCTCCAGGAGCCCGTCCTCGAAACTCTCGTCGCCGAGGCTCTCCGCCTGGCCGAGGACGCCGGGCAGCAGCCTTACGCAAGCCTCGATCGACACCAGGGCCGCCGCCTCGCCGCCGGCGAGCACCGCGTCCCCCACCGAGACCTCCTCGAACCCGCGGGCGTCGATCACCCGCTGGTCCACCCCCTCGAAGCGTCCACAGAGCACGATCAGGCCGGGGGCCTTCGACCACTCGCGAACCCGCGCCTGGGTCAGGGGCCGGCCCCGGGCGCTCATGTACAAAAGCGGCCGGCCGTTCCGCTCGACGCTGTCCAGCGCCGAGGCGATCGCGTCCGCCCGCAACACCTGCCCCGGCCCGCCCCCCGCGGGGGTGTCGTCGAGGAAGCCGCGCTTATCTTTGGAAAAGCCGCGAATGTCCACTGTTTCAAGGCGCCACAGCCCCGCCTCGCGCCACGCGGTCCCGATCAGCGACACGCCCAGCGGCCCGGGGAACGCCTCGGGAAACATCGTCAGCACGGTGGCGGTGAAGGGCATGATGCGCAGGCGCTCAGATCGCCAGTTTCAGTCCACACCACTGGGCGAAGTGACGATAATCCCGGTCGCGGGCGATCAACGGCGTATCGGCATCGATGCAGCATTGCGCGATGAGGGCGTGCGCCATGGCTGCCTTGAGGCCGCGGGTGAGCAACGTCCGGCGGGTCTCGCCAGCGCGCTCCCAAAAGCCCTCGGCCAACCCCATCAGCGGAACCGCCTCCAACAGCGGCGCCAGTTCGGAGCGGTCGGGCTTGGAATGGAGCTCGGTGACCACCGGCGGCGGGATGATCAGCTCGTTCGCCGCCATCGCCTGCTCGATGCGCGCCACGTCATCGCCTGCGTCGCCTGCGAGGAAGGCGACCAAACTGCTGGTGTCAGCCGCGATCAATGACGTTGTCGTGCGCGTCGAACTCCCGGTCTTTGCGCAGTTCGGCGAGATCGAAATCGTCGAACTTCACCTTGCCCTTCAAGGCGCGCAGCTGTTCGTAAAATCTGGCTCGGGTGAGCCGTTCCAGCCCTTCACGCACGGTCTCGCTGACACCCTTGGCCGTATAGTCCTGGGCCGACGCCAGCAGCTTCGCCGGCACAAACACTGTGATCTTGCGCATTTCGCTCATACGGCGACGTCTACCATATCCAAATGCTGGCGCCCATAGCCAGCGTCTGGGTTTACTTGCCCGAGAGGTCGTCCGTAGCGGTCACCTGCCATCCCCCGTCCGCTCCGTGGTGGAGGGTCACGAGCCAGGGTCCGCGCTTCTGTCGGGGCGAGTCGGCGGTCTCGTCGACCGGTGTCGGGGCGGTGAAGACCTCGTAGACCTTGGCTTCGTCGTCGGCCTTATTCAGGCCGGGTCGCGCGAGATTGAGTTCGGCGCTGTCGATGTCGGCGCTCAGCGGGGCCCAGTGGAGGCTGCGGACGAAACCGGCCATCCCGGGGCACGTGCGCCAGTCGACCTTGACCTTGCCGCGCGCATCGTCGGCTTCGTCGTCGGAGTAGCCAGGCAGGTCGGACGGATTGACCACCTGGCTGTGCGCCCTGAGCGTCATCGTCTTCCAGCCGGCGCCGGCCGTCCAACGCGCGTCATCGCCGGAAGCGTGAACGGCCGCCATCGCGGCCCGGGCGATGGCGCATTCCTCCGCCGCGGGCTTGGGCATGCCGGCATCGCCCACGGTCTCGGCCACGTGCTGCGCCTGGCCATGCGACCAGAAGATATATCCCGCGGCGACCGTGCCCAGCGTCAGCCCGGCCAGCAGGGGCCACAGGAACCCGATCTTGAGCGTGGGCGCGTGGTCTCTTGTCAAACGGCCGGCGCCGGACGAACCATCCTTCCCGGGCATGCCCCCTCCCGCTCAAGACGACGATTTCTCCACCATAACGTGCGTCCAAGGAGAGCCAAATGACGATTGTCGAGCAGCGCTTCCGGTACGAGGGCGCCGACGGGACCGCGCTCGCCGGCTTCCGCTGGAGCCCGCCCGGCCGGCCCAAGGCGGCGATCCAGCTGGCGCACGGCGCCGGCGAGCACTCCGGCCGCTACCTGGCGCCGCTGACGCCGATCATCGAGGCGGGATATCTGGTCTACGCCGCCGACCACCGCGGCCATGGCCTGACCTCCGGCATGAGCCGCCTGGGCGATTTCGGGCCCGGCGGCGCGCCGGCGGCGGTGGACGACATGGCGGTGCTGATGCGCCGCATCCGTGACGCGCATCCCGGCCTGCCGCGGGTGCTGTTCGGTCACTCGATGGGCGCGATGTTCTCGCAAGCCTGGGTGCTGGATCATTCCGAGCTGATCGACGCCTTGGCGCTCTCCGGAACCGCGGGCCCGTCCCCGATCCGGCCCGACAGTCTCAACGCCGCCTTCGCGCCGGAGCGCACGCCTTACGACTGGCTCTCGCGCGACGACGCCGAGGTGGACCGGTACATCGCCGACCCGTTCTGCGGCATCCGCTTCACCCCGGAGTCGCAGGCTTCGTTCATGACGTTGCGCGAGCGCCGGCTTGATCCGGCGACTCTCGCCAAGGTCAAGCGCGGCCTGCCAGTCTACATTTTCGTCGGCGACGCCGACCCGGTGAACGCCAGGCTCGAACGTCTGACTCCCTTGGTCGACGCTTACAAAGCCGCGGGGCTCGGGGTGACGCTGAAGGTTTACCCGGGCGGACGCCACGAAATGCTCAACGAGACCAACCGCGCCGAGGTGGTCGCGGACCTGAAGGCCTGGCTCGACAAGACCGTCGGTTAAAGAGGGGTCGAGCCGCCATCGGCGGTTTGCCTGGACAAGGCTTCTCCCAGGTCCCGTTGACCCCTCAACCGACCGCTTGGCGGCCACCGTCTCCCGCAAGGGGGCTGTTGCGAAACTCCCCTCCCCCCTGCGGGGAGGGGCCGGGGGTGGGGGTGCGAGCACGACGGCCTGCCGTCAGGACTCGGAGCTTCCCAAGCCGAATCAACAACGACCGATCTGACACCCCCATCCCCAACCCTTCCCCGCAAGGGGGAAGGGAGTTTTCGGAGCGATCTCATCGAATTGCGCAACAGGCCCGCTAGGGGAGAAGCTTATTTCGCCAGACACCAAAATAGGGGCTTGCGCTGACCTCATACTTCGGTATTTTGCTTATTAGCGAAATTACGAAATCCCATGTCGGAAGTTTACAGGGCCCTGGCCGATCCCACCCGGCGGCGCATCCTTCAGCTCCTGCGCGAGAAGGAAATGACCGCTGGCGAGATCGCCGAGCACTTCGATCTCGCCAAGCCCACCCTCTCCGGACACTTCGCGGTGCTCAGGGAGGCCAAGCTGGTGGCGCCGGAGAAGTCAGGGACCACCATCACCTATCGGCTGAACGTCTCTGTGCTGGAGGAAGCGCTCTTGGCGCTGATGGACGGGTTCCGACTGGGTCAAGGGAGGCAGCCATGAACCTCGCCCGACCTCTGATCCTCGCCGCGGTGCTTACCGCGGCCAGCGTCGCCATCGGCGCCTGGGCTTACATCCACCTGCCCGCCGGCGCCGCGTTCCCGATCAACTATGGGCTCGACGGACGGCCGCACAGCTACCTGCCCAAGGCCGAGGGACTAGGCATCATGCCAGCGGTGGCGGTTCTGGTGCTCGGCATTTTCGCCACGCTGCCGCTGCGCTCCCGCCGTCTCGCCCGCTCCGCCGACGCCTACGGCCTGCTGGTGATCGGCCTGGCGGCGCTGTTCCTCACCGCCCAGGCGGCGCTGATCGTCCAGGCGATCGACCCGTCGTTCGACGTGCTGCGCTGGATCTACCTGGCCGCGGCGGTCCTGCTGCTGCTGGTCGGCAATATCCTGGGCAAGCTGCGCCAGAACAGCGTGCTCGGCGTCCGCACCCGCTGGACGCGCGCCGACGCCCGCGTCTGGGACAAGACCCACCGCTTCGCCGGCCGCGCCATGGTCGCCGGCGCCCTGGTCCTCGCCGCGGTTGCGCTCTTCGTCCCCGACCACCGGCTGCTGATCGCGGCCTTCGTCCTCGCGGTCGCCGGACCGCTTCTCGCCAGCGCGGCCTACTCCGCCCGCCTGGGCGCCCAGCCCCGGAGCTAAGCGCTCGGGCGCCGCCGTTCCCCTCGCAGCTCCAAGGAGACGCGTCATGATCAAGCTTGCCCAAAATCTCGGTCTCATCGGGCTGGCCACGCTGATCGCGTTCGCCATCACCCTCGTCGGCCAGACGCTCTGGGGCGCGATGGCGATGGTGAACGTGCAGTTGACGCCCGCCATCCCATGGTCCGCCGTGGTCATGCCGGCGCTCCTCGTGGTCCTGGTCGGCGTCCTGTCGGGCCGCCTCGGACCGAGGACCGGCGCGGAAGCGCGGCGTGGTCTGGTTCCCTTGTCGCCGGTCTCGGGCCTGGCGTGGTTCTGGTCGATGGCCGGAGGCGGCGCCGGCGTGATCGCTGCGGCGGCGCTCTGGGTGGTTCTGGCGAGCCTGGTGCGCGTGCCGCCCAACGTCTTGCCGAGCCTCGCCGGCGTGCCGCTCTGGACGCAGCTCGCCATGCTGCTCGTGGCCATCGCCGCGGCGCCGATGACCGAGGAGATCGCCTTCCGTGGCTACGCCATGGGTCTGGTGCGGCGGCGGTTCGGCCCCATCGCTTCGCTGCTGATCGTCTCGGCAATGTTCGCGGCCGCTCATCTGACGCAGGGCCTCTCCGCGCCGAAGCTTCTGGTCTACTTCCTGGCCGGCGTGCTCTTCGGTTTCGTCGCCTGGCGAACCGGCTCGCTGCTTCCGGCGATGGTCGTTCACAGCCTTGGCGACCTGACCTTCTTCGCCCTGGTCTGGCGCACGGACGCGGGCCGCAGGCTGGTGAGCGAGGGCGGCGCGGACGCCGGGTTCTGGACGAGCGTCGCGCTTGTCATGGTCTTCGCCCCGCTCTCGATCCTGGCGCTGCGCCAGCTGGCCAAGGTCACCGCGGGCGACGCGCAGCCGCGGGCGCGCCGCCCCGAGCTTGATCGTCTTTCCCGCGGGCTCGCTGTATAGCCGGCGCCATGCCGCCGCGCCTTCGCCCGACCCACATCGAGTACGTCGTCGATGGCGTGCGCCTGCGCGCCCAGCTGTCGGCGGCGGCGCTCGACGCCATCGGCGACGAAGCCGAGCAGCGGCGGCGGGCGATCGAGATCCTCAAGGGCGCGTTGTTCCGCGGGCGGATGATCGCCAAGGAGAGGCTGGAGAACGGCGCCGGCGGGCTGGAGACGGCGCGGCTGCTGTCGGCGGTGACCGACGAGGTGATCACCGCGCTCTTCGACTTCACCACCACCCACGTCTTCCGCGCCCGCAATCCCACCTCGGGCGAGCGTCTGGCGCTGCTGGCGGTGGGCGGCTACGGCCGTGGCGCGCTGGCGCCCTTCTCGGACATCGATCTGCTCTTCCTGCGCCCCTACAAGCAGACCGCCCACGCCGAGAGCGTCATCGAGTTCATGCTCTACGCGTTGTGGGACCTCGGCTTCAAAGTCGGCCACGCCTCGCGCACCATCGACGAGGGCGTACGGCTGAGCCGCGAGGACATCACCATCCGCACCTCCATCCTGGAGGCGCGGCGCCTGGCCGGCGACGAGGGCCTGGCCGCGCAGCTGATGAAGCGGTTCCGCGACGAGGTGGTGCGCGGCACCGGCGCCGAATTCGTCGCCGCCAAGCTGAAGGAGCGCGACGAGCGCCACGCCCGGGCCGGCGCCAGCCGCTTCCTGGTCGAGCCCAACGTCAAGGAAGGCAAGGGCGGTCTGCGCGACCTGCACACGCTGTTCTGGATCGCCCGCTACCTGCATCCGGCGGAAAGCCTGGACGCCGTCCTCAGGCTGGACGTGTTCCAGGGCCGCGAGGTGCGCGCCTTCATCCGCGCCTTCGATTTTCTCGAAGCGGTGCGCGCCCATTTGCACTTCGTCACCGGCCGGGCGGAAGAACGACTCACCTTCGACCTGCAGCCGGGCGTCGCGCGACGCATGGGCTTTGCGGATCGTCCGCGGTCCGGCGGCGACAACACGCCGGCCGTCGAGCGCTTCATGCGGCGTTACTTCCTCATCGCCCGCGAGGTAGGCGCGCTCACCCGCGCCTTCTCCGCCAAGCTGGAGGCCGAGCACCTGAAGGCGGCGCCGAAGGGACTGTCGCGGTTCCTGCAAGGCGGCGCCCAGCGGCGGCGCAAGGCTCTGGACGAACCCGGGTTCCACGTCGAAGGCGGCCGGCTGGCGGTCGACAGCGTCGAGACCTTCACCCGGGATCCGGCCAACCTCCTGCGGCTGTTCAGGATTGCGGACGTCCGCAACCTCGATCTGCATCCGGACGCCTTCACCGACGCCACGCGCTCGCTGAACCTGATCACCTCCAAGGTCCGGCGCGACCCCGCGGTGGCGAAGGTCTTCCTCGACATTCTCGCCCGCGGCCGCGACCCGCGCCGAACCCTGGAGCTCATGAACGAAGCCGGGGTGCTCGGCCGCTACATCCCGGAATTTGGCCGCATCGTCGCCCAGATGCAGTTCAACATGTACCACTCGTACACGGTCGACGAGCACACCCTGCGCGCGGTCGGCATCATCGCCGACATCGCCAACGGCCGCTTCGCCGAAGATCACCCGCTCTGCACCTCGATCGCGCCGCTCATCGAGGATCGCGAAGCGCTGTTCCTGGCCATGCTGCTGCACGACACCGGCAAGGGCGGCGTCGGGGGACAGGAGAAGGCCGGCGCCAGGGCCGCACGCCAGGCGCTGGAGCGGATGGGCGTCGAGCGCTCGAAGATCGAACTCGTCGCCTGGCTGGTCGAACATCATTTGATGATGAGCGACTTCGCCCAGAAGCGCGACGTCAGCGATCCGGCCACGGTGGCCGCCTTCGCCCGCGTCGTCGAGAACCCGGAACGCCTGCGCCTGCTGCTGGTGCTGACGGTGGCGGATATCCGCGCCGTGGGGCCGGGCGTCTGGAACGGCTGGAAGGGCCAGCTGCTGCGGGAACTCTATGCGGCCACCGAGATGGTGTTTCGTGGTGGACGGATGTCCGACGCCGCGGGCCTGGCGCGACGGCGCCTGGAAGCCGTCGCCTACGACGCCCGCACCGCGCTCGTCGCGGCCTTGCCGGACGCCCGCGCCTGGGCCACGTCCATGGAGGACGCCTACTTCGCCGCCTTCTCGGCCGATGAGCAGGCATCCCACGTCGCGCTGTGGCGCGAGGCGGAGACCGAAGGCGGAGCGGCGGCGGAGGCCCGGATCCGCGCCGACAACAACGCCGCCGAGATCGTCGTGGCGGCGCGCGACCGAGAAGGTCTGTTCGCCGATCTCGCCCAGGCCATCGCCGGCCTTGGCGGCAATGTGGTCGCGGCCCGCATCTTCACCTCTTCGACCGGCGCGGCCCTCGACGCGTTCTATGTGCAGGACGCCTCGGGCGCGCCCTTCGGCCGCGACAACCCCCGCGCGCTCGCCCGGCTGGTCGAGGCGATCGCCGCCGCAGCCAAGGGGCAGCCCCCGGCGCTGG
>Ga0335074_10017503_pt1 | contig 10107 bp, 5 predicted proteins | sample Lox_Sample_23_FD_206715 | JGI IMG/M metagenome (GOLD analysis project Ga0335074, IMG submission 206715) | Soil microbial communities from Loxahatchee National Wildlife Refuge, Florida, United States - Lox_Sample_2.3 | ecosystem: Environmental > Terrestrial > Soil > Wetlands | place: USA: Florida...
TGATTTCGAATCCGCAGCAGCAGGTCTCTCGCATTCTTCATGAACATCGCATCGTCATTCGGAATCGGCCCATCCCACGGATTCGCCAGCCAGAAATCCTGCCACACCATAACGCCGTGCCGGTCGCAGGCCTCATAAAAGGCTTCATCGCCCACCTGGCCCACCCAGTTGCGAATCATCGTAAAGTTCATCTCGCGGTGGTAGCGCGCCGCCACGTCATACTCGCGCGCGCGGTACCGCAGCATCGACTCGCTAAAGCCCCAGTTGCCGCCCTTGGCAATAAATCGGCGCCCGTTCACCCATATCCGCAGCTCGCCCCCTTCCTCGCTGTAGGCCATCTGTCGCACACCGGCCTTGAACGCCTTCTTGTCCGTGGTCTTACGGCCATTCCCTTCAAACCAAAGCTCCACGTCATACAGATGCGGCTCGCCATAGCCCGTCGGCCACCACAGCTGCGGATTGTCAAGGTGCAGCTCCGGATGCGTCGACGAATCCAGCGTCACCGTCTGCGTCGCTCCGCCATCCAGTTTCACCTTTTGGGCAAACGTTACATCGCCGAACCGCCCGCGCAGCACACCGGAGACATGTTTCGAGCCATGATTCACAAGATCAACGGAAACATTCAAGTCCGCGCTCGATGTGTTAGGTAAGGGAAGCGTCGCCGTTACAAACGGATTCTCCAACGTCACCGGCCCTGTCGCGGTCAGGAACACATCGCCCCAGATGCCCGTATTCCGTCCGCGAATCGTCGGAATCCAGTCCCATCCAATCGATGCGTGATACGTCGGATTGTCCGCGCCCAGCGCACCGCCGTTCCTGCCCGTGCTCTCGTAGGTCTTCTGCTTGCAGCTTCCTGGCGTGGCATTCTTATTAATCTTCACGGCCAGCGCATTCGTCTTGCCCGGCAGCAGCTTGTCCGTCACGTCAAAGCGCCCGCGCATAAACCCCCCTTCAATGCGCCCCAGCTTCTCGCCGTTAAGGTAAACATCAGCCTTCCAGTTAATGCCGTCAAAGTTCAGCCACGCCTTCTCGTCCTTGCCCAGCGCCGGAGCCTCGAACTCCCGCCGGTACCAGAAGTCCGCATAAAAATACGAATCGGAAATATACAGCTGGTTCTTCCCAAAATTGGGATCAGGAATTGCCCCCACGTTGAAGTACGATGTCAGCACCGTCCCCGGAACCGTCGCTACCACCCAGCTGCTGTCCGCATACCCGCTCTTTGAAAGCGTTTCGCCGCCATCCTGTACCAGGCTCTCACGCTGCAGCCTCCAGCCGCCGCCGGCAAGGTTCAGCCGTCCTTCCTCCCGCTCCATAACCGGAGCATGCGGCTGCGCAACCGGCCCGCCGCGTCCGTACACCTCAATCTCGCTCAGGATGTATCCTTCTGGTCCCGCTGGCTTTGTCATCAGCACCCGCACATACCGCGCCTGCGCCGGAATCGCCAGTTGAAAATCGTCCACCTGCCCTGTCCGACCATTCAGCGACAGCAGGTCCTTCCAGTTCACCGCATCGTCTGAAATCTGGATCGAGCCCTCCGCCGCGCGCGCCACCCAATAAAGCGTCACTCGGCTAAAACTGCACTGCGCTTCCAGGTCCACATACACCCACTCCTCCGCCGACCCTGCGCTCATCCAAGTGCTGTTAAAGGTGTATGGGCCGCCTACCTGCACGCGCTCGCCACCGCGGTAAAAGGCTACCTGCCCCGCCCGCCAGACGGACACAAAATACCCCCGCATGCTCTCCGGCAGGTCCGCCGACAGGTCAATCTTGTAGTACCGCTTCTTGCACGGTCCGCTGAACTGGATCGACGGGTTGTACAGCTTCGCCGACTTGACCAGGTCCGGCGGGTAATTCACCGGCGAGACCGCCGTCGGCGCGCTCGCGCTTCCCATCTCCTCCCACGAACGCCCGTCGTCGGAGGCCGAAACCACGAACCGCATCGTCGATGCATCTACGATCGGAGGCATTGCCACAAACACGTTCACGCGGTCGACCTCCGGCACCGCTCCCCCGCCCAGCTCAATCTGGATCGAAGGCTTCTCTCCCGGGAGCTCCGTGATGGTAGCAGCCCAGTGGTCCAGCAGAGCTTCCCGTTCATATTTGGGCAACGGTTCCACCGGGCTGATTGCGACCGCCACCCAGCTCGGTATCGCTGTGTCCTTGATGCCGTCTGTCACCAGTTGCGCTGTCAGGTTGTAGTCATAGCTGCTCGAGTGGTACGCGGGACGCAGGAGCGCAAGGTTTCGGTAGGTCGAGCTGTCGATCTCAAGAATCGGGCTGAAGTCCTCGCTCGGAGCGCCCGGATATATTCCGATCCCGCGCGTGTAGCCGCCGCTCGCTACATCGCTCATCTGCGCCGCCATGTCTGCCGGGGCCGTCCCCCCATCCACGCTCGTCGCTGCCCGCGCGCTCACCGGCGGCAGAGCCGCACCCGCACCTGCAAGAATCGTTGTCTTCAAAAAATCTCGTCTCGATGTTGACATGCCACTCCTCCGGAAAAGTATAGATAGGTATGTTGGCTCGGAGCCGTGCGGCAAGAGGTTCGCCGCATTCCCGCGCAAGCGAATTATGTTGGAGTCTTCCCCGTGCACTTATATCAAGTTCGCACAGGCAATTCAAAAGTGGCGCTTCGTTCCCGGCGATTCGGCCGGCCCTGCATTCTCGCCCCTGATCATGTCGCGCAAAGCCGCCAGAAATTCTCGCTGCTCTTCGCGGATATACTCTCGTGCCTGCTCCATGACGAACCACTCCCCCCGATCCACCTCTGGAATCGTGATGCGCTTCCCCGAGCGTGGCGGCCATTCAATTTCACAGGTGTTGCTTTCCAGCCGTGTGGGGTCAAAATCGCCCTCAAACGCCCACGCCCACACCACTTTGCCGCTGTTCTGCTTCACTGCTCCAATCTCCCGCATCACCCCCGTCGGTTCAAATCCTGTCTCCTCTTCAAACTCGCGCCTTGCAGCCGCCAGCGGGTCTTCGCCCTCCCCGTATTCACCTTTGGGAATCGTCCACGCGCCCTTGTCCTTCTTCGCCCAGTACGGCCCGCCCGGATGCACAAGAAACACCTCAACCGCGTCCCCGGCTCTCCGATACATCAACAGTCCCGCGCTTTGTTTCGCCATTTTCCCGCTCCAACCCTATTCCTTACCCGGCCCGGCATCAAGCGTACTAAAGTAGAGCTGGGACCCTCGGAGGGACACCCATGGAGCTCAAAAGCCCGGCCTACCGCGCAGGAGGCCCAATCCCCGTCCGCTACACGTGTGACGGCGACAGCATCTCGCCACCATTGTCCTGGAGCGGTGTGCCCGCGGGTACCCACTCACTTGCCTTGACCCTTCACGACCCCGATGCGCCGCGTCGCGGAGGTTTCACCCACTGGGTCATTTACAACATTGATCCCGGCGTGCAGTCTATGCCGCAAGGTATGGCTCTACGCGAGCGCGTTGGCGGATCGGCCGTGCAGGGCATCAATGACACCGGCCGCATCGGTTACTTCGGTCCGTGCCCGCCATCGGGAACTCATCGCTACGTCTTGACCCTCTATGCGCTCAACTCCATGCTCGACCTCAAGCCTGGAGCATCGCCACAGCAGCTCGAGACCGCCATGAAGGACCACATCCTTGCGACGGCAGTGCTCATGGGCACCTATCGCAGAAAATAGTTGTGCGCTCCTCCTCAGCCCTCGCTCGCCGGCCCCGCACAGCTACGGGAGCAGGGAAGTCTCGACCCGTGTCAGGCAAAGTGCGGCTCCAGATACGGCTCTTGCCGCGCTGCGGACATTGTTTTGCCGCATTCGATAAAATGAGTTGCGAATGACGAATTCATTTCGACGTGCCGTCTGCGTCTCGGCCATCTTCCTCTGCAGTACCTTCGGGCTTCTGATTGCGACAGATCGACACATTGCCTATGCATCAAGCAACCGGTCGCTTGAGCATGGGGCAAATCTATTCCTTACAAGCGGGTGTGTGCGCTGCCACAGCATCACGGGGGTCGGTGGAAACCGGGCGCCTGATCTGGGCAATGTGGGCAACCGCCGCGGAGCGCACCAGATTAAGCGGCAGATAATGAAAGGCGGTCACGGCATGCCGCCCTTTGGAGACGCTCTGACAAAGGATGATGTCAAAGACCTTGTCGCATTCCTTCGTTCCTGCCGAACGAGCACGGCTCCGGGCTGTCGTAAGTGGATGACGGCCAGACCTTCTCAATAAAGGTTGCCGGCCACCTCTTCAGCAATCGCCTCTACCGCCGCGTTCAGCTCCGGATCATCCTTCTTTGCATGAAGCGTGAGTCTGACCGTGAAGTACGTATTGCGCGTCTGGCCGCTGATCATGGCCGTGGCTTCGCCGTGATGCGCGCGGCCGCTGCATTCTTTGGCCGAGTTTCCCACACCCGTGATGTCCTGACTGTTGGGAGGGCATGTTTGCAGCGCGCTCTTGCTCACAATAATCTCCAGCACGCCTGACGGCTTCTGCTGCCGCGAAAATCTGCACGTGCCGTTATCCATATTCGACATGCTGACCGACAGGTTCACGTCGCCGCGCAGTGCGTCCGCCGCGGTTCCCTTCGTTAGCCAGGGGCAGTCGGTAGTGGGCAGGTTCTGCACAGACCCGTGAGAGCTGTCGCCCGGCCGCTTCGACATACTGTCGGTCATCTGCGCTGCCGTAACGGAGCTTGCAACCAGCAGCATCAGGAACATGTATCGCTTGAGCATGGAGACGGTCAGGTCTTCATCCTCAAGGGCGTCTTCGCCTTTGTCAGCGGACCCGATTGCAAAATCTTTCCGCCCTCCTGTACCACGTAAAGCTGGTTTACCTCCAGGTCTTGCAGATGATCGACATGGCCGCTGAGCCAGCGAATCTCCACCGAGTCAACCTTCTTCGCCTGATCTAACCCATAGTGCATGCGCAGATCGTTCTGCGAAAAGTAACTGCCGCCGCTTCGCAGCTCCGCCATCTGCACCAGCGGCTTGGCGGCCTTGGGATCGTTCATCGCTGTGACAATCACTCGACTGCCTATGCCGGTGCGGTTCGCCTTCACGCCTGCCAGCTTGATCTTGATCCAGTTGCGATTCAGTTTTGAATCGCAGCGCAGCAGTTGAGGCAGCGCATTGATGCAGTTCACTGCTACATCAATCGTTCCGTCGTTGTTGTAATCGCCAAAGGCGCAGCCACGCGCCGGAGCGCGTTCCATGATCCCCGGTCCGCCCTCCTTCGTAACGTCTTCAAATCGTCCGTTACGCAAATTGCGATAGAGATACTTGTGCTCCGCATATTTCAGGTCGGCATTCGACTCATTCACTTCCGGATAGACGTGCCCGTTCGACATCAGAATGTCGAGCCAGCCGTCGTTGTCCATGTCAAAGAAGCCAACTCCCCAGCCTAGCAAGCGTGTATTTTCGCCAAGGCCGCTCGGGTAGGTCCGGTCTTCAAACGAATCGTTGCCCAGGTTTGCATACAGAGAATCCGTGTCGCCCGCAAAGTTGGTCTTCACAATGTCCAGCTTGCCGTTGTGCAGGTAGTCCCCGATGGAAACGCCCATGCCGGCCTGCGGCTTCGCTTCCGGAGACAGCGCCGCTCCAGCCTCGATCGCAATATCGGTAAACGTACCGTTGCCGTTATTGTGATAGAGCGTGGCCGGAGCCGAATCATTTGCCACATAAATGTCGGTCCAGCCGTCGTTGTCCAGGTCCGCTGCGGCAACGCTCAGGCCGTAAGTGCCCACAGCCGTCCACATGCCGGACTTCTGGCTTACGTCGGTAAAAGTTCCGTTGCCGTTATTGTGATAAAGAATGTTCTTGCCGCCCGGCAAACCCGGTGGGCCGCAGGCAACAAGGATGCCCTTGTACGTGCACGGCCCATCCTGCGGCGTAGGCGCTGTCTTCAGATCAAGGTCCACATAATTTGCGACAAACAGATCAAGATTTCCGTCACGGTCATAATCCAGAAAAGTGCACCCTGTATTCCACCGCACTTTGGGCCCCGGTTGTATCAGGCCCGCCTGCTCTGTCACGTTGGTGAACGTCCCGTCGCCGTTATTGCGATACAGCGCATTCTGCCCGTAGTACGTCACAAACAGGTCGTCATGCCCGTCATTGTTGTAGTCGCCCACGCAGCAGGCCTGCCCCCAGCCTGTCTTGTGCTCCAGTCCGGAGCCGATTGTCACATCGGTAAATGTTCCGTCTCTATTGTTCTTGAACAAGTGGCAGTGCGGCGCATTTCCATTCGGAAACCCCTCAAGCCGCCAGCCGTTCACCAGAAAGAGATCGACCCAGCCGTCGTTGTCGTAGTCGTAGAAAGCGAGCCCGCAGCCAGTCGTCTCCAGCAGGTATTTGTTATGCCCTACGCCGCCATAGATCGTCTCAATATTCAGCCCTGACTCCTTCACAACATCCACAAAGCTCACCCCCAGCGGGGTACCTTCAATCGGCGACTTGGGGCCCGGAGGCGGTGGTGCGGCAACAGCGTTGTACTCGCGGTCGTGCGGACCGATGTGCATAGGCTGTTGCTGGTTTTGCTGCTGTCTGGGCGCGGCTAGGGCAACGATGTCCGCGAAGGGCAGGACAAGCGCCGTGCGGCTGAGTGAACGGATAAATTTACGGCGATTCAACGTAATACCATCCTTTTCGTTATTGTTGTCCAGGCATTCCCAGCGCGTCATGCTTCAGGTCTGTATGCAAATGCCAGGGTACGCTTTCGATCGAAATCTCCGGGTGTTTGCGCAGGTAGTCGAGTGAATAGGTGGGCGCGGACGGATCAACGCGTTTGATCGCGTACTGGTGGGCCTGTTCCATCGCCCGCTTCCTCATACCCTTCCGGAAGTACAGGATGGACAGATTATAGTGGGCGGCCAGGTCATCCGGATCGATCGCCTGGAGCGCCTGGAACTGTTGAATCGCGGCATCGCCGCGATTCTGCTGATAGTACGATATGCCCAGCTCTCGGCGCGCCTGGCGGCAATCCGGATACTGCGCCAGCACCTTCTCGAGATCGATGTCCTCCGCGCGCGGGTTCCGTGCTCGCCGTTCCACTAGTGCCAGATAATACAGCGCGCGCGCATCATTCGGTTGTAGCGTCAGGGCCTTTTCCAACGGGCCCCGCGCCTTAGGATACATCTCCCAATTTAGGTAGGTGAGTCCGATATTGATGTATCCGTCTGCGTAGTCGGGACGCAGCCGGACCACATGCTCAAACGCATTCATTGCATACGCATATTGCAGCTCACCGAGAAAGCCTATGCCCACGTTGTTCCAGCGCATCCAGTCCGGGTTGTCCGTCGCCAATGGCGCTGTCGGTTCATTCTTCCCGATGTTCAGTACTCGCGTCCGCGATGCGAGTTCCACAATCGGATACGCTGGATGGTCCTTCCCGAATACGTTGTTCAGGTAGCTTTGCCGGAAGTGCCGGTAATTAACGCTCGCTGTAATCGTCAGCGGGCCCTTTACATTCTTCGGAATCAGAAACTGGTAGCGGACAAGCGTAGATGATCCCGCTTGAATCGTGTTGTCATACGCCACGGAATGGATCGTCCACACCATGTGGTCATCAACAAAATCCCCGGACTCATTCACCGGGCGGTTCGTAAAGATGTGTGCGCGCTCATCAACCGTTCCGTCCGGATTTACAAACCCGCTATGGTAAATCGTCGCCCCGTCAGCATCCTTGACCGTGACATGTACCCACGCCTGATAGAGGTCCCGCACTTCGGGAAGAAGTGAATGCCCGATGGCCTTGCTTTGGATGACAACATAAGCCTCAACCACGGTGCCTGCCTTCAGCGTAAAGGGCACCGAACCCAGAGGCGCGATCATGGGTCCCATTTCGCCAAGCCTCAAGGCAAACAGATCTAAGTTCAGGTAGTTGCCGCTCTTCAGGAACTCGATTGTCTTCTGTAATTGCTCTTTATAGCCGTAGTAAAACGGGACGCCGGTGTTTCCTGCGAGCCAGCGATGCGAAGCGATCATGCCGTGTCTTGCACCGTAGTCGGGCAGAACGGCGGGCACTTCCATCATGTGGCAGTCCTGGCAACTCTTATATTTGGCTGTGTAATACGTCAGCGGAGTCTCCTGCGAAAACTTTGACTCCTGCCACTCGTCATAAGTGGTGAATGCTCGAATCCACTTATAGTCGTTGAGCTCGGGCGGCAGGCTCGCCTTGTGACATGCGGCGCAGAACACCGGTGACTTGTAAAAGTCCTTCATCACGGCCTTGGAGTGCCGGTCCAGGTGCGCCAGTATCTCAGCATCCGGAACTATGCCCGGAATTGGGTTTCCGTTCGCATCGACAATGACCGCCGGTATGCCCATCACATAGCCGCCGTTACCCTCCTTCGACGCCACGCTTTGGATAGAGTGGCAGACCATGCACGTCACACCGTCCCGGTCGAATGAACGGTCTCCCTGAGCACTCGGCGTCATCAATCCTGAGACGACAGCGATAGGGTTGTGACAACTGTCACAATGCCGGGCATACGCGATGCCCTTTGTTCGGATCAGGATGTTTACGCTGGTTCGGTAAAACGGCGCTCGGAACGCATTGGCGTGCAGCGACTGGCGCCATTGATGGTAGGCCTCCTGATGGCAATGCCCGCAGTAGGCGGCAGTTGGAAAAGCCGAAGGAGGGAGAAAGTTGTTTCCCGCAACGGCAGCGTTTCCGGGGAGAGATATCTGGTCTTTGCCAAACGGGTAGCTATAGGTCTGCTTGATCTTGTCGGAATATGCCTTATAAGCGTCCAGCTTGTTGGCAGGCTTTGGCTCAGGATTCTCCGCGGCACGCATGCTCGACCACAGGAATACGCACATCCCTGTCACAAGAAATAGGACAAGGCACGCGCGTCGACCAAACAGTTTCATAGACTTCAAACCAAGAGCGAAAATGGCATCAGATATGAAGCGTCGACGTTCATTACCCTGAGCGCAACTTGTTCAGCCGAGGGAAACTCCATCTGCAACCACGCGGGATTATAGCAAACGGAGAACACCACAATACACCCAGACAATTGCGCCGAAGCACTGATCTCCGGAGCGCTGATGGCGGCACGCTTGAATCGCGCGCTAAGGCTTCTTTGTTGCCGCGATGTCCTCTGCCTTCTTTCGCTCTTCTGCCGCCTCAATCGCTTTCCCCTGCCGGTCCAGAGCATTCGCCAGCCCAAGATGTGCGTTCGCATAATTGGGATCAAAACTCACCGCGTCATTGAACTGCTGAATCGCTCCTGCTACATCGCCGCTGTGCAACAGCGCATCACCCTCGTGAGTGGAAACTTCCGCGCGCTGGAAATTCATGTGCGCAAGCATAAGCGCAGCAGCTTTCTTGCGCTCGAGTCTCGCCTGTTCAGGCTCGTTCTCCTTCATCAGCACTGAGGCAAGCGTCAGGTACGCGTCTGGTTGCGAAGGGTTCTCGCGAATCGCCTCATGCAGCGCCGAGTCGGCCTGCGGCAGCATGTTCAGGTTCTCATATACACTGCCGAGCGTGGCCCACCCATCGCTGTCATTCGGGCGCAGCTTCAGCGCAAGGGTCATTTCGCGCTGGGCGTCCGAGTAACGCCCCTCCTGCAAATACAGAATGCCCAGAAGGTACGGGGCCTCCGGTGCATTCGGATTCAGCCGCTCCGCCGTCTCAAGCTCTGGAATCGCAGCCGTCGCATTGTCCTGCCATTTGAATGCGAGCCCAAGATCGTAGTGCAGCTGCGACTCATTGGGTGCCAGTTTGATCGCTGCTTGCAGCTCGCGTATCGCATCATCGAACTGGTTGAGCTGCACATACGCAGCCGCCAGATTTTCCAGTGCCGTTACATTCCGCGGGTCGAGCGTTATCGCCCGTTGCAGAATCGGGACTGCATCCTTTGCCTGCTGTGCCTGGCAGAGCGCCATTCCAAGGTTCGTCATGGCAGCAGCATTGTCAGGTTCTGCGGCGACTACGTTCTTAAGCAACACAATCGCATCCTGTACTCTGTTGCTGCGTTGCAAAGCAAGAGCAAGCTGATACGACGCCACCGTCGAGCTCGGCTCCAGCTCTAGCACATGTTGGAAAACCGGGATCGCTTCATCGTCATGTCCATCTGCGGCAAGGGCGTTGCCAAGCTCCATGGCAATCAACGCATTCCGAGGCTCCA
>Ga0335074_10017506_pt1 | contig 10106 bp, 10 predicted proteins | sample Lox_Sample_23_FD_206715 | JGI IMG/M metagenome (GOLD analysis project Ga0335074, IMG submission 206715) | Soil microbial communities from Loxahatchee National Wildlife Refuge, Florida, United States - Lox_Sample_2.3 | ecosystem: Environmental > Terrestrial > Soil > Wetlands | place: USA...
GCGCGCAGCGCCTTGATGGCGTTGGGCGTGAGATTGAGCCCGGCGCCGATCTCGCTGAGGCTCGCCGCCTGCTCGGCTACGATCGTCTCGGCGCCGCGCCGTTCCAGCGCCAAAGCCGCGGCGAGCCCGCCGATGCCGCCGCCGATAATGACGATGCGCGGCGAACGCGGCATGCGGTGTTCTCCTCGTCGTAGAGTGGGCACCGCGCCGCGAGGCTCAAGCCGCGTGGGCAAAATCGCTTTCGCGCGGTGCCCACGCGGTGAAGCGGCGCGGACGATTTTGCCCGCCCTACGAATCGTTGTCCATCGGCGGCTTGCCGGTCCAGGGATTTAGCCCGTTACGGTGTCCTACTTATGGATAAGACCTGAATTTCAAGGACCGCCGGGCTGTGGCTAGCTTCCCTCGAAAGATCGCCGCAGACGAATAAAGACAGGGGAGCCACCGATGTCCAATACCGCTGCAATGTATGCCGCGACCGATGTGCCGGCGGGCGTCGCCGAAGATTTCTTCCGGCTCGGCATGATGTATTCGACCGGCGCCGCGGTGCCCGCCGACATGGTGTCGGCGCACAAATGGTTCAACATCGCCGCGCTGCGGGGCAACGCCGAAGCGGCGCGGCTGCGCCGCGAGGTCGCCGAGGAAATGTCGGAGAGCGAAATCGCCGCCGCACAGCGCGCCGCGCGCGATTGGGTGACGCGGCATTAAACGTCGTTGCGAGCGAAGCGAAGCAATCCAGGAGCTGAGAACTCCGCCCCTGGATTGCTTCGCCGGCCTTCGGACTCCTCGCAATGACGATCATGCCGCTCGCTTGTGTCCGCCTGAAGCCTAACGCAAGCTAGGGCGTGGTCGAGGAAACGCAAACGCAGGTGGCGATCGTGGGCGGCGGGCCGGTCGGGCTCGTGCTCGCGCTGTTTCTCGATTATCACGGCGCGCGCTGCACGATCTTCAACACCGAGCCGGAAAGCCGCTGGCATCCCAAGGGCAACGGCCAGAACGCGCGCACCATGGAGCATTACCGCCGCCTCGGCTTTTCCGACGAGGTGCGGCGCCTCGGCCTGCCTGGCGACCATCCGTTCGACCAGGCCTATTTCACCCGGCTCTCATCGCACGAGATCTATCGGTTTCCCATGCCGAGCCGCGACCAGCGTATCGCGATGCGAGCGCAGATGTCGGTCACCGATCAGCTTCCGGAGCCAATGTTTCACGTCAACCAGATGTATGTCGAACGCTATCTGCTCGAGCGCGCGCGCAAGCTTAAGAGCATCGACGTCCGTTTCGGCTGGCAGGCCGACTGGTTCACCCAGAACGAAAGCGGCGTGCGGCTGCACGCGCGCCAGGCCGGCGGCTCGGATGAAATGATCTGCAACGCCGACTACGCGGTCGCCTGCGACGGCGGCAACGGCTTTATCAGAAAGACGCTGGGCATCGCCTACGAGGGCGACGTGCAGAACAAGGACGCCTATTGGGCCGGGCAGTTCTTCTCCATCTATATGCGCATCCCCGAGCTCTATCCGAAGTTCGTCGACGGGCGCCGCGCCTGGATGTACTGGGCGGTCAATCCCGACCCGCATACCCGCGGCGTCATCTTCACGCTCAACGGCAAGGACGAGTTCATGATGCTGATCAAGCCGGAACGCGGCCACAGCGGCGTCGATACTGCCCAGGTCGCTGATTGGGTGAAGCGCACGATCGGCGCCGACATCGACGTCGAGATTCTCGCCTACCATCCGTGGAACGCCGGGCAGGCGCTGGTCGCCGAGCGCTATCGCGCCGGCCGCATCTTCATCGCCGGCGATGCGGCGCATCTGTTCACGCCGACTGGCGGCTTCGGCATGAACACCGGCATCGACGATGCCGCCAACCTGGCATGGAAGCTCGCCGCAATATTGGCCGGCTGGGGCGGTCCGCGACTGCTCGATTCCTACGAAGCCGAGCGCAAGCCGATCGGCCTTCGCAACACCGGCGCCTCGCGCAAATATGCTTCGCGCATGCACGACGCCGTGGTGCCTGAAAATATCGAGGATGAAGGTCCCGCCGGCGAGGCCGCGCGCGCGGCGGCGGCGCAGATGACCTACGTGCGCTACAACCACTTCAACCGCGACGAGGACAAGGATGCCGTCGGCGTGCAGCTCGGCGGACGATATGACGGCTCGCCGGTGATCGTCGCCGACGGCGAGCCGGCGCCCGACATTTTTCCGGACACGTACGATATCTATGTCCCGAGCGGCCTGCCCGGCGGCCGCGCGCCGCACTTGTGGCTCGACGATCGCCGCGTCATGGGCTCTTCGCTCTACGACCGGCTCGGTCGCGGCTTTACCCTGCTGCGCTTTGATGGCACGGCGGATGCCGCGCCGCTCGAGCGCGCCGCAGCAGCGCGCGGCGTTCCACTCGACATTCTCGACGTCACCTCGCCGCAAGGCCGCGAACTCTACGGCCGCGATCTGGTTTTGATCCGCCCGGATCAATACATCGTCTGGCGCGGCGACCGTCTGCCCGATGACGCGGCTGCGTTGCTGGCGCGCGTTACCGGATTTTGAACGCCGCCGACGCTATCGCGGCCATCGCCGGAGAAACCAACGATTGCGGAGAGTTGAGGATGAGGATGCTGTTTGGTCTCGCGGTTCTGCTCGCTGTATCGGCCGGTCCCGCGCACGCGACCGACCTAGACTGCGTGAGCACTACCTTTCATGCCTTGTCGCCGAACGACAAGGTCTGCGTCAGCGTCTTCGACGATCCGCGTGTGCCCGGCGTGGTGTGCCATATTTCGCAGGCGAGAAAGGGAGGCTGGGGGCAGCCTTTGGGCCTGAACGAAGACCCGTCCAATTTCTCGGTATCGTGCCGGCAGGTCGGTCCGATCAACGTCGACCTGTCGAAGCTGCCTGAAAAGGAAGAGGTCTTCAGCGAGAAGACAAGCGTCTTTTTCAAGACCACCCGGATCTATCGCTTGATCGATAAACCGCACGACACGCTGGTCTACCTGGCGATCAGCACGAAAATCGTCAACGGCTCGCCGGCGAACGCGATTTCAACCGTTCCGATCATGCCGTGGCCGCACTGATGTGAGACGCGGAGATTTCGCCGCCTGAGCGGACGCCGCATTCGGGTCAGGTCCGGCGGTACGCCGCCAATCCAGGGCGGTTCACGCCTTGAGATAGGTCGCGATCATCCCGAGGGCGGCGGCTCCCATGCAGATAAAGGTGACCCAGACCAGCACGTTCGACAGGCGGCCGCTCTTGTACTCACCCATTATGCTTGGATTGTTGGCGATTCCGGCGATCACGAGAATAAGCGGTACGGCAACGACACCGTTGATAACCGCGCTTATGATCAACGCCCGGATCGGATCGATCCCGACGAAGTTGATCATCAGCCCGATCAGCGTCGCGATGGTGATGACCCCATAAAAGCCGTGCGCGCGCGTCAGCTTCTGGCTGAGGCTGGCATTCCAGTTGAGAGCCTCGGCGACCGCGTAAGAGGCCGAGCCCGAAAGCACCGGAACCGCCAGCAGGCCGAGGCCGATCACCCCGGCGGAAAAAATGAACTTGGCGACATAACCGGCATTGGCAAACGTGTGAACGAGCGGTTCGAGGGCCTTTGCCGCGTCCGCGGGCGTTGTGATGTTGGTGACGCCGTTGCGGTTCAGCACGGTTGCCGTCGTTACAATGATGCACCAACTGACGACGTTGGACGAAAGCATCCCGGCGAAATTATCGAGGCGCATGCGCCGAATATTGTTCCAGTGAATCTCCGGCCTGGACGTTTCTCGCAGCAGACCATGTTCGCGCTCTTCTTCGACCTCTTGATTTGCTTCCCAAAAGAACATGTAGGGCGATATCGTCGTGCCGATAACGCCGGTGATAATGAACAGGAAGCTAAAGCTGAACTGGACGTGGGGCACGAACGTCGCCAGCAAAATCGTCAGCCACGGTTGCTGGACGATGAAGACGGTGGCCACATAGGAGAGCAGGAACAGCGTCAGCCATTTGAGTATCCGGGCGTACACGGCATAGCTGGTAAAAATCTCCAAGATCAGAATGAAAGCCGTGAAGCCCAGCGTTACCACAGCGAAATTTACCGGATACACCAGCTCCACCGCCGCCGCCATCGCGCCGATATCCGCGCCGATGTTGATCGTATTGGCGACGATGACGAGCACGACGACGACGCTTGTTACCGGCATGCCATAGTGCTGCTTGACCACGGCGACGACGCCCTTCCCCGTGACAAGACCAATCCGCGCGCACGCCTCCTGGATTGCCGTCATCAGCGGCAGGGTGAACAGGATGACCCAGAGCTGGCCGTAGCCGAACTGAGCGCCGGTCTGCGAATAGGTTGCGATGCCCGAGGGATCGTCGTCGGCCGCGCCCGTTATCAGGCCGGGCCCAAGAATGCGCAGAAAGCGTCCGAACGGGTTGGCCCTGGGAACTGTTTTTTCGCTTGGCATGCGTCTCTCGGCGGGCGCGATGGATAGCTGGTCCGGCCGACGCTACACAACCGCGCGGGCTTTTGCCAAACGGCCCCGGCCCAAAGGGCCGACAGCCGTGAAACCAGTGGAGCGGCTTTGACGTTCGCTGCCCATCCCGGCCGCAAAATCCGGCAGCAAATGTCAAATCCAAAGCCACCCCAAGGGAGCCGATCTGTCGCGACCGATTATGGCGAAGCCAGTGTCGGGCCGTCAGCTTGACCTCGATGCCGGGCACGGCTTCAATCCCGGCCGTGAGAGGCGACAGGAGGACTCCGATGACTTTCCGCATCGCCGTCGTGCAGCCGATTTCGCATCCTCCCGGCGAGGACGAGCGCAACGTCGCCGACGCCGTGCGCGCGATCGAGCACGCAGCTCACGACGGCGCTGATTTCATCTGCTTCCCCGAGACCTATCCGGGCCCTTGGCGCATGCCGGCGACATACGATCCGATTCCGGCACTGGCCGAGGCGGCGACGACGCAGGGCGTTCATGTCGTGTTCGGCACCATCGAGCCGCTCGACCGCAAGACGGCCGCGGCTCACAATCTGATCGTCATGGCCTATCCGGACGGCCGCGCGCCGGCGCGCTACCGGCGCACCCACCCGAATGGTCCCTGGATCTACACCGGCGGCCAGACCTGGGAATTCCAGTACGTCGCCGGCAACGACTTTCCGGTGTTCGACACCGCGCACGGCAAGGTCGGGCTAGCCATGTGCAGCGAAGTCTACATGCCGGAAGTGGCGCGCGCGCTGGCGCTGCGCGGGGCGGAGCTTATTTTCATGCCGGCCGGCACCGACAAGCGGCGGCTGTGGGCGACGTGGCGCACGCTGATCTGGGCGCGCTCCATCGAGAATCTCGCCGTAGTGGTGACGACGCAGAACCTGTTCGATCGCGGCCAGCGCGGACTCGCCATGGTGGCCGCGCCGGAGGAGATTCTGTTCGAAAGCACGGCGGCGGGAATGAGCGTGGTCGACGTCGACCTCGATCGCGTGCGCTACCTGCGCGCAACGCGCGACGAAGTCGGCTCGTCGCAAAGCTGCGCCGCCAAGCAGGGCGTGCTCGGACCGCAATGGCAGCGGCCAGAGTTGTACGATTCGTTCTATCCGCGGCCGTTGCGCGAAGCGGCCGAGTGAGGCGTGGCTCCCCGCTCCGATCTCGGCCCGCCGCCGTATCTCGGCTACACCGCGAGCCGTGTCGACCGCGCCGCTTCGTTCCGCGCCGACCAGGCGGTGCAGAACAAATTTGCGGCCGATCCGCGCGCTGGATTTTATCTGATCGGCGGCGAACTCGTCCTGATGAAAAAATCAGGCGATGCTCTGGCGCCGGTGTTCACCGCCGAGGAAGCGCGCGCGTTCGCCGAGGGCCGCGAACGCGTGTTTCTCGGCCTCTACGATGAGGAGCCGTTGTTCGGCGTCGGCCTCGACCCGGCCGCCGTCGAACCGCTCAAGGCGCGCCACGATCTGAAAATCAGCGATTTGCGCAGCATCGCCGTACAGGGTCTCCTCGAGATCCGGCATCTGCCGCCGCTCGCCGAAGCCAAGGCGGTGCTCGGCTGGCATGCACGGCATCGCTTCTGTCCCAATTGCGGCGCGCCGACGCGAGTGGTCGATGCCGGCTGGCGGCGCGATTGCCCGTCCTGCAAGGTGCAGCATTTTCCCCGCACCGATCCGGTCGCCATCATGCTGACGATCGCCGGCGACCGCTGCATACTCGGGCGCTCGCCGCGTTTCGCGGTAAGCATGTGGTCCTGCCTCGCCGGGTTCATCGAACCGGGCGAAACCATCGAAGAGGCGGTGCGCCGCGAGGTGCGCGAGGAAGTTGGCGTCGCGTGCGGACGCGTCAAATATTTCGCCACGCAGCCATGGCCGTTCCCGATGTCGCTGATGATCGGCTGCCACGCCGAGGCGTTGAGCGAGGAGATCGTCGTCGATCGCAGCGAACTCGAAGACGCACGCTGGTTCGACCGCGATGAGCTGGCGCTGATGCTGACGCGCACGCATCCGCAAGGGCTGACAGCGACCGTGCCGCACGCCATCGCCTATCACATTATCCGCCGTTACGTGGAGGAAGGCGCCGATGTGCTGCGTTGACCGCGCGGGCGCAACGAAGGCGCCGCGCGTGCTCTGCGCCGGCATCATCGTGCTCGACGAGGTATTTCGGGTCGACGAATTTCCGCAGCCGGACGGCAAGGTGCAGGCGAATGGCTTCTTTGCCGTCAATGGCGGCTGCGCGGCGAACGCGGCGGTCGCCATCGCGCGGCTGGGCGGGCGTGTTGCGCTGGCCGCTCCGATGGGCGGTCCCGCCGGCGTCGACGACAACGGCGATCGCGTACTGGCCGCGCTCGCGCGCGAGAGCGTCGATTGCAGCGGCTGCCAGCGGATCCCCGGCTTGGCGACGGCGCTGTCGGCGATCTTCATCAACGCGCGCGGCGACCGCATGATCGTGACCTATCGTGATGAGCGCATTGCCGCGGTGGCGCCGCCCGATGCCGAGAAACTCGCGGCGGCGGCGGATATCGTGCTCGCCGACAACCGCTATCCGGCCTTCGTGACGCCGATCTGCGCCGCCGCGCGCCGGCGCGGCATTCCGGTCGTGGTCGACGGCGACCGGCCGACACTCGAGGACGATCCGTTATTCCGCCTGGCGTCGCACTTGATCTTTTCCGCCGAATGTTTGCGCGAGACGACCGGGATGGCCGATCTCGCCGCCGGCCTTGCGCGTATCGCGGAAAAAACCGACGCTTTCCTGGCAGTGAGCAACGGGCCTGACGACATTGTCTATCTGCAGGGCGGCCGGCCGTGCCGCTTGCCGGTCTTTCAGATCAAGGCTGTTGATACGCTCGCCGCCGGCGATGCTTTCCATGGCGGCTTTGTGCTCGCTTTGGCCAACGGCAGGACCGAGGTCGAGGCCATGCGCTTCGGCGCGGCGGTTGCCGGTCTTAAATGCGCGCGGCTGGGCGGCGGCGCCGGCATGCCAACCGGCGCCGAGGTCGAGGCGTTTTTGGCGCAGCGATCGGCTGAGGTTTCACTGCCCACCGGCTAGGACGGACCCTACCCGAGAGCGGCAGGTCTCTCCGCTTGCGTGGAATATTATTCCATGTAATTGTGGATCGGGACAGTCGAATCGAAAGAATATCTCTCTTGGACGCGATCGACAAAAAAATCCTTGCGGTTCTGCAAGATAACGCCGCGCTCTCGGTGGCCGAAATCGGCTCCCGCGTCGGCCTGTCTTCGACCCCCTGCTGGAAGCGCATTCAACGGCTCGAGGCCGACGGCGTCATTCAAAAGCGCGTAGTCCTCGTCGACCAGGACCGCATCGGGCTCGGCGTGTCCGTCTTCGTCTCCATCGAGACCGGCGATCACTCGCAGGAATGGCTCGATCGTTTCGCCAAGGTGGTGGGCGCCATGCCGGAGGTGATGGAATTCTACCGCATGGCGGGCGACGTCGATTACATGCTGCGCGTCGTGGTGCCCGATATCGCCGGCTATGATGCGTTCTACAAGCGGCTCATTGCCGCCGTGCCGCTGAAGAACGTCACCTCGCGCTTCGCCATGGAGAAGATCAAGTCGACGACGGCGCTGCCGATTCCGTGACGCTGATGGTCCTTTGGTCCTAACATCGCATCCGAGCATGCCGGAACCGGATACGAGTGTCAGCCGCTAGTGCCCTTGCTGCGCGGCTCCGGCGGCGGTCGCTTGGGCGTTTCGCCCCGTCGCCTGTTCGAGACTCTTGGCGAAGTAATCCTTGTCAACGGCGCCGTCATAAAGCTCCGCCCCGGTGTCGCCGATGGTGATCCGGCGCTCGCAATCCGGCGTGCAGCTATAGGTCTGGCGTGTGACGCCGCGGTAGACGACGACGGTGGGACCGGCCGGTCCCTCTACCTCGAGCGTGTGCTCGGCGAGCACGGCGCCGCTCTTGTCGAGCACGATGACATTGGTCGCCCCGTAGCTCTTCCCGGTAATGACCCCGAGGCCGCCGGGCTGCAGCGAAACGTCGGCGATCAGCGGATCGCCGATCACCACCGTGGCCGCGCGCTCGGGAAGCTTGATGACCGTGGCGCGGTCGAGCTGCACCATGACCGGCTCTTCGGCCGCCGCCCGGGCGACGGCGAGGGTGAGAGCGGCAGCCGCGAGACAAACCGCAAGTCCCAGGCCTTTGCGGGCCCGCACGCAAACGTCCCTCATCGTCACTCTCCGATACGCTACGCGGTTCGACAACACACGGGCCACGGGCCCCACAAGGCTAATTGACTGCAAATTGGTGAACGAACCGCAAATCCGCGCGGCGCGGGCTGCCGGCGAACCGGCGCTCTGCTAACGGCTGCTTAACGATGATGCAAAATGCCGGCGCGGCCGCCCGTCAGCGCGTGAACGGGTGCACGAGCTGGGCGCCGAACGTTTGCGGAAACGCCCGATCGGCGATGCCGTAATGGTCGGGCAGCTCGCCGGCCGGCATGTAGAACGTGCCGAAAATAACATCGAGGATCGGGAAGGTGGCGGCAAAATTCTTTTCCCCGCCGCGATCCGCCGCCGTGTGATGCCAGCGATGGAACACCGGACCGGCGATCACGTATTTGAACGGGCCCAGCGTCCAGTCGAGATTGGCGTGCACGAACGCCGAATGGGCGGTGGTCAGCGGGCCGAGCACGACGAAGACTTGCGGCGAAACGCCGGCAAACAGCATGACGACGTCGGCGGCGACGGCGCCGAGAAAAAGATTCACCGGGTGGAAACGCGCCGCCGAGATCCATTCCAGCTCCTCGGACGAGTGATGCACGGCGTGGTACTTCCACATTTTCTCGCCGTGAAACCAGCGGTGCGTCGCGTAGAGAATGATGTCCTCGCCGATGAGGAAGATGATGCCTTGCACCACCAGCGGCAGCGACGCCAGCGGACCGTGGCCGTTCTTGTAGAAGGCGACCAGGCCGTCGGCGGTGGTGATCTGGAAAATCAGCGCGGCGGCGAGGATGAGGAGCCCGATGCGCAGCAGACGCGTGATCACGGGAATGAAAAACCAGTAGCACAGGTCGGTCACCAGATCGCGCTTGTGCCACCAGGCGCGGCCGGGATTGCAGGACCAGAACCAGGTCAGCGCGGTGAACGCCGCCGCCAAGGCGATGGAGACCGGAAGCGTCCGCATGATCGTCTCGCCGATGGTGATGACGAGGTCGAACAACGTTTCAGTCATATCGGGCACCATGGATTGCGGCGCGGCGTCGATATCTGGCGCAACGATGTTTCGGGTCGTGTTTCGCGGATCGGCACGCCCGGCGCGGCAATGTGCCAGCAGATATCCGCGAAGCTTCTTAAGGCGTCGTGAATGCTGGCGCGCAACGTGAGCGCCGCGCACGGCAGATCTGCGTCGGAAAAAACGTAACGGCTGGGTAAATGATTGCTTAATCCTGTCGACGGCATCGCGGGCGAGTTTCTGCGATGCCGCAGTAGGATAATTTACAATTGCTGGCGCATGTTTTGACGCATTGTGAAGCGCGTCTCGATCTCGCCCGTCGGCAGATCGAGCCTGAGAACGACGGGCAGGCTATGCTCCGCAACTCGGCAAATCGTTTGGCGAAACAGATCGCTCGTTTCGTTTGCGCGCAGCGAGGGGCGACGATGGTCGAATTCGCCCTGGTCGGTCCGCC
>Ga0335074_10017507_pt1 | contig 10106 bp, 8 predicted proteins | sample Lox_Sample_23_FD_206715 | JGI IMG/M metagenome (GOLD analysis project Ga0335074, IMG submission 206715) | Soil microbial communities from Loxahatchee National Wildlife Refuge, Florida, United States - Lox_Sample_2.3 | ecosystem: Environmental > Terrestrial > Soil > Wetlands | place: USA: Florida...
CCTCCTATCCCACTCTTGATAGCCTAGAGAATTCAATACATGAGTAATGTCCTGAACACCTTGCGAATAGAAACTTAGTAATAGGCTCACATGACATATATGCGATATCGGGAGAGTCTTATGATCTGGCCGACCTATCACGATAAGTTCGAATGGGAATGATATCCTTTTTGGGTAATCTGTCACATTCGCCTTATTTTGCACTTATTTAGGCCAGAGCTATTATTAGTATGATCAGCTCTCATATCGCAATCCTCATTCCTCTGACTTCTCGTGATTGCATACAGATTGAAAAAAATATGAGCCCATTTTCATAGTCTGCTCTGAAAGATCATCTCTCAGCACCATTTCGCCGTTCATAATCCCATTTATATAGCAGTCACCAATGAATGCGTAGTGATTTTCACCATCAGTGGGAAGAATAAATGGGACGAAACCACCAAAGAAGACCTATATAATATCTTCCTCTTCCACGTTTTAACAACAAACCTAAGTACATTGCTTTGGTAGTACAGAAATTTCCTCTTCTAACTAATTTTATTCCCCCATATAAGCTTGCCTAATTGAACTTTGCGGGCCATACTGAGAGAGACGTTTCCCCTCTGCGTCCAGGTCGTAGGGCCGCCCTTCCAGCAGATCAACTTTTCGCTTAAGTGCGTACTGGAGATATTTGGAACCCTCGATGAGACTAAGCGTGGATTCTTCATTTGGTGAATTGACTCTGGTATATATCGCGGTACCGCACTACGCATGATGTAAGGATCTACAAGTAAGCTGAGCTTTTCGTACTCAACGTAAAAGTTGCTCTCATTTGTTGAAATCACAAGTAGAATAGTGATATAATGCGCAGCATAGAATAGATTGAATTACTTGAGTTGTCTACAGATCTTAAGGACCGTAGGTTCGTATTTATCTACGGACGAAGTGGCAACCATCCATAAGCGTTTTGCCGCCCGTAAGACGTCTGCTGAATGCTCAGCTTTGACGGTCCGTAATTTCCACGCAGTCCAGCTGGACACGGTTTACGGTCCGCGAGCTGTAATTCCAACACCATTGCCCCGCATATCCACTACATGTTTCCATTCTCGTCTGACTAGTAATAGTTCCTGTGGCTCCCTCGAAAACCGAGGCGATAGTCTCAGTTACTAATTCTGCTACTTTCAAAGTATTGTCCAGGATAGATGCTTGACCAGCTGTTTGGTCGCTAGTTCAATAACATTGGGGTAGCGGGAAAGGATTCACTTGCAATAGGTTGTCTTCGAACGTCCACTGAGTCCAATTGGGGACCAATTACAGGAGTCCTAAGGCTGAAGGCTCCCGAAGATATCTAGCATAACAAGTTGTGGATAGATTCTTTTGCTTTAGAATGAGGCATGTCGCTAGGCTCTGGTATAAGTCTTCACATCAAAGACGCGCTCCACAGTCATTCCTGCTATACGAGATTCCGCCGCCAGATCAAGCAATGCAAGAACTCGATCTCTCGGGTTTGGGAAAGAAAATTGTCGCGTTCTTCCCATCGTAGTATAGATATCCCCATCGACCCACTCCTTCACTGTAAAGTACCTCGGTCTGAGTAGGGGCCATGATTGATTGGACTTAAAATTCGACGGTCTTAATGGAAAAGAACTTAATATATAGCCCCGGAAAATTTAGTCATGGTCTGCAGGGAAGTGCAGTGCAAATCTAGGATCCACAAATCATGTGTCTTTACGCAGCGATCTCTTCCACGATCCAAATGCGAGTACTCAAGGATTCGCTAGAACTGTCGATATGCTCCTCTAAAGAAGCTCAGTCATATACAGCGAAGACTAGGAGTTTTCGAGAATGCTCTTCAACTGGTCGCTTCCTGCATATGTGCATTCAAAATCATTGATGAGTTTGAAAGCTTCTCTATCAATATCTTCCTCCTCGCCGAGCCATACAACGACTTTCCCAGTCCTAGAATATATCCTTTTCATGCCACAGGCTTGACTGCTACGCTCTGGAATATCGTCTTGATTGAATCTGGCTGCATCGATCCAGAAGTAAAGAGGGAGAGTGGGATCTCGGAAACGATGCAGGGCTGCGTATAAGGTTCGCTTCACGAGCAATCGTTTTGAATTACAGATGATATCGTGAGTTTTTGTGGAGTCCTCTGGGTATATGAGAGTGGTCTGTAGACTGGATCCATAGAAATGGAGACATGAGAAAGTTTGCAGGAGATTGGCGATCCATTGGTGGCGGGTTCGATGGATAGGATTCTGGAGTCTTATAATTCGGTCAAAGGCTCATATTGATAGAGATCTAGCTGGGTTATCTAGTCAACAGTGGCTTTGCTACTATTAATCTGATCTGCAGCGTAGAAAAGGACAAACTGTCCGTCATGCTAATGTCACAAACTGAGATGCATAACAATTCAGAAACAATAGATATTTTTGACAAGGCAATGCAGTCGAGTTAACCCTACTTTCGCCCACCATTGATATCATTTTTCTCTGGGCATTGGTAGGAAGTAACAACAGAATCCTAGAATTGGGTATTCTACAATAAAACATCACCAGATTCGACGTAAAAGAGTACAAGAGTGTATAATGTCAAGTTTCTTGACTTGAACGTCGACTTGTCGATTTGATGAACTTTAGGAATCGGCTTTCAACTCAGCCTTGTGAAGGTTTGCTAAAAATACATGCCTTAGAGCGATATACGAGAAGACACCCACAACCTCGACAGAACACGTGCTTCATCGCACATTCCACAAGGGCCATGAGCAGAAGCTTGAATTAGCCGTTTACAGCAATTAGTTATTATAGACATCTGTGCTGTGACCACCCGTCTAGTATCAACTAAATTATAACGACACAGCCAAATCCCTAGCCTTCATAGTTTCCCTCGTCGCCCTACTTTGAGAACAACTTACCCTTCCACCCTTTCTTCCTATTCTCCACCACATTACTTTCCGCCCGCTTCTTCAAATACATCTCCATGAAGGCCATTTCCCTGGCCTCCAATGCTTCCTTGTCCAGAAACCCTCTCCCACCATCTTCCATCGCATCCAAGTCCTTGCTGCCCATATAATCATCCAAACCACTCGTAATCCCGATGGTATAACTCAAAGCCTCGCATTTACTTAGCAGCCAGTCATGATGCTCAATGCCGTCACGCCAATGAGCCGGTAGGGCTGTATAGCCCAGCCAAGCACCGAGAAGAGCACCAGCGATACTAGCATTGGTATCTGCGTCGCCTCCCTCCATGACGATTTCCGTAATCAGGTTCTCAAAGATATTTCGGCAGAAAGATTCTTTATTCTTGGTGTTCCAGCTCTGATAACCATGTATAGCTTGGCGGAGAGCGAGGATCCCTGCACCGAGGGACTTATAGACGTAGCCCATCTTCATCGAGTCGTCGAGCTGCAGTTCTTGGAAGTCTTTCGCTTTGACGTGCCTATAGAGCTCGGCACGATTGAGCAGCGGCTCTGGTTTGGTAGATTGTTCTTCACTCATGTCGGGTTTATCAGTAGATAATTGCCTTCCGTCATCATCCACATCGTCTATCTTCACAGCTGCATCCACCCACTCGTCGTCTGTCCCTATTTGGGGATCCTCCTCAAAGCGTCTCCCTCTCCTTTGCCATAAATACGCCCACTCAAATGCAACATCAATCACCGCGTCGATGTCCTCTTCGCTCTGTATTTCACCTCGCAGAATACCCCTGATTAATGCTGTGGAAATGCAACAAGCTGTCACACACCTCGGATCTGCATGCGTTACGAGCGAGAATTCTGTTGCGATGCGGAATGTTTCTCCTTGTGATTTGTCTATGCATATCACTCCAAGTGGATGTGTCCGCATGAGGGATCCATTGGGAGCCGCATTAAATTCGCTGTTGACCCAATAGTTGTAGGCTGCCATTGCGGGATCGCTTAGGAAGCTCTTATCAAAAACGACCTATTGAGAAAGAAACTGTGAGATTAATTTGCGTGGCAGAGATATACATCAACAACAGAGATGATCTCTTGGTTTGAATTACTCACTCTGCCCACGGTCCTTCCCAACCCAAGGGGAGGTCTGTCTAAACATCTTAGCCCCTGCTCGGCCCATGTACGGAGCCTCTCGGCAAAGTCGTTGGGCAGAAGTTGACCATCGTGGTGGAGATGAGATAATACAATTAGTAGCGCATGATCCGTGTCATCTGTCCATGATTTCTGTAACCAATTGTCAGGAGAAGGGTTACATGGTCAGGAATTGGTACTCTCTACCACTGAGAATTTATCTAGATGTCGAAACAAATTAGCTTCGTATTTGATGATATTTGAAGACAAGTCTCTAAGCTTGTTGTGTTTGCACTACCTACTTCTATGCCCATCAAATTTCAAGGCTGTAGTTGGTTCCACAAGCTGGAATTTAGCTGACGGGTAGGCTTCCCAGGAAAGCTGCTTCGAGAGAAACTCTGTGATTACTCGTCTTTAGCTTTTACACACGTCATTGAAACACCCAAACTCTACGACTAACCTGTGTACAGCCCAATACAGTCCCCCAATGCAGCACCCACAATTGCTCCTCTTAATTTATCTGTTACCGTGGCGCGAACAAACGGGTGAAGAGATAGGAAGCTTAAACCGCTCGAATTGGCCATTATGTTGAATTTTCGCCTACAACATATCATACATCTCAATTTTCAAAAATTAACTTTCAGAGATATTGTCATGCTGGTGGGTTTAAAGACAACTGATAATCAGGTAGCAGAATAACAATCAAGCTACGTTAGACTTCGCGTAAGCCCGGCTCGCGGCACTGAATGGTTATTGTGGCTGCCTAAAGCGCTGACCACTACAATACTTCCACGTCTACCTAAAATCAAGAAGCGAAGGAACGCGAGACACACATGTATGACGTAAAGAATTATGAAGCTCCAAAATTTTATGGGATGCCAACTCCCCTGGAAGAAAACGCGCAATGGTTGGGAGTATGAGCGGTATGCATAACGCCACAATGCGCGATGCACGAGCCTGCCCATCTTCCGGTCTACCTGGAGGCTGGCATGCCGCTGAAACGGCGGCGCCATAGCTGCTGGTTGAATAAAGAGACCAGTTGGAAGGCACCTGAAACCCAGAGCAAGGCCAGAATCATCTAGGTATCAGGGATATTAAAGGCCAGAGTGGCAATAGGGAAGACTCCGCAAGTCATGAAGTCGTAATGATTCTAATGGTAGATTGTAATAATCTTATTCTTAGGAAGGGTTTGATTCATCTATCTTACTGATGTCCCATTAGTATTGTTGAAACTACCTTATTCGTCGAGGAGAGTTCAAGGAGCAGTATCTTTTCTCGGGGTTTAGACGAAAGTAGGAGATATGTGCCCAGCTGTCTATCCAGTATGTTTATCTACGGCACAAGTTCACATTGTATCTTAGGAATTAGTAGCAAATCTTGTATCGCTGTCTCGCCTGCGTAGTGTCTCTCCAAGTATAAGCAGATAGACTGACACTCTAATAACGCCCGCCTAGCAATCCACCACTGCGAGTGGCAGATCTTCGCATACCAATATGCCAGCAGTAAGAGTGCACGGGAATCCTTCCGCTCTAGTAGCATCCTAAATTCCGGCTTTATATGGCTTATGAATGAGAAGAACCTTGGAGTGGTCGCCTGACTGCATTCAATATGAAGTAGTGGAGCCAAGGAGTGCACAGCAGTATGGTAAGGATTATTTTCGGCCGTTGACGAGTCGCCTAGATCATATAGTTTAATGAATGGGGACGGAAGGCCTTCAATCCCACAACTGGTTGGATTAACCATAGCCCTAAGCTCGTCGACAACAGTGTGGAAAACGCTGTTATACCTTAGAGGGCCTGCGATTTTCCAAATAATGTTCTTGCCTCCACACATTCTAAGCCATTCAAGGTCAGAATGCCCATTGAGCGGCCATGCTTCTTCTGGTGTCGATGCGTTAATCATGGAGAACGCGATGACGCTCAGGAGAGCTGCGGTAGCCCAGAGCGCATCACGATCGGGCGGTTGAAGCGGCATAGATAAAGTAGATAACTTTTGATTGAACAGAGAGGCGGCTCGAGACCAATGATAAACCTCAGCGGCTGTCTCTCGCGCGGGGGACGCTGATAAGTAGCGGTCATGGATCGCTGTTATGGTCTGAACGACGTGCATTAGATATGGATGCTAAGCACAGAGTGAAATGTCAGTCTGTGTATCATATCGTTTAATGTGGGCTCGTACCGAAAAGGCAAACTTGATAGTTTCGTTCTGGTAGACTCGAGAGCCTTTGGCAGTTCCTAAAGAGAGTACCGTTCTCATCTGAAATCTGCTAAGACGGTCTAAACTTGGGCCATCGAGCTGAAAGGTTGAATCGCTATCTGAAATGATTGCTGGAACCAGACAAGTAGGCGACTGAATCATACCGTGAAGACTTTGGTTGGTTGAGCGGGGAGACATCTGTGGGCTCTTGATACTTGCTATTTCCCCAATGGACAGCTGAAGATCGGCAGCCTTGGGATCATAATTACATGAAACTCGGAAAGACGTGCATTTCTTGCACTGGGGTCTGGTCTCGTCACACTTGAGGAGAAAGTTAGTCATTCGTCTTTGCAAAGGTGACATGCGACGTTCCCAACGTAACTCACCTTAATTCTGCGAATCTTGCAATTACGACAGCCCAGCCTCGACTTCCTGTGGGTCCTGCGTTGACGGCTGACCTCGTCTCTGATACCTTTCAAGTGCGCAGTCATGGTGATAGGACAAAAGCCTCGATAGAGTCTTATCAACACAGACTACGCGTGCTGCGGTGAACGAAGGGCTTCCTTGCGAAAGCCCGCTTCCTTGCGAAAGCCCGCTTCCTTGCGAAAGCCCGCTTCCTGTAATGTGAGGGATTGTATGAAATGCAGGTGATGTGGAAACGGACTTGCGGGCTCAGTATTCTTCGGAGGATTGTGGAAGGGAAATGGAGAAGATCAAATGCAAAGGTTCGTCGTTAAAGAGCGGAGTTAAGGTGCTACTCCGGTTTGTATTGCAATCATTACCGAACCATGAGACAAGCTAATTGGTCAAAGTACTCTCGCATCCACCTTCGCGCTAAACTCGATTCGTATTCAATTCGCCCTGGCTATCGATTCTCGCACTGAGTGGCACGTCTGGCCTCACGACGGCTACATACTTACTTCGCTGCTGGTTCCGGAAAGTGATGCAGGAGTCCTTGAAGCTATTATATTTCACTCGCTAATAGGCATAGAGAAAATGTTGGATGTAACGTTCCCTTTCTCTCATTTGTCCTCTCCTTGTCCTCTCATATTGTTGGATTCATTAAGGAGCTGTCAAGCCAGCTGAGTTTTCAGCTTCTTATAAGTGGCAATTTGCCACATGGCAAATTGCTTCAGCTGCTGTGATCAATGGCGTCGGGAACGCCGAACTGTGTTGTGTATCTAAGGGACCTGTGGTCCCACTCCAATCTCTAAATACAATAGTAGCAATCGATGAGTCTGTTCCTAAGAACCGCCCAAGCTAGTTGCAAAACGCAACATGTTTTAGGGAACTGTCGTCGTCAGCCTCCTTTCGCATCCCTAAACGGCAGTTGCAAATACGTAAGCACAGACCTCCCTTTAGCTTCAAAATGGGCTCGGGTGGGTCAAAAATATCCATTTTTTGCATCCAAGGTTCATAACTCATAATCTCGACCTAGGTATATTTAAATGCATTCCAAATGTATATCTCCAAAAGGTTCAAAGCTATCCAAGCGTTCCGACTACCGCCTTTCGTGCAGACTACTAATTATTGCTGGCATATGCCATGCGGGGGATAAGGTCTATGATGGAATAAATATAGTCTTGTCGCATTAACAGCATTAGTAGGACTAGGTTTTTTGAGAAAGAATACAGCTTACCTATTATATGAATCCATTTAGTACTATCCCTTCGCCGTTGCGGCTATACATTTTAGCGTCTTGGCATTTTTTAGTGAGCCAAAATTTGAGTTTAGGGTAGCAGCATCGCTAAAATATTATTCCCTAGGCTAAGCAGTCGCTAAAACTCAGGGCCTTAATCACTAAACCACAGCGCCCACTCGCTAAAATGCCAATGCTCGCTAAGATGGCAGTCTCAAGATCCCCACCATATAGTTGCTGCAGAGTAATCACGATCAGATTGTTAAGGTTACATATGCATCTGAAGCGCGTGGCAAAACACATATCCTAGATGAACTGACATGAAGAAAAACCTTGAAGGGCAATTCAAAGCTGAAGTACGATCAATAAGAAGGAATAGAGAGTACAGATTTATGCGAGAATACTGCAACCACTATGTCATACTGGGGTAATTACTCAATCGATATAGACTTCTACTCTGTGATCACTAACACTAGGGTTACAAGAGGTGCTTTAGAGCCCTATATTCTTTGTGATCTATCAAAAGCTAACGTAATAGAGATTACTAGCTCTAAGTTGAGAACACCACCCTCGCTCCCAATGGCTATGAAAGACCTGTCTTGACCCGCAACGCACCCTTCCAGGCCCGGGAATTATTGCTGATTAGGGCAATAACCTTGTTATCCACGTTACAAACAACCTTGAACAAAATAGTACATCCATTCATTGGCATGGTATTCGACAATTAAACTCCAATGAGTATGATAGGGTTCTTGGAGTGACTCAATGCCATATTGCGCCAGGCGAGACCTTGATCTACAAGTGGCAAGCGACTCAATATGGCTCTACCAGGTACCATTTTCACTTCTCCCTTCAGTACGGGGATGGGCTTCAGGGACCACTAATCATCAACGGTCCAGCTATGGCGGATTACGATGAGGATCTTGGCATGCTCTTCCTCTCCGACTGGGCTCACGAGTCTATATTCAAATTGTGAGATACGGCCAACTAGGGACTCCTCCCGTCCTTATCAACGGCAATAACACATACGACTGCTCAGAGTTCACTGATCCAAACTGTATTGGGAACGACCAGAAGTACAGACTATCTTCGAGCCTGGAAAGAAAAAGTGCGTCCAAACTTATCATGTGACCATGTCAACAAAACTTCACAGCGACGTAATTGGTACGGCACCGTACGGTACGTCATGAATGCCTCAGGGCGATGAAAACTATTCATATCTTGAGGAGGTCGGGTATCGATGGTTACCACCCGGACCCGAAATTAGTTTACCACCTAAGACTTCAATTGATCTCATAGAAGAGTTTACGATTTTACAGCTTATCTTTTGTCATGATACGTAAATCAGGTCTAGGCTACGGGTTCAGTTCACAGCGCTGAGTCGAAAACACGCCATAAAAGGAAATGAAATATTTAATCTATTATATCCTTTAACTAGGACCCTAATCTCCCCCAACAATTAAATTCCCTTTGGATCTACATAATATAGAAGGTAGTGGAAAGAAAATGTCCACGTAATATATAGGACAGCACTAAAACAAAACAAAAGACAAAAGACAGAGCAAGGTCGGCTAGGTAGCTGTACGCTTTTCGTTTAGCACCGAGGGGTCACGAAACTGTCTTGTAGATGCGCTCTGCATGATTTCGGAGATGCGGCTTATGCTGCAGAGACATTCGACGGACCTTGCGATCCGATCTTCTTCTTTGATATTGGCCAGATGCATCCGCTTGAAGTGCTTTGTTAAGTCTCCTGGACTCGCAAATGATTTAGTGCGCTTTTCGAACAGTAAGCTCTGCTCCCCTAAGCAAAGGAAGCACATGGTTAGTCTCTTCTCTGTAAACGCTAACAACATAGCGGCACTTAGCGCTTGCTTCTCAGTCTTAGCGGCTCCTAGCTGCTGGTTGGTCTCCATTAACGGCGTCAGACTCGCCCTTCTCGTAGACGGCCTCCTACGTGGTTAGGCAGTAGCTCCCTCTTCTTGGAAGTTGCAGTAGGCAGCGGCTGCATCGATGGCAGCGTTACGCTGCAAAACTCTTCCTCCAATGTCGTTCCTAAAAGAGTTAACATCGTCTCAACTAAGCGCTTCTAGATTAGGGGTTTATTATCGTCCAAGTCCAAGTTGGTCTTTACACCCTAGTTGAACTTGAGCTTAGAGAATTGCAGCTCGATTTTGTTGACTAAGTGGTCTAGATCCTACTAGTCTTAAACCTGCTTAAGTGCAACTCTTTGCTGCTACCTTGTAT
>Ga0335074_10017509_pt1 | contig 10106 bp, 14 predicted proteins | sample Lox_Sample_23_FD_206715 | JGI IMG/M metagenome (GOLD analysis project Ga0335074, IMG submission 206715) | Soil microbial communities from Loxahatchee National Wildlife Refuge, Florida, United States - Lox_Sample_2.3 | ecosystem: Environmental > Terrestrial > Soil > Wetlands | place: USA...
ACTCGGCTGAGCCCAAGCTCAGCTGAGACGGTAGCGCCGGTGTTCATCATCGAGCCATGCCTTTGCCTTGTCGTGCCCCGGAATGCCGGGCTTCATAAATAGTGAGCAGCGCCATCACTTATGGACGCGTGCAGGTACCGCGGAAATCCCAATCCCGCTCTTAAGATTCCGCGATCTGAGCCGCTCGTAACCTCGGTCACTGATCAACAAACCAGACGTGACCTGGTCAAACACTTCCGGAAATAAAACACCGTTTTGATCTCTCCATCATCCCGTGACCAGGCACAACGTGCTGTGACCTTCGTCTCACTGGAGTTCGAAAGTCTATCTCGATCTGACGTCTCAGAGGGGTGGCTTGCGCATGCTTGAGGGACACGCAGGCGTTCGCGAGGGTTGGTCGTTCTCTAAGCGTTACGCTGACGGTTGCTACGTAGCGGTAGTTGCTGCTCGAATATCCCGATTTATGACTGTTTTACGACGTCGAGTCGATGGGATTTCATCCGGACACAACCTCATTGCGCGCTAGCGCCCCGCTAGCGGATACGCGGTTGTACGGCCCGATGCCCCATGATGCAGCCGGCCCCGGGTAGCCGCGCGGCATTCGCTCCTAAGCGGCGTCCGTGCGGCGTTCTGTGCCGGTAGCGCACCCGGTCGTCGCCGCGTCAGCGGCGAGCGGACCCGGTCCGCGGCGGTCTGGCAGGGGCGCCGGGTCCGGCCGCGCGATCCGTGCGCGACGGCGCACATGCGCTAGTCTGTGATCTGCCGCAGGCGTCGGCGATCTGGCGCGCGGTCCCGGGCGATTGGCTCAGCGGGAGAGCGCCTCGTTCACACCGAGGAGGTCACTGGTTCGATCCCAGTATCGCCCACCACGTCATCGGCCGGTTCCCGCCAAGGGACCGGCCTTTTTGATCTTCGCGCAGCAGCAAAGTGCAGCAGCTAGCCGTTAAGTTGACAGACCCCTCAGGACACTAGGACGAGCATGAGTATGTAGGCGGCATACAGCGGGTCCTGATTGGTGCGGGCAGATTCGAGTAAGGCGCGGGCTTCGGCAACAGACCAGGCCCGGATCTTCCGAGACCGCGGGGTGGGGAGCCGGACCATCCCGGCGGAGTTGCGACTGATCAGCTCGTTGTTGAGCGGCGCTGGGGATGCTGATGTGCGGGGCGAGTTCCGGCATGCTGTGTGCCGACGGATCTTGGTGTGTGCTGGGGCCAGTGGTCGTGTTCGTTGGCGGCGGCACCGTGCCGATGAGGGCACACGAAGGCCCTCCCGGTATTTCTCTGGCCGAGGCGTTCCGGGAGGGCCGTGTAGCGCGCGGAGGCGCTGTGCTCACGGTAGGGGCAGATGCTGCCTGGGTCGAGAGCCGGCTTGTCAGTGGGGAGCTGGCGTGTCCGGATTGCGGGGGGCTGCTGGGGCCGTGGGGGTGGGCCCGGGCGCGGGTGCTGCGGGGTGAGCGGGCGCCGGTGACGGTGCGGCCGCGGCGGTCTCGCTGCCGCTCGTGTGGTGTGTCGCATGTTCTGCTCCCGGTGTTCGCCCTGTTGCGGCGTGCGGATCTGGCGACGGTGATCGGGACTGCGCTGGCGGCGAAGGCTGCTGGGGCGGGTGCCCGGACGGTGGCTGCTGCCCTGGGGCGGCCGGTGGAGACGGTGCGCGGCTGGGTGCGCCGCTTCGCTGAGCGGGCGGACGCGGTGCGGGTGGCGTTCACTGCGCTGCTGGTGGGGGTCGGGGTTGATCCAGTGCCGCCTGCGGCGGCGGTCACGGTGTTCGCGGACGCGGTCGCCGCGGTGGCCGGCGCGAGCGCGGCGGTGAGGTCGAGGTGGCCCGGCGTCGGCGAGGTGCCGCCGTGGCTGCTCGCGTCCGCGGTGTCTGGTGGCCGTCTGCTGGCCCCGCACTGGCCTTGATCATCTGGCAACACGAGTTGCCTCTCCCGTTGCTGATCTTGGCCTGGCAGCCTCGGCGGGTCTGTCCATTCAGGACCCGAAGGAGGTGCCGGCGGCTGATGCCGAAGGCAGAAGATGAACAGCAGGCCCGGCTGGAACGGGCACGCCAGATTGGGCTGTTCCGTTACATGCTCATCCGCGAGGCCGCGGACGTGACGCTGACCGGGCGCCAGCGCGGCGCGCTGGTGCGCAAGCTCGCGGCCAGGCCGCATACCGATCCGGGCGGCCGCTCTGTCCGGATCACCCGCTGGACGCTGGATCGCTGGATCCTGAAATACCGGGAGGGCGGGTTCGACGCGCTGGTGCCGTCGGCGCGGCAGTCGCAGCCGCGGACCCCGCCGGAGATCTTCGAGCTCGCCAGCGCGCTGAAGAAGGGGAACCCGGCCCGGTCGGCGGCGCAGGTCCGGCGGATCCTGCACGCCCAGCTCGGCTGGGCGCCGGACGAGACGACCCTGCAGCGGATGTTCGTCCGCACCGGGCTGACCGCGCTGCGTGCCCCGGCCGAGTCGGCGGCATGGACACACTCGAGCTCGTCAGCCGGTTGCAGCGCTCGGACCTGGACCAGGCCACACTCGATGGCTTGCGGATCATGGCCGAGCGGCTGTGCTCGGAATACCCCTACATGCCCAGCGACAAGCTGTTGACCGAGGGCCGGGCCTGGCTGCGGCGAATGACAGGTATGCGCGACGGACGGCTCACGCTGGCCCAGCACCGCGAGATCCTGGTTCTGGGCGGCTGGATCACACTGCTACTTGGCTGCGTGGAGTATGACACCGGCGACCGGTCAGCGGCCGAGACCACTCGCCAGGCCGCGTTGTCGCTCGCGACCGAGGCCGATCATCAGGAGATTCAGGCCTGAGCGCACGAGATCCGCGCCTGGATGGCCCTAACCAGCGGGGACTATCACGGCGTGGTCGCCGCAGCCCGGGCCGGGACCGAGATAGCTGCGCAGCATGGCGTCACGGTGCAGCTGGCCGCGCAGGAGGCCAAAGCATGGTCCAGGATCGGAGACCGTCGCCAGGCTGAGGTCGCGCTCGACCGCGGCCGCCGGTTGCTGGACGCTTTGCCCTACCCGGACAATCTCGATGACCACTTCGTGGTCGATCCGACCAAATTCGATTTCTACGCCATGGACTGTTACCGGATGCTCGCCGAAGACAAGCTCACCGAAACCCTCGCCGACGAAGTCATCCGCTCCAGCACCGACTTCGACGGCTCCTTCCCGCGCACACCCGGCGCGCTCTACACAGCTCTACACAGCCCAACCTGTGAGAAGTTTCCTTACGGCTTCAAGGGCGCGCGGAGCGCGCCGGAATCCGGCCTCGGCGGGGTTAACCAAGCGCCGCGCGATAGCGCTTCTGACCCAGCGCGGCGCAGCCCTCGCCCGGCAGCTGGGCTGCCCTAAACCTGGAACCGTCGCACGCCGGGCGCCTCGTGCCGCTCTTAGGCCCTCCCGGGCCACGGCGGCGTCGGCGCGCTTCCAGGCCCCAGCGGCCCCACCGTATCGGCTGAGCGCTGCAACGAGTCACGCGAGCGCGCGTCCTTCATAAGCTGCCATCCTCCGGCGATCCAGCTGCCGCTCCAACGGATTTCTGCAGAGACAATTTCCGTCGACTCGCGACGTGAAGATCGTTGTCGAGACAATAGCCTAGCCGGATGTATCCGCCATGCCGACTGGCGCGGTCACAATTGCTAGGCCCGTTCCACCCGCATCTGTAGAAGGACGCCTCGGGTATCCCGCCCACATCTGTGCATACGCCGAATCGATCTCAACGCCGAAACGCAGAACCTCGGAGGGCTCGGCAAATCGAGCCGAATGCATCACATACCACGAGTCGGACAAACTCGGAAGTCTCAACCATGCAAAGGGAGTTGGTCTAAATAGAGCAATCTCCCGGCCGCCACTATTTGCCAGAAGGGACGTCCGTCGACCATCCCCATCGGTGTTGTTTCGTACCCAATGATAGCGCTGGCGCGCAAAACCACTTTCCTCGATTAGGTGTATGGCTTGACCGACTTTTTCTAGACCCAGACGCAAGCGCTCAAGATTCGCGACAGTGCGGCGCCCGTGCAGCCACTCATTGCGGGACTCCGTAATATCTGATGAGACCAAGTTTGCACTGATCTCCTTCAAAGCTTCTATGATCGAATTCCGACAATCTGGGACCAAATCCAGGAACGGCACTATATGAATAAAGGGAAAACGTTGCAATGTTTGTGCACCGACCCAGCTTGGCAACTGGTCCTTCGAGCGCTCCAGTTGATCCCCCTCGCCCTCATAAGTGGAAAGAATTTCCGCTAGAAGTTCGAATCCGCGCATCAAAGGGAAAAGCGTGTTTCGTTCGCCATAGTTCAGTACTGTTGGCCGACGTTTTTTGCCGACATCGCTCAGAGTTGTGAAGGATACCCTACGATCGCTCTCTGCCCGGTAAATGAAGGGCTTAGTGCTTACATAGTGATCATTAGTAAGAGCCCAAGTAACATATGCCAGGCTGTCGTCTAGAGCACTTTCAAGCTCTGCGAAATAATTCGCCGCAGTACCGCGAACATCCTCTAGCTCCACCTCGGACCGGCCTATCGGGCTCTGACGCGTCTGCTGCAGCATGCGCTCATGAAGTTTCCAGAACTTCGCGTGCTTTTCATTCTGATCTATCAAACCAAAGCCGAGCTTCCACTGAATCGTATTCAGCAGCACATCGTCAGACTCGTCGCTACCATCAACCAACATCAATTGCTGGACGGCAACTACGACATTGCTTCTCCTGGTAAGGACTAGGCTTTTTAATGCCTCTCTCGGTGGCTTAGTTTGCAGATAGTGCTCTAGCTTCGCCTCCAGAGATTCGCCTGGCTCTGCCCGAAGCTGCCACTCCAGCTCCTCGCGGGGATCAACCTCATCCAAGAGGTACATCTGCTCGACCAGGCGGCGAGCGCGCAAAGGTGCGATGTTACTGCTCGATGCTTGGACACGAACGCCATATGCGCCCAATTCGGCCTGCAGTCCGTAGCGGCCAAAAACCACATTCGAGTTGACTACCGGCGTTCGTGTTTCACCTGGTGGAACAACAATTATGCCTCGCTGGACTAGTGTATCTATGGCAGCCATGATCGATGCATCGTCAGCGGTAAGCAGCAATTGCATAAGCTGTGCTCTATCCAGCCCACGAGTGATGCTTTCTGCATTGCCCCTAAGCCCTAGCTTGGCGGCCGCCTGGCGGACATAGTCATCCGAGTGATCGATTAGCCACGCGGTAAGAATGCGAAGTTCTTCGTCTGCAATAGCGTCGCCTATTAGTGGAATTAGACAGTCAAATGCGATGTCTTTAAACCGCGGCGCGATCGGGGCGGCTATGTTCGTTATAAAGGGCCCCCATTCGCTTCCGTGCTCACTTTCGCGCCTCAGGACGTCTTGAACAGTTTTACGGTGCTCATTGATATCGGCTTTCGCACCAGTCGACAGAGATACCAAGTGCACTCGGTTGCATGTGAAATCCGAGCAGTGGCGCAAGGGTACTTCTAGACTAGGTCCAAAAAAACGGTCGCTCTTGCTTCGAAGGATCCCATACGGCCCGGTTACTAGCTCAAGTGTTTGAAATACTCCCTGGGGCGTGCCACGGAGCAGTTGGTATGTTTCGGCAAGCGACAAATATGACTTTATTGAATCCGAGAAGAGCTCAGCGAACTTATCGTAGAGAATCCTCCCGTATCGGAATGGAAAGAGCATCCTACCATCTAGGATCTGATCGTGTATAGCTTGAATTATCTTATCTCGATCAGTCTTCTCGACATCGACAATTAGATCCGTATGTGCAAACTCAAGAAAGCAGAGAACAGTCGACTCTGCGTGGCCAACGTTTTTTCTTCTGAGTTGTTTATACAGCTCTAGGCCATAGCTGGTTAGTTCAATTGGCTGATAAAGATCTTGCGGCACCCTGTAAGTATCGTCAATAATGCACTCAGCGAGGAGGGCGTTAAGCTGGGCGAGCCTAAGCAATTCTAGCTGGAAGTCCTTATCTGGATAGCGATTTTCAAGCTGTTTTGCGGTGAACGTATCCACCATGAGATCGGCCTCCTCGAACCCGAGATGCTACACCGATGATAATATACCTGCCTCTGAAAAGGGGGGTTCGATTACCGACTCGCGCACCGCGCGGAGCCACGTGTTCGATGAACCCAATGAGAGTGAAAGCCGTATGGTTCGAGGTCACTGCGCGCAGCAGCCAGGGGCAGCAGGGGCGACCGGCCCGCGGGTCGCGAAGACGATCTTCACGACGTCGCCGGAGGGGAGAGCACCGATCATGAGCCCTGACCACGAGCGGCCCTCTGACACCCGCTGATGACGCCCACGAGCCGGTCGACGGGCGCATCCGGACGGATTCTTGGAGCGGCGAAGCCCAGGTGATGGACGTAGCCACATATCCTGGCCCTGTCTTCTAAGCAGCCGGTCGCGCGGCAGGGTCGGCCTGCCGCTCCCATGCGACGGGCCATCCTCCTGGCGCTCTAGTCTTGAGCCGACCAAGATCACCGTCAAGAGCGCTCCGGCCTCCGGCCTCCGCGTCGCACGCGACTCGCTCCGCTAACGCTCCACTCGCTCTTGACTGTGATCTTCGTCAGCACATGATGGCGCCTATCGGAGGGATGGCGAGGACTAGGCTGTCCCCGGAAGGTGCAGCAGGAAAGTGCAGCAGCCGTACCGCATCCAGGCCGACCATAGCTGACCGCCACTGACCGGATGAACAGCTCAAACGCTGTAGACGACCCTTGGGCCGCGAGTTGACACCGAGGAGGTCACTGGTTCGATCCCAGTATCGCCCACCAGAAACCACAGGTCAGAGGAAGTGCCGACAAGATCAAAAACGCACCAAGATCATTAGGGTGCCAGCCCGGGCGGCATTTGGGCAGGGAACAGTGGCTAGGGCGAGGTCGTCTATTTCGACCACGAGGGCACCGAATGCCGCGACCGCTACCACCGACGGTGCACCGGCCGCTGGCGCGGCGAGCTGAATCTGGGGAAGGACGGCCAGGGCAGGCGCAGGCGCCGGAAGGCCTCGGCCACCTCGAAGGCAGAGCTGCTCGAAAAGCTCGGCGAGCTGCGCGCCGAGGTCGACCACGGCGCCCGGACGTCGTGTACCTACACAGTGGCCGAGGCAGTCGACGACTGGCTGGCCGGGCCGATGGCCGACCGTGCTCCGAAGACGATCACAACGCAGCGTGAGATCCTGGCCCCGCTGACGGACGAGATCGGCCAGGCAGTGCTCCGGGATCTGCAGGCCGACGACGTCAGCAAGGCGCTAGGCAAGATCGCGGTAACCCGGTCGACCCGGACGGTGCGGGACACCCGGGCATCGCTTGTGCGGGTGATCGCCTACGCCCAGGCGCGGGGCAAGGTCACCCGGAACGTGGCCATGCTGATCAAGGCGCCGCAGGGCCAGGCACCCCGGCCGACCGAGCAAGGCCCTGACAGTGGACCAGGCGCTCGCGGTGCTGAAGGCGGCCGAGGACGACCGGCTGCGTGCCTACTTCGTGCTCAGCCTGCTGACCGGAGTCCGGACCGAGGAGGCACGTGCGCTGCGGTGGGACCACGTCCACCTGAACGCACGGGGCCGTACATCGAGGTGTGGATGTCTGTGCGGGCAGGTGGCGACGTCAAGACCCGGACTCCAGGCGCTCGCTGGCGCTGCCCGAGCGTGCCGTTGAGGCCCTGGAAAGGCGCGCTGAGCTGCAGGCCAGCGAACGTGCGGAACCGGGGCCGTGGCAGGACAGTGGCCTGGTGTTCACCACGCAGACCGGTGGCGCGCTCGACGCGGCGAACGTACGACGGTCGTTTCGGAGGATCTGCGCGGCGGCCAAAATCGGGGAGAACTGGACCCCTCGCGAACTGCGGCACAGCTTCGTCTCGATCATGTCGGACAGTGGCATGCCGGTCGAGCGGATCGCGGACCTCGTCGGCCACGTGGGCGGCAGCAGGGTGACCGAGCAGGTATACCGGCACCTGCTCAGGCCGGTGCTGATGGAAGGTGCCGAGGTGATGGACCGCGCGCTGCGGCCGAAGCGCCGGGTGGTGCGAGGACGTTCGCGGCCGAGTTCATCATCGTAACCGGCGAGGTGTGATCTGCGTCACAATGACCCTGCTGATTGGTCCGGATACTGCTGGATACCATCGGATAAGCCGCTAGCAGCGATGTGGCGCGCGACACACGGGGGCGCACCTCCGGTGATTCGTCGGAGAGACGCGCAAGAATGGGCGACGGCCCCCTGTTCGTAGCAGGAAGGCCGCCATAGCTCAACCCCGCTCCAAATCTCCCGTGGAACGGTTCTGGTGCTGCTGTCCCACCCAGCGCTGACCAGATAGGACCTGTAGTGAACCCTACAACTAACTACACGCGAGGACACGCCGCAACTCCGAGTGGAATTACATCGGTGTATCTCAAGGTTCTCGCTCCACATGCTGCGCCTCCCGGGCCGCCAGAGGAGGGCGACGATGCCGGGCCTACCAAGGACTGGCCGGGACGCTGAGGCAGATCGCCTTGAACCTGAGCCGGACCGTCCCGCCGCTGATCTACCTGTGGATTGCCGTCCGGCGCTAGACGGCTGTTCCGGATTAGCCTGCGAAGGTGAGCACGGCTGATCAGATCCTCAGTGCCAGGATCGCGGCCGGGTGTAAACGGCACTGCGCCCGGGGCCGGATCGAGGACCAGGACCAGGCCGTCGCCGAACTGCAGGCGTTCGCCCGGCCGGATCTTCTCGCCAAGCATGCAGGCCTCGCCCTGGGCCGGGCACAGCTCGACGTTGAGATGCTGGCGCCCGGGTACCAAGCCGAGGCCGAGCTGTCCCGTGAGGCCGGCGCCGATAAGGCCGCGCTCGGACAGTGGATCGCGGTCGGCCGCAAGCTAGCTGAGCAGGCGCGGCAGCGTCCATACACCGGCCCGGCTTGAGACGACTCAGCCCCCGGCCAGGTGGACCGTGGCTGGGGGCCGAGGGTGCGCGAACTAGCCGACGGTCCAGGTGGCCGGGGCTTCGCCGCTCATGTCGGAGTCCGGGTTCCACTGGACGCTCGCGACGTGGACGCCGTCCTTGACCTCGAAGGACACCCACCCGATCGAGACCGACCCGGGGCTGGTGCTGAAGTTGCCGCCGTTGAAGTTGGTCCCGGCTGCCAGGCCTCCCAGCCCGGTCTGGTAGGTCTGCTGGTCGGTGCCGATGGCTGCCGCGTCGTTGTTGGCGTCGTCCGAGTCGGTGCCCGAGATCCCCTTGATCGTGAACTCGGCCCCGGCGAGGTGGTCACCAGCCGATGCGGCGTCGAAGCTATTGTCCGGCGCGGCGTGCTGCTTCAGCTTGTCCAGAGTCACGCTGTACTTCACCGTGGCGCCGTTCTGGTTGGTGTCGGTGACGATGAACGTCGTTCCGACCGGCCCGGTTGTCGAGTTGCTGGCCGGTTCCTGGCGCGCGCTCGACGAGGGCGTGGTGGTGCCGGTGCTCGCGGCAGGCGCCTTGGTGACCCCGTTGTTCGAACTGGCCACCACCGCAATGATGATGATCAAGACGATCGCGCCCACCGCTCCCAGGAGCACGTTGCGGACCGTGTGCCTCTTCCTTGGCCCCCGGCTGCCTGGTCCTGACGTCGGGTATCCCTGCTGAGGCGGCGGCTGGTAACTGTATCCCTGTGATGGCTGCAGCCGGACCTGCGGTCCCCGAGGCTGACCTTGCCTCGGCTGCGGTGGCAGCCTCCGTCCTTCCTGCTCCGACGTCGGCTGCTGCGGCCGTCCCCACCCATCGTTATTCCATGAGGGCTGCTGCTGAGGTCCCCACCCCTGATCGGTCATGATCGCTCCTCGATCGTTCCCTATGCTAACTATTGACGTGTTCACGAGCCCGGCGGTTTACCCGCTGACCTCGACGCGGTAGGACTGATGATCCGGATAGGGCTCGCGTCCCCGCAGGCAGCGGGGATCAAGAACTGTGCATTAGGCGTCCAGGCAGGCTCCGCCTGATACCGCCGAGGTTTGCGGTTCCGCAAGCGCGCCCGTGGCTGTGAGCGCATCCTCCGTGTGTAGGCGACGTGCGGGAGGGTGTCATGGCGTCCCGGTTCAAGCGGTCGGTGCCGGTCACAGTCAACGACGTGCTGGACGGGCACGTTGCGCTCGATCTGGAGTGCCTGGACCGGCTTTA
>Ga0335074_10017510_pt1 | contig 10105 bp, 8 predicted proteins | sample Lox_Sample_23_FD_206715 | JGI IMG/M metagenome (GOLD analysis project Ga0335074, IMG submission 206715) | Soil microbial communities from Loxahatchee National Wildlife Refuge, Florida, United States - Lox_Sample_2.3 | ecosystem: Environmental > Terrestrial > Soil > Wetlands | place: USA: Florida...
GGCGGAGAGATCCACGAGATCGAAGCGATGGGCTTCACCGCTCCGTACAACTCACCCACGGGCTGGGAGGAATGACTCGCGTCGCGCTCGCGTCCGTTTCGAGGCGAGCCCGAAGAGGGCTTCGAAGGTTCAGACGGCCCACTTTTAGCTCGGGCGGGTGAAGCAAGGTCCCGGATGCGCAAGTGCCAGACTTGTGGTTCGATGTCGAAGCGGATTGATGTGGCTCGACCGCCATCCCGAATCTCGAGATCACGCAGTCCCTGGAAAACCCACACTCGAGTCGAGCGACACGAAGATGATGCGTTTGCTTTACGTCCAGTTCTTTTTGATTCACACGGGCCCGTACGTCGTTTTGGCTGCGGTGGGATGCGCCGCGTTTTGGCGGCATAGAACGCCAGCGACCGCCCTCATCGCGCTGGGCTTTCTCAGCTACATTGCCGGGCAGATCGCGGGCTCCTTCGTAACCGCGGACGTAATCAGGACCTACAACGCCCATGGACAAGTCACCTCGGTCGTCTCGAGCTTTCATGGCTGGGCATGGACGCTGAGTCGGTACGCCGGATTGGTCGGAATGTGGGCTGCCGCGATAGGCGCGACGATACATGTGCTTCAGGGTGGCCGCAGGACGCGTACCGAATCCCCGCACGGGTAACGGCTTCGGGTGTCGCGCATCCGTGTGTCGGTGGAGGTACGGCCTGCCGAGAGTGCGCGCGGTCCGATCGTCACTTCCGTTAAGATTGCCTGCCCATGAAGGACTTTCCCCCGGTGTTCACGGACGCCTCGACCACGTCTGAGGCGAAGGTAGAGTTCGTGTTCCAGATCCGTCTCTGGTTCACACGCGTACAGAACATCGAGAACATGCCATCGGGTGCCGGTCGCGGCGCGGTGTATATCGATCGGGGCACGATCGAAGGTCCGCGGCTCAATGGCACCGTGGTGCCGGGAAGCGGTGGAGACTGGGCACTCTTTCGGCCGGATGGCGTGCTCGCCACGGATGCGCGCTACATGCTCCGCGCCGAGGATGGCACGCTCATCCTGCTGCACAATCGCGGGTACCTCTGGGGTCGGACAGCGGATGTGATGCCCCGCATCCGCAAATGGATTTTCGAAGGCGGTCCGCCGGTCGCGCACGGCGAGTACTACCTGCGGGCGTTCCCCACCTTCGAGGTCGAGACGGGCCGGCATGACTGGCTGATGCGCCATGTGGTCGTCGGCGTCGGCGAGCGCCAGGGCGACGGCAATCTCATCCGCTATTACGCGCTGCTTTAGCTCGCGCCGGTGGCTTCTTCGAGGACAGCCGCCCGCGCGACCGACAGGCCCGAGTACGACTTCATCATCGTCGGAGCCGGATCGGCGGGCTGCGCGCTCGCGAACCGTTTGACCGCGGACGGAGCTCATCGCGTTCTGCTGCTCGAGGCAGGCGCTGGCGAGCACCGGCGAGCGCTCCTCTCCATGCCCGTCGCGTGGCTCATGGCATCCAACACCCCTTCGTTCGGTTGGGGCTTGCAGACGGAACCGGAGCCCTCGGCGGACGGCCGGGTGATCCCGCAGCCACGGGGCAAACTGCTCGGCGGCACCTCGTCCATCAACGGGATGATGTACAGCCGCGGCAATCCCCACGATTACGATCGCTGGCGCGATCTCGGACTTCCGGGGTGGGGTTTTGCGGACGTGCTGCCCTATTTCAAACGCATGGAGCGCAGCTGGCGCGGTGGAGGTCCCTTTCACGGCGACTCTGGCCCCCTCTGCGTCTCACGCCAGCCGCCCGACCCGCTCATCACGCCCCGGATGCTCCAGGCAGCCACCGCGCTCGGATTCGGCGAGGTTTCGGACTTCCACGCTACACAAAGCGAGGGATTCGGCCTGCCGGATTTCACGATCCGCGCCGGCTGGCGCGAAAGCACCGCGACGGCGTATCTGGCGCCCGCGTGCGCTCGCCCCAACCTTCACATCGAGACCGAAGCACATGCGACCCGTATCCTCTTTGAGAACAATCGCGCGTTCGGCGTGGAGTACGTGCAACACCGTGCCCGACGCACAGCGCACGCAGCGCGCGAGGTGATCGTCGCCGCCGGCGCATTCGGCTCACCTCAGCTACTGCTACTCTCGGGAATCGGTCCGCCCGGCGAGCTCGAGTCCGCGGGAATCGAGCCGCGCCATTGCCTTGAGGGCGTGGGTAAGAACCTTCAGGATCATCCGCTCGTCGTTGCAATCTATCGAGCATCGAGCGCGTGTACGTTCGAGCGGCACCTGCGTCTCGATCGCTTGGCCGTCGCGCTCGCGGCGTGGCGACTCTGGGGCGCTGGCCCGCTCGCCTCGAATCCAATCTCCGTGCAAGGCTTCCTGCGTTTGAATCGAGCCGCAGCGTGGCCCGACCTGCAATTTCAGGTAACGCATGTATCGATGGGGGCACGGCCGTGGTTCCCGCTCTGGCGCGCCGGAGCCGGACATCAATTCACGGCTGTGGCACTCAGCCTGCGCCCGGTCGGACGCGGAGAGGTGACGCTGCGCTCGGCCGATCCGCTCGCGCCGCCGCGCATCCGCCTCGGACTGCTCTCGAATGATGCCGACCGGCGCACGGCGCGCGAGATGCTGAAATTCATTCGGCGGTTCTTCGCCATGGAGCCAGTGGCGAGCCTCGTGAGCGGCGAGCTTGCGCCCGGCCCCGGGGTGCAGAGCGATTCCGAGCTCGACGCCTTCATCCGCGCGACGATTCAGACCGGCGCACACCCGACCAGCACCTGTGCGATGGGTAACGACGAAACTGCGGTGCTCGATGATCAGCTGCGGGTACGCGGTCTCGAGGCGCTGCGCGTGGCCGACGCGTCCTCGATGCCTGATGTGCCGAGCGGGAATACGAATGCGCCAACCATTATGATCGCCGAGAAGGCGTCCGATTTGATCCTCGGCAAGCCGTCCCTGCCGCCCGAGCGAGAAGCGGCCGCGCTCGTAGCGTCCCCCGGACGATTGCAAGCGACCTGACGCGGCCGCCCCGTGCCCTGCGCAACCGCACCCCGCCGCCTGAGACGCTCGGCGCCGCGCGGGAACGCTCCCCGCCTGCGCGCTTACGCGCTCCCCGCCACCCTGGGATTTTGCGAATCGCGGTGGAGCGCGACGATGACGCGCTGCCGTTCCGCGGCGATGCGCGCAATGCGTTGCAAGAGCTCCACGTCGAGCGCTGTGCCGACGCTCGATTCGAGCTCGGCACACAGTGCGCGCAGCGGCCGCGCATGGATGTTGGCACTGGCGCCTTTGAGCGAATGCGCGGCGCGCACGAGAGCGTCTCGATCGCCCCGGTCGACCGCGCGACTGAGCTCCGCTACGAGGTTCTCGCTCGTATGGAGGAACGTTTGCGCGAGCTCCCGCTCGAATTCGACCTCACCGCCCGTCAACTCCTCGAACGCGACCGTGTCGAGCGGTGCCTCGCCGGGCGATGCCGCGACGATCTGCACCACGGCGGCGTCATCGAGCGTGCCGTCGCTGCCGATCGCTGCCGGTTCCGCCGCCACACCCGCAGCCGCACCTTGTCCCGACCCACGGTCGACGCGCAGACCCAGGCGGTCAAGGACGGCCTGCAGGCGCTTCACATCGAGAGGCTTGGTGAGCAAATCGTCCATACCGGCCTCGAGGCAACGGTCGAGCTGTCCCGTCATTGCGCTCGCGGTGAGGGCAATGATCGGCGTGCGCCGCCGCCCCTCCTCGAGCTTGCGCAGACAGCCCGTGGCGGCATAGCCGTCCATGAGCGGCATCTGCAGATCGAGCAGCACCAGATCGAAGTGCGCTTGCGCAAAAGCATGGACAGCTTCCAGGCCATTCGCGGCGAGCGTCACCGAGCAGCCGAGGCGTTCGAGAAAGCTGCGCGCGACCTTCTGATTGATCGCGTTGTCCTCGACCAGCAGTACCTTGCCGGAGTAACGGCCGACGAACGCGCCGACCGCAGGCCAAGTCGTCTCTGCGCGGCCCTCCGGCGAGCGACTCGCGTCGTTCCCGATGCCGGTCACATCGCCGGCGGAGCCGGATTCAACCAACGGAAGCGGGAGGACGAACCAGAACATCGACCCTCGTCCGAGCTCACTTTCTACGCCGACGTCTCCACCCATGAGCTCGACCAGACGGCGCACGATCGACAGACCGAGCCCCGTGCCGCCGAAGTGACGCGTCGTGGATGAGTCGGCCTGAGTGAACGGTTGAAATAGCGTTGCGAGGGTCTCCGGCGCGATGCCGATGCCGGTGTCGCGCACTTCGAACCGAGTCAGCGCGATGCCGTTCGCGCTCGAAACCGGAAACACCCGCACGGTGACCGTCCCCGTGTGAGTGAACTTGATTGCATTGCTCACGAGATTGATCAGGCACTGGCGGATGCGCTGACGATCCCCCAGAACCCGCCGCGGTACGGACGGATCCACGCTCGACTCGAGCTTGAGGTCCTTCGCCGCCGACTGGAAGGAGAGAATGGCGCGTACTTCCTCGACGCTCTCCGCGGGACTCATCGCGGAGACGTCGATGTCGAGCTTGCCGGCCTCGATCTTCGAGAAATCAAGGATGTCGTTGATCACCGCGAGCAGTGAGCTCGCGCTCGCGTGGATGGTCTCCGCGAATTCGCGCTGCGCGCTGTCGAGCGGCGTGTCGAGCAGGAGACTCGTCATGCCGAGAATGCCGTTCATCGGCGTGCGGATCTCGTGGCTCACATTCGCGAGGAATGCGCTTTTCGAGCGGCTCGCCGCCTGCGCGGCTTCGGAGGCCTGGATGAGCGCATCGCGTGCCGCGCGCGCCTCGGTCACATCCTGCATCGAGCCCGCAAGGCGCAGTGGTCGGCCGAACGCGTCGCGTTCCGATTGCCCGCGCATCCTCACCCAGCGGTACTCGTCCGAGGCCGTGCGCATGCGCACCTCGATGTCATACGGCTCATTCGATTCGAAATGCGCACGCTGCGCTCTCTCACGCGCGTCCCGGTCCTCCGGATGTACGAGCTCGTCCGGGCTTTTCAACACGCGCGAAATGGCGCCTTCCGGATAGCCAAGGAGCGCTTCGAACCGGGGCGAGACCCATAGCGTGCGGCGCCCGAGGTCCCACTCCCAGAGCCCGTCCTGCGTGCCGCGGATCGCGCGCTCGAAGCGCTGGCGCGCATCGGCCAGGGCGCTTTCGGCGAGCTTCTGCTTATTGATGTCCTGCACCGAGCCCGAAACCCTGATCGATCGTCCCGAGGCGTCCTGCTCGGCAAGAGCGCGCACCAGGAACCAGCGGTACGTCCCGTCCTTGTGTCGGAGCCTGATCTCGTGCTGGTACGGCGTGCCGCTTGCGATGTGCTGCGCGCTGAGCTCGCGCGAGGGGGCGAGATCATCCGGATGAATGAGCCGGTCGACCTGCTCCATGGTCTCGAGCGCGAGCTCGGAAGGATCATATCCGAGGAGCAGACAGTAGCTCGTAGATACCCAGTGCTTGCGTGTGACGAGGTCCATCTCCCAGTGTCCCTCGTGAATCGAAAGGGACGCGCGCTCGAGTCGGCGCTGAGCATCGTGCAGCGCTTCCGCCTGTGCGCGGAAGCGCTCGGCCGCTTCCACCTCCACCGTGATATCGCGCGTTGCGCCCTGCGAGGTGAGCGGCCGTCCCTGCTCGTCGCGCGCGAACCGCTGATAGAGCTGCACGTGCCGTATTTGCCCGTCGGGCATGCGCCGCCGCATGCGCGTGACGAGGCTCGACTCGCCCGTCGCGAGCGCGTGCTCGGTCTCCGCTCGAACCCGCGCGGAATCCTCCGGCAGGACCGTGGCAATCACCCGCGAACCGATTTCCGCAGGATCGCTCGTGTCGGGAAAAGCAAAGGCCTGATCGAGCCCATAGAACCAGGTGAACCGGTCGGATCGATAGTCGTATTCCCAGCATTCGATGCCGGCCGCGTGGGCGGCGATGCTGATGTGGGCGAGGAGCTTGCGCTCCTTCTCGGCGTTGCGTTCAAGCTGCGCGGCCGCCTCGACCTCCTCGGTGACATCCCAGCTCACGCCCAGGGATCGGGCCGGCTTGCCCGCGGCGTCGGTCGTGGTGCGCGCGTAGGCCTGGATGTGGCGGATCGAACCGTCGGCGAGCTTCAATCGGTAGCGGAACGCGGCATCGGGCTCCCCGCGGGCGAGCGCGTCCGAGACCGCTTTGTGCCCGACGTACATATCGTCGGCATGAACCCACTTGAAGAGGTCGCCGCCGAGCTCCTGACCGAAATGCCGGTTCGTCGGCGTCGAGCCGATGCGGTTCACGTCGAAGGAAATCGAGTGGGTGGCCCAATCGAGCTCCCAGACGAAGATGCCCGCGGCCTGCGTGGCTATGCTGAGCCGCTCGAGCAACTGGCGCTCGGTGAGCGAATCGTTGTCCGCCATCGAAATACCGCGACCGCGCGCCTCGCGCGGCCTTTCCGAGCGGACTCTAGTTATATGCCCGCTGTGGGGCAGCGACGCATGTATCGAATTGAGACAGTCCGGGTGGACTGAGACGCGGATCACAAGGCATGCGCCGGCGCTTCGTTACACCCGCCCAGCGATGCCGTCGCAGCGGCAACGCCATGACGGCCCGCAGCGGCATGACGGGCCGCAGCGGCTTGCGGGTGCTCAGACCGGTTCGGCGAGCGGGTGGATCAGGTACCCGCCGGACTTGTCGTCGCGCTCCAGGGCAAGGAGCCGCTTCGCGGCCGCCTCCTCGAGCAGGCGGTTGAACGAACGGAATCCGTAATAGCTCTCGTTGAAGCCGGGGCGCACGCGCTTCAGGGCCTGTTTGACCATCGAGCCCCATACCCTGCCTTCTTCGCCCCGCTCGTCGACGAGCGCATCGAGAGTCGCGAGCACGAGATCGAAAGCTTCCTGCTTGCGCCCCTCCTCATCGCGCTCACGATTCTCCGTCTGCCCGTTCTCGGCTGCAGGCGCATTCGCCGACGTCGCCGTCTCGGCGGTCGACTTCTTGCGCGCCCCCCGCCGGGCTTTCTGCTCGCGTACGAGATCGTCGTAATAGATGAACTCGTCGCAGCTCGCGATCAGCAAATCCGAGGTCGAGTTCTTCACGCCGATGCCGATGACGCCCTTGTCGTTTTCCCTGAGCTTCGAGACGAGCGGGGAGAAGTCCGAGTCGCCGCTGATGATCACGAAAGTGTCCACGTGCGGCTTCGTGTAGCAAAGGTCCAGCGCATCGACGACCATGCGGATATCCGCCGAATTCTTGCCCGATAGCTTGACATGCGGAATCTCGATGAGCTCGAAGCCCGCGTGATGCATGCCGGATTTGAATTCCTTGTAGCGCTCCCAGTCGCAGTACGCCTTCTTGACGACGATCGAGCCCTTGAGCAGCAGCCGCTCCAGCACGCGCTCGATATCGAAACGTGCGTAACGGGCGTCGCGGACCCCGAGTGCGATGTTCTCGAAGTCGCAGAACAGCGCGAGATTCGCCGTCTCGGAGTCGGTGCTCACGGGCTCACCGGAGAGAGGTCGGACACCTCGCCGAGATCGAGCCGCCTGTCGAGCGGCACGCAGAAGATGTCGATCGAGCTCGTTCGCCCGCGCAACGTCATCGGCGGGAGCTCGACCGCGTGCACGTCTATGCCGTCCGCATCGAGCGAGCGCTTGACCGTGCCCGAGAACACCATCTCGCCGGCGCGGGCGCGTTGGCAGAGCCGGGAGGCGATGTTTACGGCATCACCGATCAGAGTGTAGTTCATGAAACTCGACGACCCGACGTTACCGGCGACCACGTCGCCCTCGTTGATTCCGATTCCGAGTCCGGTTTCGATCTGATGCCGATCCCGCCAGGAGTCGGCGAGCAGGCTGAATCGCTCGAGCATCTCTTGCGCTGCGAGCACGGCGCGCTGGGAACTGTCGCGCTGCTCGAGCGGAACGCCGAAACCGACCATGAGGCAGTCTCCCGCCATGTGAAATACCGTGCCCTCGTGGCGGAACGTGATTTCCGTGAGCAACGAGAAGTACTCGTTGAGAAGCGGCACCACCTCGTGCGGGCTCAGCCGCTCGGATATACCGGTGAATCCGCGCAGGTCCGCGAAGAGCACGACGGCGCGCGTACGGATGTCGGAGGAGGCGAGCAGGCTGTCCCGCAGCTCCGCGTTGCCGAGAATCCGGTCGGCGAGCTGCGGAGAGACGTAGCGCCGGAAGGTGCGGCGGATCTCCTCGCGATGCATGATCTCCGCTTTGAGCGCAGCGTCGGCCGCTTTGCGGCGCGCCGAGGCGAGACGGGCGAGCGCATCGAGACGCGTGAGCAGCAGCTCGCGCGACATCTGCGGGGTCACGAAATCGTCGGCGCCAGCCGAAAATGCCTCGACGCGCAGCCGCGCGTTGCGGCTCACGACGATCACCGGCAGGAGCATGGTCGCCGGGTGCTCCTTGAGAGATCGGCAAAGCGCGAGCGCATCGAGCTGGGCGCAGTCCGCATCGAGGAAAATCAAATCCGGCGCGTCCTCTTCGAGGTGCGCAATCACTTCGGCGGCCGTAGCGATGGGTTGCATCTCAAAGCGCTGGCCGTCGCCCGAATCCTGAAATACCGGCTGCACTGCGGCACATTCGCCTGCGGCGAGCACGCGCAGGGGTGCATCGCGGCGCACGAGACGGGTGTTCTCGATGCTGTTCTTCATCACTATCCCTGGCACCTCAGTGTCCGTCGGGTTGCACGATCCCAACGAGTTCGCGGCCGGCGTGCTCGGAGGGGGACTCCTCTTCCGGCAGACCGGAGCGCGAATCGATCGTCTCGAGTCGCGTGATCAGCTGATCGACGAGCCGGCCGAAGAATTCCACTTCGAGCGCGGACATCGAAGCGAGGAGAAATCTCGACATGCGTTCCATGTCGGGCACGAAGGAGCGGCAGGCCGACCAGCCCTTCGGCGTCAGGCGCAGCATCTTCCGCCGCCTGTTCGCCGGATCGCGCCGCTCGGCGATGCGGCCCTGGCGGCGCAGCGCCGCGACTGATCGGCTCACGTTCATCGGATGCATGCCGGTCGCTTCGCAGAGCTCGTGCGCGGCCGCTTCTTGCACCGAAGCGAGCGTGACGAGCACTCGCGAATCGTTGATCGTCAGATGGTAGCGCTCGGCGTAGCGCGAGAAAAACGGTCGATTGATGAGGTTCGTGAGCTTCATCAGCCGGTACCAGACCGAACGCTGCGAGAGCGCCGGCTGCGATACGCCACCCGGGGGCCCACCGTTCGCTGATGCGCGGGGCTTCCTGCCGTCGAGGGCGGCCGACTCGGACGCGGCCAGAACATCCCGGCCGCGAGCAGCCGCTTTCCCTGTTTCCAATCGTTCGGCTTTGCGCATCTTGTAAGGGCTTCTTCGGTCCGCGATTATACGTCGGCACATCCGCTCGCGAGAACCCATGCAGCCGAGATTCAGCGACAAGGTCGTCCTCGTTACCGGGGGCAACAGCGGCATCGGTCTCGCCTCGGCGCAGGCCTTCGCGGCCGAGGGGGCGCGCGTCGTCATCACGGGTCGCGATACGGCCACGCTTGACCGTGCGGCAGAGTCTGTGCGCGGAGCGCTCGCGATCCGCTCCGACACTTCGATCGTGGGCGAAATCGATGCGCTCGTGAGCGAGATCCGCGCAAAGCTCGGCCGGCTGGACGTGCTGTTCGTGAATGCCGGGGTCGGGGCTTTCCTTGCGATCGAGAAGGTCACCGAGGAGGACTGGGACCAGCTCATGGCGGTCAATCTCAAAGGAGTGTTCTTCACGGTTCAGAAGGCTCTCGCGCTCATGAGTCGCGGCGCCTCGATCGTGCTCAACGCATCGATCGGGGGCAAGCGCGGCATGCCGACCGGCGCCGTTTACGCAGCGAGCAAGGCGGGCGTCAGCGCGCTCGGCCGCAACTTTGCTGCCGAGCTCGCCACGCGAGGAATCCGCGTCAACGTCGTGAGCCCGGGCCCGGTCGAGACGCCGATCATGAACCGCACGAGGGGGCTCACCCCCGCGATGCTCCCGGCCCTGCGCAAGCAGATGGTGCAGAACACACCGATGCAGCGCATCGGCGCTCCGTCCGAGGTTGCCCGGGCCGTCCTCTTTCTGGCCTCGGACGAGGCGTCGTTCATCACCGGCATCGATATGCTCGTGTCGGGCGGTGCGGCGGCATTTTGAGGCT
>Ga0335074_10017511_pt1 | contig 10105 bp, 8 predicted proteins | sample Lox_Sample_23_FD_206715 | JGI IMG/M metagenome (GOLD analysis project Ga0335074, IMG submission 206715) | Soil microbial communities from Loxahatchee National Wildlife Refuge, Florida, United States - Lox_Sample_2.3 | ecosystem: Environmental > Terrestrial > Soil > Wetlands | place: USA: Florida...
CGGCAATGGCCAGAGCGAGACTCGCAATGGTCCAAATATACGCCCTCACCTCTTTGCGATCCATGAAACGACGCTGCCTGCCTTCCCCGCATCCCCAGCGGGATTGCCGTCCGGACAACAACCGCGCGTCGCGGCCAACAGAGCCGGCCGACGCACACCGGCCAAGACTAAGCGGCCGGCAGGCTCGGTGAAACCCCTTGGCTCGACCTGACGCGCTAAATTCTGGGATTGGCACATATACGCCACAGCATGATGCCGACCACTTTGCCGCCGGCCGGCCGAATTTGTCCCGAAAAGCCACTCGTGCGTTGCATTTGAACTTCCGAAGTTCCTAAGGTCCCACAATAGACACGCGCAGAACCTTCAAATCCATAAACCGCACGAGAATCATAGATTTTGCTAGTGTCTCTTTGACTCCGAAGTTCGCAGCGGAGGGCCGGAAGCTGTTGCGAATTTTGGAATCGGGACACGAAAGTAGGATGAGCTAGCATCAAACGTCATGCTAAGTGTTTGTTTTGTCGCGTGTCCGGGCCCAAAGCCGGCTGCCACGCCCGGATCAAATCCGGGGGGCGTGCCTCGGATCGAGTTCGAGGGCAAGCCCCGGATCAAGTCTTAAGGGCAAGCTTTTACTGGACACGCTTTAGAAAACGAATTGTGGCGGGGCGGCAAAGCCAGGCAGCAGACGAGCGCTGCCATCGAAGATGGGGCGGCCGACCAATTGGCCTTCGATCAGGTGGTAGACGGTCCCCTTGGCGGCCGGCGCGCGGCCGTAAATGCCGACCAGGCGGCCATCGGGTTTGAGCTGCCGGCCTAGCGCTTCGGGCGCGATCTCGGTCGCGCCATCGAGCAGAATGACATCATAGGGGCCGCCCGCCGGCCAGCCGGCAGTCAAAGACCCGATCACCACCTCGACCTGAGCGCCGACCGCCGCGAGCGCCTGCTTGGCCTGGCGCGCCAGTTCGGTGTCCTGTTCCAGCGCAATCACCGCGCTGGCGAGGCGCGCCAACACGGCCGCCGAATAGCCGGTTCCGCAACCGACATCGAGCACGCGATCGTTGCTGCGCACCCGCGCGGCCTGGATGAGCTTGGCGAGCACCATCGGTTTGAGGAGCGCCCGGCCTTTGGCAATGGCAACGTCGCTGTCCAGATAAGCAAGCGGCGCCAATGCCGGCGGCAGGAAGCGTTCGCGCGGCAGAGTCAGCATTGCGTCCAGCAGGTCGGCGTCGGTGACGTCGGCGGTGCGAACCTGACCTTCCACCATCAAACGGCGCGCGTCCGCGGCGTTGAACATGTGCTGGCTCCCCTGGCGCCAGCGTTGTGCGGCACGTTCCGGCAAAACGCAAGCGCGGCCGGCGTCGGTTCGGCGCCGACGCCGCGCACCCGATGGTGTGCGCATCGAACCTAAAATATTGGATTTGCCGGCGGTCCGGGCTGGCCCTCAGGTATCAATCGTCAGAGAGGGACCACGAACTCGACGCAGCAGCGCAACCGTCACGGCCGACGTGGTCCGTTACCCGCTCTCTGTTCAAAGCGCCGACCAAAAACGAGGGAGCCCCAAGCACCGCCGAGGGGAGCGGGACACGGGCTTGGGGCTCCAGGCCGGGCAACCTTTCGGTGCTCGCCTAAACTTCGTCGTCGGCTGCTTTCGTCGCCCACACCCCGCACTCGCCGCAACCGTAAGTGAGCAATTCCGGCAAGCCGCCGGCGCGCGGCGTGCTGCGCGTCAGGTGCATCGGCCGGCCGCAGTTCGGGCAGGCCGGTCGAAGCTTGACCTGATCGCCCGCCGGCCGCATCAGCTCGCTCGCTAACATGTTCATGAACCTCATCCCGTCTTTGTTTTTTAAACAGCAGATCGAAATTCAAACAGTTGTTTGAGACGGCCGCAAGCCTGAAATAGGGAGTTTTTGTGAATTTCCAACGGTCGTTTCCGCCGCCGAAAGCCGCATCAGCCGGCCGACCGCTCCGCCGCGACCCGGAACTGGCCCGCTTTTGTGCCCGCGAAACGCGAGGGAACCGGACAGCTAAAGCGCCCGCCGCTTGCTGATGAATCACGTAAATAGCGACGCTGCCATTGCTTAATGGCTTGCCGGCGTTTAACTATCCGCGCCTTACGGCCACGTGGCGGAGTGGTTACGCAACGGTCTGCAAAACCGTGTACCCCGGTTCAATTCCGGGCGTGGCCTCCAGCCTCCGCTCGGCGCGCTACGGCTTGGCAAGCCAGCCTTCGCCCGCCTCGCGTCAAGGCTGTCTTTGCTGAGAATAAACGTGGTCGGATCTACGCGCTCCCCGCTTTCAAAGCCGGCGTGGCTTTGTTATAGGCAACGCCTTGCACGCGAGCGGCGGCAATTGTTCCCCGGTAGCTCAGCGGTAGAGCAACCGGCTGTTAACCGGTTGGTCGCTGGTTCGAATCCGGCCCGGGGAGCCACCATCATCAATAACCGGCGTGCCGCTCTTGTCCTGCACCACTGGATCGTCATCAGCCGATCGCGTTCGTGACCGCTGATCGATGAAATTAGCCGATCGCGTTCGTGACCGCTGATCGATGAAATTGCCTCGCCCCTATCGAATGCATCCCAATCGGGCGCTGGTACGAAACACGCGAGGGGCGAATAATGCGGACATGATTCGCGGCGCACCCACACCCACGGTTCGTGCGGTGTCGGTTGTTCGCGTCTTGGCCGCGATCAAACCGCTGTTTCCAGTAGCGCAAATGCTGGTGGCGTAGCTGCTGTCCGTACGAACATTTCGGCGGCGCTCGTTCGAGGTGCGCTCCCCGTGAGAAATCCGGTGATCCTGCTGGCGTTGATGTTGGGCGCGTGCGCCCTGCCGGGCGCATCCGGCGTGGGCAGCTTCATGAGCACGATGCACCCCACGCAGGAGTTTTGCGCCTCACGAGGGCTAACGCTCGATGCAACGACAAAGCAATGCGTGATGCCAAAACCGGCACAACCGCCGCCTCAAGTCGTTCACGCGCAGCCGATGCCGACACCAGCGCATCAGCCGGCGCCGCCGGTGCCGCGGCAGCATGAGGGCGAGTCGGCATCGGTGCCGATCGAACCTGACGCGGCGATTTCGCCGAAACTCAAACGCGACGCTGACCAAATGGACGAGCTTGCTCATTTTGTACGAGCAAGCGGTTATCGCTGCGACAGCATCAGCGCGCTTCGTCTGCTTCCAACTTCCCCCGGATTCAAATTGGTGTGCAATCACTCGGCATACACATATAAAATTGAGAATAGCGGAAGCCGCTCGGTTGTTACCGTGGAGTAGGCGATCGGCGCCAATCTGCTCAGCCGCGGCGAGGTGCGACGGGGCTACGGCCAACATCGCCGGGCTGACGGAAGTTCAGCGGCAGCAGCTCATTTCCGGGCAGGGTGGCGGACAAATCATCGCCGCATGGAGCTCGTCGCGCACGGTCGTCCCAATCGGCGTGCTCGCGTCCGAAAACCACTCACCCAATGCTCCGCTCGTCGGCGATGATTTTGCCGTCGTTCGGCAGCGTGCCGGGGGCGACCAAAGTGACGCGGCCCTTGAGCTTGGTCACCGAATGCAACGTCGCCGCGACCTGATCCGCGAGCGCGTCGTCGTGCATCGCGCATTCGGCGGCGAGCGTCATCACGTCTTGTTCGGCCGCGCGCGTAACCGATAGCCGCACGCGAGCGAGCTCGGGATGACGCTTGGCGACTTCGGCGATCTGGCCCGGATGCACGAACATGCCTTTGACCTTGGTGGTCTGGTCGGCACGTCCCATCCAGCCTTTGATACGCGTGTTGGTGCGCCCGCACGGCGAACGGCCGGCAAGAACCGCCGAGAGATCGCCGGTAGCAAGGCGGATCATCGGATAATCGGGGTTGAACGAGGTGACCACGACCTCGCCGACCTCGCCATCGTCGACCGGATCGCCGGTGCCCGGCCGCACGATTTCGACGATGACGCTTTCGTTGATCACCATGCCTTCCAACGCCGGCGTCTCATAGGCGATAACGCCGAGCTCGGCCGTGGCGTAACATTGCAGCACGGCAACGCCGCGCGCGGCCAGTTCGCTGCGCAACGATGACGGTAACGCCGCGCCCGACACCAGCCCGCGCTTGACCGAGGACATCTCCTTGCCCAGCTTGGCCGCGGTGTCGAGCAGGATCTTGAGAAAATCTGGCGTGCCGATGTAGCCGCTCGGCGTCAGGTGCGCGATCGCCTCCACCTGCTGCTCGGTATTGCCGACGCCGCCGGGAATGACGGCGCAGCCGAGCGCGTGCGCGCCAGCCTCGATGATGAATCCACCGGGAGTGAGATGGTAGGAAAAGCAATTGTGCACCACGTCACCGGCGCGAAAGCCCGCCGCAAACAGCGCGCGCGCTGAATTCCACCAATCGGGGCCGTGCCCCTCTGGTTCGAAGATCGGGCCGGGCGACATCAACAAACGCTTAAGCCTGCCCGGTGCGGTGACGGCGAAGCCGCCAAGCGGCGGCTTATCGTGTTGGCGTTCCTTCAAGTCCGACTTGCGCAGCACCGGCAGCGCGGCGAGTGCGGCGCGCGATGTGATGGATTCCGGCGCGATGCCGGCAAGCTGCGCGGCCCAGCCCGGTGCGCTCATCGCGCGCGCGATGAGCCCCGGCAGTTCGGATAATTGCGCGCGCTCGCGCGCGTTCGGCGCGCGTGTTTCCAAAGCGTCGTAAAAGTCCTGCATCGGCAATATCCGGCGTCGGGACGGCATTGTGGCGCGTGCGGCGGCGCCATGTCGAGCCGATTTTGCCGCGTATTATCGAGATCAAGAAACACTGTGACCAAACCTCCGTCGCTTATTGCCGCGCAAACCGGAACCCAGACGACGTGCGTCGATGTGGCGATTAATCGCCGGGTCCCCGTTGTCGCGGGGACGAGCGGATGACGGCCCGCGCGATCAAATTTCGATACGGAAGCCGACTTCAATCACGCCGTCATTGGGAATTTTGAAATAATCGGGCGCGCGACTGGAAATCTTGCTGAGAAAAGAGAAAATCGCGAACGGGATCCGCGCCATGGCAGAATTCCTCTCGCGGCGGACCACCGTCTCATGGGCGAGGTAATAGTGCTTGCGGTCGAGATCGGAATCGAATCCAAGAATTTGAATGTTCTCCAGGGTGCGCGGAATGTCGGGCGTCTGCATGAAACCGAGCCGGCACCGCACGCGGAAAAAACCATGGCCGAGGCGTTCCACCGTGTGGCGTTCGCCGAACGGCACCCGCGGACGCCGATCCGGCACGAAGCTCAAGAGCGCGACCCGTTCGTGAAAGACGCGATTGTGCTGGAGATGGCGGATCAGCATCGGCGAGGCGCCGTGCTCGACCTTGGTCAGCCATACGCCAAGGCCGGGCGAGCGGCCGACGACCAGGTCGTCGACGTAGGTGAGGAAGCGATCGAGCGGCAGCATCGACATGTCGTAAAGGCGCTTTCGCACCTCCACCGACCCCTTGCGCCAGCACAACATCAACGTTGCCACTGCCGCGCCGATGACGAGCGGGAACCAGCCGCCCTGCACGATCTTGAACGAGTTGGAGACGAGGAAAATCGCTTCGACCGCGCTGAAGAAGGCGATAACGAGCCCCGCGACGATCGGCGGCCAATTCCAGCGCGCAACTGCGACGCGATAAAGAAGCAGCGTGGTGCACAGCATCGTCCCAGAAACGGCAATACCATAAGCGGACGCGAGCGCATCGGACGACTTGAACATCACCACGACAAGAAGCGTGCCGACCATCAATAGCCAATTCGCCGTCGGCAGATAAACCTGACCGGCTTCGTCGCTCGAGGTCGGAACGATCTTGGAACGCGGACACAACACCATTTGAATGGCTTGCCGCGTCATCGAGAAAACGCCGGAAATGAGCGCCTGCGAGGCGATAATGGTGGCAAGCGTCGCCAGCGCCACAAGCGGGATCAACGCCCAAGCAGGGGCCTGACTGTAGAACGGGCTTTCGATCGCTTTCGGATCGACGAGGGCATGCGCGCCCTGGCCGAAATAGCTCAGGATCAGCGCGGGAAAAACCAGCCCGAACCAAGCCTGGCGTATGGCGCGGCTACCGACATGACCCATATCGGCATAGAGCGCCTCGCCGCCGGTGAGCGCCAAGAATACGCCGCCCAGCACGATGAAAAGCTTGAACGGATCGGCCATCGCGAAGTGCACGGCCGCCATCGGATTGAGTGCCGCAAGAATCTGCGGTGCGGTCCAGATATTGATCAAGCCAAGCACGCCGATAGCGACGAACCAAACAACCATGACCGGACCGAACAGGCGGCCCACGCTTCCCGTGCCGCGATGCTGCAGAGCAAACAATCCGACCAGGATGACGAGCGTTGCAGGTACGACGAAGTCGGCGACACCCGGAAAGACTTTCAATCCCTCGATCGCAGAGAGAACGGAAATCGCCGGCGTAATAACGCCATCGCCGTACAGCAAGGCGGCGCCGATGATCCCGAACAGCATCACAACCGACAGTTTGGGCAGCGGGTTTGCTTCGCTGCGGTGTTCGACCAAAGACAACAGCGCCAGGATGCCGCCCTCGCCGTCATTGTCGGCGCGTAACACGAAAGTGACGTACTTCACGGATATGAGAATCATCAGCGCCCAGAATGTCAGCGAGACAACGCCGAGTATCTCGGTTGGACCGGGTTCACGGCCAGTGGCGGCGAGCGCGGTGGAAAAGGTGTAAAGCGGGCTCGTTCCGATATCGCCGAAAACCACGCCGAGCGCGGTCAGCGCCAGAAACGAGCGCGCGTGGGGGCGGCCGTCACCCGACCCGTACCGATGGTCGCCGTGATCGGATTTGCGGCCCTCTTTTCCCGCGCTATCGGCGGCGGCTTTCGGCGCCACATCCATCCCGCGAAACCTCGCTTTTGGTCACGGATGTTTCATACGCTTGGTCCGTGACAATCAAGATTCGGGCCAGATCGTCAGCGCTAAGAAGATTCGGGCGAAGATCACGCGGGCTAGGATCGGGCCGTCACGCCCGTCCTGACCCTCGCCGTCGCGAGCTTGGCGGCGCCGCTGACCGCGACCAGCACGATAACGTTGACCGCAAGCGCAACGATCCCGGCATTGAGTTCCTTGATTTCTCCAGGCAGTGCCGGAAACAATGTTGCAATACTCGCATGCGTCAAGCCGACCGCCGCCACCGTAACGACACCCGCCACGATACCGGCCGCGGCGGCTTCGCGCGTGACCCATCGCTTGTTGCGCGCGAGGCTCAGAACGAGCGCGGGAAAGAGCTGGGTGACGAAGCTGTAGCCCATCAAGAGCAGCGCCACGATCGATGCGCCGCCGGAAAGCGTAAAATAGACCGCAACCAGCGCGACCACGGGCACCAGGAGCTTGGCGATCCGCACCACCCGCATGTCGTCGGTGGAGCGGGCAAAGACGCGATAGAGATTGTTGGCGAGCAGCGTCGCCGCCGTCATCAGAATCATCGAGCCGGGCACCAGCGCCGTGAGCACACCCGCAGCGCCGATCACGCCGACCAGCCACGGCTCGAAGGTCTTTTCAGAAAGCTTCAACAAAGCAAGGTCGATGTCCGGGCCCTTCAGACCCGGAACCTGCAGGACAGCGGCAAAGCCGACGAAGAACACGAACAGCAGGATCAACTGATAGATCGGCAGGAAAACGGCATTCTGGCGGATGACGCGCGTGTTGCGCGCCGTGTAGATCGAAGCGAAACTGTGCGGCCACATGTAGAAACCGAGCGCGGTCAACAGCACGGTCGATGAGAACCACCAGACGCTCTCGCCGTGCGCCGGCAGCACGGTAAAGCCGGGTTTGGCCGCTTCGATCGCGGCGAACATCGTGCCGAGCCCGCCATAATAATGCAGGGGAAAATATACGCCGAGAAACACCACCACCAGCAGGATCATGACGTCCTTGGCGACCGCGGTCCACGCCGAGCCGCGCACCCCCGACACCATTACGTAGGCAGTCGCCACCACGGCGCCAATCCACACCGCCGATGTCGACGAGATCGCGCCGTAACCGGCTACTTCCACGATGATGCCGAGTCCCTTGAACTGCAGCACCAGATAGGGGATCAGCGCCACGATGCCGACCAGCGCGACGAGCACGCCGAGCATGGGGCTGTCATATTTGCGGATGAAGAAGTCCGGTTGTGAGTAAAGACCGTTGTCCTTAGCGTAGCGCCAGATCGGCGGCAGCAGGAAATACGACATGACGTAGGCGAGCGTGGCGTAGCACAGAATGTAATAGGCCGGGCCGCCCTTGCCGTAGGCAAAACCGCTGCCGCCGAGAAAGGTGAAAGTCGTATAGATTTCACCGGCCATGAGCAGGAAGACGAGCGGGGCGCCGAACGATCGTCCGCCGACGGTCCATTGCTCGAGCCCCATCTGCCGGCCGCGCCGCGCTAAAAAGCCCAAACCGAGCGCAAGAACAGCGGCGCCGGCAATGCCGACGAGCGCTCCGTTCACTCGGCACCGTCGCGGTTTGCCGGATCGAGCCGGAAGATCGCCGCCATGATGCCGGCGGCAAGCAGGATCCAGGCCACGCACCAAGCCAGCAGAAACGGCATGCCTAAAATGCTCGGCGTCACCCGGTTGACGAAGAATGGCCCGACCAGCATAGCCAAAAACGGCAGCAGAGCAGGTAAGTGCACAAGACGCATTCGGCGACCTTCAGTTTGCGGAAACTTTGCCGCTGCATCGGCGCGATCGAGCGCCGGCATTCAAACGTCTGCAGCGGGGCCCGACATAGACCCTGCATCCGCAAACGCAGCAGAAGATCAAGCGCGGCCGGCGCGGTTCCAGCCGCGAGCACGGTTGCCGTAGATTTCGTGGCCGGTCGGCGTGACCGCGACGGTATCTTCGAGCTTGATGAAGCCGCGGCGCGGATGCTGCAGCGTGGTTTCCACCGAAATCACCATGCCGGCTTCGAGCGGCTTGTCCGCATCGTAGCCGTCGTAGGGAACCGGACCGTTGCTGGTAAGCCGCGGCGCTTCGTGGCTGACCAGCCCCATGCCGTGGGCGAGAAACTCATAGTGATTGTGCAGTTTGGATTTCTTGAGAACCGCCTCCGCCGCCGCATAGATTTCGCCACCGTTGACGCCGGCGCGGATCGGCTTGAACGCGGCCTGCTGGGTGGCCTCGATTTCGCCGAGCAGGTCGTTCAATTCGGCATCCGGTTCGCCGGCGATCGCCATGCGCGCTAGATCGCCGATGTAGCCGTGGAAGTTGCCACCCGAATCGACCGACAATGGATCGCCCTTCTCCCAGCGCTGATCGGAGGGCGCGCGGTTGAGACTGGAGCCGGCGGCGATCAGGCAATAATCGAAAGTCAGCCCGCGCGACGTTTCTTCACGACGCAGCGCTTCGGTTATTTCCGCCTTGGTAGCGCCGGCACCGTGGCTCGCGATGACCGCAAGCATTGAATCGATGACAAGCTCGGAAGCGAGCCGCAGTTTCTCTAGTTCTTCCGGAGTTTTGCGCGCCCGCAATCGCTCGAGCACGAACAAGGCGTCGCTGATTTCGGCGTCGGGAAACGCCTTGCGCAGCGCCGCCGCGGAGTCGGCCGGCATGAACGCAAGTTCAACGCCGATGCGTTTTGGCTTGGCCACCAGCTGACGCACGTAATCGGCGGCCTTGTGCATCACATCGACCGAGCCTCCGCTCTTGGTATTCACTTCGGAGACCCAAAACGGCTTCACCTGCGTCTGATAAGTTTCCATGGTGTGGCCGAAATAGCCGGCCTTTTGCGGCGCACCCTTGACGTAGACGAAGACCGGCAGGTAGCGGGTAATTCCCATCGCATCCATGTTGTCGAAGAAGAACGAGCGATGGCCGCCGAGCAGATATTGGATGTTGTGCTTAGAGGTAGCGATCAGCACATCGAGCCCTGCCGCATCCATCAGCTGGTCGAGGTGCGCGGTGTCGAATGGCGCGGTGCCTTGCGGCTTGGTGATGTCCAACATGATCGACCTCCCGGTGGCAAAGGGCTATTTCACTTAACTCTAGCAAATCCATTCACGAAGATGAACCCGCTTCGGAGCGTCGGGTGCCGAAAGCGGCGCATGGGCGCCGCGCGGTAGCGAGCGCCTGCCGCGCCCGGCAATGCCGCGCGGCTCAAGCCGCG